>Ga0070761_10000656_pt1 | contig 22231 bp, 21 predicted proteins | sample HubBroMetageREF1_FD_66724 | JGI IMG/M metagenome (GOLD analysis project Ga0070761, IMG submission 66724) | Reference soil microbial communities from the Hubbard Brook experimental Forest, New Hampshire, USA - Hubbard Brook CCASE Soil... | ecosystem: Environmental > Terrestrial > Soil >... | reverse complement strand
GCATCAGCGGCATGGGCTTTGGAGCGCGAAGTCTTCACCATTACGAAATATGATTTGCAGATTACCCTGGAGCCACAGCAGCAGCGGCTCGGCGCTCGCGGCAAGATCACACTGCGCAACGACTCCGCTCATCCGCAAAAGATCGCAGCCTTGCAGATATCGTCTTCTCTGGACTGGCGTTCGATCCGAGTGGACGGCAAGCCCTTGCAGTACGTCTCGCAGCCCTACACGTCAGACATCGACCACACCGGCGCGCTCTCAGAAGCAATCGTGACGTTGCCCGCCGAGATCAAGCCAAAAGATTCCGTGGAACTGGAAATCGGTTACGAGGGCGTGATTCCGCTCGATGCGACGCGGCTGACTCGGATCGGAGTGCCGGAGGAAATCGCCAAACATTCAAGCTGGGACCAGATCAGTCCATCGTTCACGGCGGTGCGCGGCGCGGGATATGTGGCGTGGTATCCGATTACGACCGAGTCGGCGGATTTCTCGGAGGGCAATAGTCTGTTTGAGGTTGTCGATCGCTGGAAGCAGAGGGAACAGGACGCGAGCATGAAGCTCTCGCTTAGTACCGATGCGGGGACCGACGACGCAACCCTTATGCTGCTCTGCAATGGTGTTGGCACTAATTTCGACGCCCGCGGTGGCAGTCCGCACTATCACAACGCGAACTGCGAATACGACCGCCTTGGGCTGGCTACACCGACATTCGCGATGGCCAACTATCTAGTTCAGTCTAAGGCACCTTTGAATCTCTTGAGTCTATCGGGAGACGGGGCGGGAGCGGCCACATATTCAAACGCGCTCGATCCGGCGATGAAGTTTGTAAGTGGATGGTTTGGCCAGCCGACGGCGCCGGTTACGATCGCCGATTTTGCCGATCCGAATTCCGCCGCGTTTGAGAGCGGCACTCTGTTGATGGCGTCGATGGCCGCGGAGGATTCGAAGCTTGCGGGCGCCAATCTGGTCCACGAACTTGTCCATTCCGCGTTGCCATCGTCGCGTCCCTGGGTGTACGAAGGATTGGCCCATTTTGCCGAGGCAATGTATCGCCAACAGCAAGGTGGGCGCGAAGCGGCGCTCGACCTTCTCGGACTGCACCGGGCGGCGTTTCTCGATTCGGAAAAAGAAGTGTCAGCCGCGCTGGCGAAGAATTCCGGCCAACCGCTGGCTACCACGTTCGATGAAACTTACTATCGCAGCAAAGCTGCCTACGTGTGGTGGATGCTGCGCGACATGGTTGGTGACGACGCGCTGAAGCAGGCCATTCGCCAATATCGGGCCGCGGACGACACAGACAAAGACCCGAGATATGTGCAGCACCTGATCGAAGCCGCCGCCAAGCGCGACTTGGGATGGTTCTTCGACGACTGGGTGTATCAGGATCGAGGCCTGCCCGATTTCCACGTGCAGTCTGTGCATCCGTGGACGACGGAAAAAGGAGTGCAGTTCATCACAGTGACGCTGGAAAACCTTGGCACCGCGGGGGCGGAAGTTCCGTTCACTGTGATTTTTGGAGGCGGCGAGATCTCGAAACGGATGGAAGTGCGTGCCAAAAGCACAGCGACAACGCGCGTCGAATTGCTTGGCACGGCGAGCCAGATCGTGGTCAACGACGGTAGTGTCCCGGAAAGCGATTTGACCAATAATGTGTTCAAGATTCCCGCGCCTTGAACGACACCACGGAGACGCGAGAAGGCTGATTGCGGGGGAAGAGGTCTACTAGTAATGTCCAACGGTAAGGTCGTACTCTTGCGAGCGACCAATTCTCACTTAGACTTGGCTCGCCAAGCGATCGCTGAGGTAAATTTGGCAACGTCGCACCACCGTCTTCCGCTTGACGAGATTGCTCTGGCGGAGTTTCTAGCGAATCCTGCGCATTATCTTGTGCTCGCTCTGGAAAAAGAGAAAGTAGTGGGCAGTCTCTATGGCTATGCGTTACGGCAGCCGTATCGGCGTGAACCTCAGTTTCTTCTCTACGCGATTGACGTACGCTTGGAATTTTGTAATCGGGGAATCGGGTCGGCACTGGTGGATGAGTTCATCAAGGAAGCTAAGATGGCAAATGCGGCCGAAATTTGGGTTCTCACCAACGAAAGCAATCGGGCCGCGATGGCCATGTACGCGCGCTCTGGCCTGCAGCGCTCAAGTGCCGACGATGCCATGTTGAGTCTGACGCTGCCCGCGACGCAAACTAATTCAAACTGAACTGCTTCCCAAAGGAGAGAGTTTGGCCTACATCCAGTTTCTCGGCGCTGCCGGAACCGTGACCGGATCGAAGCACCTGATCAACACTGGCGATTCGAGCGGCAAGCGCGGATTTCAGGTTCTGATCGACTGCGGACTTTTCCAGGGACAGAAAGAATGGCGCGAGCGCAACTGGCAGGACACTCCGGTTCCGGCGAGCGGAATTGATGCGGTTGTTCTTACCCATGCGCATCTCGACCATTGCGGCTGGATTCCACGCCTGGTGAAAGAGGGCTTTCGCGGACCCATCTATGCCACGCAGCCGACCATCGATCTTTGTTCAGTCGTGTTGCCCGACTCCGGACACCTGCAGGAAGAAGATGCCGCGTACTACAACAAAAGGAATGCGTCGAAGCACGATCCGGCGTTGCCGCTTTACACGCTTAAAGAAGCGCAAAATTGCCTAAAGTACTTCAAACCGGTTGCAGTTGAGCAAGCCACGCAACTGAGCCCCGAGTTTGCGTTCCGCTTCGTTCATGCCGCGCACATATTGGGTTCGTGCATGGCAGAGGTCACGCTACAAACGAACGGCCTCGCGCGCCGGCTACTTTTCACCGGCGATATCGGCCGGGTGCGCGATAACGAAATTGCGCCGGGGAAGGTGGTGCAGTCCGGCCCGCAGGAAAACGAGACTGCCGACATGCTCGTCATGGAATCGACTTACGGCAACCGCCAGCATCCCGGCACTGATCCGCGGCCGGAACTCGCTCGCCTGATTCGCGAGACCGCCGAGCGCGGTGGCAGCGTCATCGTTCCGGCGTTCGCCGTGGAGCGGACCCAGAAGTTTCTTTTCATGCTGAAAGAGCTTATCGAGACGGGGCAGATTCCGCGACTGCCGGTTTATTGCGACAGCCCGATGGCGATCAAGGCCATCGAAATCTTCATAAAGTACTCTGGCGAGTACACGCCGCAGGCCGCTGACTTGATCAGGAAATACGGCTCGCCGCTCGAGTGGCCCAGCTTCACGTTTGCGGAAACGGCCGAGCAGTCGAAGAAGATTAACGACAGCCACTATCCCTCGATTATCGTTTCGTCCAGCGGAATGGTTACAGGTGGCCGCATCCTGCATCATCTGGCGCAGCGGCTGCCGGATCCGAAGAACCTGGTGATTTTTATAGGCTTCCAGGCGCCGGGCACGCGCGGGGCCACGATCAAGAGCGGCGCGCGCGAGGTGAAGATCTTCGGCGAGTTTATTCCGATCCGCGCGCAGTTGGCGGCGCTCGAACAGTTCAGCGATCATGCCGATCCGCCCGAGTTGTTGGAGTGGCTGCGGACGTTCAAGAACCGGCCCGACGCGACCTACCTCGTCCACGGCGAGCCCGCCGCAGCGTCGCAACTGCGCGACCGTATGAAAAAAGAACTGGGATGGAATGTGCAAGTGGCGGAGTATATGGAGAGGGTTGAGGTGAAGTAAGCTTGTTAGCATTGCCCTATGACGGAAATAGAGTTTAAGAAGCACCTTGATGCAGCGGAGAAGAGTCCGAAAGAGATTGCGGCGGCGGTCTCCGGCTTGCCGGAAAAAGTTCTGCGCTACAAGCCTTCTCCCGACAAATGGTGCGTGCTGGAAATTCTCGGCCACCTGGCGGATGTCGAGCTCATTTACGGACACCGTTTGCGACAGATGCTGGCGGATGCCAAGCCCGTAATCGCGCCGATCGATCAGGACGCATGGGCGCGCAATCTAAACTATCTGGATTCGCCTCCGTCGGAACTGGTCGCATTTTACGGGTTAGGGCGTCATCACAACTTGCGTTTGTTGCGAAGTCTGAAGGCTTCCGACTTTTCCAAGTCGGCTTTTCATCCAGAACTGCAACGGGAGATGACGGTTGCTGACCTGGTCGAGAGAATGGGCGGGCACGGTGCTGGGCATCTGCAGCAGATTGAGAAACTGAAAGCGGCGGCAGGCAAAAAGTAGCGTCGGTCGGCCGTACTAAGCGACATGCGGCGTGTGGGCTTTGGTGAACGCGACAAGCGCCTCCAACTTTCTAAGCGCCGCGCCGGAATCGATTGCCTGCGCCGCCAGCGGAATCGCATCGCGCAAATGATCGGCTCGTCCGGCGGCGACGAGCGCGGCGGCGGCGTTGAGCAGCACTACGTCGCGGCGGGCGGATTTCTTTCCGGCCAACCCTTCGGTCAGTACTTGGCAAATCAGCGCAGCATTCAGAGCGGCGTCTCCGCCGGCGATGTCTTCCAGCGTGGCGCGTTGCAGACCGAATTCCTCGGGCGTGACTTCGTAACTGCGCACTTGTCCTTCGCGCACTTCGGCGATACGCGTGGGACCCGTGATCGTGATTTCGTCCAGTCCATCGCTGCCGTGGACGACGAGCGCGCGCCGCAGACCTAACATGCTGAGCGCTTCCGCAAGCTTTTCGACGAGGTCCGCGGAATAGACGCCAACCACCTGGCAGGTGGCGCGCGCGGGATTGGTCAGCGGACCGAGCAGGTTGAAAACCGTGCGCAGACGCAACTCGCGGCGAGCGGTCTGCACGTGCTTCATCGCCGAATGCATGGCGGGAGCGAAAAGAAACGCGATGCCCACTTGTTCGAGGCAGGCCGCAATCTGCGCGGTCGGCAGCTGGATGTTCACGCCCAACGCCTCCATCACGTCGGCGGAGCCGCACTTCGAGGTCACGCTGCGGTTGCCATGCTTGGCAACGCGCACGCCGGCTCCGGCAACGACAAAGGCCGTCGCGGTCGAAATGTTGAATGTGCCGCTGGCATCGCCGCCGGTGCCGCAAGTGTCAACCAGCGCGTCGCGCCCGGTGCCGCTGGCGTCGAGGAGGGAGCCGGCGTGAAGTTCGATTGGAATGGCGGCGGCACGAATGGCCTCGGCGAATCCGACGATTTCTTCAACCGTTTCGCCCTTCATGTGCAGCGCCACCAGCAGCGCCGCAATTTGCGCATCGGAGCACTGGCCGGTGAGAACCTCGGTCATGACCGTGTGTGCTTCTTCGCGCGAGAGCGACTGACCGTGATTGGCAATGCGATGCAGGGCGTCTAGGATCACAAGATCCAAGCTACAGCAGAGACGAGATTTCTTTCAAACTGGATCGCTAAAAGAAAAGCCCCCGCTTCAGTCGTCAAGACCAAGCCGGGGGCGTTTTACTATTCCGAGAGCTGCTATTTGCCCACGTGCCTCGGAGAAGCTCTCCGCAGGATTGCGAGCAACCCCGCCGCCGATGCCGGTGGCGGCACTTTTCCCAGCCGCACGATGTCCGTGGCGCTCAGGTCTCTTCCATACAGAGCCTTGTTGGCGCCATCGTCGGAGCGTATGGTCGAGCCTTCCAGCGACACACCTGCAAACAATCCCTGGGCTCGGGAATACGTAAGAATCTCGGCTTTCATGACGATATCGGTGGACGCGGCAGCGTCGCGGCCCACCGGACCGGCCGCAACCGACGCATCCCCACCCAGCTTCACTTTGCTCGACAGCACCGATTTTGCGCCCGAATCATTCATTATGAGCAACACGAAATCGGTGGCCTGCGCTCCAATTTGGAAGCCGAAGCTTCCAGCTTCCAGCGCAAACATCGCGGGCGCGCTCCACGAGCCCGTATAAGTCGGCCCCTTGCGGCAGGTGATCAATCCGCGCCCATAGCTGCCGCCCACCACAAACGCCGCCTTCTTTACCGACGGATAAATCACGATGCAATACGATTTATTGAGCAGATCCTTCGGAATGCTATCCGGCATACCGAGGATTTCCTTGAACACGGTCGCAGACTGTGCGATGCGATCGTCTACTTTCTCTTCCTTGTCTTCGGCCACGACGGGCAGAACCGAAACCAACATAAGAACTACCAACCACATCCTGTTCTTCATAAGCGCTCCTTGGAAACGATGGTTTGTGAGATGGACGATCCATTGTTCGTGACGATGCATAATTCGTATCGAGAGTCCGATCTATAATTCGATCAACAGTTCGAAACAGCAGTTCGAATCAAAAGTTCGATTAGGTCGATGGTAAAGTGGTTGCCTACTTCTTTTCTGTCTGGGGCGGAGCCAGATCCTGCGGGAAACTTTTTAGCACAACCGCGCGCGAGCGGGAAGAAGTTTTCTTCGCTTCGTCGGTGGTGTTCTCGACCAAAGTCCCCTCAAGCACATAATACGCTTCGTCGCCCCTACTTTTGCCCTCGCCACGCCCGATCGAACCCTTAAATTCGAACCACACGCCGCGCACCGTCTTGGTGGTAAACGCGAGTTGATTGCCATCGAGTTTACCCGACTCGAAAAAGTGCTCGAGAAACCCGCCCTCGCCTTCCGCGTCGGCGTAGCGCGAAACAAAACCGATCACGCGTCCCTGGTCTTCGACGGTGATCTGCAGAAACTCGCCGTCGCGCAAGAAACTATACATGCCGGAGTAGTCGGCTGCGGGCATTGCCGGACTCGGGGTTCTATTCTGACCGTCTTTATTATTATTATTATTTTGTTCATTATTTTGCCCGTTGTTTTGCGCGTTCCGGTTCCCTTGCGCGCCGGCAAGCATCCAAGCAAGAAGAACGAAACACGCAAGTTGCAGCGCGCGTAAGCGGGTTGTGGGGACCGGCATGTCTACCTCGGAACCACTAGTATAGTGGCCATGACTGAGGGTCGCGGGCAAAACGCGAAGTCTGCCCGGCAACCGTCAAGGTCGGCTATAATCTTGCAACAGAGTAACCGTCCGTGGCGAGCCACCGAAAGCGCCTCGGACCCCGCCTCCCGTGGGGCGCCGTCGTGGGAGTTGGCTAATAACAGTCGCTTGGAGTGAGATGGAATTCCCGGGGAAGAAACTGCTGAAAATTCTGGTGGAGCACGATCCCGCGAGCGCCGAATTCCGGAGCGGAGTTCGCTCTGCTTTTCGCCGGACGGAATCGCCCGGCAACGAAAACCCCGGCAACGACAAGAAAGCAGACGAATTCGACCTGTTTCATGATGTCTTTGTGCAGCAACCGCTGCCTTGGGGACGCTTCCTGCAATCCACGCTGCTGCACGCGGCGGCGCTTGGCCTCATCGTAACGCTTTCGCTCGTGTGGCTTCGGCAGCAAAGAATTCTGAACCTTGCCGCGTTTGACCGGTCGTCGCTGGTTACTTACACGCCGGATGAATATCTGCCGCCGCTCGATACCGGCGCGTCCGAAGCGCAGAAGGCGCAAAAGGCAGATCCCGTATACGCGAAGCAGCCGATTCTTTCGGTTCCGCGGGAAGCGGACAACCGCTCGCAAACCATCGTCGTTCCGCCCGATCTCAAGCTCGACCACGACGTCCCTCTGCCCAACATTATTGCGACGGGAGCGATCGCTCCGGCGGCTCCGCTGGATGCGACGCGAGCCTCGCTGACGCGCGTGGTCGCGCCCGAGGCGCAGGTCGTGGCGCCTCCGCCGGAGGTGGCCTTTGCTCCGGACCGCGTGCTTCGAGCCGCGCTGAAGTCGGACGTGATTGGGCCGCCTCCAGACTTAACGCAAACGGCAACCCAATCGACCAAGGGACACGTCGGGCCCGTGAACATCGGCCCGAGTGAGGTGGTGGCGCCGGCTCCGCAGCTCACGCTGGCGGAGCAGCACTCCCTGGCGGCGCGCGGTGGCGGACGTCTGCCGGGCGGTGGTGTGCAACCGGTAGGCCCTCCTCCTAGCGTGGCCGCGACCGGCACCGGCGCGAACGGACGGCTGATCGCGTTGGGGATTGATCCCGTCGCGCCCACCGGACCGGTGGCTGTTCCCGCAGGCAATCGCCGCGGAACATTCGCCGCGAATCCACAGGGAAAGCCGGGCGCTTCGGGAGCGCCGGATTTGGCGGGATCGAAATCGGATGCGAAGGGGGGCGCCTTTAAAACGCGCGGCAACGGCTCTTTGCCGTCTGGCCTGCGTGTGGGCGCAGCAGATTCTGACGGGGCCTCTGGCTCGAACGGCGGCCGCGAGATGGCCAGCCTCTCGTCATCGGAAGCGAAGCCGGGGGCGCGGGTAGCGTCTGCCCTTCCCGACGACAAAATCACTGATGAAGACCGCAAGGTTTTTGGCGGCAAGCGCGTCTACGGCAGGACGCTCAACATGCCGAATCTGAATTCCTCGACGGGTAGCTGGGTGATTAAGTTCGCGGAACTCGACGGAGGGAAGAAAGACGGAGAACTGCTGGAGCCGGTGGCCATGGAAAAATCGGACCCCGGCTATCCGCTGGAATTGATGCGCGCGAACGTGCACGGCATGGTCACACTCTACGCGGTCATTCATGCCGACGGAAAAGTGGGCGAGATTCGCGTCCTCTACAGCGCCGACCAACGCCTGGATGCCTACGCGGCGAAAGCCCTGGCGCGCTGGAAGTTCGTGCCTGCGGAAAGAGCGGGGAAAGCAGTGGCGCTGGAAGCGGTGGTGGAGATTCCGTTCCGGGCGCGGCGAAATTTCTGATTTGGGATGGAGAGCTGGGGATGGAGAGCCGCGCGTCCTCGCCCAGTCGCACGGATCGATCGATCTGTCTACCGTTGAGCCGACGTGGATTTCTCTCCCTGCAACGCGGCGTACACGGCGGGATTTGCGCAGACCTCGTAATAGCAGCTGTCGGTCCAACGCAAGATCGATAGATCACGTACGTCGACTTCGGCGATGCGGTTCCTGCGGATCGCGAGCTTACGAAACAATCCATTGGCGATGGGAACGGTGCCGACGAAGAATGCGTTCTGCTCGTCGACCCATGGTCCGTTAAAACCAGGTCCGTTAAAACCAGGCCTGCCGACCCCGCGTTCGCGCGGACTGGCGATCCACGGAGAAAGCGAAATTTCCTGCTGCAGTTTGCGGAAGGCCGCTTCGCTCAGGCAGATCCCACCGACGTTGTAGTTAAGCAGCATGACTTCGGCCGCAGTTTCCCCGCTCGCAGCACTGCCATTACTGTCATCGCCTTCGCCTCCGACCTGCAGCGAGTACACCTGAAACACGCCCGCATCCGGTGCGATTTTCTTGCGCACGCGCTTGCTGCACGAAGAGAGACGGTCGCTTTCATTGATGGCGTCGGAAATCATGATGCGGTGCTCGCCATCCATCAAATAAAGCGGAGCTGAATCCTGGTAGGCGATGCCCAGGCCGACTTCCATCTGGGGCAGACCTGAGCGTTCCAGCAATTCGTTGTACTCGCGCAGCAGGTTCACAATCTCCCACGCCAGCACGCAGGTGCGGCCGACGCTCAGCATGGCTTCGCCTTCGCGCTCCAGCAGCGCCACAATGATGGCGTCGCCTTCGAGAAAGACCTTGGTGGCGCCGTATTTCGCCAGCAGCTTGTTTACCGGATCATAAAAATTAAGACTGAAATACGAGGCGGCATTCATCCCCTTTTCCATCAGCGAGCGGGTGAGGCGCGAAGAGTCGCGCACGTCGGCCTTCAGAATCACGTGGTGCACCACACGATCCTCGGCAGGCTTCTGATCTTCGGAAGGCAGAAACTCGTAGAGCATGCCGTTGAGCGCGGAAAGTTCGCGGACTTTTTCGTCGCTGACGAGGTTGATGCTGTCGAAACCGGCGCTGACCGCCTCCAGGCCGCGCAGATCGCGATGATAGCGAAAGAGATCGTGCAGAAGGCGCGCGGCAAAACGGCTGCGCTCCGAGCCGCGGCAGGAGGCGACGCGTCCGATAGCGGCGAAGAGCCGGTCGGATTGGAGCCGGCCTTCGGTAATTATTTTTTCCACACGCGCCGATTCTTCGCGGAAGATCAAAGCATTCTTGATCTGCTGCGGATTCACCCGCGGCGCATACTCGGCGAGCAGCGGGACCGCCTCATACGAGGCAACCACGTGGGCCAGCGCCCCTTCGCGCTGCAACATGCGGGTCCAGATGTCGAGACGGTCTTTTCGATTGCGATCCTCGGCTGTCAAATCCTCGCCACTGCCCGTGCCCACCAGCGTGGCGGCGTTTTCGGGAACGTTGAGCGCCTGTTCCAGGTGTTCGTCGTCAAAAGCTTCTCCGTATCCCAGTTCGCGCAGAAAATTGAGCCCGAACTGCCGCAGACTGGCGAAGCGGTCGGGATCTTTGTCAAAATTCCCGAACATGTAATAGTGCTCGGCGCAGAGATAATCGTCGCGCCCATCTTCGGTAAGAATCAGCGGATTGAGGAACAAGCGATAGCAGTCGGCGGGCAACTCGCCGAGCAGCGAGCGCCGCGTTCGCGCCAGCGTTTCTTTTTCGATTTCGCGCAGCAGACGAAACACCTCCTGCCCCGCGCGCCGCAGGATGATCTTCTTGCGCACCTGGAACGAAGACACCAGCTCCTGCGTCTGCATCATTTTCACTTGCCGCACACCTTCAAGCGACTTCGATTTCATGCGGCACTGTTCGAGAATCCGCGCAAACTGCGCTTGCAGTTCGGTGCGTATGAACTTGAGTACGGCCAGGCGGCCGAGCACATCGATCGATGGATTGCCCTCAGCCTTGGCGCGATTCAGGATCGTAAGGTGAATCGAGACCAGCAGAGTTTTCAGGTCGGCGGGGCCGGGCTTGCGCAGCGTGGTGGCGCCCTCGCCGGCGCGTATGAATTTGCTTGAAGAGACGCCAGTGACGACGGCGGAGGGCACGTCCATTTCGAACAGCGATTCCACTTCGCCGAAGCGGCAGATGTAGCGCGCGAGATAAAAACTCAAGTCGGCGGTGATGCGCGGGCTTAGAAAAACGTCATAGCGGAGATTATCGACGCCCAGCTGCAAACCGCTGAAGGCGAGAGTCGGTCCGTGGTAAAGAAGATCGGGCCGGCTGGGCGGTTCGGAATTACGCAACCGAAAAATCGGGAGCTTGGGCATCGCCTGAAATCTCTAGCGTAAGCAGCTCGCAAATCGCTGAAACTGCACTACTAAGCAGCAGGCTAGCACGTTGGTGGGAGGGGTCGAAAGTTACGCTGGTGTATGCGCAAAATAGCGAGCGACGGATCGCGTGGAACGGGTGGAATTGACGTTCTTCGGTGGCGCGGCGGTTCACTGATGCGATAAGTGGCCAATTGCGTTCGGTTCGGGTGTCGCTCAATGAGTGTAATGGGGATGTCACGCCAGTTATAGTTTTCCACGGCATTGTCCCTTTAACAGACCGAGCAAGAACTTGCAGCATTCAGTCAACTTTTAGAACCGGCTTTGCAGTGGTTACCCACAGATCGAGTGTCTTAAAGAGTTCCGTTCCGCACTGAGAATCGCTACTTGAGTCACAGAGCATTGGGTTCATGGAAGACCCTTCTAGGGCCATATGACATTCAATCGGGCCAACACACTTTGCGAGTCCATAGGCACTCGCGACCGCTACAGTGTTATTGCGTTCCATGCAGGCCATCTGGACAAATACGACCTTGTCATTCTTGCCTTCGTCGTGTAGCACCTCAGTCAACCTATACCTATGTGATGTGGTTAGCGCGTCTTTAAATGACGACAACAGGGCTGCAGACAGTTTGCCGTCACATTTCGCCTTGATGAATATGGGGATGATAGGTTTCGAGTCGGGTTTTGAGTCTGTTTGCGCGTTGGCGGGCTTGCGGGTGGTCTTGGGTTTGAGTCTGTTGTTGCTGATCCGGCGGGACGATTGGTAAGGAGTTTAATGAAGCTGTCTGCGTGGCCGGATGCGCCTCTTCCCATTTGCGAATGCGTTCCTGCACATCTGCAAGCTGAGCTGCTGTGAGTAGCGCTTCGGCTTTGTCGCGACGGTCCTTCACGAATCCCTGTTCGAGGGATGTCGCAGCCAGCGCTATCCAGAAATAGGCTTCTGCGTTGTCCTTCTGTACGCCTATACCATCGTGATAAGCCAGACCGAGATTATATTGAGCCTTCGCCAGGCCTTGTTCGGCAGCCCTCTGCCACCACCGGGCGGCCTCGGCGGTATCCTTTTCGACTCCGTTTCCTAAGTTGTAGGCTTGTCCTAGGTTGTATTGAGCCGCTGCGTAGCCTTGGTCACCTGCCTTGCGATACCAACGCAAAGCTTCGGCGGTGTCCTTTGCGACGCCTGTGCCAGAGTAATACGCAGTTCCAAGCCAGAACTCACCGGCAGCATTGCCCTGATCGGCGGACTTGCGCAGCCACTTGACTCCCTCTGCCTCGTCCTTCGGAACTCCTGCGCCTTGGAGGTAGAACATTCCGAGGCTGAACTGGGAAGCTGCGTTGCCGTTTTCGGCAGCCTTGGTGTGCCAGCGCACACTCTCCACTTCATCTTTCGGAACGCCCATTCCCAAGCCATACGCCGTTCCGAGATTGCCTTCAGCCGTTACATCGCCTTGCTCGGCGGCCTTCTTCCACCAGCGCACGGCTGCGGCGTAGTTCTTTGGAACGCCCGCTCCTAGGGAATAAACCCCTCCAAGGCTGACCTGCGCTGATACGTTGCCATGCTCCGCAGCCTTCTCCCACCACTGCACGGCTTTCTCCTCATCCTTCGGGACTCCCTCACCTAGGTCATACGCCTTGGCAAGAGCCAATTGTGCTTGTACATCACCGTCCTCAGCCTTGCTCTTGAGTTCGGTAATGCTTTGCGCGTACCCAAAGGGCGGGATCGCGAGCAGACAGGAAATGGCGTACAACATGAAATACCAGCGAGCAGTTTGCGCACGACCCCCTTTTCTCATGCACAGCAGCTTACTCTTGAATTCGCCACACTTCCAGATCGGGTTGCTAACAGGCGATTTCACTCATTGAGAATTCGCTACCCGAGGTCAATGATTGTAACGGCGATCTTTCGGCAACTATTTCCGAGCGGGCGAGGCGCCACGCTGGCCTGTTGTCCCCCCGGGGAACTCTTGCCTGGGACCAGCGTTGGCTCAGCGCTGAAAGTTTTGACAGCTTACACATTGATAATGACGCTGTATTCCTGTTGAATAGAGCTGCCCACATCTCAGCGACAGGGTTGGTGTATATGTCCGCCGGAACAAGGAAACATCTGGACCCAGGAGTTCTCCCTCTCTGGAATGCAGTTTTCTGCCTGGATTGCGAGGTCATCAGCAGCCGTCGCGGTGACGAATGCGCCGCTTGCAAAAGCCGCTCGCTCGTGAGCCTGGCTCGGATGCTCGGGAGCAGCTTGCTCGCGCATAAGGCACAACACTTTCAAGAATGGGAAAGAGGGTTGTTCGACATCACCATTACGATTGAATTGCAGCAGATGCACGCCAAAGACTTGAGCACCACCGTGGAGAGATTAACCGGTGTGATTGGCCCGCAGCTCGCACCAGACCGGGCGTCATTCCACATCAATGTGAATCCGGCAGTAGATAAGCTTGATCAACAGCCCTCGCTTTGCTTCCCAGAACGGGATGCCGCGTAGTCGTCGTCAGGCGATCGCCTACGGCACGTTAGCGGAACATGCGGAGAGCGGCGAAGAACCATTCACAGTCGAGTGGGATCGGTCCGAGGATAACGTGTGGTACAGCATCCTCGCATTCTCGCTGCCACATAAGACACTGGCTAGGCTGGGATATCCCATGTCCCGGATGCTTCAGAAAAGGTTCGCGGAAGCATCAAAAGCGGCGATGGTCGCCGAGACGAGCAGGGAGCGAAAGGGCTTTCAGGTGTCACTAGGTGGTTAGACCTGAGAGACGATGAGCAATCCGCCTGCAATTGCGATCACGTCTTCTGCAATCGCCGCAACGAGGTCCGGCACGTGTGCCTTGAACACTACCGCACGACGGATGTGATATCCGGCAAACGCCCCAGCGATTGCACCTATTGAGGCGATGACCCCTGCCAAAGAGACTGATATTCCAGCGCCGGCAGCAAGGGCGAGACCACTTGCCCCTCCAAGGACAATCCGCGCGATCAGTCCCACAGGTGCTGTACGCGCGGGGGTGTTCGGGAGCTTGTCCAGGACCAGCTCGATAATGGCCAGCAGCGTGAATACTATTAGCGTAGATTGATGATCAATGAAGGCAAACTTCGTTCCGGCGAAATGCAACCAGCCGAGATGCGCCGCCCAACACACGATTGCGGGAGCTGTCAGGGAGCGCAGCCCATCCACACAACCAAGTAGAAAAGATAGCAGGAAAGCCATAATGGCCTGTCCTCACAGTATCTGACGTTGGATCTCCCGCGACCGCGGGATCAGTTCTTCGAGCCTCAACCAGCCCGGAAATCGCGAACGTCTTCTCCGGGTTGAAAAATCGCCGGGAGCGCAATCTGCTCAGCGGCGGCGAGCTTGCGGTTGATGTCCTCGATTTCCTGCTTCACCCATCCGACGCTGCTGATTTCGATCTGGCCATCTTGTCCGATCAGGAACAGACTGGGGACATTGGTCAGGCCGTAAGCATTCGAAACCGCGTAGCCGTTAGGATCGTCGAGCAGCGTGCGGAAAGTAACGCCGTACTCTTTCAGAAACGCGGCCGTGTCGCGCTGGTCGTTTTGCGAGATACCAACGATCGTGATTTTCTTATCCGTCGTTTTCTTCCTGTCGCCGTACGCCTTGTGAATGCGTTCGAGGTACGGAAACGTGTATTGGCAGGTCGGACAGGAAACCTTGAAGAAGGCGGCGAGCACTGGTCCTTGTTGGAGAGCGGCCTGCAATGAGAAACTGCCGCCATCTTTGTCGCTGTCTTTACTGGTGTCTTTACTGGTGACGAGCGCGGGCAGGGAAAAGTCAGGTGCTTTGGTTCCGGCCGGCAATGCAGCCATATCTTTCGGACCTCCGAATAAGCGATCAAGCCACTTCATAGAAGAGCTTCACAACATTAGATGATGCCGCCCGCCTTCAAGATTTTCCGCGTCAACCCGGTGATGGGGATCTGCGGGATGCGATTGATTGCGATCCACTTGCCCTTTGCGGTGGGTGGAACTGGTGGGCACTGCGCATTCCGCAGTGGCACATTCCGTGAGACATGAACCGTGTAATCCGTGACGGTAATGGAATGGCGAAAGGTGCGCCAGTGCGCTGTAGCCAGCGCCGCACGCGGAGGTTCGGAGGATTGCGGCAGTTCCCACATGCCCGGCATGAGCGAAGTTTTCCTGGGCCGCTGCACCAGCCGGATCTGGCCGCTGGCATAGTCATTGTTATTGCCATTATTGCCATTGGCATTGCGCCACTCCAGCGCGCACCAGATTTGTTTCTTGCTCTGGCGGGAAGGTGCGGAATGCGGAATCTCTCCTTGCATATCTCCCTGAGCGTTGCACCATCTCCGGACAGGGCACGCTGCGCAACGGGGCTCGCGCGGCAGGCACACGGTGGCGCCGAGTTCCATCATGGCCTGATTGAAATCTCCAGGCCGGGAGTCAGCCAGAAGCGCTTGCGCATCTTGCCAGATTTGACGAGTTGTTAGCTTGATGCCGGTCGATTCAATGCCGTTCGATTTTGTGCCGATCAGTCTTTGCAGCACCCGCTCGACATTGCCATCGACCACGGCGACAGGTTCGGCGAACGCGATGCTGGCGATGGCTGCAGCAGTGTAGCGTCCGATGCCCGGCAGCGCGAGCAGGGATTCGGAACTTCGCGGGAAACAGGCGCCGTGCTGCTCGACGATCTGCCGCGCGCACCGATGCAACATGCGCGCGCGGCGATAGTAGCCCAGACCGCTCCAGGCGGCCAGCACGGCCTCCTCGGAAGCCGCGGCGAGCGCCTGCACATTGGGAAAGCGCTCGAGGAAGATTCGGTAATGGTCAAGCACGGCGGCCACGCGCGTCTGCTGCAGCATGATTTCGCTGAGCCAGATCGCGTAGGGATCGCGCGTTTTACGCCAGGGAAGGTCGCGGCGATGCTGGTCGTACCAGCCGAGCAGCGCGCGCCGGAAACGATCGAGATGCTTGCCGGAAATTACGGAATTGCCGGGCGACGAAACCGCTGCGCTTCGAGCTGTGGCGATTCGAGACGCGGCAAGCTGCGTCTCTACGGAGATAGGTTTCGCGCACATTATGATGGGCTGACGCTGTGCGCGATGACGACCCATCCTTTTTTTTGCTGCTGCCAAACGGTCATCATGTGCTGGGGCGCCGGGGAGAGCGGTTGCGAGCCGGCGTTTCCATTCGAGGTGACACCACTCAACGTGATGGTGTAAGTCACCACGATGGTATTTCCGTTCAACTCGGTATTCAGATCGCCGAGCGTAAAGTCTTTCAACTGCCAACCGCGATATTGTTCCAGCGTGGCCGTGCGATCGAGCATTCCGCCGGGGGTTACGCCCGCGTAATTCGAAGCCAGAGCGCGCTCCACCTCGACCCAGTTCGCCGCTTGCACATCTTTCCAGAAAACGCGCTCCAGGCCCTCGCCTCCAGTGGCTTCGGATAAGGCGCGCGCTGGATGATCGCCATAGAAAGTACAAGCCGATGTCAGGATGAATGTAGACATCAGCGCGAAAGTCAGCATCAAAATCAGAGAAACCGGTGGAGATGCGACAGGTATCCTCGAACGCATGGCGTGATTGTATCGCGACCCGGCTCGTGTGGGGACTGGGTTTTACAGCGTCGAACCCGAGCGGGGCCTAACTTTCCATGCCAAACCACCCGCCAAGCCAATTGACCGTTGGGAGCCGGCCCACGATAATAAGGAAGCCTGGTAACCGCAGAGCACGCGTGAATATTAGCCCGAGCCGGCAGGACATGTATGACAGAATTCGACCGCAAGGTAGAAGAGGCTTCCGCGCGCTTCAATCGCTCGGTAGCGAATATCGCCGAAACTCTGGAAAAAGAAACGGCGGAACTGGTGACGTATCTGAACGACGAGGTAGTGCCGGCGGTGCGAACGCATTCCTCGAAGGCGCTGCGAACTGCGGCGGGAAAGCTCTCCCAGTTCGCGGACTTTCTGGAAACACAGCGCAAGAGTTCTTAAGCCGTTTCCTTTCCAACTGGAACGAGCGGCGGGCGCAGCTGGCGTGTCTTCTCTTCCTTCTATTGCTGGGCAGCGCGCTTCTGAGCGGCTGCGGTGGGCACAAACCTGCGCAGGCGCAGGTTCCGCCACCACCGTCGCTCCCGCAAGAAAAACCAGCCTCGGCTCCGCCGCCCGCGGAAGCGGGAACAGCGACTGAGGACGAGAAAATACGGGTTCCAGCCGGCGCGAAACCGATCTTTGAAGAAACCGGGATGGCGAGCTGGTACGGCGCTCCGTATCACAACCGTCGCGGATCGAACGGCGAAGTTTACAACATGCACGCGATGACTGCGGCACACCTTACTTTGCCGCTGGGCTCGATCGTGCGCATCACGAATTTGAAGAGCGGACATTCAGCGCTGGTGCGGATCACCGATCGCGGGCCGTTTGTCGAAGGACGCATCGTCGATCTTTCTCTGGCCGCCGCGAAAGCGCTCGATGTGTACTTACCCGGTACCGCGAAGGTGCGATTGGAGGTGCTGCAGGCCCCTGCGCCTCTCGACACCGGCGGCCGCTGGGCGGTTCAGATCGGGTCCTTCGCTGAGCAGAAAGCGGCTGCGGAATTAGCGGGTCACCTGCAGAAGCGCTACCAGACGGCCAAAGTCGTGAAGTTTGTAAGTCCCGTGGGAGAATGGTGGGTGCGGGTACGAGTGCTGGACGACGACCGCCAGCGGGCAACCGACTTGGCGCACGAGACGGAGACCGCGGAGGGATCAGTGTTTCTGGTGCGGCTCGACTGAAAAGCACTTTCCTTGACACAACATTGTTAGTTGAAGTGTTATTGTTGCTTCCAGAGATAGAGGGAACCTATCTGCGGATATTACTTGCCGGATGATCGTAATCCCCGGCAGGAGGAGACTTACTCATGGCGGATTGTCTATTCTGCCGTATCATTCGCGGCGAAGTGCCATCCAAGAAAGTTTTTGAAGACGAGCAAACATTTGCCTTTGAAGATCTAAACCCACAAGGCCCGACTCATGTGCTGGTCATCCCGAAAAAACATATTTCCGGTTTGAAGGAAGCGGTGGCGGGGGACGCGGAGTTGGTGGGACGCTGTCACCTGGTGGCCGCGCAGATTGCGCGGCAGCGGTCGATTGAAGATGGCTACCGCACGGTGCTGAATGTGGGCCCGCGCGCCGGGCAATCGGTTTTTCATCTGCATGTACACCTGATCGGCGGCCGGTCGCTGCAGTGGCCGCCGGGCTAGGGAGTTCTCAGTTCCCGGTTCTCAGTTCTCAGTGCGCCCCGGTGTTTCTCGAAGAACTAAGAACTCTCGCCGCGGGCCGCGTCTTTGGGTAGTGGTGCAATTTGAAAGTTGGCGTCCCTCAGCGGCTAAAAGCCGCTATGAAAATGCGATGCTTGCGGCACGGCTGAAGCCGTGCCCTTTCAAAACGGATTCAAACTGCACCATCACCCGTCTTTGACGCACAATCGCTGCCTCGCATTCTCTGGCTTACAATCTACAGATGGCAAACCTGACATTGGTTTACGGTCTGCGTCTGCTGCCCTCCGATGAGGTCGCGGAGGTGGGCGCGGCCACGATCAAACTGAAAAATGGGCGGGAGGCGCACGTCACCATGCATACTCTCGAGGGCAGCAAAGACGAGATCGAGAAGCAGCTCAAGACGAGTCTGGCGGCCTTTTTCGACATCTATCCAGAGATATGAGGACATGAAGATTATGACGCCTGCGGCACGAAGGCGTGCGCGGCGTCCTGTAATCAGGCGGCGAATCGGGCGACTGCATGCGACTGATCTCTCTGGAACTCGAGAGCAGGCTGCGCGAGAAAAGGCTCTGGCCCCAGAGCTGGATCGCGTGGGCGCCACTCTACGTGCTGGCGCTCGACTTGCTTCTGCTCACGGTGCAGTGGGTCACGCGCGGCGTAAGTCCAGCTACATCGGAGAGCCTGCAGGGCTGGGTAATCTTTCTCAGCGGGCTGGCGATTGTGCTGCTCGCGATTGTCGCGGTTCGCTGGCTGCGCTCGCAAGTGCTGTGGCGGCTGCGGAACCGGCTGATCGTTACATATGTCTTTATCGGCGTGATTCCGGTTTTTCTGCTGGTGATGATTTCGCTGATCGCGCTCTATCTTTTTGCCGGGCAGTTTGCCAGCTTTGTCCTAACTTCGGACACCGCGACTCACTTGGGCAGCATGGAGGCAGCGAACCGCGCTATCGCTCATCATCTGGCGAATCAAATCGCGGACGGCGGAAAGCTCGATGCCGCGATGGTCGTGCGGGTACGGTCGCGGCGTCCGGAGTGGTCGCGGCGGCAGGTGTGTGCGTGGTACCAGCACCAGTCGCAGCCTTACTGCTCGGGGCCGGAGGGTGCGGCTGTTTTCGATTCTCCTCCGTTTATCACTGGGGATTTCCACGACATCGTCCGCGACCATGGCACACTCTATCTGCGGACAGCGACGGTGCTTGCGGGAGAGGCCGAGTCTTTATCCTTATCATCTTCTTTGCGCGTGATTTCGAGTGAGCCGCTCGACGAGGAACTGGTGGGGAAGATCGGAGGCGACCTCGGCCGGATTGTCATCTATGGAACCGAAAGCCCGACTACGCATTCGACCGCACCAGCAGATATTGGCAAACCACGGGAGCAAGCTCTTTCGGCAGGCACGATTCCGCCGGCGAGCAGCGCGCTGGATCACGAGATCACTTTAAGAATCCCGCTGGCGGTGGTGGATTGGGGCACGGGAGAACGGCAGCGCGTGGGAGCGCTCGCCGAGGTCGAGACTCGGGCGTCGGTGCTCTATGCCAGACTTTTCGCCGCGCGCGGAGATTACGCGAAGGGCGTGGAATACATTCTATTGCTGATTGCGATCGTGTTCGCGATCATCGTGCTGCTGGCGCTGTTGGTCGGAACCAAACTGACGCGCAGCATCACGTCGGCGGTCGACCAACTCTACGAAGCGACCAAGCACGTCAATCGCGCCGACTTCAGCCATCGCATCACCGTACAGTCGAGCGACCAGCTGGCGACGCTGGCCAACTCCTTCAACTTGATGACCACGTCGATCGAGAAGCTGGTGCAGGAGCAAAAGGAAAAACAGCGCCTGGAAGGCGAGTTGGCGATTGCGCAGGAAGTGCAGGAGCAACTCTATCCCAAGTTGATCACGCAACTGGAAAGCCTCGAAGTGCACGGGTTCTGCCGCCCGGCGCGGACCGTGAGCGGGGACTATTACGATTTCGTTGCGCTGAATTCCGACCGGCTGATGCTGGCGGTCGGCGACATCAGCGGCAAAGGAATTTCAGCGGCGCTGCTGATGGCGACCATTTACGCGGCGGTGCGAGCGTACAGCATCGAGGATGTGCCCGTGCTGCGCGAAGCTTCGGTCGTTGCTGGGCTGGAGCAGGCGCTGGGTGTGAGCGAGAGCTCGGCGCTGATGTTAGCTTCGGAATCGCGTGGAGCGGATGCGTCTCCGGCAACCCTGCTTACGCTCTTGAACCATCAGCTTTATGAAAGCACTCCCGCGGCGAAATACGCGACGTTGTTCTTGGGAATCTATGACGGAGCGACGCGGCGCCTCACCTACTCGAACGGCGGTCACCTGCAGCCGATTCTGATTTCCGAAGATGGGGCGTATCAGCTGCTGAGCTGCGGCGGGACGGTGGTCGGCCTGTTCGACAATTTGAGTTTTCCGGAAGCGACCGTGCAGCTCCGCCCGGGCGATGTGCTGGTCACTTACACCGATGGCGTGACCGAGCCGGAGAACGATTATGGCGAGTTCGGCGAGGAGCGGCTGATCCAACTGGTGCGCGCGAATCGGCATTTGCCGCTGGAGCGCATCACGGAAATCGTCACTGGCGCTGTCGCTGACTGGATCGGGGAGAACGAACAGCCGGACGATGTCACGCTGGTGCTGGCTCGGGCACGGTAGTGGGAAGCTGGGTGTCACCGTCCGTCGTTCCACTGTAAGACTAGATAGTCTCGATTGAAGAGATACGGCCTCACAATCAAACCGACGATCTCAAACCGTTTGACGTCACGTTGATTCCAGCGCTCGCTCGAATATGTAACCCCGCCAGGAAAGTCAAAATCCCCACCCTTGTCCCTGCAAAAGGCGCAGGGACAAGAATGGGGCACCCGCTTCGTCGTTACTTCGACATCGTTACTTCGACGAATCTTTACACCAGGCCCTGATCGAGCATCGAGTTTGCTACCTTCAGGAAGCCCGCGATATTGGCGCCGTTTACCAGGTTGCCGGGCGTGCCGTACTTCTCGGCAGTTTCGTAGCAATTCTGGTGGATGGCGATCATGATCTTGTGTAGACGATCGTCGACTTCTTCGCGGGTCCAGGAGATGCGCATGCTGTTCTGCGACATTTCTAATCCTGACGTGGCTACGCCGCCGGCATTGGCGGCTTTGGCTGGTCCGTAGAGGACTTTGGCTTCGAGGAACAGCTTGGTGGCTTCGAGGGTGCTTGGCATGTTCGCGCCCTCGCTTACTACCTTCACGCCGTTCTTGATGAGGTTCGCCGCGTCTTTGGCGTTGATCTCGTTTTGGGTTGCGCTGGGGAAGGCGCAATCGGCTTTGATGTTCCAGAGCCAGTTGTGGTCCAGCTTGCGGTCGGTCGCGCTGTAGATGGCTTTCTTGAATTTGTCGACGTAGTCTTTGATGCGGCCGCGGCGGTTGTTCTTCAGCTCCATTACATAGGCTAGCTTGTCGCGGTCGATGCCGTCGGCATCGTAGATGGCGCCGTCGGAATCGGACAAACTTACCGGCTTCGCTCCTAGATCGAGCAGCTTCTCGACCGTGTATTGCGAGACGTTGCCGCTGCCGGAGACTAAACACACTTTGCCTTCCAGCGTGTCTTTGCGGGACTTCAGCATTTCGTTGGCGAAGTAGACGCAGCCGTAGCCGGTGGCTTCGGGACGAATCAGGGAGCCTCCCCAGGCCAGGCCTTTGCCGGTTAGAACGCCGGTGAATTCGTTGCGCAGGCGCTTGTATTGGCCGAAGAGGAAGCCGATTTCGCGTCCGCCCACGCCTATGTCGCCGGCGGGAACGTCGGTGTCGGGACCGATGTGGCGCGAGAGTTCCGTCATGAAGCTTTGGCAGAAGCGCATTACTTCGTTATCGCTCTTGCCTTTGGGGTCGAAATCGCTTCCGCCTTTGCCGCCGCCCATGGGCAGTGTGGTGAGCGAGTTCTTGAAGACTTGTTCGAACGCCAGGAATTTAAGAATGCCGAGATTCACAGAGGGATGGAAGCGCAGACCTCCTTTATAAGG
>Ga0070761_10000655_pt1 | contig 22245 bp, 5 predicted proteins | sample HubBroMetageREF1_FD_66724 | JGI IMG/M metagenome (GOLD analysis project Ga0070761, IMG submission 66724) | Reference soil microbial communities from the Hubbard Brook experimental Forest, New Hampshire, USA - Hubbard Brook CCASE Soil... | ecosystem: Environmental > Terrestrial > Soil > Temperate... | reverse complement strand
CCCCGCGCACCCTGCTCGAACAAACTCTGGCCGCGATCTGGGCCGACGTGCTGGGCCTCGATCAGGTCGGCATCCATGATAATTTCTTCGCCCTCGGCGGCGATTCCATTCGCAGCATTCGGATCCTCGCCAGGGCTCTCGAAAAAGGTCTGACCTTCACGTTGAAACAACTGGCGGAACATCCGACTGTCGCGGAACTAGCGCAAATTGCCAAACTGGATTCGGTTGTACCGGACCAACTCGCGGGACAGTTCGGCTCGCCGCAATTGACCCCATACCAAATGTGGAGCGCCCGCCATAAGCTGCAGGCTGCAAACGGAGTCTGCGTGGAGTTAGCGCATGACCTCGATCCCGCCGCTCTCTACCGCGCAATCGATCGTCTGAGCCGCACGTACGAGCCATTATGTATGCACGTGCAGCCGTCCGGCAACGGATATCGCCGCAGAAACATCGGAGCGCCACGACGACCCACCTGCGCTTATGTGGACTTATCCGTATTGCCCAGAGCCGCAGGTCAAGCAGCGTTTCGATGCGCTTGTGCGCAAATGCAGGCGGGTATGGACATCTGTTCCGGGCCAGTCTTCGGCGCCATTCTCTTCCATTTTGCGCCGCCGGCGCCCGATCGCCTAACGTGCGTGGCTCATCCGGTGGCCCTCGATAACCATTCCTGGCCCCCGCTGCTCGAAGACATGGCAGCGTTGCTGGCGGGAATGACGCCGCGGTTACGAAGCGCAGCGCCCGTCCGAAACTGGTTGGGCATGCTACGGAGCTATTATCGGCCCGAGGACCCCGAAGGCGACCCTCCCGCGCAGAGCATCCTGCCCGTGCATTCCGGCGCGGATGATTCAAACGCCTCTTGCTCACCGAGTGCGGTCCGGTCGATATGCCGGCGGCTCGACGACATCGATTCACGACCGCTGCACGCGTACCATGACCGAGGAACCTGCGATGTGCTCATCTCCTTGTTACTCGCCGGCCTTGCTCCGGCTTTGAACAGATTGACGCGTCGCGAACCGATCGCTGTCGATGTTCAGGCAAATGCTCGCGATATCTGTGCCGGACAGGTCGATTTTTCCAACGCAGCGGGGTGCTTCACACTCCAGTTTTCGACGTTGGTTCATGCCGGCAATTCGCAGGCGAACCGCGCTCGCCTGGGGCGTGCACTGCAGGATCTTCGCGATGGGCTTCGTGCCCACCTGATAGATCCGTTTGCGTACACTGGCCGACCGGCTGAGGTGCGGCTGGTGTATCAGGGTGCCGGGTTCTCAGAAGCCGCTCCCGCTTTGGGACGTAGCGCACGGCTGGCAGACGGCGCCCCATTCCGCAGGCTGCAAGGGTACCTGCTGCAAGTTGAAGCTGCATTAGAACCGAATGGCATCAACCTTACCTGGCTTTACAATTCGGAAATCTATCCGGAATCGGAAACCGCCGCGGCAGCGGATCAGGCGATGCTTTCGCTGCGTGAGCTTTTGTGTCCGGATCGCTCAGGCGATGAATACCTGCCGTTTGACTATCCCGTTGAGCCGGACGGCGCCAGCTTGAGTTCATCTCTCGAAGAAGTCGAGTTCAACTAACGACTGTGAGTATATCGATGCTTCAAAAAAACATTGAGGCGGTTTATGGTCTTTCGCCCGGGCAGTTGGGGATGCTCATAGACACGATGAACGGCGCCACTGGCGATGGCACGTACGTCGTGCAAATGGACTGTGCGCTCAGAGGCGATCTCCACACTGTGGCGTTCCATAAGGCGTGGCAACACCTGATCGACAGGCACTCCATCCTCCGAACCGCGTTTGCATCGGACAAGCTTCGCGACCCGGTGCAGGTGGTGGGCCGCAATGTCCGGCTTCCGTTCCACGAGATAGATTGGCGTACGCGAGCGGCTGAAGTCCAGGCGGCGGACTGGGCGGCGGTGTGCCGCTCGGATCGCGCCGACGGCTTCAGGCTGTCCAGGGCGCCGCTGATGCGCGTGACGCTGGCGCGCTTCGAGGACAGCAGCTATCGCCTCCTCTGGACCTTTCATCACATTTTGCTCGATGGGTGGTCGGTGTCAATCGTGTTGCGCGAGCTGCTGGCGTGCTACGAAGCTTACGCGCGAGGCGGAGAGCCCCCCTTGCCGGCGCCCGTGCCATTCGCCGATTACATCAACTGGTTGCACCGGCAGGACCTGTCGAGGTGCCAGGCATTCTGGCAAAGCCAGCTCTCCGGCTTCGAGGGCGGCTCCACAGCCGGCATTACGCTCGACGTACGCCGTGTGGCGCATCGCAGCTCCGGCTTCGGTCGAGCCCCCGCCCAGCTCGATGAGGCAGATACCGACCTGTTGTACGGTAGCGCCCGCGAGCATAACCTCACGGTCGGCACATTCCTCCAGGCAGCCTGGTCGCTGGTGCTGAGTCGATACGCGGGAAAGAACGATGTCACATTCGGCGTGACGCTCTCCGGCCGCCCGCCGCAACTGCGAAATGTAGAGTCGATTGTCGGGTCGTTCATCAACACGCTTCCAATGCGGGTTCGCGTGCGCGGCGAACGGACCGTGCTGCAGTGGCTCACCGGTATTCAGGCGCAGGTCGTAGCGATGCAGCAAACGAGCCATGTCAGTGCGCTTGACATCCAGAAATGGAGTGGATCGTCAAACGGTGCGAGGCTGTTCGAGAGCATCGTCGTCTATGAAAACTTCCCCAAAGAAGTAACACAGATTGCCGCCGAAACGAGTCTCGGTTTGGGCATTGACGACATCAGGGCCTCCGGCCGCACGAACTACCCGTTGACCCTGGTGGGGGCGCCCGGCAGACGGCTTGGGCTGCAATGCGAGTACGATCCGGAGCGATACAGCGAACAGGAAGCCGAACGGATCGTGCTGCACCTCAAACAGGCGCTCCGCGGCCTGGTGTACGGACTGACGGGCCTCGTGCGCGATGTCTCGATCCTCGGCGAAGAAGAGCAGCGCAGCCTGACGCTCGAGTGGAATCAGGGCGGGAGCAAGTGCCACGAGAACCGCAGCCCGATCGAGATCTGGGAAGCCGAAGCCGCAGCGCATCCGGAGGCCGTGGCGGCGGTGTGCGGCGCCGATCGGATTACGTACAGCCAACTGGAGGAGCGCGCAAATCGCCTCGCCCAGCGTCTCTGCGGGGCTGGGACCACGACGGAATCCAGGGTTGCCATCCTGCTGGACCGCGGCATCGATCTAGTGATTGGGATCTTAGCCGCCTGGAAAGCCGGGGCGGCATACGTTCCGATCGATCCCGCATATCCCGATTCGCGCAAAGAGTTCATGGTGCGAGATGCCGGCGTCGGCCTGGCAATCACCGACAGGGCCGGCGCGTCCAGTGCGGCGCTGGCCGAAATCAGGACCATTCTGCTCGACGAAGATACAGATGCTGGATCGGCACGGCTGCTGCCGCGTGTTCTTCCCGATAACCTGGCCTACGTGATGTACACCTCCGGATCGACCGGGCGCCCCAAAGGAGTTCAGATCACGCACCGCAACGTAACACGATTGATCGCGTCCACGCAGGAGCGTTTTGCTTTCGGCCGGGGCGACACCTGGTCGATGTGCCACTCTCCCGCTTTTGATTTTTCGGTGTGGGAAATGTGGGGCTGTCTTTTGACCGGAGGTCGTCTGGCAATTGCCCCGACAAAAGTGAGCCGCTCTCCCGAACGAATGCTCGAATTCCTGGAGCGGGAGCGGGTGACGATCCTGAATATCACGCCTTCCGCGTTGCGCCGGCTGCTGGACACAGGGCTGCACCGGCTACCTCATCTGTGGTTACGGACGGTCATCTTCGGAGGTGAGGCGCTGAATGTCGACAGCGTCCGGAGATGGTGGACGAAATACGGCGAGGCGCCGCAGATGGTGAACATGTACGGCATCACGGAAACAACCGTGCACACCACGTGGCGTTACCTTCAGTGGAACGACACAGAAGCAGGACGGCCGAGCGCGATCGGATGCGGGCTCCCGGATGTACGGATTTACTTGCTCGACTCGGCAATGCGTCCCGTAGCCATCGGTGTGAGCGGCGAGTTGTATGTGGGCGGCGAAGGGTTGGCCCGCGGCTACTGGAAGCGGCCGGAGCTAACTGCCGAGCGATTCGTGCCGGACCCCTTTGGACCGCCCGGGGCGCGGCTGTATCGCAGCGGCGACGTTGCCCGCTATCTCGCAACGGGTGACCTGGTCTATGTCGGCAGATCCGACGACCAGGTCAAGATCCGAGGCTTTCGCATCGAAACCGGTGAGGTGGAAACCGCTCTGCGGTCGTATCCGGGGATCGCCGACGTGGTCGTGCTGCCCTCGACCGACGAGCGCGGCGATAACCGCCTTGTAGCTTATTTCACGGGCGAGAACTTCCCCTCCGTCGGAGACTGGTGGCGCCATCTGCGGGAACGGCTGCCGGACTACATGATCCCGTCCGCATTCGTTCATCTGGCGCGTTTTCCGCTTACCGAAAACGGAAAGCTGGACAAGAAGGCATTGCCGCGGCCGGGAACCGACAGACCGGAACTTGGCATCGGGTACACGGAACCTGCCACCGCGATTGAGCTGGCAATCGCCGAAATCTGGGAGAAAGTTCTGGGTGTGCGTCGCCCCGGCGTCCACGACAACTTCTTCGCCCTGGGCGGCGACTCGATGCGCATCGTCCAGGTGCGCTCCATGGCGCAGGAAAACGGGATTGCCATCGCCGCCGAGCAGATGTTCCGTCTGCAAACCATCCGGGAACTGGCGGCCGCCGTCGAGACCGGGGGTGCGGTACCACAGCGGAACTGGACCGGCCCCTTCGAACTGATCGCGGAATCGGACAGACGCAAGCTGCCCTCGGATGTGGAAGCCGCGTACCCGCTGCTCCCGCTGCAGGCTGGAATGCTCTTCCATGGCAACTTCTCTCCCCACTCGACCATGTATCATGACTTGTTCAGCTATCACCTGGAGACGGCTTTTGATGGCAGGCGTTTTATTGCCGCGGCCGAGAGCCTGATCAGGCGTCATGAGGTTCTGCGCACCAGCCTGCACGTGTCCGGTTTTAGTGAGCCGCTGCAGCTTGTCCATTCCACCGTGCCATGCCCGGTCAGTTTCCTGGACCTGCGCGGCATTCCCACACGCTTCCACGAGACGGCCATCCGCTCGTGGCTGGAGCGTGAAAAGCACAACCAATTCGACTCCGGCTGCGCGCCCCTGTTGAGGCTGATAATCCACCGCCGCACAAACGGCACTTTTCAGTTCACCATCAGCTTCCATCATGCGATCATGGACGGCTGGAGTCTCGCGACCGTTCTTACCGAGCTGTTTCAGCACTATCTGCAAGGCGCTGAGAGGGAACGGTTGATGCAAGGCGCGCCAGAACCATTCCGGAACTTCGTAGCCGCCCACTTGCGCCTGGCGAGCGCCGAGGAGAGCCGCCGTTTCTGGACCGAATACCTCCAGGGCAGCACCGCGACGACGCTACCCGCCCGATCTCATCAGCATGCGCCGCGCGCATTCCGCATAAAAAGGATTGCCCTGCCAGCCGGCATCTCAGATGGCCTGAAGCGGTTGACGCAGGTGCTGCGCGCACCGCTCAAAAGCGTGCTCCTGGCCGTACACCTCAAAGTGCTGAGCTTCATCAGCGGGCAAACCGACATCCTTACCGGTGTGGTGACTCACGGGCGGGACAAAGCGGGCGATGCCGCCACGGTGGGGCTGTTCCTGAACACAGTGCCGTTCCGGCAGCGGGTCGGAGGCGGCTCCTGGGCCGAACTGGTGGAAGCGACGATTTCCGCGGAGTCGGCCATGCGGCCGCATGCCATGTTCCCTCTGGCCGAGATTCAGAACGCCACCGGAGGCCAGCAGTTGTTCGAAGCCGCATTCAATTTCATCCATTTTCACGTGCTTCAGGCAGTGTCCTCTTTTGAGAACATCAACGCTCTCGGGGAGATCGGTTATGACGAGACGAACTTCACGCTGCTGACCAACTTCGCCGTCAACGCGCTCAGCGGTGAAATCGGTATCCGCCTCGATTACGACGCCGCGAAAATCTCCGAGGCAGATCTGGAGTGTATCGAACGCGGTTACCTGGAATCGCTGACTGCAATCTGTGCCGACCCCTCGCAGCGGCACGATGCACTCTGCCTGATGTCGCCCGAGCAGTTACAAAACGTGCTGGTGGATTGGAACGGTCCGCGGCAGGAATATCCGCCGGGGAACTCCGTTACCGATTTGTTCGAAGAGCAGGCGGAGAAGACTCCAAATGCAGCGGCGATCGTGTTCCACGATCGCAAGCTGACGTACCGCCAACTCGATCGCCTGGCTGCGGCTGTGGCGAAGCGTTTGCGGGCAGCGGGAGCGGGGCCCGAATCGCGGGTGGGGATCTGCCTGGAGCGGACGCCGGCCATGTGTATCGCCGTCTTAGGGGTGCTCAAATCCGGCGCCGCGTACGTTCCGCTGAATCCGGGGGACCCGCCGGAACGGCTCAGGACGACCCTCTCCGAGGCTGCGGCTGGATTGGCGATCACCGAACCGGCAACACGCGATCGCCTTTCCGGCGACGGTTGCCTCTTCCTGAACATCGACGACCTCATGGCGGAGAAACAGGACGAGGCAATCTCACAGTGTCCGGCGAAGTTGCAAAACCTTGCCTATGTCATCTATACATCGGGATCGACCGGGAAACCCAAGGGAATCGGACTGTCGCACGGGGCCCTGCGAAACCTCCTTTACTGGTACCGGGGCCGGCTGCGCCCGAATGCGCGCGTGCTGCAGTTCGCCTCACTCACTTTCGATGTGAGTTTCCTGGAGATGTTCTCGACATGGATGACGGGCGGTTCGCTGTACATATGCCCGCAGGAAGCCCGGCGTGACGCGCGCGTTCTGGTGCGCATGCTGTGCAACGACTGCATCGAACGCGCCATTCTGCCGGTAGTCGTGCTGCAGCAGGTGGCCGATATTTACCGCCCTGGCGTCGACAACCTGACATCGCTCCGGGAACTAATCACAACAGGCGACCAACTGCGAATCACATCTTCGGCCGTGCAATTCTTCCATGCGCTCGGTCAATGCAGGCTCGAAAACCACTACGGGCCCTCGGAAGCCCATGTTGTCTCGAGCTACCGTCTGCCCGAGGATCCCGGCACATGGCCCACGCACCCTCCCATTGGACGTCCGATATCGAACCTTGACATGTACGTGTTGGACGAAGCGATGTTGCCCGTCCCGGTCGGCACTCCCGGCGATTTATATCTCGCTGGCGCGGGACTGGCGCGCGGATATCTGGAGCGGCCCGACCTCACGGCAGAACGTTTCCTGCCGGATCCGTACACGGGCATGCGCGGCGGCAGATTGTATAAGACGGGAGACGTGGCCCGCTTCCGGGACGATGGGAACATCGAGTTTCTCGGTCGTCTGGACCACCAGGTTAAGATCCGCGGATACCGTGTGGAACTGGGCGAAATCGAAGCCGCACTGAACCGCCATCCCGGAATCCGCAAAGCGGTGGTGGCGGCGCCGGGGAATAACGGCACTTCGAGGCAGCTTGTTGCATGGCTGATTCCCGAAGGCGCGAAACTGGCCGTCCAGAAGTTGCGCGCGTACCTGGCGGACTTGTTACCCGAATACATGATCCCGGCGGAATGGGTGTGGGTCGACGCACTGCCGCTCACCTCCAACGGAAAGCTGGACTATTCTCGACTTCCAACTCCGGAAAGGTCACAGGCGGATCGCGCGGAATTTGTCGCACCCAGCAACGCAATTGAAGATTTGGTTGCGTCGATCTTCCAGGACGTGCTCCATATCGACCGGGTCGGAACTACCGACAACTTCCTGGATCTCGGCGGCAACTCACTGCTGGCCATGCAGGCGATGGTCAGAGTGCGGGACATTCTGCACGTGGAAGTACCTCTGTCCAGCTTCTTCGATGCGCCTACTGTTTCCGGCATTGTCGACGCGGCGAGTACGATCGGCGACAGGATCGTTCTGGAAGAAGTCGCCCGCGCCACTCTGGAGGTGGCGCGCCTGTCCTCGAGCCAGCTAATGGAAACCCTCTTGCACGAGCGCGCCGCGCAGCAAGCGTTTCATGCGCAGGCGGCCTCTATGCCCGTGTCTGCGTAATTGTTCTCAAATTCATGGCCACCGCGCATTACAGCCGAAAAACCGTTCTGCACACGGGAGCCGATGCGGCAACCGAGCGCCAGGAGTTGATCGCGCTCTTGCTCCGCAGGCGAGGGATCGCGACTCAGCAAGGGGCGCCCATCGCACAGTCGTCGCGTCCCGGGCCTGCCGAGCTGTCGTTCGCCCAGAGACGACTGTGGTTTCTGGAGCAACTCAGCCCAGGCCGGGCCGGCTACAATATGCCCGGCGCTCTGCGCCTGCTCGGAACACTCAATGTCGCCGCGCTACGTGAAACACTCACCCAAATTGTGAGCCGGCATGAGACGCTGCGAACCGCATTCATCTCCTCGGGCGGCGAGGTGCGTCAGTGTGTGCGGCCGCCATGGACAGTGCCGCTCGGCGTAATCGATCTCGCCGGGTTGCCGTCATCGCTGCGACAGCGAGAGGCGAACCGGCTTGCGAGCCAGGAAGGGCAGCGCCCCTTCGACCTTTCGAGCGGGATGCCGTTGCGAGGAATCCTGCTGCGCCTCGGAGAGCGGGAACACGTGATCGTGTTTACGCTGCACCACATCGTTTGCGACGGCTGGTCACTGGGAATACTGACACGGGAAGTTTCCATGTTGTACGAGGCGTACAGCAGCGGACGCGCCCCATCGATGCCGCCGCTGCCGGTCCAGTATCGGGATTACTCAGCCTGGCAGCATGCCACGCTCCGCGGCAAGGCGCTCGAGGGACATCTCGAGTACTGGCGCGCCCAACTCGCCGACCTGCCGACGGTGCAACTGCCCACCGATCGCGCCAGACCGGCGACGCAAACCTATCGCGGCGGTAGCTTGCCGTTCCATCTCGATGCCGACTTGATCACAAAGCTCCAGACGGTCAACGCCACGGAACGCGCAACGGTATTCATGGCCATGGCGGCGGCCCTGTATATATTTCTGCACTGTTACACCGGACAGCGGGATCTGGCGATTGGGGCGCCGATCGCCGGACGGTCGAGACCCGAAGTGGAGAATCTCATCGGGTTCTTCGTCAACCAACTGGTGCTCCGGAACCGCCTGGCGGGCAGCATGTCGTTTCGTGAGCTTCTGCGCCAGGTGCGCTCCACAACGTTGGATGCCTTCGCACACCAGGACCTGCCATTCGAATGCCTGGTCCGTGAACTGGACCCGGAGCGAGACGAGACCCGAAACCCGCTCTTCCAGGTTTCGCTGGCGGTGCAGAACGCGCCGATGACAGACCTTTCTCTGGCGAACCTCGAGGCGCGCCCGTTCCAGTTCAACAGCCGCACCAGCCGCTTCGATATTGAGGTTCACGTCCATGAAGGACCCGCCGGCATTGGCGGCGTGTGGTTGTACAGCTCGGAACTCTTCGAAGAGGAAACCGCCGCGCGCATGCTGCAGATGTTTCTCACGCTGCTTCGCGGCGCGGTGGCCGACCCGGATCGACCGCTGTCCGACTTGCCACTCGTCGCGCCGCAGGAGCACCGCATAATTACCTCGGAGTGGAACCGAACGGAATGCAATTACGGACCTGCGCGCTGTGTTCACGAGTTGTTTGCCGAAGCGGTGGCAAGCAACCCGGATGCGCCCGCCGTCATTTGCGGGAGCGAGTCTCTGACCTACACGGGTCTGAATCGCCGGTCGGATCGTCTGGCGCGCCGGCTGCAATCGATGGGCGTGGGACCGGAGGTTCGTGTCGGGGTGTGCCTGCGGCGCTCGCCTTCGCTGATTATTTCAACCTTGGCCGTCATGAAAGCCGGTGGAGTTTGGGTTCCTTTCGATCCGGCTTCGCCCCCGTCCCGGATATGCGAGATGTTGGCGCACGCCGATACACGGTTGTTGATCACAAGCAGCGATTATCTTCCGTTGTTGCCGTGGCGCCCCGAACAGGTTCTGCCGATCGACGATGAGCTGGCTGCCGATGCCCTGGGATCGGCGCGCATCGAATCACCGAGGGCGCCTGCGCTCGAGAACCTCGCATACATCATCCACACCTCCGGATCGACAGGACAGCCGAAGGGCGTCATGATTACGCACGGTGGGCTGATGAACTACCTGCAATGGGCGGCGCAATATTATGGACCTCCATCGGGCATGGGCGTGCTGGTTCACTCTTCGGCTGCGTTCGACCTCACCATTACGAGCCTCCTCGTGCCGCTCATCACGGGCCGATGTCTGGTACTGCTCCCAGACGAGCCGGGAATCGAACCGCTGAATGAGGGGCTGCGCGATGTGGCAGAGCAATGGTTCCTCAAGCTGACGCCCTCGCATCTGCGCAGCCTGGACCCGGCGCTTCCGGCCCAGGCTGCCGCACGGCTGCGTTGCATGATCGTGGGTGGTGAACAACTCCGGGCGGAGGATCTGAGGCCCTGGAGTTCCATGGGCGCCCGGGTGTTCAACGAATACGGTCCCACCGAGACCGTCGTCGGCAGCACGGTCTATGCCGTGCCCGAAGACGGTTCGTTTTCGGGCCCGGTACCGATCGGCAAGCCGATCGGCAACACGAGGCTGTATGTCCTGAATTCATATCTTCACCCGGTACCCGTTGGCGTTCCGGGAGAGCTTTACATTGCAGGACACGGTGTTGCCCGCGGCTACCTGAACCGCCCGGACCTCACCGCCGCCAGCTTCTTGCCCGATCCGTTCTCTCAGGCTGCGGGTTCGCGAATGTACCGCACCGGCGACATCGTGCGGTATCGTGCCGACGGCGTACTGTTTTTTGAGGGCCGGCGAGATGGCGAACTGAAGATTCGCGGTTATCGCGTCGATCCGCGCGAAGTGGAATGCGCGTTGTCTTCCTGTCCGGGCATCGATCAGGCTGCGGTGGTCGCCCTGGGGGATCAGTCTGGCGTCAAGAGCCTCGCCGCGTTCGTAGTTCCAGCGGAGGAGCCTGCCGGCAGCAGCGATACGGCGGAGTCCGTACACGGTGAGCGGGTCGCTCAGTGGCGTATGGTTTTCAATCAGACCTACGCCGATTCCGCCGCGCATCGCGCGCAGGCCGAGGACTTCGGCGGCTGGAACAGCAGTTATACGGGCCTGCCGATCCCGCAGGACGAGATGCGCGAATGGCTTCAGAACACATTGGGCCGCATTCGCGCGCTTCAGCCGCGCCGCGTGCTCGAGATCGGCTGTGGCACAGGGCTGGTATTGTTCTCCGTGGCAGAAGGCTGTGCGGAGTATTGGGGCTCCGACCTTTCGGCGGCCGCCCTCGCATCGGTCCGGAGGCGCCTGGAGGACCTTTCCCGGATCCGCGGCCGCGTGCGACTGCTGGAACAAGCGGCGGACTCGTTTGCGGGCATACCGCCACGATACTTCGACACTATCGTTCTCAATTCCGTAGTGCAGTACTTTCCCTCGTCTTCGTATCTTCTCCGCGTAATTGGGTCGGCCATCGAGGCTGCGGCTCTGAACGGATCGGTGTTCATTGGCGATGTGCGTTGTCTGCCTTTGCTCGAGGCATTTCACTGTTCAGTGCAGCTTCATCGGGCGCCAGCGTCCGCCCGCTCGCGTTCCATCGTTTACAACGTGGCCCGGCACGTAATGGAAGAAGAAGAATTGGTCCTCGATCCGGCTTTCTTTCTCGACCTGCAGCACCTCTTTCCGCGCATTGGCAGTATAGAAATCGCACCCCGGCGGGGGTGCAGCCGGAACGAACTCACGTGTTTTAGGTACGACGTCTCCATTCATCTCGATTCCGCACCGGTGTCGCGGCCCGAGGCGCTGGTTCGCGAATGGAAGCGCGACGGACTGTCGCTCGCGGGGATCAGGACGCTCGTGGAGGATTCGCAGCCCGACGTCCTTCTGATCGGGAACATTCCAAACCGCCGCACGGGCGCAGCAATTCGAGCGCTCCGGTTGCTCAAAGACTCTGGCCGTCCTGAATCCGTGGCGAAGCTCAAAGAGGAACTCGAGCGTATAGCGGAAACAGGAGTCGATCCGGAGGACGTGTGGTCCTTGGCCGACGAGTTTCCCGCATACACCGTCAACATCAGTTGGATCGACTGCAACCAAACAGGCGCTTTCCACGCGATTTTTCAAAAGAGAGATCTCGCGCGCCCGGCCGAAGTGCGAATTGCCGAAGCGAGTCAATTGCTGCAGGAAGGCAGTCGAAGCCGAACCCGAGTGGCCAACGACCCGCTTCGCATGAGGCGTGCCCGCGGTACCGTTCCGGCACTTCGCCAGGCTCTGCAGCAGCGACTGCCGGCGTACATGATCCCGCAGGTTATCGAAGCAGTGCCGGCGCTGCCACGAACGGCCGGCGGCAAGCTGGATTACAACGCCCTCGCGGAACGGAGGCCGGTGCGCTCCCGAGATCCGTTCCGGGTTTCCGCGCGCGATGCCGTCGAGCAGATTGTCGCCGGCATCTGGGCCGACGTGCTTGACATTGAGGAACCGGAATCGGAGGAAAATTTCTTCGAACTCGGCGGGCACTCTCTGCTCGCGACCCAGGTCATTTCGCGGGTGCGATCGGTGTTTGGGATCGAATTGCAGCTCCGCGCCCTGTTCCAGAACCCGAAGCTCTCGGCGTTCGCTGAACGCGTGAGAAGCGCCCTCGGGGGGCGTGCCGAGATTCCACCACTGGTAAGCAGGCCGCGACCCAGCCACGTACCGCTGTCGTTCGCGCAGCAGCGCCTGTGGTTCCTCGAACAACTCTTCCCCGGCAACCGGGCATATCATGTGCCGCTCTCGCTGCGCTTCTCCGGGCATCTCGATCGAAGCGCCTTCGCGCGCAGTCTCGACGCCCTGCGCAAGCGTCACGAGGTGCTGCGGACATCATTTCCTTTAGTAAGCGGAGAGCCTGTGCAGAAGATCGAGCCTCCCCAGACAGAGCGGCTTCCCTTGATCGACTTGTCAGCGCTGCCCCATCGTCGCGCCGATACGGCGGCCCGGGAAATTGTGACCTCGCATTCTTCGGCGCCTTTCGATCTCCTGCACGGGCCAGGCATTCGCTGCGCGCTGGTGTGCCTCGATAAAACCGATCATGTCGCATGCCTGACCCTGCACCACATCGTCACCGACGGATGGTCGATGAACGTGCTGGTGCGCGAAATGACGGAGCTGTATAATGCGTTCGCCGGCGGAAGCGCACCGCAATTGCCGCAGCCCACGCTCCAGTACGCGGACTTCGCCATCTGGCAGCGCGAGTGGCTGCGCGACGAGGCGCTGGCACGCCAGCTTGCCTACTGGACCGAACAACTGGCGGGACCTCTTCCGGCCCTGCGCCTGCCATACGATCGCGAACGGCGCCTGCCCTCCGCACATCGCGGCGCGATTCGCAGCCACAGGATGTCCAGCGAACTGCGCAACGCGCTGGTCGGACTCAGCCGGCGCGAAGGTGTCACGCTCTTCATGACCATTTTGTCCGCGTTCGCGCTCGTATTGCAGCATGAAACCGGTCAGGACGACATACCTGTAGGGACCGATATCGCAAACCGCAACCACTACGCTCTGGAGCAGTTGGTTGGGTTCTTCGTCAATCAATTGGCGTTGCGCATTCGCCCCGGCCGGTGCGAGACCTTTCGTGAGCTGCTCAAACAGGTCCGCGACACCACGCTTGGCGCCTATGAGCATCAGGACGCGCCTTTTGAAAAGGTCGTTGACGCGCTGAAGCTGGAGCGTAACCTGAGCGGGTTCCCTCTCGTGCAGGTGTCACTCTCGATGGCCAACGCACCCGCTGCAGCCCTGAACCTCCGGGGACTCTCGTGTGAACTTGTGCCGGTCGCGCTGGGTACCTGCAAAATGGACTGGCTCCTCACCATGGTCGAAATCGGCGATGGTTTATTGGCCGTGTTCGAGTACGATCGCGATCTCTTTGAGGCGGCAACCATCGATCGCGTCTTGCGGAAGCTGGAAATCGCACTCTCGTGCGCATCCTCCGCGGCAACGGACAGCGTTGCGGCGATCGGCACCGCCCTCAGCGAGGCGGACAGGCAGGACCGCCGCGCGGCTCGCGATCGTTATCGACGCGTGTTTGAAGATCAGATGCGCAGCACTCCGGCTGCTTTTTGAACGGCTTCACGAATTCTGTCTGGAGAAACGTCTTTCATGAGCTCGGCAGCACTCTCTGGCGCACCCCCAGGCGTCACCTCGCCGGAACAGGAACTGATCCGGCGCCTGGGTGACGGAACCGCATTTGTTTCGATCGGCGCATGGCGCATCGCGGCTCCGAACCGGTCGACGATTCAGAAAGCATTGGCAGAGTTGACGGAGCGGCACCATGTGCTTCGACCGGCAGAGGCGTCGAACCCAGTCCTGGCAGTGGAATGGAGGGAATGGATGCCGGACAACGGCGACCCCGAGCCGCTAATACGTGCCATGTTCGATGAAATTCGTGCCGCGGCTTCAGCGGGAAATATCCGTTCACCTTTACGCGCCGTGGTCGCCGCAACGGAACCGGAGCGGAGTGTTCTAGCGCTTGCCGCTCCAGCCACATGCGCGGACCGCCGCGGACTGCGCAACATTGCCGCTGAAATCGCCGCTTTCTGCAGTGGCAGAATCTCGGGAACCCCAGGTCCCGCGTTGCAATATGACCGATATGCGGCGGTCAGGCGCGAGCTTCTCAAGGCGCCAGAGAGCGGCGACGGGAGGCGCTATTGGACCGCACGGGCCCTCAAGGACGCCCCCTGCGCGATGCTGCTCGGCAAGACGCACCCGCAGTCACCGGTACGATTTGCACCACGGACGCTTTATCGGAGGCTGGCCGAAGCGTTATTGCCGGCGGTAAAGCTGGCTCGTTCGCAAGCTGTGTCGCTGGACGCCTTGCTGTTGGCAACTTACCATGCACTTCTCTGGCGCTTGGGCGCGAATCCGCAGGTGCTGACCGGGGTCGGATTCGACGGCCGTCAATTCGATGTCCTGCGCGATCTGCCCGGCACGTTCGAGAGACACGTACCAGTTCGTTCCTATCCCGGTGAAAGGGTCAGTGCCGCCGAACTGATGCGACAGATCCAGGGGGCATTGTCCGAAGTGGGCCCCTGGGTCGATCAGTTCGACTGGACTTATGTCCGAGACGCTGGACCGCAATCCGCTCCGCTTTGTTACCAGTTCGGGTTCTCGTGGTTCGAAGCGGTTGAGGCCCATGCGGTCCCGATGCTGGAGTACAGCTCCCAGGACCGCTTCGACTTGAACCTGACGTGCTCCGACTATGCGGGCCACGTGCAGATGGAATGGCAATACAACTCGTCCGTCTATTCAAAGGAAGACGCCAGTCGCATCGCCCGTTGCTGGGAGAACCTGCTGCATAGCTTCTGCCGGTATCCCAATGCCACCCTTGCGGACCTGGAAATCGTCGACACGGCCGTACCCTTGCGAGTCCCGGCCGTCGATATTCCGGGGGATGACGCGTGTATTCATGAACGGATCGAGGCGCAGGCAAAGAGAACGCCGGACGCTCCGGCCGTCGTTTCGAGCACCGGGTCCTCCCTTACTTACCGCGAACTCGAAAACCGCGCCAGCGATCTTGCCCGTTGCCTGCAAACATTGTCAGTCGGACCGGAACGTACGGTGGCCGTGGTTTGTGAGCGAAGTCCCGCTCTAATCGTTGGCATTCTGGCCGTGCTCAAGGCGGGCGGCGCTTATGTTCCAATCGACCCTCGAACGCCGCCGCAGCGTCTTCGATTCATGCTGCGCGATGCGAGTGTGTGCGCAGTTCTAAGCGAACAGGATCTGCTGCAACGCATTCCAGCCGGATCCTGGCCGGTCATTTCGATCGACGCTGCAGGGACGCGCAGGGAGCCGGGATCCCTGGTGCGGCGCGCCGTACCGGACAACATCGCATACGTCATTTACACCTCCGGCTCCACAGGCACGCCTAAGGGTGTCGCTGTTTCCCATCGCAACCTGGTAAGCAGCACCACCGCCCGCCACGCGTTTTACCCCGAGGGCGTGACTTGTTTCCTGTTGCTCTCATCCGCGGCATTCGACAGCTCGGTAGCCGGCATATTCGGAACCCTGACCCAGGGCGGTGTCCTGCTGCTCGGCCCCGCGGACTTCCCTGCCGGTCTCTCGGAACTGCCGGAAACGATTCAGCGGAACGGTGTCTCGCATCTCTTATGTCTGCCCACGGTCTGGGCGGAAATCCTGGACCGCGCTCCTGTTGAAGCGCTGTCGTGCCTGCGATGCGTCATTGTCGCGGGGGAACCCTGTCCCAGCACACTCATCGAAAGACACGTTGCGGCACTACCGTCCATTCCCCTGGTCAACGAGTATGGTCCGACGGAATGCACGGTGTGGTCGACCGCGGGTGTGCTGTCGGGCAAACCGTGGCGTACTCCGGTCGGCATCGGCCGCCCCATTCGCGGTACTCGCGTTTACGTTTTGAACTCCAGTCTTCGAGGGCAGCCCGCCGGAGTCGCCGGTGAGCTTTGCATCGGCGGTGACGGTGTTGCGCGGGGATATCTGAACCGGCCCGAACTGACCGCGGAGAAGTTCATTCCCGATCCATACGCAGGCGAGCCAGGCGCTCGGATGTACCGCTCCGGCGACCGGGCTCTGCTCCTGGACGATGGCGAGATAAGACTGCTGGGCCGCGTTGACGATCAAATCAAAATCCGGGGACATCGTATCGAACCGGCCGAAATCGAGTCGGCGGTCCGAACCCATCCTGCGATACGCGAAGCCGTGGTCGTCGCGCACCCCGATGGGAGTCGGAATCCGCGCCTGGCGGCCTATTTCATCCCATCGACGGACCAGCAGATCGCGGACATTCGCCGAGACCTGCCAGCCTACCTGCGGGAGCGGCTGCCCGACTACATGGTCCCCTCAACCTTCGTCCCGCTCGAACGCCTGCCGGTGAACCTCAACGGGAAAGTCGACCGCCGCGCCTTGCCCGATCCGGAGCCGGAAATCATGCGAGGACCGCATACAGCTCTCGATGGCGACATCGAAAAGCGAGTCGCCTCGTTGTGGTCCGAGATTCTGAAGACTGAGGTTACAAGCTCGCACGACAACTTCTTCGATCTGGGCGGTCATTCCCTGCTCGCGGTCCGATTGCACGAACGGCTCTGCCAGGAATTCGATACCGGGATTCGGCTCATCGACCTGTTCGAACACGCGACCGTGAACGCTCTCGCTCGTTTCCTGGCCCGGCGCACGGAATCGAGCGCCTCGGCTGCGGATGGCGATGTCGCCTGGGCGGCAAACCGGAGGGTGGCTCTGGCGCGCCAGCGAGCGCAGGCCACCGCCGCCGAATAACGTTCCCCATGCTCCGCCCCGATGCGGAAAGATACGCATGAACTTGCCTGACGAATCTGCCGTAGCGATAATCGGCGCCTCGCTGCGATTCCCCGGCGCCAATACTCTCCAGGAGTTTTGGCGCAACGTGCGCGATGGTGTGGAGAGCATTCGGCGCTTTTCGGATACGGATTTGGAAACACCCGCCCCGCACGATCCGGCTTTTGTTCCTGCCGGCGCCGCGATCGATGGCATCGATCGGTTCGATGCCGCGTTCTTCGGAATACCGCGCACTGAGGCGGAATGGATGGACCCGCAGCAACGACTGTTTCTCGAGTGCGCCTGGATGGCTCTTGAAGATGCCGCCTGCGATCCCAGCCGCTACCCTGGGTTGATCTCTGTCTATGCGGGAGCCAACACCAACACCTACCTCTTGGGCCGGCTGAGCGTCTTTGGAGAGCGGCCATCGCCCGGTCTCCTGCAATTGTTGCTCGCCAATGAGAAGGACTTTCTGGCCACCAGGGTGTCTTACAAACTCAACCTGCGCGGCGAGAGCATCACGGTCCAGACCTCGTGTTCCTCTTCCCTGGTTGCGGTTCACTTGGCCTGTCAGAGCCTCCTTACAGGCCAGAGCGACGTGGCGCTGGCGGGCGCGGTATCCATACGAGTGCCCCAGCGCACGGGCTACACATACGAACAGGGCATGATCTCTTCGCCCGACGGGCACTGCCGGCCATTCGATCGTCGTGCGCAGGGAACGGTGCCCGGCAACGGCGCCGGAGTAGTGGTATTGAAGCGGTACCCGGACGCCGTTCGCGACTGCGATCGCATTCTGGCTCTCATACGATCCACGGCAGCCAACAACGACGGCCACGGCAAGGCTGGATTTACAGCGCCCAGTGTGGATGGTCAGGCCGGTGTCATTGGCAGGGCCCTCGCTCTGGCCGGGGTGAGCGCGGAGAGCATCGGATATGTCGAAGCGCACGGCACGGCAACCCCGGTCGGCGATCCGATCGAGATCGAGGCTTTAAGCCGCGCGTTCCGAAAGTACACGGACCGGCGGGGCTTCTGCGATATCGGCTCTGTAAAGGCAAATATCGGCCATCTGGACACCGCGGCCGGCATTGGCGGCCTGCTCAAGGTTGTGCTCGCCCTGCAGCATCGCGAAGTTCCGCCTCTGGTGCATTTTGAGGCGCCGAATCCGGAATTGAGGCTCGGCAGTACACCTTTTCGCATCAGCCAGGTGGCGTCGCCCTGGATCTCCGGCCCAACTCCACGACGTGCAGGGGTGAGTTCGTTCGGCATCGGCGGCACCAACGTACACGCCATCCTCGAAGAGGCTCCTGCCATGGTTCGCAACGGTGCGGCAAGAGCCGCGCATGTGGTGACTCTGTCCGCCAAAAACCCTTCAGCGCTTGCACTGGTAGCCGATCAGCTCGCCGAATATCTCAGGGATCGTCCCGAACTTGATCTGGGCGACGTGGCTTTCACGCGAAACGCAGGCAGGGCGGCGCATACGTTTCGTTCCTTTGTCACGGCACACGACTCTGTCGAGCTCGCGGAGCGGCTGCGATCCGGCGTAATTCCATGCGTTGCGTTCGAGTCTGCCGCTCCACCGAGGATCGCGTTTGTCTTCTCGGGACAAGGCGTGCTCAACGGCTATGCGGCCCGCGACCTGTATGAGACGGAACCACTCTTTCGGGGCGCGCTGGACGAATGCGCAACCGAATTACGCCGGCGCACTGGACTCGATCTCACGCACATTCTGATGCGGTCTGGGAGTAGTGTAACAAGCGGGCCTGCCGGCCTTCCGTTTGAGCAGACACTTCCCGCCTTGTTCGCCGTACAACACTCGCTCGCTCGTATGTGGATGGGATTCGGAGTGAAACCGGACGCCCTTGTCGGCCACAGTTTCGGCGAGTATGTGGCGGCCACCCTGGCCGGCGTATTCTCGCTTCCGGATGCCTTATTCATCGCCACCGAACGGGGACGCATCATCGACACTCTGCCGCACGGCGCGATGCTCGCGGTCGGTCTCGGTGAGCCTGCCATTTGGAATCATCTTTCGCCGGACCTGGCTCTCGCGGCGGTCAATGGGCCCGACCGGGTTGTTGTTTCGGGAACGCCGGCCGCGATCGCCGGACTACAGCACAAACTCACCGAGATTCGGATTCACTCCTCGCGGCTGGAGATCGCGCGTGCTTACCATTCGCACCTTGTGGAACCGGGGCTGGCAAGGCTCTCCGCCGCGATTGAGTCGGTGTCTCGCCGGGCGCCCAGTCTTCGATACATATCGACCCTGACCGGGACGTGGGCCGAACCGGCGCGGGTCACACAACCGTCCTACTGGGCGGAACAAATGCGCCGTACCGTGCAGTTCGCGGCGGGAATAGAAACTCTGCTCTCAGAAAAACGCGGTGTATTCGTCGAGGCCGGACCGAGCCAGAATCTGGCCAGAGCCATCCGCGATCGCAGCACTGGCGTGCCCACGATCGTTTCTTCTATGCCGAACACGCGGGCCGACAGGTCCGAATCGGTGTTGCCGCGCTCGCTGGGCCAGCTATGGCTCGTTGGCGTGAATATCGACTGGGGCCGCGTTTATGCAGGCAGTCAGCGCAGGGTCGATCTGCCGCCGTATCCGCTGCAAAGAGAACGTTTCTGGATCGAAGCCCGCGTACCGGAACCAGCGCTGAACGGCAGGCACGATTCTCATCTGTCCAGCGCGGTTCCTCAGTCGGAACCGAGAGACGTGATGGAAGCGCCGGCCGGACGTACGAACGGGCGCGTCCCCTGGATCGCGCCCTGCAATGACACCGAGTCCGCAGTCGCGGCGATATGGGCCGAGGTGCTGGGCGTTAACGACATCGGCATGAACGATGACTTCCTCGAACTCGGAGGCGATTCTCTCCTCGCCACACTGATTCTGGCGAAGATCCGCAAAACCTTGCCGGTGGACGTTTCCATGAAAACGATGCTCTCATCCGCGACCGTAGCATCAGTTGCACGGGAAATTCAGTCGCAGTTGGACCAATTTCCGGCCGACGCGGCCCGAATACCCTTCCAAAGTGCGTATTGTGCTTTCGAGATGAATATCGGCGATGAATGCGTCACCGTCCACTTAAGTGAAGAGGACTACAGGACGCAGGGGCTTCCGGGCGGCGCCCTCAACTTCCGGATCGTTTCCTGATGGCTTGAGCAAATTCGCAATGGCAATCCACATCCGATACAAAGGGTACGAACTGGAATTCGAGCGCTATCCCACCGCGGCCGAAATGCATGCCGCCTGGGAGGGGCTGCAGGACCGGGAACGAAAGAGGCTGGATCACTCCGACGTTATACCAGCGCGTTTGAACGAGAATGACAGACAGCGTCCACTCTCATTCGCCCAGGAGTGGTTCTGGTCGCTTGAACAACTGGCCGGTGGAAACCCGGCTTATCACTTGCCGCTCGGGGTCGTGCTCGACGGGGTGCTGAATGTTCCGGCGGTGGGGGCCAGCCTGACCGAAGTCGTCCGGCGGCACGAAGTACTGCGCTGTGCGTTCGTTGACATCGAGGGCCGCCCCGCGCAGATGTTGGCGCCGGCCCGGCCGGTTCCGCTGCCCATTGTGGATCTCGGGCTTATTCCGCGCGTCGCGGGGCAAGCCATCGCCAACCAAGTGATGCTGCGCCTCACGCGCTTGCGGTTCGATCTGTCGCGCGGCGCGATGCTGCGCGCAACTCTGCTGCGCCTCGCGGCGCAACGGCACATCCTCTTCATGGTGCTCCACCACATCGCCTCGGATGCCTGGTCCAGCAGTGTTCTGCTTCGCGAACTCACGATTCTGTATAACGCGTTTTCCCAGAACCGCCCTTCACCGCTCGCGGACTTGCCGCTCCAGTATGCGGATGTCGCGCGATGGCAGCGGCGGCGCGTGAGCGGCATCCGCCTCGATCAGATGTGCCAATACTGGAAGAAGCAACTGGCGGGCATTCCCTCGTCACCGCTACGCATTGGAAGGCATAGGCGGCCCGAGGTGCAATCGTTTCGCGGCGGACGGCAGGGCTTCTCGGTACCGGCGGGCCCTTCGGAGTCGTTGCGCGACTTCTCCCGTACCCAGGGCGCCACCCTGTACATGACTCTGCTGAGCGCCTTCGCGGTGTTGTTGTGTCGGTACACCGGCCAGGACGATATCGTCATCGGATCGCCTCTGTCGGGGCGCGGCTGCCCGGAAACAGAGGGACTAATCGGTTCCTTCGTGAACACGCTGCCCATGCGTTGCGATTTATCGGGGAATCCGCGGTTCAACGAGGCCGTCCGGCGTGTGCGGCAGGCAGTGCTGGCGGCTTTTGCGCATCAGGAACTGCCGTTCGAGCGAATCGTGGCTGTGGTCAGCCCCGAGCGGAAGGCCTCGCATACGCCGATCTATCAGGCCGTCTTCGATTTCAACAATACGCCACGCGCTACCGATGCGGCCTCACCTGGCCTCGAGTTCCACACGCTGGGCCTCGATACGGGCGCCGCGAAGCTCGACCTTGTGGTTGACATGTGGTGGCGAGGAGCAGAACTGGCAGGGTCCGTCGAGTACAACTCGGCGCTGCTGGACGGCGACGAGGCTGTCGAGCTGTGCCAGCGGTTCGAAATCCTGTTAAGTAACCTCGCGGCGCGTCCGGGCGTGCGCCTTAATTCCATTAGCTGGAGCGATCGCCTGGACGCGCGTCCCGCAACTCTGGATCCGCGCCGTGTGGAGATTGAAACGTGGCGACGCTTCGTGGCCGCCACTGCAAAGACGACGCCGATCCGAATGCAGTGATCTCACCTTTATCAGACTGCCGAGAAAGGATCCGAAGTGACATCCAGCACAGCAATCGAAGGCTATCGTTTATCGCCGCAGCAAAGGCGGGCATGGGTTCAGGGCCAAGCGAAGGGACCATACGAGTACACCTGTATGCTGCGGGTGCGCGGCGAGATTTCATCCGCGCGCATGCGGCAGGCCCTCGCGGCGGTGGTGCAGCATA
>Ga0070761_10000651_pt1 | contig 22314 bp, 23 predicted proteins | sample HubBroMetageREF1_FD_66724 | JGI IMG/M metagenome (GOLD analysis project Ga0070761, IMG submission 66724) | Reference soil microbial communities from the Hubbard Brook experimental Forest, New Hampshire, USA - Hubbard Brook CCASE Soil... | ecosystem: Environmental > Terrestrial > Soil >... | reverse complement strand
GTTTACTTTCGCAGTTCGCGGCCGCAGCGTAGAAGTAGTGACTGACGACGATCCGGAAGAAGGAACCGAATAAAAATAAATAAGTGTGGCGCGGGCACCCTCGCCCGCGTCTCTGAGCCTAATACTACGGTGGCGCCATCCCGCTTACCCGCTTCACCAATTCGAAAGCCAGAAAAAGCACGATGGCAGCCGCGACAAATACTCCGTTGCGCCAGCGATTACGTATTTCCGGCGGCGCCATCAGATGCTTCGACAGCACCGCGCCAATCGCGAGACCGGCCAAGAGTCCGCCAATGTGCGCCGAATTGTCAACGATCCGGATCGCTGCGCCAAAGAACAAATTGTATCCGGCAAAGACGAGCAGGCTTTTCAGAGTGCTCTGCATTGCCTGTTTCGGAATCGGCAAATGGCCGAGATAAAGAGCAGCGATCAAAGCTCCGGCCAGTCCGAATATTGCTCCCGAGGCTCCTACCCCGACGTCCCCTGGATGTCGCCACAGGCTCGCTAAACTGCCAGCGAGCCCACAGGCCGTGTACGTCAAAACGTACGTCCAAGGCTCGAAGATGCGCTCCGCTAGAAACCCGAGATTCCACAAACACCACATGTTAAGCGCGATGTGAATGATGCCGCCATGAACGTAATTGGACGCCAGGATGCGCCAAGGCTCCGCGCCCAGCGAAAGCGGCCCGTAGTTTGCTCCCCACTTCAACAGTTGCGGGATGGTCGGTGCGAGCGGCGACACGCCCGTCAGGACCATGGCCGCGAACACCGAGACGTTCATGCCCACCAGCGTGGTTGTAATGGGTGCTTTAGTGGCGTTCATAAGCATTGAGCGCAAAGACGCTCGATTCTATCTTCGATCCGGCCTCATCAACACACTAACAGAGCGTCAGATCATGCGATACAATTCCGCGAAGCATCGCACTTGTCTCTCATCATTATGCGTGAATCCGCAGCAACATCTCCGCGTGAGCAAAGCCCTCTGTTTCGGACCAGAGTCATTGCGAATTTTTGGCAACGCGCCGATGAGGCACGGGACAGATACGAACGTTTCATGGGAGATTTCGGCGCGCATTCGTTTCAGAGCGAACATCAGTGTTGGGATTACTGGTTTCTGCCGGAGGTGTACTGCTATCTGCGGACTGACGCGATTAAGGTCCTGGGCGCGGATTTGGTTGATGACTTCTTGACCCGGCTCGAAGCGCTTTGCGACTCCGCGTTGAACGGAGTTGCGCCGCGCTCGCCGTGGTTGTCTCTCCATCTAGACGGGATGCGCCACGAGATACACAATGACAGTTGCAACGGGGTGTATGGGTACGTGTATTCGTTGACTCGAAACCCTAATGCGTTCACTGGCGGCCAGACTTGCGTGGCGAGAGAACAAGTTTTCGATGCGCTAGAGCCGCGGCAGCCGAAGGCGTGGCAAGGGTACTTCGAAGTGATTCCTCCGATTTACGATCAGCTCACGCTTTTTGATGACCGCTTGGCGCACATGGTGCCTGTGGTGCAAGGGACTATGAATCCGCTGGAGGGACGGGTGTGTTTGACGGGACACCTGGTCTAGCGCGCTCCATTGTCGAAGTTAATCTCCCGTCGTCTCCGCCATTGCGATCTTGTCTACGGCGGGTTTCTTGGTTACCTGCGCGCTGGTCACAAGAATCACCGAAGCTACCACGATGGCGCTGCCAGCGAGGATATATCTGTCCACATGCTCGCTCAGCACCAGCCATCCCAGAAAAACAGCGACTACCGGATTTACATAAGCGTAGGTTGAAACTTTTGCAGTGGGAACGTGGTTCAACAGCCAGATATACGCGGTGTATCCAATCCACGATCCGCAAATCACCAGATACAACGTTGCGCCGATCCCGCGCGGCGTCCACACTGCTCGCGAGAAATCTCCCGCTGCGATGGCGAATAACAGATTCGCCAAGCCTGCCGCGATCATCTGCCACGCCGTCGCTGAGAAAGGGTCTACGTCCGCGGACTTCCACTTCTTGGCCAGCACCGAACCCAACGCCCAACTGAACGACCCGCCCAGCAGGCTGATTGAAGCCCACAATTGCACTCGCCCGAATGAAGTCGTCGTAGTAAGGTCCGGCCACAACAACACGACCAGCCCAACAATACCCAGACCAAGTCCAGCTTTGCCGCGAACTGAAACATGGTGATCGCCGAGCAATAGCGTGTCGAGCACCAGGAACCAAAGTGGCGTAACCGCGACGATCAGGGCTGCCAAACCTGATGCCACATATTTCTCCGCATATGAAAGGGTGAGATTGCCGCCCATGAGCAGAAGCACGCCGACTGTGGCCATTTGAGCTAGCTGACGTGGGCTGTACCGGATATTACGACCACGCAATCCGCAAAATGCCAGCATGAAAACGCCGGCAATCAGAAAGCGCACGGCGCACATCAGCGCCGGCGGGATACGCTCTACAGCGATATCAATCGCTCCGTAGGTCGATCCCCAAAAGAAGTAGACGAGCCCAAAGGCAAGAATCACTGAGAACCGGCTCTGGGGCGGGGCGTTCGTCATGTTCGTCGATCGGCTGATAAGTATCAGACACAACGAGCGAGCGAAGAGATGCGAGATATTAGAAAGCACCGAATGGCCCTGATGTAAGCCGACCGGCACGCATGACTAACGGTCAAGGACCGAATGGGGGTTACGCCGCCGCACGCGCCGCGCTATAATCGTTTTGGAATGATTTCCGATGCTCAGCGAAAATCCAAATTCGCACCTGCCCGCGTGCTGGCTCCACTTTCTGGTGTGCCCGCGCCGTTATCTGGCAGTTTTGCCGTCGCAGACGCGCCCCGGCCTATTCGGTAGCGACTAACTCTTCGATCCTCCTCGTCCGATTCTGGCTTTTGAGCGGAAGTCCGTTCTAAGCCAACGACCAAAGACGTACGACCTACCGCCATTTTGGAGGATCCATGTCAACCCAAGCTCAAGCTCTTATCGGGCCCAAGATTAAAACGGCTTTGCCCGGACCAAATGCCAAGCGCGTTCTGGACGGCGACAGCAAATACATTTCGCCTTCGTACACACGATCGTATCCGCTGGTTGCGAAGCAGGGACGCGGCATCGTAGTGACTGACGTCGATGGAAACGAATTCTTCGATTTCTCCGCCGGCATCGCGGTTACATCGACAGGCCACTGCCATCCCCATGTCGTGGCTGCAATTCAGAAACAGGCCGCTGAACTGATTCACATGTCGGGCACCGACTTCTATTACGAAAGCATGGTGACGCTCGCGGAGCGCCTTTCGAAGATTGCACCCATGCCTGGGCCGCACAAAATCTACTACGGAAACTCGGGGACGGAAGCCATTGAGTGCGCTCTCAAGCTTGCTCGCTATCACACCAAGCGGCAAAACGTGATCGCATTTTTCGGTGCGTTCCACGGTCGAACCATGGGCGCGCTTTCGCTGACTGCGTCGAAACCGCAGCAGAAACGGCGTTTCGGCGCGCTGGTTCCGGGCGTAACCCACATTCGTTATCCCGATGTATATCGGGGATGTGAGGGTGGGCCACAGGATGCTGAGGACTTCGCGCTGGGTTGCGCCCGCTTCATCGAAGACAAGCTCTTCAAGACCACGCTTGCCCCCGAGGAAGTAGCCGCAATCTTCGTTGAGCCAGTGCAGGGCGAAGGTGGGTACGTAGTTGCGCCCACGGTCTTCATGCAGGAACTGCGCCGCATCTGCGATCGCCACGGCATTCTGCTGGTCGCTGACGAAGTGCAAAGCGGCATCGGACGCACGGGTAAATGGTGGGCCATCGAGCACACTGGCGTGCATCCCGACATTGTTTGCTCGGCGAAAGGCATCGCGTCGGGTATGCCGCTGGGCGTGACCATCAGCAAAGCCGAAATCATGGATTGGGTTCCTGGCTCCCACGCATCCACGTTTGGAGGCAATCCGGTTTGCAACGCGGCTGCAATGGCTACGCTCGATGTGATCGAACGCGATGGCTTATTGCGCAATTCGACTGAAGTTGGCAATCACATGCTGAAGCGCATGGCGAACTGGCCGAGCAAGCACAAGTTGGTTGGGGACGTTCGCGGACGCGGCCTGATGATCGGCGTCGAGATAGTCAAAGACAAGAAGACCAAAGAGTATGCCGCGGCCGAGCGCGACCGAATCATTCAGATGGCCTTCGAGCACGGCGTTCTCTTCCTGGGTTGTGGTCCAAGCACGATTCGCATCGCGCCGCCGCTCATCGTGACCAAAGAGGAAGCCGATGTCGCAATGGACGTACTGGAAGAATCCATTTCGACTGTGGAAAGCGTTTAGGCAGCCGGGCGGGATCTCCTCCCTTGTGCCGGCTGTACGGGGCGGGTCACTAAGTTGACCCGCCCCGTTGTTATTGGAACGGACTCAGTTCGCGGTGGGGACACTGCCCCGGCAAAGAACACGGGGCAGGGCCGCATCAGAGTTGCACATTTCATGTGATGACGATCACATCAAAGTCGGCCTGCTCGTCTTACGATTATCAATTATGCCGATTATGTTTTCGGGGCGGATCACTCAGGCTGCGGTTCGGGCGCTCGACTGGGTCGCGGCGCGAACCCTTCCACCCGAGGATCTTCCTCTACATCAGCAGACCGGGCGACGTGGGGAAGAAGCGGCTTACTTCTACTTACGGCGTCTGGGGTATGTGATGGTAGCGCGCAATTTTCGCTCGCCTCGTCGCAGGGGCGAGATCGACCTGATTGGATGGGACAAGGACGTGCTGTGTTTTATCGAAGTTAAGACACGCACAACCCGCGACGTGAAGCCAGCCGAAGCTGCTGTAGACCGCGACAAGCAGCGCGGATTATCGGCGGTCGCCCACGAATACCTTCGTTATGCGCCGCCTTTGTGCCGGTGGCGTTTCGATGTAATCACCGTGTATTATGAACGTCAGTCCAGCCAACCGCTGATCGAACTATTTCGCAATGCCTTCCCCGTGGCGTAATATGCCGGTTTGGCTTTGAGCAGTTTATATGCCCTTATTGAAAGGATTTAATCTTTGCCCGAGCTTCGAAAAGATCCAATTGTAGGTCGATGGGTAATTATTTCGACCGACCGCGCCAAGCGTCCAACCGATTTTGCCCGTGACGGAGTGAAATTAAAAGGCGGGTTTTGTCCATTCTGTTACGGAAACGAGAGTAAGACACCACCCGAGATTCAAGCGTACCGTCCGAATCCGAATGGAGGCCCGCCACCGGAACGCGACTCGCCGGGATGGACTGTGCGGGTGGTTCCCAACAAATTTCCCGCACTCGGCATCGAAGGCAGCCTGAACCGACAAGCCGAGGGCATGTTCGACCGGATGAACGGGATTGGGGCGCACGAAGTCATCATTGAAACTCCCGATCACAGTGCGAGCCTGGCCACGCTGCCTCCCAAGAGGATCGAAGACGTGCTTTGGACTTTCCGTGACCGCATTCTTGATCTGAAGAAGGATCGGCGATTCAAGTACATTTTGATTTTCAAGAATCATGGCGAGGCGGCCGGAGCGTCGCTTGAGCATGCGCATTCGCAGTTGATCGCGTTGCCAATCCTTCCTATCTATGTGGTCGAAGAGATCGAGGGCGCGAAGCAATATTACATTTATAAAGAGCGTTGCGTGTTTTGCGATGTGATCCGGCAAGAGACGGAAACAAGCACTCGCGTGGTGGCTGAGAATCAGGACTTCCTCACTTTGGCTCCGTACGCGCCGCGGTTTCCGTTCGAGACCTGGATTTTGCCAAAGCAGCACGAGTCGGCTTTTGAAAATTCGTCATCGCAGCTCTTTGAGAATCTGGCGAAGGCCATCAAAACGCTTCTGATGAAAGCTGACCGGGTGTTGGACAATCCGCCGTATAACCTCGTGATTCACACTTCGCCGGTGCAAGACCCGACCAATGATCACTACCATTGGCATATCGAGTTCATGCCTAAGCTGACCAAGACGGCTGGATTCGAATGGGGGACAGGTTTCTATATCAATCCGACTCCGCCGGAGGAAGCTGCAAAGTTTCTGCGCGAGGCCGGTGTGGAAGAACCGGTACCGGCTAGGCTAGGTTAGGCGTTATCAAGCAGGATAAAAAAGAGGGCACGGTAGGCACCGTGCCCTTTTGCTTGAGGAGAGAAGATTCCGCAGTCTCTCGGCCAAGTCACTCAGGAGATAACAAGACTAGATCTACGCCGAACCGGGCTTGTCATACAGAAGTAATAAGCTTGTTAAAAAGTGGGTCTTTTCGAGCGGAGCTAGGCCTGCGTTCGGTCGAGGAATTCGTCATGCCAGGCCATCTGAATGGCCTCGAGCTTGCCTTCAGTAGATTTCTTGGGATCATCTTTGAACTCGGGCAGCGCGATTACGTAGTCGCGCAGATCGGTGAAACGGATCGAGAGCGGCTCGAGGCTGGGATGCGCCTCCGAAAGCAGGATGCCGATTTCTTCCGCGTCATCCCAGGTTAGATCTTTTGCCATGTGGCTCCTTGAGCTAACTTCGTGTTTGTCGTTCCGGCGACTCCAGCGTTCTGGTTGCGCAAACAACAGATCCCTCGCTTTGCTCGGGATGACAACACACGGGTAAGTCGGCGCAAAAGCATTTTGCAGCCGCCTAGTGTTCTTCCGATACGTAATTGCGGTTCCAGGACGGGATCTCGACCACGACCTTGCCGGGCTTGGTGATCACGGCCTGACAGCCGAGACGAGAGTTTAACTGTAAATCGGCAGCCATGTCCAGACGATCGGCCTCGTCGTCATCCATTTCCGAGAGATTTTCGGCGCCTTCCTTTACCCACACGTGGCACGTGGTGCAGGCGCAGTTGCCGCCGCAGGCGTGGTCCAGGCGGACACCGTAGTTCAGGGCCACATCGAGGATGGACTGCTCTTTGCCATGATCCTTGTAAGGAAGCTTGTCGTGCTCGAATTCGACGGTCTTGCCTTCGGGCAAAAAAGTCAGTTGCACGGTGTTTTCGCCGAGCGATTCTACGGTCGCTGTGCCCGATCCTTTGGTTTTCTCGTCTGCCATGAATGCTCCTTACGGCTTCGTTGGTGTCTGCCCTGCTGAGCTTTGCTCGGCCACGCGATCCTCGGTTACTCGAAGTCTGCTCTGGCTACGGGATGGCCGGTTTCTGATCCCTCGCCCATATCAGCTTCGTCCATGCTCTTGCCTTTGAGCGCGGTGCTGACTGCCGTGTCCATCATCAATTCTGCGAGCCGCATTGTGCCTTGGTTTAAAAGGTCGATCGCCTTCCGGATTGCCGAGTGATCGTCCTCGCCTTTGACTTCGATCAATGCTTTTTCTAATTTAGCGATCTTTTTCTTTTCGTCGCTGGTGAGGTTGCCCCATGCCGGAGTCTTCTTGCCTTTCTCGAGGGCAGCAAGAATCGTTTCTGCTTCGTTGCGGGCCTCGATTACCTGGCGCTGGCGGAAATCTTCTTCGGCGTAGTCGAAGGAATCGAGAATCATGCTCTCGACCTGATCGTCGGTTAGTCCATAACTCGGTTGGACTTCGATCTCGGATTCTTTGCCGCTGCGTTGCTCGCGCGCGGACACATGCAGGATCCCGTTAGCGTCGATCAGGAACTTAACCTCGATGCGCGGCAAGCCCGCGGTCATCGGGGGAATGCCTTTCAAATCGAAGCGGGCAAGCGAGCGGCAGTCCTTCGCCATTTCGCGTTCGCCCTGCAACACGTGGATGGCAACATTGGCCTGCCCGTCGATTTGCGTAGTGTAGTACTGCGTGGCCGACGCCGGAATAGTCGAGTTGCGCAAAATAATTTTGTCGGTCACGCCGCCTGCGACTTCGATACCCACGGACAAAGGGGTGACGTCGAGTAACAGCATGTTCTCCGTGGCTTCAGACCCGCCGCCCAGAATATTGGCTTGCACGGCTGCGCCGAGAGCCACGACTTCATCGGGATTGAGATCGGCGTGCGGCTTGCGCTGGAACAATTCCTCGACCAGGGCGCGGACTTTCGGAATGCGCGTAGAACCGCCTACGAGCACGACTTCGTCAATCTGCTGTGGCTTGAGTCCGGCGTCTTTCAGAGCCTGTTTGCAAGGTCCGACGGTGCGATCGATGATTGGCTTTATCAGGTGCTCGAACTGCTCGCGAGTGATCTCGCGCTGATAGCGTTTTCCTTCGGGCAGTTCGATATCTAGAGTCGTTTCGAGCTGCGAAGACAAGGCAATTTTAGCTTCGATGACCGCCTTGCGAATTCTTGCCACAGCTTCGCCATTGCGAGAGACATCCAGATTCGCGTCGCCGAGGATGTCGTCGATGGCAACCTTGATCAAGAGATTGTCGATATCGTCGCCGCCGAGGTGGGTGTCCCCATTGGTCGCGATGACTTCGAAGATTCCGTCATGCAGTTTCAAGATAGAAACGTCGAAAGTTCCGCCGCCCAGATCGTAGACTGCGACGATGCCATTCTGCTTTTTGTCGAGGCCGTAGGCGAGAGAGGCGGCTGTTGGCTCGTTCACCAGCCGCAACACTTCCAGACCTGCGATGCGGCCAGCGTCTTTGGTAGCCTGCCGCTGTGCGTCGTTGAAGTAGGCCGGCACGGTGATGACTGCCTTGGTAACTGGAGCGTTGAAAAAGCGCTCAGCATTGCGCTTGAGCTGGCGCAGAATGAAGGCGGAAATTTCGGGCGGGGTGAACGTCTTTTCTCCCAGCTTGATGCGCAGGACTTCTCCGGTTTGTAAATCTTCCGCCAGCTGAAATGGAAAGAGCTTGAGTTCGTCCCGAATGTCTTCGAGGCCGCGACCCATCAGCCGTTTGATGGAGTAAATGGCGCGCTTCGAAGTCTCGATCAGATATTTGCGCGCGGCATTGCCGACAATGATTTGATCGCGCGCATCAAGCGCGACGACGGAGGGCACGAGGTTCAGACCATCCTCTCCCGGGATCACGACAGGGCTTTCCCCTTGCATGAAAGCCACCAGAGAGTTGGTGGTTCCGAGATCGATTCCGACGATGCGGTCAGTGGACATTTTGCAATTTGGTAATCTGGTAATTGAGTAACTTGAAAGCTTGAGTCGTGAGCCCGAGAATAATTACTCAATTACCCGATTACACAATTGCTCAATTTTCCAGCACTTCGTTCACATCCCTTACCAGATTCCTGATGTACGACCGGCGGTTCAATAGGTCCACCATCTTGTCGCGGACTTTGAGCCGGCTTTCTTCATTCGCGCTGTCTGCGAGGCGGTCCCAATCGTTCCAATATGCTTTCAGTTCCTCGGAGAGCGACTCGTATTTCTCCTCGAGTTCCAGCTTCTGTTTGCCTATTTCTTCGATCAGAGCTGGGTCGTCTTCGCCCAGTTTTTTCTGGGCGCGAAGTTCTTCGAGCTGCATATTCAGTTCAAAAACTTCTTCCAGCAGATCTGGAGGCACGACCTGCTTTTTGACTTCACCGGTTGTGCGCGCCTTTTCTGTTGCGGCTTTTGACTGCTCTTCGAGTTCCACGCCTTCGAGGCGCAGCAAATATTCAGTACGTTTGATTGGATCTTTTAGGGTGCGGTAAGCGTCGTTGAGGAGCGAACTCTGCTCCAGACTCCATTCCTGTTCCCTTTTATCGGCACGTGCGCAAAGATCAGGATGAAGCTTCCGGCTTAACTCATAAAACTCCCGCTCGAGAAGTACCGCATCGAGGTTCAGTCGGCGGGACAAGCCGAAGAATGTGAAGTAGTCGACCGGCTCCGGGGGCTGTACTTTGCCACAGGCGCTGCAGAAGTGTACCGCGCGCATAGTGCCGCACGACCAGCATGTAGCGGTCGCTTCGGCGTTCGCCATCATGCTCGTGTTAGATTCCACATTTGCCATAAACACACTCGCCACGTGCAATCACATTTCGCGTGGGCTTGCGCCGCCAGAACGGCCGCGCCGTGGAGAACCCTCGCGGGCGAGGCGCCCGCGCCACACACCATCGCCATTAGCCCGAAAAAGACGTTCCGCATCCGCAGGACTTCGTTGAATTCGGATTCACGAACACGAAGCCCTGCTGTATGAGCGTCTCCTGGTAATCCAGGGTCATCCCGTGCAAATAGATGAACGACTTCGGATCGACGAAGACCCGCACATCGCCGAATTGGAAGACGCGGTCGCGCTCGCGCGGTTGCGTGTCGAAGCGGATGTTATAGCTCAAGCCGGAACATCCCCCGCCCTGCACACCGAGACGCAGTCCGCCTTGTTCGGGCGAAATGCCTTCCTTCACGATGGCGGTGCGGATTCTGGCCAAAGCCTTGTCCGTGACTTGGACGCCCTTGGCCGGAGCCTTCGGCGTCTCCGCTTTGGTTTCCGTTTCGATCATAATCATCCCAAATCTACGCAGCGACGCGCCCCTGGGCGAGCCTAACGGGCGAGACGCCCGTCTCTCCAATCGAACTAATTACTGGGCGGCGACCGCGGCCGGCTTCGCTACATCCTGCTTCTTCTTCCAGTCGTGAATGGCCGCGCGGATCGCGTCTTCGGCGAGCACCGAGCAGTGGATTTTCACCGGTGGCAGCGAAAGCTCCTTCACGATTTCCGTGTTCTTGATTTGCAGAGCTTCGTCAACCGTTTTGCCCTTTACCCACTCGGTAGCGAGCGAGGAAGACGCAATGGCCGAGCCGCATCCGAAGGTCTTGAACTTGGCGTCTTCAATGACGTTGGTTTGCGGGTTGACCTTGATTTGCAGCTTCATCACGTCGCCGCATTCAGGGGCGCCGACAAGGCCGGTCCCGACTTCGGAGCTGTTCTTGTCCAACGATCCAACGTTACGCGGGTTGGAATAATGATCGAGAACCTTATCGCTGTATGCCATGATTTTGCTTTCTCCTTAAAAGTTGTCCAGCAAAGAAACACTGCAAGCAATGTTTCTACGATGCGTCCCACTGACCTAGCTTGCTACGTCTCGGGAACAACTTATTCTGCAGCCCACTTTACACTCTTCAAGTCGACGCCTTCTTTCGCCATCTCGTACAGAGGCGAAAGCTCGCGCAGACGCGATACCGTCTCAACCACGCGGTCGGCTACGTAATCAACTTCGGCTTCCGTGTTGAAACGTCCGAGGCCAAAGCGGATTGAACTGTGCGCCAGATCGTCTCCGGTACCCAAAGCCTTTAATACATAAGATGGCTCCAGCGTCGCCGAGGTGCACGCCGAACCGCTCGAAACGGCGATATCGTTGATTCCCATCAGCAACGATTCGCCCTCGACGTAAGCAAAGCTGATGTTCAAATTGCCGGGCAGACGATGCTCCCATGAGCCGTTGATGTAGACTTCGTCGAGCCCGCCCATAATTTTGTCGCGAAGGCGGTTGCGCAAGCCTGCAAGTTTGCAGGATTCCTTGGCCATTTCTTCCGATGCGATCGCGCAGGCTTTGCCCAGACCCACAATTCCGGGCACGTTGAGAGTACCTGAGCGCATGCCGCGTTCGTGACCGCCACCGTCGATGATGGCGGAAATCTGCACGCGCGGATTCTTGCGCCGAACATACAACGCGCCCACGCCCTTGGGTCCATACATTTTGTGCGCCGAGATCGACATTACGTCGATGTTGTTCTTGTTCACATCGACCGGGATCTTGCCAATCGCCTGGGTGGCGTCGGTGTGAAAGATCACGCCACGTTCGCGACACAGCTTGCCAATTTCCGTAACCGGCTGCAGCACCCCAATCTCATTGTTGGCCCACATGATGGTTACCAGGATGGTCTTGTCATCCATGGCACGCTTCAGATCTTCAAGATCGATGAGCCCGTCTTTTTGAACCGGCAGATACGTCACTCGATAGCCGTACTTTTCCAGACGCTTGCAGGTATCGAGCACAGCCTTGTGCTCGGTCACGGCGGTGATGATGTGGTTGCCCTTTTCTTTGTACATCTCGGCGACACCCTTGATGGCGAGGTTGTCGCTTTCGGTCGCGCCCGAGGTAAAGATGATTTCCTTGGGGGTTGCGCCCACGAGTTTGGCAACACGCTCGCGCGCAGTTTCCACGCCTTCCTCACCCGCCCAGCCGAACGAATGGTTGCGGCTGGCGGCGTTGCCGAACTTCTCCATGAAAAACGGCAGCATTTCTTCCAACACGCGGGGATCCATGGGCGTGGTGGCGTGGTTGTCCATGTAGACGGGCAGTTTGATTCCGTTCGGGGCGATATGTTCTGCCTGCGGGATCGTCTTCACATCTGTGCTCATGATTGCTCTCCTACCTGATCTATGTAATCGTCACCAGCTCAGCCGGTTTCTTGGTTTCCAATTCTTCCTGGGAATGCGTTTCTTCCTTCATCTCTGAGATACTGATGCGCCGCAATACCTGTTCGATGCTCTCGTTGACCCGGCGCAGCGGCTCCTTAATGGTGCAGCGCTCGGTTTGATCGCATTCACCCCGCACCGTAATGCATGAGGTGATAAATAGAGGGCCGTCAATGGCGCGAATTACCTCGAAGGCACTAATCGTTCCAGGATCGCGCGCCAACTTATAGCCGCCGTTCATGCCGTGCTGCGAGTGCAGCAGGCCGGCCTTGACCAGTCGCTGCAGAATCTTTGCCAGCGCTTCCTGCGGAATGCCATAGGCGTCGGCAACATCCTTTGCGCTGCAAGCCCCGTATGGCGCTCGCTCGGCCAGATGCTTCATCGCCATCAAGCCGTAATCCGCTTTCTTGGTAAGCTTCAGCATCCTGGTTCCGATGGTAACTCCGACCTTTTCAGTCGTATATTATGATTGTAGAGGAGACGGGTTGCGATTGCAACTCTTTGCAGGGAACAGCAAAATTCGTTATTCAATGGTAACTATATTGTCCTTAGCGGTTTATAGGATGGCGATCTTTTCGGTCGCATTTTCACGTGCGCGGATTCGCCCGGTCCAGCCGCGTAGTCATTTTTAGTGACTCAGTCTGGATGGTCTTGCACGGAGCAGGATCCGAATTCCTGCGAAAAGACTTGACAAGCTAATCAGTCAGTCTAAAATACCGCCAATTTCCGGCAAACTTCACCTCAGCCTCGCTAGGCCGCCGTGATCACCCGGTTTTATGACTTCAATCCCGCCGTCGCAACCCCCCGAGAAGACCGCCATGAATGAGTGCAAGCATCCGCGCGTGCAGATCGTGGCTCGCGAGGAAGGTGCCGAATTCGTCGAATGCCTGGAGTGTGGAGACATCTTCGAGTCCAGCGAGTTTAAAGACATGATGATCGAAGACACCCGGCTGAACAACGAATCCTAGGCGCTTTACTGTTGTTTACGGCGAAAGGTGACGAAGGTAATCCGCGTCTGTGCCTTGCGCCTTGTTTGGATCATTCACAGTTTGTTAGTGTCAGCGTGGGAATAATTACCCACGGAGAGGTCATGCAAGTGGTGGCTTTGGTTGTCGACGACTCTATGCTCATTCGACATACCGTGTGCCGCTTTCTGGAGGAGCGCGACTTTGTCGTTGAGTCAGCCACAAACGGGCACGAGGCGCTCGAAGCGCTGAAGCGCGTGCGTCCAGACATTATTATTACCGATATCCAGATGCCGAAGATGGACGGCACCGAGTTCATAACGGCCGTGAAAAGTAACCAGGCTCTCGCGGGTATTCCCATCGTTATCGTTGCCGGCAAGCAGAGTGGTTTCGAGCACACGGAAAAACGCGCGAATTACACTATCTTCAAAGACATCGATATCGAGGATCAACTGGCGAAGGCCCTTCAGGTACTATTGGGCGGCAAAGCGCAAGTCGCGAAGAGTAGCAGATAATAATTCAGCACTCAGCATTCAGCACTGGGTATTTAGCACTTAGCATTTGGTCCCGCGAAGGTTCTCTGTTGGACAGGCGCTTTGGCTGATGGCTAACTGCTGATTGCTATTTTCACTTCAACACCATTCCTGCTTCCGCTGAGAAATCCATTGACGCGAACACACCCGCGAGAAACTTGGGATAGGCCGCCGCTGCAATCATCGCGGCGTTGTCTGTCGACAGTGGACGCGAAGGGAAGTATACGAAAAGGCCTTCTTTGGCCGCGTCGCTCTCGAACTGTTCACGCAATTCTTGATTTGCCGCTACGCCTCCAGTAATGAACAACGTCGCCACATCATGGGCACGCGCCGCTGCCAGAGTTTTTTGGACCAGGTCTTCGACCAGCGCTCTCTGGAAGGAAGCTACAAGATCGAGCGTCTGCTGGTCGCAGTTCGACAAGTAGTCTTCCAGCTTGGGTTGCGGGATCGTCGAGAGCGCTTGGCGCCGCTCGGCGATCGAAGCTTGCATGTTGTGAGTCTCAACGTAGCGCAACACCGCGGTCTTAATCCCGCTATAAGAGGAATCAAAACGTGGACCATCGTAGTTCCGCCCGGCCTTTTGATCATTGCGATCTCGGTGCTTGAGTTGGGACGGCGGAAACTTCACCGCATCAGGGTTGCCATGAGCGGAAAGCTTGTCGATGATTGGGCCGCCGGGGTATCCCAGCCCGAGCAATTTTGCGACTTTGTCGAACGCTTCCCCGGCTGCATCGTCACGGGTGTGGCCGATATTCTTGTATGCCCAACTGTTGCCCTGCCGCGTTGCCAAATAAAGATGAGTGTGGCCGCCGGAGACGACCAACGCCAGCACCGGAAAACGCAGATCGTGATTTCCCTTGCGACGCTCCTCGAGCAGCACGGCATGAATGTGGCCTTCGAGGTGGTTGACAGCGATGAGCGGCTTTTCGAGACCGAACGCGAGCGCCTTGGCGTAGCTGATGCCGACAAGCAACGCTCCCGCAAGACCCGGACCCTGAGTGACGGCCACCGCATCGATAGATTGATAAGTTTGTCCGGCATCGGCAAGCGCATTGCGGACGACCGGAACGATCGCACGCAAATGCTCCCGCGAGGCCAGTTCGGGCACAACTCCACCGTAAGGTTGATGCATTGCGATTTGCGAAAACACAACGTTGGAAGCGATCTGCTCGCCCGAGCGCACGACGGCCGCCGCAGTCTCGTCGCACGAGCTTTCGATGCCGAGAATGTAGGCGTCGAGCATAAGCAATATATTATCTGCTAGAGCGCATCGCGCCGCTATGCTCAAAGACTTTGCGATCTCGATCGTCGGCACTCTGCGGGAACGCGGCCACAAAGCCTTTCTGGTGGGCGGATGCGTGCGCGATCTGCTGCTTGGCCGCGAGCCTGCCGATTACGATGTCACCACCGACGCTACGCCCAATGAAGTCATGCGCATCTTTCCCGAAACTTATGCCGTCGGTGCGCAGTTCGGAGTCGTCCTCGTGCCGCTGCCGGAAGCGGAGCAACAGCTGGTTCCTCGAATCCGTCCGGACTTCGCCGAGCGATGTCCGGACTACGCTCGGGATGACAGAAGTGTGGGCGTGGTCGAAGTTGCTACCTTTCGCAGCGACATCGGATACAGTGACGGCCGTCATCCCGACGAGGTTCGGTTTACTGGTGATCCGAAAGAAGACGTCGAGCGTCGCGACTTTACGATCAATGGGCTTCTGCTTGATCCAGCGACAAACGAAGTTCTGGATTTCGTCGGCGGCCGCAAAGACCTCGATTCCGGAATCATCCGAACCATCGGCGACCCAGAGCGACGTTTTGCTGAAGACAAACTGAGAATGCTGCGCGGTGTCCGCTTTGCCGCTCGTTTTGGCTATGCCATCGAGCCTGAAACTTTTCAAGCAATTAAAAATCTGGCGCCGCAGACAAATCAAGTATCTCGTGAACGCGTGCGAGATGAGCTTAGCAAGATGCTGATCGAAGGCCATGCGCGCCAGGCGTTCCTGCTTCTGGACAAAACTGGATTGCTGCACGAGGTCTTGCCCGAGATCGAAGCCATGAAAGGAGTGGAGCAGCCACCGCAGTTTCATCCTGAAGGCGATGTGTTTGTGCACACGATGCTTTTGCTCGAGAAATTACCGCATCCGTGCCCGATCACGCTCGCGTGGGGCGCGCTGTTGCACGATGTTGGCAAGCCCGCAACGTTTCGAGTTGCGCCCGACCGCATCCGATTTGATGGGCACGTTGATGTTGGCGTCAAGATCGCAGAAGAGATTTGTCGGCACCTTCGCTTTTCTAATGACGATACCGAACAAATTCTCGCGCTGGTCAAAAACCACATGCGATTCGCGTATGTGCAGCAGATGAATGAGTCGACATTCAAAAGATTTGTACGCATGCCCGGGTTCGACGAACATTTGCAATTGCATCGCCTGGATTCTCTGGCGAGCCACGGAAATCTTGCCTCTTACGATTTCACGCTGGAGAAGATAGCGGCGACTCCGCCGGCGACAATTCACCCCGCGCCGCTGATCAACGGCGACGACTTGATCACACTTGGCTACAAACCCGGGCCGCAATTTAAGAGAATTCTTTCGGCTGTGGAGGATGGACAGTTGGAAGGACGCCTGCGCAGCAGGGAGGAAGCGCTGGCGTTTGTGGACACCGAGTTTTCGATCGGACGATAATCGGTCTGAACGCCATGAAGCATTTCCGTCGAAAAAGTTGCAAAAAGTGAATTAAGCCGAAATCTTGTCAAGCCCCAGTTGAGGTTTGAATCTGTTTAAGTCCATGAAAACAATCGCAATATATAGTTAAAAAGTTGGCGGGTTTACCCTGTCCAAACTGCTATTCTGAAAACAAGGGACAATATCGGGCGAATCAAGCTAACGCTCAAAGCCAATGAGCGTAAGAGTGTTTGCCGCGCTGCCGGTCTATATCCGAATGAAAGTTACCGAAAAAGACGTGGCCTACGTCGCTGACTTGGCGAATCTGGAGTTGACCGGGGACGAACGCGCGCGCATGCTTCGCGATTTGAACTCGATTCTCGAATACGTCGATCGATTAAATGAGCTGGATACCAAGGACGTTCCGCCAATGGCGCAGGTGTCGGACAGATACGGAGTTGATGAGTCAAAAACTGGGAGCGCGCGTTTTGCTTACGCCAGCCGCGAAGACATTCTCGAAGGTCTGAGAAAGTCGCTGCCGCATGAGGTCGCTCTGCAGAACGCTCCTGACACAGACGGAACGTTTTTTAAAGTGCCGAAAGTGATCGAGAGGTAAAGCGCGAGTTCTTGCCCCATTCGGCAAACGAATCACGTGGCCAAATACTTTCCTTATGCAGAATGCTCTCACAATCGATGCTGCGCGTTCCGCTATACAGCAGCGGACGACCACGGCGAAAGCTTTGGCGGAAACGTTCTACGCCGAGATAGAAAAAGACGACCCGCAGATTGGCGCGTATTTGACCCTGAGCAAAGACCGCGCTTTCGCCAAGGCAGCAGAGATCGATGCGCTTGCTGAAAAGGGTGAGCCACTACCACCGCTCGGCGGTGTTCCCGTCGGCATCAAGGATGTGATGGTGACGCGCGGCGTGCGCACGACGGCCGGCTCAAAAATTCTGGGCAACTATATTCCACCGTATGACTGCACGGCGGTGGCTCGGCTGGAAGCCGCAGGCGCGGTTGTCTTGGGCAAACTGAACTGCGACGAATTTGCCATGGGCTCGTCCACCGAGAATTCGGCTTGGCATCCAGTTCACAATCCCCGCGATCTGAGCCGCGTTCCTGGAGGTTCATCGGGAGGATCAGCAGCGGCGGTTGCAGCCGACATGGCCGTGGCCACGCTTGGATCGGACACTGGCGGATCGATCCGTCAGCCCGCGTCTTTTTGCGGCGTGGTCGGGCTGATGCCCACCTACGGTCGAGTGTCGCGCTACGGTCTGATCGCGTTCGCGTCTTCGCTCGATCATATTGGGCCTTTAACCAAAACTGTGAGAGACGCGGCGATCGTGCTTCGCACTGTTGCAGGACGTGATCCCATGGACGCGACTTCCGCTGAAGTGCTAGTTCCCGACTATGTGGCGGAGCTAGAGAAGCCGGTGCGTGGGCTGAAACTTGGCGTGCCCAAGGAATATTTCGGCGCAGGATTGGACCCCGACGTAAAAAACTCGGTGGAAGCAGCCATACAAAAGTTGGCGGAATTGGGCTGCGAGATAGTTCCGGTTTCGCTGCCGCACACGAAATATGCGATCCCAACTTATTACATCGTGGCCACGGCGGAAGCGTCGTCGAACCTGGCCCGCTTCGACGGCGTTCGCTACGGTTACCGGGCGAGCGATGCGCGCACGCTTTCCGAAATGTACCGTCGCTCCCGCGATCATGGTTTTGGCGCCGAGGTAAAGCGCCGCATCATGTTGGGCACATATGCCCTGAGCGCCGGATATTATGACGCCTACTATCTGAAGGCGCAGAAGGTGCGGACGCTGCTGGTGCGTGATTTCGAAGAAGCATTCAAGAAGGTAGATGCGATCGTGACTCCAACCAGTCCGACGGCCGCATTCAAACTGGGCGAAAAAGTCGACGATCCTCTGGCCATGTATCTGGCCGACATTTTTACGGTTACCGCGGATCTGGCGGGGATTCCGGGGATTTCCGTCCCTTGCGGAGAGACCAAAGAAAATCTGCCAATCGGACTACAGATTCTAGGCAAGCACTTCGACGAAGCAACAATCCTGCGGGTGGCCCATGCTTACGAACAGTCGGCGTAGGATGCACTCTCGCTAGAGCGGTTCGTAATATCGTTCCCCAGCGCAGGCGCGGCAGAGTAGTTTTCCGTCACGACGGACTTCGCGGCGAAAATTAATTCCTTCGCCGCAGACTTCGCAAACAATTCGTTCTCCTTTATATCCGGGAAATTCTTCCGGCGGCAGCTCGACTTTCACCCACTCCGTCGTGAATAGATCGTCCTCGGACATTTCACGATAAGCCAGCATCTGCTGGCTATTTTTATTTGCGAGCTCAGGGTGCATCTGCCTCGCGAGGGCCTTTGACGATTCCTTGGCCGCAATACGCACCGCTTTGCCGGTATTCACATCGACGAAGGTTGCGGCCATTTTGCCCCAGTCGCGAAACTTCAGCGCGCGTTTACCAAGCCGACAGCCGGTAACCACAGCGACCGCATCGGTCGCGCAACGATCGATTTCCACAAAGGTAACCAGACGTTTGCGATCGCTGCCACGGGGATCGTCAATGCCGAGCTTCGCCAGGGCGAGCATGGCGAGGCGGACACCCAGCACTTGTCCCGCGCACAAGTGGCCATGCGCCACTTCGGCCTCTTGCAGATATTCGTCGAGCGATTTCATTTCAGTTGTTAGGCGCCGGTTGCCGGCCGCATTCGATTGTAGTCCGCGAACCTGCAAAGAGTCGGAAATCACAACCAGTATCAACCAACCTGAGGAGAAATTTCATCATGAAGTCAAGCTTACGCTCAATGTCAAAGTCGAGAACAGCTCTCGCTATTGTTTTGTCCATTTCGCTGATAGCAACTGCCTGCAGCGCGCAATGGATCAGCGTCGCACTCGCAGACCTACCGGCATTAACCCAGATGGCGCTGAACATCGGCACCATCATTACCACGCTGGAATCCGGTCAGCAGATTAACTCGACAGAGGCTGCTGCCATCCAGAACATCTCGGCCCAAGCCAGCAAGGATTTAAACCTGCTGGCAACCCTCTACAACGAATACAAAGCAAATCCGACCGCGAGCTCCCTGCAGAAAATCCAGAGCGCGATCGCGGACATCAACCAGAGCCTGCCAGCCCTCTTGCAGGCTGCGCACATCAGCGACCCAATTCTCTCGGCCCGGGTCACAGCGGGAGTCAATTTGATCCTGACCACAGTCGCCAGTTTTGCTGCCCTGATACCACAGACAACAAGCCTATCTGCGGCGCGACCTGCCGCCGAGCAAGCCGCTCAAAAAGTTCCTGGAGTGACCGAGTTGAAGAAACAGTGGAATCAGCAAGTGTGCGGTCCGACAGGCAACTCTGCGTTGGACTTCAGCGCCACGGGCTGCTTAGTCAGATAATTATTCAGCGGCCGACGCTTCGACCTGCTTCATACACAAATGATATGCGGGCAGAAGCGTCGGGCCGCTTACTTTCGTTTCCAGCGAGCGCCGTCTTTCGTGATTTCGACAATGATCCCAAGAGCGGCCAGTTCGGCGCGAATCGTGTCGGACACTTTGAAGTTACGCGATCGACGCGCCGCTTCCATCTCTGCGATTTTGTTTGCAACGTCGCCGTCCGAGATTTGCCGCGCTCCAGCCATTTCGAGCAGCTCTAAACTAACCTCATTCTCGCGGCCTTCTGCTTTTGCCCACTCTATAATGTCGCGAATCTTCGGCCCGTCGTCGTCTTTCAGCACTGCGAATAATTCGTCAAACCCCTCAAGCGATGCCAGCAGTGCAGGGACGTCATCTTTCTTGAACTGTCCTGCGTCCATTGCGGCGTTGGCCTTGCGCACCATATCGAAGATCGCGGCTTGTGCCTGGGCGGTGTTAAGGTCATCGTCCATGCCCGCGCGCATGCGCTCGGCGGTTTCCCGCGCCAGTTCGGCCATACTTTCCGTCGCGCCCGGCGGAAACTGTCCGGTGGTTAAACGCGATTCAAAATTCCGCAACCGCTCTACCGAAACCGCTGCCTGCTTGAGTCCATGGAAGGTAAAGTTCAGCTGATTGCGATACGGAACCGACGCCAGCAGATACCGGATCGACGATGGTTTATGCCCCTTGATCACCAGGTCGCGCAGAGTGTAGAAATTGCCCAGGCTCTTGGACATCTTCTCGCCTTCGACCAAGAGAAACCGCACATGAAACCAGAAGCGGGCAAATGTTTTTCCAGTGAGCGCTTCGGATTGCGCGATTTCGTTCTCATGATGTGGAAAAATCAGATCTTCGCCGCCGGCGTGCAGATCGAAGGTCTCGCCTAATTCCTCCATCGCCATCACCGAGCACTCGATGTGCCAACCCGGCCGCCCGGGGCCGATCACGGTCTCCCACGAAGTCTCGCCCGGTTTCGGCGCTTTCCACAAAGCAAAATCGCGCGCGCTGTCTTTCTCGTACTCGTCCACATCCACGCGCGCTCCATCTTCCATTCCCGCAAAATCTTTCTTTGAAAGCTGTCCGTACGCCGGAAATTTCGCGATCCTGAAATAATAGGATCCGTCCTCGGCGCGGTAGGCGAATCCCTTTTTCTCTAGTTCAGCAATAAATTCCGCCATCTCGGGAATATGTTCAGTCGCCCGCACCAGGATCGGCTGTTCGATATTCAAGGCAGCAATATCTTCGAGAAACGCCTTCTCGTATTTTTTTGTATATTGCTGGACGCTCACGCCATCGCTCGCCGAATTGCGGATGATCTTGTCGTCGACATCAGTAATGTTCATCACATGGCGTACGTTGTACCCGCTCTGGCGCAAGAACCGGCGCAGAATGTCCACCGCAATAAACGTCCGCAGGTTCCCGATGTGTCCATAGTCGTAAACCGTGGGCCCGCAAGCGTACATGCGAACCTCGTTATCGACGAGCGGACGAAACTCTTCCACCTTGCCCGGGAGTGTGTTGTAAAGACGAAGCGCCATAGTAAAGACCGGAACCGAAAGCAGGACCGTTCATTCTAGGGGCCGAAAGAATGAGGGTCAAATCGGATCGGGGGTAGTACACTTCGGGAAACATTCGGCTACACCCGCACACCTGGCTTCTTCGATCGCTGGCGCGCCCCGCGTGTTTCCCTCAAGCTTCAAACTTCCGCCTGCTTTGAGCAAACCTGCGTATGGTTGTGGGATTTGCCCACTTTTTCCACAGCCTTCTCTGGCGAACTTTTAAACGAACATTCATCTTCTGGTCATCTGGCTGTAACTGTCCAGATGGCACCCTTGAGCGGTGCCGGGGAATCGAAGATCGAAATTTTCCGACCGGAGAAACCGACTGCTCTTAGGCGCTCCATCACCACGCTGTAACCGTTGCGCATCACCCTTTCGCACCCAGGTCTTGGAACTCTGAGGACGAAACTGAAACTTCCAGGTTCACATCGCGGCCGTCAGCTGACATTGAGGAGCGTCTCCCTCGTCCTCTTGTGTCTGTGCTTTGCCGAACTGCCCTCGGTGCTATTTGCTCAAGGTGCGATCGAGAGTTGCCCGCGTCCCTCGCCCGGTAGCGCTGTCACCGAACCGGAGGACCTGCGCAGCCACAACGGTGTACTGAAAGTTGATCTCATCGAGCACAATACAAAGGAGCAAGACGGATCAGTTCGTTACTGCTTCTTCGATGAGAACGGCAAAGAGTCACCCACGCTTCGCGCGAGTCCTGGCGATCTCGTCATCTTGACCCTGAAAAATGATCTGAAGGATTTCGGTTCCGGCTCCCCGGCGGCTGCTCACACTCACCTGAATGCAGATGCTGGCAAAGAAGCTCATTCATGCGCCGGCGGTGTGATGGCGCGCGATTCTACGAACCTTCATTTTCATGGTTTGAACATCCCTCCCGTCTGCCATCAAGACGATGTCCTACACACGTCAATTCAGCCCGAGGACCCGTCGTTCGAGTATCGGTTTCGTAT
>Ga0070761_10000650_pt1 | contig 22329 bp, 21 predicted proteins | sample HubBroMetageREF1_FD_66724 | JGI IMG/M metagenome (GOLD analysis project Ga0070761, IMG submission 66724) | Reference soil microbial communities from the Hubbard Brook experimental Forest, New Hampshire, USA - Hubbard Brook CCASE Soil... | ecosystem: Environmental > Terrestrial > Soil >... | reverse complement strand
ACGGTGATGCCCAGCTGAGCCCACAGGCGGCGCTTCAGGCTGCGATAATCCTGCGAACCGCTGAAGACGTCGCGAATCAAATCACGAAATGCCGGCGAATAATTCAGCAGTTGCACCATGCGCGTGGTGATAGCACTTCCCAGAAAATTTCCGCGGAAAACTTTTTTGGCGATGTTGGCGGCGAATTCCAGGTCCGCGGAGAAAGCAGCGCGCAACTGCGCGGGATATAGTTCGGGCTGGCCCGCCGCGATGGTTTGCGCCAGCAAATCGCCCGAGCGCAGCGCGTAGTAAAGACCCTCGCCGGTGATGGGATCCACGGTAGCAGCGGCGTCTCCGGCCATGGCCCAGTTGCGTCCCATGATTTTGCGGCTGCGAATGGTCTTCGCTTGCGGCGACGGCAGCACGTGGCTGTAAAACTGCGCACCTGCGCGGGGAATTTTTTCTTCCTCGAAGAAAGCATCCAGGTGGCCGCGCAACACCGGCGTCGAAGTCTGCCCCATCTTCGCGCAGATGCCCACGGAAAGATGATCGGCGCGTGGGAAAGACCACAGGTAGCCCTCAAACTGCTTCAGAAATTTCACTTTGATGATGTCTTCTTCGGTGGGCACGAAATAGCCCATGGTGACTTCCAGATCTTTTGAGCCGAGGGCAGTAGTTTCCGGCAATAATTGATTGCGCGCGCCCGCGGCCAGCACGATGAAATCCGAAAAGCGCTCTTCGCCCGCCGCCATCAGGCTGACGCGCGCGCCGCCGGTGTTGACATTCGTGACGCGCGAGCAGACGGCCGTGCATCCGGCGGCAATGGCGCGGTCGAGCAGCAGGCCATTCAGCACTTTTCGCGCATAAATCACGATGGGATGATTCATTTCAAATTGTGCGCGGTGGCCGCCGCTGGAAATCAGTTCGGCTTTGCGCACGATTTTTTTCGGCTGTGGAGAATCGAGCAGGAAGGGATAAGCTTCGATGGCTTTATGAGTTAAGCCGCCGCCGCAGGGTTTTTCCCATGCGAGGCGCTCGTCGTAAATTGTCACCTGAAAACCGGCGCTGGCAAGACGTTCGCCACAAAGCGCACCGGCAGGACCGCCGCCGACAATCGCTATTTCTTTCATGTCCCCTGCTGTGACCTGGTTCAAGTTAGAGGGAAAACACCGACAATGAACCAGGAGGCGAGTATAGCACCAAATAACGCCGCGGCTGCGGCGGACGCGGTGCGAGACCGTAACGCATCGGTAGCAAGCCTTTGCAGGGTGGAGAATGCCGCCAGATAGACGAAGAGCAGCGGGATGAGGACCTGTCCGCTGGCGAAAAGATACCAGGCGAGCGTGCACGCCATGAATATTTCCAGACGCAGCAGGAGGAAAACGGCGAAGCGCATCGTGCGTTCCAGGCCGTGGTGCACAGGGCCGAGCGTGACTTCTTCGGCGAAACAGTAGATCCACGTGACCGGCAGCAGGCCTGCGAAACGTAGCCAGCGCGGCGCGTTGAGCCATGCGTCGTCGAGCTGCCAATTCATCCACGCGCCGATGGCTAGTAATGCGGCGAAGCCGAGTATCGCGGCGACGGCGAGCGGTTTGATGCGCAGCGCCGCGTATTCCATAGCGAAGCCGAAGTTGAAAATGAGCAGCAGGACGCCGACGATCAGCAGCAGCGACGCGAGATATGCCCCGGTATAAAGATGTAGAAACTTCAGGGGCACGCCGAGGACCAGGAGCAGGACCCCGACCATCGCGCAGAGTGCGCCTTCGGCGAGGAGCAGGCGCGCGGAGGGATGATTTCCCGGCGATTCGATTTGCGATGCACCGGGGTTTGTTGCGTCCGCGCCCGATGCGCTCGCTCCGTCCGCTGCGCCTATCGCGGTGGAGGGCGCGGCCAATTTTGACGCGAGGCTCACGGCGATCGGAAACATCAGCAGGATGCCGAGGAAACCGAGCACGCCGCCGGCGAGGCGCCTTCGTCCGTTACCGAACGTTTCATAAGTGGCGAGGTCGAGATTCAGCGTAAGCGTGTCCGCGGCGATATCGGGAAACAGCGCTTGCATCGCCCATTTTTCGGAATCGTGCGCCACGCGGCGGTCCGAAAGCAGGCTGGTGTGCGTGGAGCGCGGCAGGCGGCGCAGCTCGAACGCGCGTTGCTGCACGAAATCTTCCGGAGCGGTGCGCTGGCCGCCAGCGGCATCAGACAGGCCTTGCGCCACGCGTTTCAGAATGCCCAGATCCGCGCTGGCGCTGAACACTAGCAGATTTGCAGGCATGCGTTGCGGCGCAGTCATCGGCGCGGGAGAAAGAGCGATGGTAGCGGCCACGGGATCGCGATCGGCCATGCGCATCGCGATGGCCGCGCCCATCGAGTGGCCCAGCAGGATCGTGTTTTTGGGATCGAGCTGGCCGCTGTGGATCAGGGATTCGACCGCAGCGGTCGCGCAATCCTGCGCATGCGCGAACGAAAATGCGTCGCGGCTGTCGCCGTGGCCCGGCAAGTCAATCGCGTACGCACGGAAACCGTGGCCGGCAAAATCTTCGGCGAGATACATCATCAGGCGGCGATTGGCGGAAAGCCCGTGAAATAGAACGACGCTGCCGGCGGGTTTTACGTCGGCAGGCGGATCGAGGACCGTCATCGGCGTGTGGCAGCCGCCTGCGTCGAGCCACAGTTCCTGCTTAGGCAGCTCCGCGACGCGAATCCAGCGCGAGCCAAGCGCGAGAAATACCACGCCGACGATCGCGAGAATAATTTGCCAGAGCTTCACGGGGCGCTCCGCGGCATTCCCGGGCGGCGTGGTAGAATGGTGTGTTTGTGTTTCTCCGCCTGGGCGGAATGAGGAATGTGCAATTGGCAGTCGTCTCGCAATCCGAACTGATTCTCCAACGTCAGGAGTGGAAACGCAACGGAAAGCGCGTGGTGTGTGTGGCCGGCGCGTTTGATCTGCTCCATCCGGGGCACGTCCGTTTGCTCGAACAGGCGCGCGGGCTGGGCGACATATTTATAGTAGCGGTGCAGAGCGACGAAAGCATGCGCATCGCAACGGAACAGGCAGATAAACTCGTCGGTGCTACAGCCCCACCTCCGGCCTCGACCGCCGCACTTGCCGGAAAATTTCCCGCGCGGCCCGTCACGCCAGAGGCCGAACGCGCTGAAATTCTGGCGGCTCTGGCGGCAGTAGACTTCGTCGCGATCTTCGAAGAAGCCACCGCAGCCGATTTCATCGCGCGCCTTGCGCCGGATGTCTTCGCGCAAGGCGGCGAAGGTTCGCGGGAAAATGCCTGCGCGGATGACGACGCAGTAAAAGCAGTGGGCGGGCAAGTGGTGCACCTGACGCTCGAGCCCGGCTATTCGACCTCCCGGCTGATCGAACGCATTTCACAACTGCAAGCATGATTCTTCCCCTGGTCAGCGAGCTTCTCGCGCGGGTGGCACGCCGCCCGGTTGTCGAGGAAACATTTGAGGCGCTGCGGCGGAGTGGCGGCGAAGTGCGCCTGGCGGGGCTCAGCGATTCCGCGAAAGCGCTGCTGATTCCGCTAGCGTTTGCCGGGCTGGGTCGGCCCACCGTGCTGCTGGTCGATACGAACCAGCGCGCCGAAGCGTTGCTCGAGCCCGTGCGCTATTTTTATCGCGCGGTCACCGGCAAGCCCGGTCGTCGCGTGGCGCATTTGCCGTCGCATGAAGTTCTGCCGTACGAAAATCGTTCGCCGCATGCGGAAATTTCGGAGGATAGAGCCGTGGCGCTGTGGCGTTTCGCCACCGGCGATGCGGATTTGCTGATCGTGCCGGTGCAGGCCGCGGTGTGGCGCATGCGCGAGCGCGAATTTTATTCGCAGTTGGCGCGTACCATCGCGCGCGACGAATCCATTCCGCACGAAGAGCTGATTGATTTTCTTTCCAGCGCCGGTTACGACAAGCAAATCACCTGTGAAATGCCGGGGCAGTACGCGGTGCGCGGCGGCATCATTGATATTTACTCGCCGGAATCGCCGCAGCCGGTGCGCGTGGAGTTGCTGGGCGACACGATCGAATCCATCCGCGCCTTCGATCCCAATTCACAGCGTTCGACCAATCCCGTCGAACGCGCGACCCTACTGCCGCTGACGGAATATCCACGCCGCGCCGAAGTGCTGGAGCGCGCGCGGGTCAGCGCCGCGTCTGGCCGCGAGGATGACGCGGCGCCGGGTGGGTTTTATCCTGGATGGGAATTCCGCGAGGCGCTGCGCGAGAATCGTAAATCCACGCTGTTCGATCTCACCGTCGAGCCGCTAATTATTGCGGACGAACCCTCGCTCCTCGCTGCATCCAGCGAGAAATATCGCGCCCAGTTGGCGGAAGCATTCGATGCGGCGGAAGATCCGCTGGCGGAGCCGCCGGACAAGTTCATTTTTGACGATGAAGAGTGGAATCTGGCTTTGCAGATGGCGCCGCGCCTCGCGATCGAGCATCTGGCCGTCGAAGCCGCGGAATCCGCCGACCGCACCGCCGGTCCCGGCCACGACGGAGCTGGCGCAACGCGCACGTTGCACACGCAACCGACCACGCGCTATCACGGAAATGTCGCCGCGTTCATCGCGGAGGCGCGCAACCGCATTGCGGCGGGCGAAAACGTGATGGTCTCCGCCGCCAGCACTGGCGAACTCGAGCGCTTCGCCGACATTTGCCACGAATTCGAATTGCCGTATCGCATGGGCGAGCTGGAAGAGAACGCCACGGTGACGCGCCTTGCCGAAGAAGGCAGCAACGCGCCGGGCTCGGCGATCTTGCTCACGAAGGCGCCGCTGTCCGAAGGCGTGGTCTTCACCGACGCGAAAGTAGTGCTCTACGGCAACGCCGACCTGTTTGAAACGCTGCCACCGCCATCACAACGTTCGCGCGCGCGGCCGAAAACCGCGAGCTTCTTCAGTGATTTCAGCGACCTGAAGCCCGGCGACTACGTGGTGCACGTGGATCACGGTATCGGCCAGTTCGAAGGCCTGCGCCAAGTGGCGATGGAAGGCGCGAACGGCGAGTTCATGCTGCTGCGCTATGCGGGCGACGCAAGACTCTACGTGCCGTTGGCGCGCCTCGACCTGATTCAGAAGTACACGTCGCTGGGCGGCGTCGAGCCGCAGCTCGACCGCCTGGGCACCACGGTATGGGAAACGCGCAAGTCGCGCGTGAAAAAATCCGTCAGCGACATGGCGGAGCAGCTTCTGGAACTTTACGCCGAACGAAAAATGGCGGTGGGGCATGCGTTTCCAGTGGACACAAATTGGACGCACGAGTTCGACGATGCCTTCGAGTTCGAAGAAACCGCCGACCAGCAGCGCGCCATCGAGGACGTGAAGCGCGACATGGAATCGAATCTGCCGATGGACCGCCTGCTCTGCGGCGACGTCGGCTACGGCAAAACGGAAGTGGCGATGCGCGCGGCCTTCAAAGCCGTTGCCGATTCGAAGCAGGTCGCGGTGCTCGCGCCCACCACCGTGCTGGCATTCCAGCATTACCAGACATTCAAGCGGCGGTTCGCGGCATTTCCCGTGCGCGTGGAAATGATCAGCCGTTTCCGCACGGAAAAAGAGCAGAAAAAAGTTCTGGAAGAGGTAGAAGCCGGCAAAGTGGACATTCTCATCGGCACGCACCGCATCCTTTCGAAAGACTTGAAGTTTCAGGACCTCGGCCTGTTGGTCGTGGACGAAGAGCAGCGCTTCGGCGTGGCCCACAAAGAGCGCCTGAAAGAAATGCGCAAAAATGTGGACGTGCTGACCATGTCCGCGACGCCCATTCCGCGCACGCTGCACATGTCGCTGGTGGGACTGCGCGATATGAGCGTGATCGAAACGCCGCCGAAGGATCGCCTGGCAATTCAGACCACCGTCGCGCCTTTTACCGAGACGCTGGTGCAGCGCGTGATTGAAGAAGAGCTGGCGCGCGACGGCCAAGTCTTTTTCGTGCACAACCGCGTCGAGTCCATCATTTCGCTCGCCGCCATGATCAAGCGCCTGGTACCGAAAGCGCGCGTGGTGGTGGGCCACGGCCAGATGCGCGAGGCCGAATTGGAAAAAGTGATGCTGCAATTCATTCGCGACGAAGCGGACGTGCTGGTCTCGACCACCATCATCGAAAACGGTCTGGATATTCCGCGCGCGAATACCATTGTGATCAATCGCGCCGACCGCATGGGCTTGTCGGAGCTGTACCAATTAAGAGGCCGCGTCGGGCGTTCCAACCAGCGCGCCTACGCGTACTTGCTTGTGCCGCCGGATACCACACTGACAACGATCGCGCGCCAACGCCTAGCAGCTCTAAAAGAATTCAGTGACCTCGGCGCAGGCTTCCGCATCGCCGCGCTCGACCTGGAATTGCGCGGGGCGGGGAATTTGCTGGGCCGCGAACAGCACGGCCACATCGAGGCCGTCGGCTTCGACATGTACTGCCAAATGATGGAGCGCGCCGTAGCCGAGCGCAAAGGCGAGGCGCTAACCCCCGAACGCCGCGCCACACTCAACCTGGGACAGGAAATCCGCATCCCACCTGGGTATATTGATAGCGAGAATCTGCGCCTGCGGATTTACAAGCGCATCGCCAGCGTCACGAGTGATGCGGAACGAGCGGAAGTCCGCCAGGAGTTGGAAGATCGCTTCGGCCCGCCGCCGCCGTCGGTGGAAAACTTGCTCGATTACGCGGTGCTAAAGGCGCTGGCGGAAAAGTTGCTGGTGGCCTCGATAGACCGTCGCGGGGATCAAGTGGCGATCAAGTTCTACAACGACACGCCGATCGGCCCGGAAAAGCTGGTAAAACTGCTGCGCAAACGCCGGGGCATGCGCCTGGACCCGACCGGGGTGCTATGGTTGGACTGGAAGAGCATCCAGGGCGGGCCGCTGGGTGCCACCAGAAACGTATTGCTACAACTACAATCGTAGGGATAAAATTTGAGTCGGGTGAACCCCATGAAAAATTGCAACTTTGTATCTGTCCTGGCGCTAAGTGGCGTCTTGCTGCTGACCGCGGCGCTGCTCCCTTCCGCGGTGCGCGCGCAAACCAAGTCCGTAGTGCTCGAAGAGATTATCGCGCGCGTGAACAACGACGTCATTACCATGTCCGATTATCAGAAGGCCGATGAGCAGCTGCGCGAAGAAGTGGCGCACGATTGCCAGGGCTGCCCGCAGGATAAGCTCATGGCGGCCTTTAAGGACCAGCAGAAGGATTTGCTGCGTGGGCTGATTGACCAATCGTTGATGGTGCAGCGCGCGAAAGACATGGGCATCAGCGTGGAATCAGACGTGATCAAGCGCCTGGACGACGTGCGCAAGCAGAACGGGCTCGCCAGCCTGGAAGATTTGGAGAAGGCCGTCGAAGCGTCCGGCCTGGCCTGGGAAGATTACAAGACGACGATTCGCAACGGCCTGCTGACGCAGGAAGTGGTGCGGCGCGAAGTGGGTTCGCACATCAACATTGCCACCGACGAAGTGAAACAATATTACGACGCGCACCCGCAGGAATTCACGCGGCCGGAGCAGGTGGTGCTGGCCGAGATTTTCCTGAGCACCGAAGGCAAAAGCCCGGAAGAGATTGAAGCGGTGCAGAAAAAAGCGGAGGACTTGCGCAACCGCGTACTGAAGGGTGACGACTTCAACGAAATCGCCAAGCGCTATTCCGAAGGCAGCACCGCGAAAGATGGCGGAGACCTGGGGACGTTCAAGCAGAGCGAGCTGGCGCCGCAGCTGGAAGAAGTCGTGTTCAAAATGGAAAAGGGACAGATCACCGACGTGATCCAGACGAAAACCGGATTCGAAGTGCTGAAAGTGGAGAACCATTATAAGGCTGGTTTGCAGCCCATGGGCGTGGTGGAAAACGAAATCATGAACCGGCTGTACATGCAGAAAATGGAGCCGCAGATGCGCGAGTATCTGGCGCAGCTGCGCGAAGAAAGCTACGTGATGGTGAAGCCGGGTTACACGGACACCGCCGCCGTGGCCGGCGCCAGCGTGATTACGGAAGTGCAGCCCACACCCGACGTGGTGCAGAAGAAGAAAGAAAAGAAGAAAGTGCCGCTGCCCAAAGTTAACGGCCAATGAAATCGCATTACGTTTCCGATTTGCAGGACGGCCAAGCCGTCACTTCGTTGTTCCTCGTCGGCGCAAAAGAAATCCGCACATCGCAGCGCAGCGGGAAATCCTGGCTGGAACTGGCGCTGCGCGACCGCACCGGCTCGATTGCCGCGAAAATGTGGGACAACTTCGAAGCCCTGGCAAAAACTTTCGAAGCGGACGACGTGGTGCAGATCCGCGGCCGCGTGAAGCTCTACAACGGCCAGAAAGAAATGACGCTCGAGCAGATTGTTCCAGCGGCGGCGCGCGATTACGATCTTGCGGATTTTCTCGCGCACACCAAGTACGACGTCGAAAAGCTGTATAGCGAACTCGGCACGGCCGTCGGCGCTGTGCGGAATCCGTGGATCAAACGGCTGCTGGAAAGCGCGGTGAACGATCCGGAGATCGTTCCGAAACTGAAGCGCGCGCCTGCCGCGATGAGCATGCATCACGCGTTTGTGGGCGGATTGCTCGAGCACACCGTGAGCCTGATCGGCTTGGGGCGCGCCGTTGTGGCGCACTATCCGGAGCTGGATGCCGATGTGTTGCTGGCTGGCATTGTGCTGCACGACATCGGCAAAATTGATGAGCTCAGTTATGAACGCGCGACGAATTACACTACCGCGGGACGCTTGATCGGACACATTACGATTGGGACATTGCTGGTGCGCGAGAAGATCAAGGCGATTCCCGGTTTTCCGGAGCCGCTCGCGATTCTGATCGAACATCTGATTTTGAGCCATCACGGCACTTACGAATTTGGGTCGCCTTCTTTGCCGCAAACGCGCGAAGCGATTGCGCTACATTTTCTGGACGACATGGATTCGAAAATGGCGGCGATGCGCGCAACTTTGGAGGGCGCGTCGGGCAGCGAAGAATGGACCGAACGCAATCCAGCGCTGCATCGCGCGCTTTTGCGCACTGACAAATTTTTGGATGGGAACGATACGGGGCGTTCGTTGGAGGCTGCGGCGGTTAATCCTTCACAGCAGCGCACCGCGCCCGGTGGTTCGCGTAATACCGGCGGGGTGCGGTAAAGATGAATGTCACCGCGAGCGCGAGTGCGAGTGTGGCAATTCATGACTGAGCTCAACACACGAACTTTGCCGCCGCGACGCGCGCTGCTGGACCTGGCGCCGCTGGAGCTGGACTGCATGAACACGCTCTGGCCGATGGGGCAGGGAACGGTGCGCGAAATTCGCGATCGTCTGGCTGCGCGGCGGCCGCGCGCTTACACCACCATTATGACCATAATGGATCGCCTCGCGCGCAAAGGCATCGTCGCGCGCCGCAAGGTTGGGCGCGCTTACATGTATCGCCCGAATTTGAGCGCCGAAGAAGCGCGCGTGCATGCGTTGGACCAGGTAATCGAGAATTTCTTCGCCGGTTCGAAGGAAGCGCTCCTCGCGCAACTGAATTGTGATGGTTTTCGCCCGCGGGCGGTTGCGGCGGCGGTGGCATCTGGTGGTGGGCCGTCGCGCATCTCGAATGATGGATCATCCGAAGAGCTAATTAATGCGAAGAGGCGCGATGATTCCCGCTGAACTGAAAATTCGCGACAACGTGATCCGTCCCGCGACGATTCTCGCGCCGATGGCCGGCGTCACCGACACGGTTTTTCGCCGCGTGATCCGTTCGCTCGGCTCCTGCGGCCTGATCATGACCGAATTCACCAGCGCCGAAGGGCTGACGCGCAATTCCGCGCGGACTCTGCATTATTTGTATTTCGATGCCGACGAGCACGCCATCGCCGCACAGATTTTCGGCTCCGACCCGCAGGTGATGGCCTCCGCGGCGGCGCTAACCGAAGACCTGGGCTTCGATCAAGTGGACATCAACCTGGGCTGCCCGGTAAAAAAAGTGGTGAAATGCGGCGGCTCGGGTTTGCTGCGCGATCTGGTGCATTTGGAAAAATTGCTGCGAGCGGTGCGCACTGCCGTCGCAATTCCGCTGACGATCAAAATTCGCTCGGGCTGGGACGAAAATAATATCGTCGCGGTGGACGTGGCGCGCATGGCCGAGCAAGTAGGCGTTGAAGCCATCGCCGTGCATCCGCGCACGCGCATGCAGGGTTATAGCGGCTCTGCCGATTGGAACGTGATTCGCGCGGTGAAGCAGGCGGTGCGCATCCCGGTGATTGGCAATGGCGACATTCGCACGCCGCAGGACGCGGTGCGCATGGTCACGGAAACTGGTTGCGACGCGGTGATGATCGGGCGCACGGCTTCCTCCAATCCGTGGATTTTTCGCCAGATTGCGGATTTTATCGCTACCGGACACTACGACGACCCCACTGACGTGGATCGCTATCATTTGCTCTCTGGATATTTTCGCAGCTTGATCGCGGCGGAAATGCCGGACGCCATCGGAAAGATGAAGCAGTTCGCGAGCTTGTTCACGCACGGCGTGCGCAACGGCGGCGAATTGCGCTACGCGGTGCATCACGCGCACACAGCGGCGGAAATCCTCGATAAAGTGGACGCGTTCTTCGCGAAAAGTACAGCACCCGCTGGCGATTGAGTTTTCGGACGGCCGCGCGTCACTCGTCGCGCGTGATGAGGAGTTGCTTGTAAGCCTCGCGCCGCGTGAGGCTGCGTTCGCGGGCTACTTGCTTCAGCGCGGCTTTATTGTCCACGCCCCGTTCCTGCATGATTTCCGCCACACGCCGCGCCAGAGGAGTTTTCGCATGGGCATCTTCGGCGGCAGTGTGCTGCGCCTCGCCGTCCGCGGGGCCGATCAGCAGAGTGATTTCCCCGCGCGGCGGTTTCTTGCGCGCCGCGGCGAGCAAATCCTCCAGATGGCCGCGCACGAACTCCTCGTACACCTTGGTTAACTCGCGCGCCACCACCGCCGGGCGGTTGCCCAAAATTTCCAGCGCGTCTTCCAGAGTATCGAGCAGGCGGTGCGGCGCCTCATACAGCGCCAAAGTGCGCGGTTCGGTGGCGAGCGCGCGCAAGCGTTTGCGGCGTTCCGTGGGCCGCGACGGCAAAAATCCCACGAACGTGAATTCCTCGAGGGGCATGCCTGACGCCGCCAGCGCCGCCACAAACGCGCTCGCGCCCGGCAGCGGCACCACCTGAATTCCGTGGCGCAGGCACAGACTCACCAGCCGGCCGCCAGGGTCGGAAATTCCGGGCGTGCCCGCGTCTGTGACCAGCGCGATCTGCGCCCCCTGTTCCAGTTCGATCACGATTTCCGCGGCGCGCGTGATTTCATTGTGCTCGTGATAACTCACCAGCCGCTTCTGAATGTCGAAATGCGAAAGCAGCTTCACCGTTTGGCGCGTGTCTTCGCAGGCGATCGCGTCCGATTCTTTCAACACGCGAAGCGCGCGCAGCGAAATATCCTCCAGGTTGCCGATAGGCGTCGCGACGACGTACAGGCATCCCGCGCCGGGTTCGTTTGGTTTGGTCTTAGTCATGCGACGCTCGAGAAATCACCGAACGAACGCAGTCTAACACATCGCATGTCCGCGCATTTTTTAAGAGCCGCAACGAAACCTCCGCGCAGCCAGCGTCATACTCTTCGCGAAAGTTCGCGGCCGCTGCGCCTATAGCCGCAAGCGTGTTACTATTTTCCTTACACTCAGAGCAGGGAGGACTTCCGCATTGCCGCTATACGAATACAAATGTGACAAGTGCGCGCATCAATTCGAAAAAATCGAAAAGCACAACGCGCCGACGACGCAGAAGTGCCCCAAATGCGGCGGAAAAGCCGAGCGCATGATTTCCGCGGCGGGCATTCAGTTCAAAGGCTCGGGCTGGTACGTGACGGATTACAAAGGCAAGAATTCCGGCGCCACGTCGGTGGAAGGCTCAGGCGACGGCGCTGCCGGAAAATCCGGCGATTCAGCGTCGGACTCCAAATCGTCCGACGCAAAATCGCAGGACTCAAAATCAAGCGACGCGAAGACCGGCGAATCGAAATCCTCCAGCGAGAAAAGTTCGTCGAAGAAAAAGAAATGACGTGCTAGAGAGTCTGTGCGGAAACTCGATAATGTTTGTAGGTCGTGGCTTCAGCCACGACATAAATTCCGCAAGACGAGGGCGGCTTTAGCCGCTGAAGTACCGATTTTCGCCGCATCACACAAACTCTAGAGTTCCAGCGTCTTCAAATATTTGCGGAATTCGCTGCCGAATTTCGGATTCTTCAGCGCCAATTCCACCGTGGCTTTCAGGAAGCCCAGCTTGTTCCCGGCATCGTGCGTTTTTCCCTGATGCACGTGCGCCCACAGGCCTTCTTTCGCAGCCAGCGCGCGCAGCCCGTCGGTAAGCTGTATTTCACCGCCCGCTCCCGGCTTGGTTTGATCCAGGTAATCGAAAATTTCCGGCGGCAGCACGTAACGGCCGGAGACTCCCAGGTTCGAAGGTGCTTCGTCAGGCTTCGGCTTCTCAATCATGTCGTTCAGCCGCAGGACGCTGTCGCCCCAGCGAGGAATTTTTCCGGGGCTCGAAGAAATCACGCCGTAAAATTGCAATTCTTCGCGCGGCACTTCCTGCACGGTGATCGCGCCCTGTCCGGTGGCTTCGTAAATTTCAATCAGCGAGCGCGTGGCGGGCACCGGGCTTTCCATAATCACGTCGCCCAGCAGCACGGCAAATGGCTCATCGCCCACCAGCTCGCGCGCTGTTAGCACCGCATGGCCCAGGCCCAGCGCTTCATTCTGCCGCGTGTAACTGAAATGAATTCCGCCGCTGATGTCGCGCACCATCTGCGCCAGTTCCGGCTTGCCGTGATCTTCCAGAAAATGTTCCAGCTCCGGCGCGAAATCGAAATGATCTTCGATGGCGCTCTTGCGGCGACCCGTGACGAAAATCACGTTCTCGATGCCCGACGCGATACACTCTTCCACCGCGTATTGAATCAGCGGCTTATCCACCACCGGCAACATTTCCTTGGGCATCGCTTTGGTGGCGGGCAGGAAGCGCGTTCCCAGGCCGGCCACGGGCAGCACGGCTTTACGCACGCGTTTTCGTTCGGAGCTCATAGTCCTCTTAGTGGATTGCGGCCGGTCGCCTCAGCAGGCCAGGCGTGCCAGATCGAAATTATTTTACCCTCTGGAGTCGGCTTGGTGGAGGAAGCGCGATCGCCGGAGTTCGTAAACACAACGTCTTCGCAAACGTTAGACGCAACAGCCTCGCACGCCAAACGCTTTCGCGCAAAGCGCCGCAGGCGCACGGGCTGCTCGCACCGCTATGCTACCATATTCATTACGAACTCCGGCGCATCGAGACTCGAGGCATATTTGTGACCGCGCAACGCATAATTATTCTGGGCATTGAATCTTCCTGCGACGAGACGGCTGCGGCCGTCGTCTCCGGCGGCGATACTATCCGTTCCAGCATCGTCGCGTCGCAAATTGCCATTCACCGTAAATATGGCGGCGTGGTGCCGGAACTCGCCTCGCGCGAACACTTGCGCCAGATTGTTCCAGTGGTGCGCGAAGCGCTCGAACAGGCCGGAATCACGCTGCGGGATCTGGACGCGGTTGCGGTGACGCGCGGTCCGGGGCTGGTAGGCGCGCTGCTCGTGGGCATCACCTACGGCAAAGTACTAGCGCAGGCGCTGGGTAAGCCGCTGATCGGCGTGAATCATTTGGAAGGCCACGTTCACGCGGTTTTTCTCGAAGCGCACGCGACGAAACTACCACCGCCCGAACTGCCGGCGGCCTGCCTGATTGTATCCGGCGGACACACAGTAATTTACTCCGTGAAATCGGAGGCGCACAACGGCGCGGCGTATTTTTCCTACGAGCGCCTGGGCGGCACGCGCGACGACGCAGCCGGCGAAGCCTACGACAAAGTCGCGCGCCTGCTCGCGCTAGGCTATCCCGGCGGCCCGGTGATGGATCAACTGGCGCAGCACGGTGACCCGCGCGCCATACGTTTCGGCGAGCCGAAGATGAAAGGAAATCCCTACGATTTCAGTTTCAGCGGCATCAAGACCGCAGTGCTGTATCACCTGAAGCGCCATCCCGAGCTGCAGCCGGAAATTGACGCGCGCAAGGAAGCGCTGGCGCGCGGCGAACGCGGCGCGGACGCCCTGCGCAAACTCTCGAGCGCAGCGACGTTGGATCTGGTTGCGAGTTTTCAACGCGCCGTCGTGGACGATCTGGTCACGCGCACCATCGCTGCCGCCCAGCAAAATAATGTGCGCTCGATCCTCGTGTCCGGAGGAGTCGCCGCCAACCGCGATTTGCGCGCCACATTCGAAACCGAAGCCAGGCGCCACAACCTCGAAGTATTTTTCCCCAGCCGCGCCCTCTCCACGGACAACGCCGCGATGATCGCCGCCGCCGGCTACCCACGCTTCGTCGCCGGCCAGCACGAAGACGCCACACTGAACGCCGAGCCGAATCTGCCGCTGGCCTGATCAACTCATAATTCTGCGGAGTATTTTTCGAAGTGGTCGAGCGCCAGCTGGGTATATTGGCCGACCTCGATCAGGTAGCCGTCGGGATCGCGCATGTAGCAGCGCCACTCCCAGCCGTGATTGTCGAGCAGATCGGTGAGGAACTCAGCGCCCTTGGCGCACGACTCCTTGTAACACTTCCAGACGTCGGCCACGCGCAGGTTCAGAAAACTGCTCGTGGTGTTGGGATCCCGCGAGGTTTCGAGGAGGATCTCCGGCTTATCCGGCGTCGGGCCGCCTCCGGAATTCAGGATGAGCCAGGAATTCACCAGCTTGATGTAACAGGGATTTTCCGGCTTGATCACTTTCCCGCCAAGAATCCGCACATAGAAGTCCTGCGATTTCGCCTGATCCTTCACCGTGAAGAAATGCGTAACAAAGAATCCTTCCTGCGCAATCGGTGCATCAGGCAGATTCATGCGGCGTCTCATGTGCAAGACTTGAAATCGCTGGAGCTGACCCGGCGAGTTTCCGGAGCGTAATCGTACATCGCCTGCCTATTTTTCGCGACGAATGCCATCACCGGTTCAAGGTCCAATGAGTCCCGTGGAAACGCTGACGCTCGCGACGGTGTTATCCGCATTGAGGGCGACGACGATCTGAGTCCTCTCGATCACAACCCCATTGGCGACGCGTTTGTCGCCATATAGACTTTTCTTCGCCGGATCGAGAGTTGTCTTGAAGCCCCACTTTTTGAGTTGGGTGTCCGCGAGATCGGACGAGAGTCCAGGGCGAATTTCGTTCTGGATATGTTTCGCGCGGTTGCTTTCCGGCCGTCCGCTGCAGGCCGGTTCCCAAGCAACGATGGCGATGAGAGACAAAAACCAGATCGTGCGCTTAGTCATCGCGATGCCCATTCGATGCTTTAATCGGAAACTGGTTTTTGGCGCCGAGTGAATTTATTGACCAGCATTTCTGCGGCGCGGCTTAGCAGGTACCACCACAACGTGCCGACTACTACGATCCAGATCGCGGCGAGTGGGGCGAATTTCGGCGTCAGTGCATCTGCGACGAGCGAAATCGGGAAGTCGGCGCGCACTACGAAGTCCCACATGACGCTCAGGTACTGCAATCCCGGCACGAAGTAGCGCAGCGTGCTCATCAAGCAGGCGCAGAAATGCAGGATCGGCAGAAAATAGATTTAGTCGGGATGCGCTTGACGAGTCAAGCTTCGCGCTCCTTGCAATATTGCTCGCGGCGCTTCGGGCGTCGCTTCGAATTCGCGCGGAACATTTTTCATAAAGATATCGGGGCCCATATTTCGGTCATCGAGTAAAAATCTAAATCAGCGGAGGCTCGTAAATATACGCCATACCGTCGCGCGTCATGGCATAGGCTTTCGAGCCATCCACACTCCAGCACAGGTCCACGATTCCTTCGGCGGCGTATTCGTCGAACATTGTTTGGCGGCCCAAGTCCACGAGAAACAGCCGGCCCTTCGCTGAATTTTTCAGCCATGAGCTGTAGCAGATGCACAGCGGCAAGTGTGGATGGCACACGCACAATTCCGCGCCGAAGGGCAGCGGCTCGAACGCAAGGCTTTCTACGTCGAGGCGGTACGCTTGCCCCGCGCCGCAATATATAATTTGTCGGCTGTCGGGCGTCCACGTGAGATCCGTGATATGCCCCTGCGCTTGAAACACATTTTGCGTGCGCAGCGCCGGGACGTCTGCGAGCACGATGGAATCATCGGCCCAATCGCCGCGAATTTCGATCACGCTGGCAAGAATTCTTTCATCCGGGCTGAAAGCCGTGCGCCCGTATCCGCCGAATGCGCCTTCTTCGCCGAATTCCGCTTCGTAGGTTTGCCGCTCGAAGCCGTCGGGCACGCACATTTCTTTGGTTGGCGACTGCGCGAAAGGCAGCGCGCCTGCTTCCGCAACCCACAGCCTCAAGCTCGCGCCTTTGCCGCCTGCCGAGGCCGCAGCAAAAAAATTGCCCGCGCCAGACCATGCCAGGCACGCCGGAAAATTCTTGAACTCTCCAAACGTGCCCAGGAGCATTTTCCCGTGCAGATCGAAAATGTGCAGCGAGGGCTGCCACGCGCCCCACGCCGCCACCAGATGGCGAGCGCTAGGCGACCACGCGAACGCGGCGGCAAAGTCCTGCGCCGCGGCGAAGCCAGCTCCCGGACCAGCCGCTTCCTGCGGCCCGGCCAGCGCCAGGGTCGGGCCGGTGCGTTCAATGTCATAAAGCACCACGCGCTGCGAGCCGCCGTGATCCGGAGGAGCGATCAAGCTCACGGCGCCAGTCGCGGAAATCGCCAGACGCGGCGTGGAACTAGGGAACACTTTCTTGATCAGCCAGTTCGAATCGCGCGCCATGTCCCGGAGTCCACGCACCACGAGAGCTGCGGAGCGCACTGCGAGGCCGCGCGAAGCGGTAGGCACTATTTGCTGGCCGGCGTGTTGTGCGGTCTGCAATTCGGGCGATCTCTCGCGCGTTTCCATGATCAGCCGCCCGGCCCTTGCGGATTTTCCAGGCGCCGCTTGGCCTGCGCGATTTGGTCTTCCACTTTTTGCACCATTTCTTTCAGCACGTCGCGCCCGTGGCTGTGCGCTTCGTCCAGACGCACTTTCAACTGGTACAAATCCGAACGCAGCAATTCCTGCAATTCCGCCTCGATCTCCGCGAGCCGCCCGCGCGCCTGGCTGATGCGCCGGATCACGCGAATCAATTCCGCGCCGGGGCCTTCGCCTTGCACGGCCTCCGCGCTCCATTCATATTCCGTGAAAATTTTCCGCAGCCTGGTTTCGTCGCCGCGCTCGTACGCCTCATTAGCCTCGGCCATCAATTGCTGGCGCTTCGCACGATCCGCGCGATCGGAAGTGAGGTCCGGGTGTACGCGTTTTGCGACTTCGCGGTACAGCCGCTTCATTTCCGGCGAAGATTCGAAAGCGCGCGGCATGGCTTCGGATTTTTCTCCAGCGGTGGACTGAGTTTCGGCCGCGCGCGCGCGAGCCTCCCGCGCCGCGTGCTGCGCGCGTTCGTTCCCGGGCTGTTCCTGCGCGAGCCGCTCGGCGACCGCGGCTCTTACTTCGTCGAGTTCCGCGTAACGCGAGCCAACATGATGCAGATATTGCCGCTCGAACGCGCCCAGCTCCGCCCGCAAGTTTGCGGAGCGCAACTCGCGCTCGGCCAGCTCGCTCTCGATCGCGGCTTGCTCTTCGCGTTTGCGCGCGAGTTCCTGCTCTTCTGGATTTAGGTGCGGATTTATCGCGGAATTTAACCCGGACGTGTGCGCTGAATTGGGCGTCGCCTGCGCAGCGTGGTTCGCCGCCGAGGAGGGAATTGCTCCTCCAGCCGCGTCAACGCGCGGGCTCGTGGCAGGGATGTCCGTCGCCTTCAGCGCCATACGCTTCGCCTCTGAGAGCTGCGCGACCCGCTCCACGGCCAAGTTGTTACCAAGTGTCGCAAGTTCCCAAGGGCCGCAGGAGAAATCGCTCCCTAAATTGTAAGATGCCCGCAGAGGCACCGGAGGGGTTCCGCGCGAACGGTTTCCAGAAGATGAGAACTGTACGTTGGTACAGGCCGCCCCATGCCGCACTCAAGCGCGACGCCACGTGCATTACCGCCAGTCGCGCCCTCCAAATTGGCCGCCCGCGCGACGTTCGCAGGATGTCGCTATCCTTTTTCATTCCTGCGAGTCTTTCCACACTGTTCGGCATCCAAAACGCTAACGAAAGGAGCCATGCCGATGAGTGAAACGGTCCAGGAGTACATGCAACGAATTCTGGGGTATGCCGAGGGCCAGCAGCCGCTGAAAATTCAAGCCGCGAGCGCGGGAAAACTCGAGCGCTTGGTAAAAGGCGTCCCAGCGGCGAAGCTGCAAAAGCGTCCGGCAGCGGACAAATGGTCGGTCGCAGAAATCATGGCGCATCTGGCGGACAGCGAAATCGTCACCGGCTTCCGCCTGCGGCAGATCCTGGGAACGCCCGGCACGCCCATCCCCGCGTATGACCAGGACGCCTGGGCCAAGGCCTGCCGCTATGAAAAACGCGATACCCGCGCTTCGCTCCAGCAATTCCGCGTGCTGCGCGAGGCGAACCTCGCGCTACTGAAGTCGCTCAGCACCGAGCAATGGCAACACCACGGTATGCACTCCGAGCGTGGAGCAGAAACGATCGAACGCCTGGTCACGCTAATCGCCGGCCACGACCTGAATCACACGCAGCAGATCGAACGCATCGTTGCGCCGGCAAAGAAACGCGGAAAGTAGACGGCACAACAACACACAGGGAAGCAACGCAGCAGGTAACGGCGCAGCAAGCGACAGAGCAGCAGCTCAAAAAAAAGGGCACAATCTTCGCAGATTGTGCCCGCCAGGGTTGGTACGAAAATTTTACTCCGGAATCGGCGCGCCCTCCGGCATTTGCAACTTGGCTTTGGCCAGCGCCTTCACCAAGTTTGCTTCGACTGCCGATTCGGACGTGTTGCGCACGGTGGCGAGTTCACTTACCAGCAGGTACTTGGCACGTTCCAACATTTTCTTTTCGCGGAAGGAAAGCGGCTTGGTCCGGCTGAGGGCCACCAGACCTTTCAGCACTGCGGCGACCTCCATCAGCGAGCCCGTCCGCATGCGGTCCGAATTTTCCTTGAAGCGGTGTTTCCAGTCGTGGTGGGAAGCGGAGCGGCCTTTTTCCAGAAACGAAATCACCGCGCCGGCTTGCGTGTTGCGAATGATGGGGCGTAGGCCAACGCAATCCACGTTTGTCTGCGGAACCATCACTTTCAAACCGCTCGAAACGATCTTCAGCATGTAAAATCGCTCCGATCGTCCATTCACGTAACCGTAACTTATTTGTTCGATGACCCCGACTCCATGGTTCGGATACACAACCTTCTCGCCTAGTTTGAATTCACAGGACATGGATGCACGATCCTCCCCGAAAAGCATATTTAAAGTTTAGGCACATGGGTTGGAAACGTCAAGAAAAATGGGTGGTTTGGCGGGCCGTCTCAGGACTGAGAAACCGAATGTTTTCAGTAAGATTGGCCCCCAAATTGCCCTATACTGGTGCACGTGCTGATCCTCTCCCTGGACACCGCTTCGCCCTCCGGAAGCATCGCAATTTTGCGCGACTCTTTGACCCTTGGCGTCATCTCCACACGCACCGAGGAGAACTATTCTTCGCGCATCTTCCGCCATCTGCAGTTTCTGCTAAGCGATTTGTCGTTGAAACTGGACGATTTCGACGTGTTCGCGGTCTCTGCCGGGCCGGGTTCGTTTACCGGATTGCGCGTGGGTTTGACGGCGGCGAAGGGTTGGGCCGAAGTTTACCGCAAGCCTGTGGTTGGAGTTAGCGCGCTGGCAGCGGTGGCGTTCCAGGCGCGAGCAGGCGGAGCAGTTTTAGTACCCGCTCTTGATGCGCGGCGCGGGCAAATTTATTTCGGCATATATTGCACCGCGGCGGCGGGGCTCGCGCTCGACGGCGAGGAATTCGTGGTTACGCCGGAAGAGTTTGCGGAGAAGCTTGGTGCGCTGGCGCACATTCGCGATGCCCATGGCCATCCGGGCGCTGGCGATGTCGGCCGTCCTGACAGCGCCGGCAGCCCTGATGGTGGCAACGGTGATGCAGCGTTCACGGTCGTCACGCCGGATGCTTCGGTCGTTGAACTTGTGTCACGATTGACGCTTGGTTTGCCCGCGAGTTTTGCGGGCCTTGAAATTGTGTCCGGCGTGCTCGCGCCATCGATCGGGCGCATCGCTCACGCGCGTGCGTTGCGTGGCGATGTCAGCGACGCGCTGACGCTCGATGCAAATTATGTACGGCGGACCGACGCCGAAATGCGCTGGAAGGATGGTTAACAATATTGACGATTCGGCCCCTGGAGTCTCGCGATGTGGAAGCCATAGTTGAAATTCAAGCCGCCTGCCCGGAAATCGCGCAGTGGACTGCGTGGGATTACGACCGCGTAGCCCGCGGCGAAATGACCGGATGGGTGGCTACAGAAAATTCAGCCGTCCGCGTGGAAAGCGCTGCCGAAGTCGCTGGCGACGCCACAACCGAAGTCGCCGGATTTCTGGTTGCGCGCCGCCTCAGCAGCGAACTAGAAATCCTAAATTTCGCGGTGGAGTCCGAATGGCGCCGCTGTGGAATCGGTGCGAAACTCCTCGGCGCTGCGCTGCAGTGGGCGCAAACCTTCCAGGCAACGCAAGCCATCCTGGAAGTGCGCGCCTCAAACCTGGCCGCGCTGCGTTTCTACGCCAACCACAAATTCGAAGTAGCCGGCCGCCGCCCGCGCTACTACACCGCCCCAGTAGAAGACGCGCTGCTGCTCACCGCGCCGCTTGGTTAGCGCGCGTCAGGTTCGACTAGCCACATACTGCGGCACGGCTCCGATTCCGTAGGGGCGGGTCTCAGACCCGCCCCGCCAGGCCAAAATCGCATCGTACGAGGGAAATGTGCATCTCGAAGAAACCACCCTGCAACTCCTGAAAGATTCACTGAAACAACTCGACGCCGGATTCGCCGCGCTGCCCGCCGCCACCGAAAATCCCTCGCCAGCACCAGACCCGCGCCTAGCCGCCGTGATGAACGAAGTCGCCACCAAACTTCAAGACAACTTCCCCTACTTCCATCCATTCTACGCCGGACAAATGCTGAAGCCTCCACACCCGATCGCGCGTGCCGCCTACGCCCTGGCCACCTGGATCAATCCGAACAACCACGCGCTCGATGGCGGCCGTGCCAGTTCCGCTCTCGAAAAAGAAGCCGTAGCGCAAATTGCCGCGATGTTCAACTGGCAGCAGCACCTCGGCCACCTCTGCGGCGGCGGCACCATGGCGAATCTCGAAGCGCTGTGGGTCTCAGGCCAGCTACATCCCGGAAAGAAAATCGTCGCGTCCGACCAATCGCACTACACGCACAATCGGATCTCCGCCGTGCTGCAATTGCCGTTCGCGCACGTGCCCACAGACAATCGCGGCCGCATGGACCCGAGCGCGCTGGAAAAAATGCTCGCAGCCGGAGACGTAGGCTGCGTCGTTGCCACAGAAGGCACCACCGGCACCGGCTCCGTGGACCCGCTGCCGGAAATTCTGCGCCTGCGCGAGCGCTACGGTTTTCGCCTGCACGTGGACGCCGCGTACGGCGGATATTTCACGCTCGCATCCAATCTCGCCCCTGAAACGCGCGCCAGCTTGGACCTGATCGGCCGCGCCGCTTCCATCGTCATTGACCCGCACAAGCACGGACTGCAACCCTACGGCTGCGGCTGCGTGCTGTTCCGCGACCCGCAGGTCGGCGCAATCTACAAACACGAATCGCCCTACACCTATTTCACTTCGTCCGAACTTCATCTGGGCGAAATCAGCCTAGAATGTTCGCGTCCCGGCGCTTCCGCGGTCGCGCTGTGGGCCACGCAACGCCTGCTGCCGCTGGTGCGGGGAGGGGAATTCGCCCAAATGCTCGAAGCGTCGCGCGACGCCGCGACAAGGTTCGCGCAACGCCTCGCAAACGACGCCAGATGGCTGCTGCCGTTCGCGCCCGAACTCGACATCGTCGTCTGGGCGCCACGTGCAAAAACGGTCGCCGATATCTCCGCACTGTCTCAACGCATCTTCGACGCCGCAGCAAAACAAAATCTGCATTTAGCCCTAGTCCGCGTGCCGATTAAATTCTTCAGCGCACAACACAACCTGCAAGGCTCTCCGACCGACACACTCCTCTGCCTCCGCTCAGTCCTAATGAAGCCCGAACACCGCGACTGGCTCGACCGCATCTGGAAAATCCTCTCGCACGTCGCCGACGAACTCCTGAGGCATTGACGCAACGCCTAGCGCCGGCACACCTACCGCCACTTCGCGCTTCGCCGTTCTTGCCCCTTGGCTTCCACAGCCCAATTGTGATAGTTGTTACGG
>Ga0070761_10000649_pt1 | contig 22336 bp, 17 predicted proteins | sample HubBroMetageREF1_FD_66724 | JGI IMG/M metagenome (GOLD analysis project Ga0070761, IMG submission 66724) | Reference soil microbial communities from the Hubbard Brook experimental Forest, New Hampshire, USA - Hubbard Brook CCASE Soil... | ecosystem: Environmental > Terrestrial > Soil >... | reverse complement strand
GCGCCCTCTTCGCCTGTTCCCGCTGCTGCTGTTCCTCGAGCGCCTGGGCGAACGCCCCCCGGATCAGGACCATCGCCTTATCGGCCAGTTCCTCGAGGATCGCCAAGTGCCGCTCGGTCAGGTCCGCTGCCGCCGCGTCCCAATCGGACACGCCGTCGACCCCGTCCTCGCGATCCGGATCGGTCGCGTCTGGGTCGAAGGCAATCTGGTCGGGGCCGCCGGTGGGAATTTGGTCGCTCCTCGGGTCCGATATCGGACGCTGGTTTCACCATCGCGCCCCGGCCCGGGCTCATCCCGGGCCTTGCGCAGGTTTGCAGTCGGACCGTATCGGGTAAAAACCTATCTGTCAAGCGGAAAAAACATCTTCTTCGCGATCATCGTTCCCACGGCCGGGTCGATCGTTGCCGAAATTCCAAACATGCGCTTCGGGAGCGCGGCGGACCGACGACGCTGGGGTTTTCGCCACCACCCGCCGGGTGCATGATCACCGGTGGGAGGGTCGCCGGGCGCGCGGGCGAAAACGCGAACGATCGCCCGGACCTCCAAGCAAGCGGGCGGAATGACAACCGGCATGGCGTTGATGCCTCCCCGGCTCGGTGCACTCGGCTCCGGCGGAGCCTACGATCGGGGCCCACGGGCCGCCGTGTCGGTGGATGTGGGCGGCGGCGGTGGAGGGGGCGGCGGCGAGAGCGGCGGCCCGACGACGCCGGGGTTTTCGCTACCACCAGCCGGGCGCGTCACCCCCGGCGGCGGGGTCGCCGGGCGCGGCACTGCGGCCGGGGCGCCGGGCGCGCGGGCGGCAGTGCGAACGATCGCCGGGACATCGAGGAAAGCGGGCGGAATGACAACGGGCATTGCGTTCATGCCTCCCGGTACTGCCTCACTTTGAAATTTCCTCAGGCCCCGATATCGCCACGCGCTTGCGATAGGTCTTCGGCCGCTTCGGCGCTTCGGCTTGCGCGTCCATGAGCGCGACGATATCCGGCATCTCCCACAGCGTACTCGAAACGCCCGCTGCCATCGCCGGGGACATCCGCAGTGTCGAGTGCATCCGAACGAAATTGTAGAACATGACGTGAAGCGCTACGGCGTAAGCGTGGTTTTCGAACTTCTTCGAATGGGCATTCGTCAGGCGCGTGAACCGGCGCATGTGCATACGGATCATGAGGTTGCTGCGCTCGACGTAGGACGTGCTGACGTGTGCCTTATCCGGGTTACCGGTAACGGGGATCTTCTTGATGCCAGTGCAGTCCGCCGGGCTGTAGCGGCCCTTGTGCGATTCGGGAGCCTCGCCGTACAGCTTCACGAGCTGGGCATAGTCGATGTCCGCGCCGAAAGCTTCCTCGACGGCGTTGAGGTATGCCCGGTGTCCGTCAGTGGTCAATTGGACGCGGTTCGCTAGACGGCTCCGCAGATCGTCCATCAGGGCCAAGGCATATTCGCTATCGCACCCGCCGACCATGTAGCTCACGATCATCTTGTGTGTGGCTTCGATCGCCGTCCACGTCCAGACATCGCCAGCGCCATCGGGCGCGGCCTTAGCTGTCGCGACGTTCTTTTGCTTGCTGTAGTAGAATGCCCAGATTTCATCGCACTGGATGCGAGTTGCCTTCACCCTGGTCACGTATTGGTCGTGATAGGCCGCGCACGCCTTGCCGGCATCGATCAGGAGCTTTGTGACCGTGTTGAGCGATACGCCCTCAATTCTGGTGATCGCTCTCATAGAAGATCCCTCGCACAGGAGCGAGAGAATCTTGGCGCGTTTGGCGGAGTCGAGCTTGTTCATGGCGAGGATCATACCTCGCCATGCTTATTCGGTCAAGAAGAAAGTCATTTTGAAAATAGCTTCTTGACCGCATGGCGTTCAGCTTTTTCTCTGCCCGGATTGGGGCGTCCCCCGTATGAACTCGGCATAGCAGACGGGCCTCGTGCTATCCCGGCTTGGCGAAGCTGGTTAAGGCTATCGATGGTCTGCTTGATCGAATCAATCCCCTTGGCCGCCTTTGGGTTCCGGCGAAGGATTTCTTCTAGATTATCCATGCCAATCTCCCAGCTAAATCGCGAAACGATCGTCGCGTGTTTGTACAACATAATCCCAATCACGTCTACCCATATAGTCCTTAAGAAGCCGATAATAGCCACACACCTGTTTATTCAGCTGCGCAAGCTCAGGATCTGTACCAAAATCGTCTATCCAAAGATTTAGTTTATTTCTTAATACGTCTAACGACAAGCCTCGGCCATGGGAGCGCCATAATTTAGTATTATTGAGTTTCTTAGCTATTTCCTTTGCTCTTTCAATTTTAAGCTCCTGGGTAACTTTGATCCCACGAGTCTTAGTAAAATTCCAATCCTTGAACTTGTATTGAACTAGCCATTTCTTAAGCAAATCTACGCCATGCTCCCGTGCCTGCTCAAGCTGGTGAAGCTGTGCGGGATCAAATTTGTCAAGTAAGAAGGCCAATTCTGCTTGAGTAAGCTGCCCTTTATTAGATTTTTCGACAAGTTGCCTAAATTTCTCGATATAACCCAAGCCCGGAACCATTTGCCCATCTCTATTTCTAATCTGTGGATCAATGGGGCCTAAAATCGAATAATAATCCATAAATATACGATCTCCGGACATTACTAATATTGTTCCGGCCGACATGGCATGGTTTGGGATGATAAAGGAAACTTCCCCGTGATAATGATGCCTAAATACATCTGCTATCCGCTCAGTAGTTTCAATCCAGCCACCATCGGTTTCTAGAATTACAAGTAGATTTTCTCTCTTATTTATCAAATCATCCATATGTTGACGAATGATGTCATCAAATGGCTGGCGAATGGGATGAATGCACGTTATAACGTCCGCATTAAAGGTAGCCTCTACCGCCTTTAGGCGCGCAACTATTTCCGAATCTATATAACTGTCGGAGGCAGTAAGGTCTTTTGATTCAGCCATCTTTCTTTGTCCATCTTGCGCGCGCCGCGTTTGCTGCAATGCGATGCCGATCTTCTGGAGAAAGACTTTTCGCGCGCGCAGCGCCTCCCTTCTTACCGCCGAGGCGCCCCAGAGCTACGGCGGCGGCATTCTTCCCGGTCTCGGGATCAACCCAATTGTCGACCGTAGCTCCTGTGGCTATGTCCACCATGAGCTTAGCGAGCTGATTCGGGTCTGTCGGTCGGGTCTTGCTTGAGCGGGTAGGCATATCGCATAGGTGTGTGATTCTCGGTTAACGTCAAGGGTTCTAAAAAATTTCCGCCGGGACAAAAGCTGGCCCGGCGTAAATTTTTCTAACCTTCAGACCTCCGGTTGTACCTGTCAAGCGGAAAGCGCATTATGAATAGCTGGCATAATCCCAGTTGGATCGAGCGTCACAGCTGATTGGGCAGCTCAAGCAAGGCATTATTTTCAAAAAGAGGCAGTACCGTGACGGGTGACAGCGTGACCCGATCCCCATATAGTGGCCATCATGGAAAACCGGACTCACCCCTCTCTCGACGAGATCGCCGCCGCGCTCGATAGCAGCGAGGGGGACATTCTGGCTGGCCATGTGGTGTCGGCGGATGAGGTTGACCGGATGATTCAGGAGCGGATCGACCGCACCGAGGCCCGGCTGTCTGCCGGGCGTGCCCATCGCGCGGCACCGCCGCGACGTTGATCGACTGCACACGACGGGCCGCCGGGCACGTCGTCGCCCTGCTTGACGACTACGACGCCAAAGACCGGCCGGAGGCAATGCGGAACCTCCGGGCTGCCATGCGGGAGGCATGGGCAGACATCGAAGCGAACCCGGCCAAGGGCTTGCCAGCACCCTGCCCGCCGAGGTGTCTTGTGGGTTCACATCGGCGGGTATCGGGTAGCGTGGAGACGAAGATCACGCCTGACCATCAGCGCGGTTTTCTTCGACCAGGCGGACATACCGGGCCGCTACTCACCGGCGAAGCCCGCCAGCCTGTCCCATAATTGGCATGGGACTAAACCGCTCCGCCTCGGACTCGTCCCTGGGTACCCCGTCGAAATGAATTGGGGCGGGGAAACCTCCTCGAGGGGGTTTTCCGTACCCCTGTTCCCGCCCGATCGGAGGCTCTGTTCCGCTGCTGCTCGAACCCGGTCACACACCCCGCCGCCGCTCGATGACCACGCGCACGCCCCCTCGAGGCGCCATGATCGAGCCGCTGAACCGGCGGGTCAGCCGGGCACGTCCGGCCAGCCGCAGATCGAGCCCGCAGACGACTACGGCCACGACCAGGCGCATCTCTTCGAGGGCGAGCATGGCGCCCAGGCAATAGCGGCGGCCGCCGCCGAAGGGCAGGAACTCGTCGGGACGATAGCGGGCGCCGAGGAACCGCTCGGGGCGGAAATCGGCCGGATCGGCGAAGATGCCCGAATCATAGTGGGCGAGATCGACCGAGGCGGCGACCATGGTCCCGGCCGGGACGGAGCGGCCGGCGAGCGCCATCGGCTTGGCGAGCTTGCGGGCGACCAGCGGACCGATCGGCTGGATCCGCAGGGTCTCGCGGCAAACCGCATCCAGATAGGCCGAACCCGCGAGGTCGGCCGGGTCGCCGCTGGCGGCGAAACGGACGAGTTCCTCGCGCAGTCGGTCGAGGACGCCCGGTGTGCGCCAGATCCAATAGACCGACCAGGCCATGGCCGCCGCGGTGCTCTCCCGGCCGGCATTGAGCAGGGTCAGCAGATTGTCGCGAATCGCGCCGTCGCCGAGCAGAGGCCGGCCTTCCGGATCGGTGAGTGCCACCAGATGGTCGAGGACGTCGTGCCGACCCGGGTCGCGGGTCCGGGCGCGCGCCGCCCGGATATCGGCCAGCAGGATTCGGTCCAGCTGCCGGCGCGCCCGCAGCAGCCGCCCCCACGGGCTCCACGGACCCCAATCGCGGCGTAGTCTCGGAAAAAACACGATCAGCGGGCTGGCCGCCCGGTTCAGGCGCTCGAACGCGGCGATGAATTCGGCGATTCGGGCCTCGTCCCTCATCCCGTAGACGGCGCGCAGGATGACTTCGAACGAGATGCCGCCCATCAGCCGCTGCAGCCGGACCGGGCGGCCGAGCGGCCAGCGCGCGACGTGACGGCGCGCGATGTCGAGAATGACCGAAGCGGCACCGTCGGCGCGCTGGGTGAGCAGGGGCGCGTTGAGCTGTTGGCGGAGCACCCGGTGGGCGTCGCCCTCGAGGGCCACGACCGAATCCGGCCCGACCAGTTCCGCGACATCGAGATCGACCGGCGCGAAGGCGTCGATCGGAGCCGAAAAGATCTGGCGGATGCCGTCGGGATTGCCCGTCACCACCATCGGAATCCAGCCCAGATAGGCGGTGAACGGATCGCCGTGGCGATCGCGCAGGTGCTGGTAATAGCCCAGCGGATCGCGCACGAAGCCGATCGTGGCCCGGAGCGCCGAGCGGGCACCCGGCGGCAGATCGCTCACCGGAGGGGCCCGTCGTAGCGCAGGCGCACCCCCGATTTCGGCCCCATCAGAAAGCCGATGCGTTTGACCACCGGTTCGCCTCGGTCGAGCAAGGTGAAGCGGCCATGGGTCAAGAGCGTGCCGAGCACGATCTTCATCTCGAACAGGGAGAATTGGGCGCCCGGACACATCCGCTCGCCGCCGCCGAACGGCATGTATTCGTGGCCGGCGAAGCGGCGCTCGAGGAACCGCTCGGGCCTGAAGGTCTCCGGCTCGGGATAGAGCGTCTCGTCGTAGTGCAGGATCGCAGTGGCGGCGGCGACCGTCGTTCCGGCGGGCAGTTCCCAGCCGCCGAGCGTCATCGGCTGGGCCAGGATCCGGTTGATGTCGCTCACTGCCGGCCACAGCCGCAGCGTCTCCTTGGCGACCGCGTCCAGATAGGGCAAGGCGGCATAACCCGCCGGATCGGCATCGGGGCCGAGCGGTTCCAGCTCGGCCAGCACCCGCGCCAGGCGGTTCCGGTCGCTATGGAGCCAATAAAACAGCCAGCACAGCGAGAGCGCCGACGTCTCGTGTCCGGCGATCAGGACGGTGATGAGATTATCCCTCAGCGCCGGGTCCGGCATGGCGCTGCCGTCTTCGCGGCGGGCGGCGACCAATCGGCCGAGGATGTCGGCCGGTGGTGCAGTGCTCTGCCGAGCCCGATCGATCGCGTCCTGCAGAGCTGCTTCCAGCCGCTCCCTGCGCTCGCGGAACCGGCGATTGGGCGGGAGCCAGTCGGCTTCGATTCCCAGTGCGGCCAGTACGAGGAACGCCTTGTCGCCGAGCCCGGCGGTGAAATCCCGGATGGCGCTGCGGAAGACGGCGCGACGCTCCGCCGTGTCGGCGCCGAACACGGTACGCAGGATCACGTCGAGCGCAATCTCCAGTGCCGCCTCGCGCATGGTGAAGGTGGCACCGGGCTGCCAGCCGTTGAGGGCGTCCAGCGCCGCCTGGCGAATCATGCCGGCGAGCGGCACCAGCGCCTCGCCCTGAAACTGCGGCACCACCAGCCGGCGGTCGCGCCGCAGCGCCCGGCCGGCCAGCTGGGCCATGCCGTTGCGGCCCAGCACCCGCTCGGGCCCGCGCTCGCGGACTGCACCATATTGATCGACCGGTGCCGACAAGATCTCGCGCACCAGCTCGGGCTGGCCGGTCATCACGCACAGGCGCGCAGTACGCACCGTGAAGACGTCGCCATGGCGCCGGGCGCAGCGTCGGAGCAGGGTGTAGGGGTCGCGCAGATACGCCAAGGTCTGGAGCAGGGGCAGACGCGGCCCCGCCGGCAGCGCCATCTCAGCTTCTGCCGCCGGCGGCCCGGCGGGCCAGGGTGTTCGTCTGCACCTCCAGGAGAGCCAGCCGGGCGGTGAATTCGTCGGCCGCCTCGCTCATCAGCCGGTCGGCCAGCTCGTCGACGTGGCGGGCGCGCCAGTTTTCGAGTTCGGTGCCCTTGAGCCAGCGATTGGCGGCCCCCATCGCCGGGCCGGAATGGATCTGGAAATTGACCCGCTCGCTCTTGTCGCCGGCGAGCGCCACCCGGTTGGCATGAACGAAATACCAGCGAAAGATCATGCCCAACTTCTTGCGCGGCATCGCTTCGGCGGCTGCCAGCTCGTCTGGTGCGGCGGCGGCGTAGTAGCGCCGAGTCTCGGCCCAGACCTCGGCGACGCTGCGGCCGAAATAGCGTGTCTCGATCTCGCGCAGCGTCGGCTCGGGTAGCGACTCGATCGACTCATGGGTGCGGTAGAGCTCATAGAGCCGCTGACCGCGGCCGGCGAACATCGTGCCGCGCTTCAGGACCTGGACCTTGGCGCCGATTTCGAACATGTCGCCGGCCGGCGCCATGTCGAAATCGGCGACATCGGCAGCGGCGAGCATGTCCTTGACCAGGTCGCTGGTCCCGGCCTCGACCGTACATTGGTTGATCGAGCCGGTGACGACGAAATCGGCCCCCAGCATGAAGGCGGCGGCAATGGAAGCGGGGGCACCCAGGCCGCCGGCGATGCCTATCCGGACTCGACCGGGGAGCCGGTTGCGGCCGGCGATCTCGGCGCCGAGCTGGCGCATCTGCGGCAACAGCGTCCAGGCGACCCGCCGATCGGTGTGGCCGCCCGAATCGGCCTCGGCGCAGACATCGTCGGCCAGCGGCAGCATCGCCGCGAGCTGCGCTTCTTCCGCGGTGATCCGACCCGAGGCCAGCAGCGCCGCGACGATCGCGGGCGGCGGCGGATCGAAGAATTGGGCGGCGACCTCCGGCCGCGAAACTTTGGCCATCACCCGGTTGTGCGGGATGACCCGCCCGTCGCCGGCGCGCGCGGCGCCGTGCAGCCGATAGCGCACCAGGGCCGGGGTCACCTGGATGAAGGCCGATGCCTCGATCCGTCGGACACCGCGACCGAGGAGGAGGTCGACGAGCGCCTCTTCCTGAGCCGGAATCAAGAAATTATGGAGGAAATTCACGCCCCAGGGCGCATCCGGGGGCAATTCCCGCTGCAGCCGGCCGATCGCCGCCGCGATCTCCCCGAGCGAGCACCCGCCGCTGCCGAAATATCCCAGGATGCGTCGGCGGGCCAGACGCAAAATCATCTCGACCGAGGCGATGCCCTTGACCATCGCTCCGGCAGCATAGGCGTAGCGCACGCCGTGATCGCCGAGAAATGTTTGGTCGCCGAGCAGGTCGGGCGTCACCGAAATGGTCACGGGCACCCGACCGACACAGGGAATCGCCGCCCGGCTGGGCGAAGGGTCAAGCAGCTGTCCGCCCGAGCCTAATCATCATCGTCATCGTCGTCGTCATCGTCGTCATCGGAGTCGAACAGGCTGGAGAAGGTCGGCTTCTCGCGGACGATGGCAACGACGATCCGTGCCGTCTCGTCGATCACGCCCTTGGCGCGGAGGGCTTCGACAGCGCTTTCGACCCGGCCCGGCAGGATGCCGACGCCGCGGCGGAGCCGCTTGATCCGCTTCTTCGTGTGCCGCCCGAGGTCGACGAGGACGAGTTCATCGGACGCCGGCGGGGGGGCTTTGCTCGCAGGAATGGACACTTTCCTTCTACTCCTCTGTGAAGGGCGCGGTGGAGAGGGTTTCGCTTCAGCGGCAGGCGCAGGAGCGGGAGGGTCGTCAATCATGGTTGCGGACGGAGCGGACCACGTTCTTGTACAGGTCCTTGATCCAGCCATTCTTGCGCAGCCGATTCGAGCGCTGATGACGTGCGAGATAGGTTTGCGCCGTTTCCGCCTGGCGCCGAGCCATTTTGCGGATGAAACGCTCCAGGGGCCGCAAGGACTTACTCTGCTTTTTGCGCCGATGGAGGCCCTCGACCACTTCGCCGCGCTGGATGACGCCAGTCTTCGGATTGATGATCCGAACCGAGATTTCCTCACCCCATGGTTCGTCGTCATCCTCGTGTCGCGCCGACCGGAACAGGACCTGCTTGGAGCCGTGACTGCTGCCGAGCAGGCCGCGCGGGCCGCTGCCCAGCTTGACCAGGGTCACCCGCGGAACCCGGCGGAGCGTGGCGTTATCTTGCAGGATCAGCTGCGGCTTCCTCAAAACGACGTGTGCCATCCGCCTCTCCTCCTGCGGTAGGTATTCGCGATGTTTTATAGCGCAATTGCGTCACGCATGAAATAGCGCAATTGCGTCGCGCCAGTATGCATCGACAGGTTCCGCCATCTCTGCGTTACGGGACCGGGCGCTACCGGGCGGTTGACGATCGCGGGGTTTTCCTCATGATGACGCGATTTCAGAACGAAGGGGCGGACCATGCTCGAGGTCGTCATGCGCTACGCCCATGGCTTCGTCGCCGTTCCGGTGATCGCCGCCTGTCGCGATGGTGGCGTGTTCGCAGCGCTGAGCGCCGATGGGCCGCAGGACCTGGCCTCTCTCAGCGCTCGACTCGGGGCCAATGACGGACCGCTCGCCGCCTCGCTCCGGTTGCTGGTTTCCCTGGGCTGGCTCGATTGCGACGGGGCCGGGCACTATCGGCCGACCGACCGGGCGGCACTCGCCGACGCCGTGCCCGATGGGATCCTGGAGCTGCTGCGGGTCGACGGCCGTCGGCACCTCGACGGCACCCTGCCGAGCCCGATCCTGACCCGGTTCCTGGCGGCGGCGAGCGCGGGCTGGGCAGTCGGCGATCCCTTGTTGGCCAGTTTCCTCGACGGCATGGTGGTGGTCCCGCTCCTGGTGGCGCTCCAGGAACTGGGGGCGCTCGACGTGGTGCGCGAGGGGCGCTGGCGGCTCGATCGGCTGAGTGATTCGGCCCGCGGCGAACTCGCGACGCTCGTCCGCGCCAAAGGCTGGGGAGAGGCCGGGGCGCTGACCGCGGAGGGAAAGTTCGTCAGCGAACGAGCGTTGCTCCTCAGCCTGCCCTATTCCTATGCGCCGCTCCTGGCGGGGCTGCCGCAGCTGCTCCGGGGCGATGCCGAATCCTTGTTCGAGGCGACACCCGACGGGTCGGAATCCCATGTCGACCGGGCCCGAAACGTCGAATCGAGCGGTTTTCAGCATCGCCGGTTCTTCGCCGACCTCGACCAGGCCTTGATCGGATTGTTCGACTCCGAGCCCGTCCAGGCGCAGCCGCGCTACGTCTGCGACATGGGCTGCGGCGACGGCACGTTGCTCGAACACATCTATGAGACCGTCCGCACCCGCAGCCGCCGGGGCCGGGTGCTGGCCGATTTTCCGTTGACGATGATCGGTGTCGACGCCAACGCCGCGGCCCTGGAGGCGACGGCGCGGCGCCTCGGCGGAGCGGGCATTCCCCATCTGGTTCTCGTCGGCGACATCGCCGAGCCGGAGCAATTGCTCCGGGACCTCGCGGCGCGCGGTGCCGACGATGCCGACGCGATCCTCCACGTCCGCTCTTTCCTCGACCACGACCGGCCGGTCCGTGCGGCACGCGATCCGGAAGCTGCCCGCCGGCGAGCGGGTGCCGTCCCCGACAGCCTGATCGCCCTCGACCGGTCCGGCCGGCGAATCGCACCCGAATCGGCGCTGCAGAGCCTGGTCGAGCATCTCACCCGCTGGACGGCTGCCCTCGGCCGCCACGGGCTCCTGTTGCTCGAGGTGCACAGCCTGCCGCCGGAGACGGTTCAGCGTCACCTGGACGCGTCGGAGAATCTCTATTTCGATGCGCTCCACGCCTTTTCCGGACAGCATCTGGTCCCGGCGCCGACGTTTCGGCTGGCGCTCGCCGAGGCCGGCTTGTTCGTGGGCGGCGGCCGCGCCTGGCGCTACCCGCAGCACCGCCCGTTCACGCGGATCACCGCCGGCTGGTACGAAAAGCGATCCTATCGCATCCGGCACCCGAATCGGGCCGATCTGAAACGCCTGGCCGCTCTCGACGCGCTCGCTTGGGAGCCGGCGCTGCGCACCGATCCCGAGGTGCTCGAGGCCCGTCTCGCCGGCACCCCGGGCTGGCACCTCGTGCTCGAGCAGGACGGCGTCGTCGTCAGCGCCCTCTACGGCCAGCGAATCGAGAGCGTCGCGGCGCTCGACGGTGCCACCGTCGTCGCCATCGATCGGCTGGCGGTTCCCGGCGGTCCGGTCGTCCAGCTGCTCGGGCTCAGCACGGATCCGGCCTGCCAGGACCATGGTTTCGGCGATGCCCTCTTGAGCTTCGCCCTCGACTGGTGGCGGCTCTCCGGCGAGGTGACGGCGATCGTCGGGGTCACCCGCTGCCGCGACCGCGAGCGTCATCCCGATCTCTCCATGGATGGCTATATCGCGCGGCGCGGGGCGGACGGGCTCGCCCTCGACCCGATCCTGCGCTTTCACCAGCTGCACGGCGCCCGGATCGTCGGACTCGTGCCGGGCTACCGGCCGTCCGATCTCGCCAATGACGGTGCCGGTATCCTGATCCGATATCCCGGTGCCGCCCCGACCGAGCAGCTCGACCCCGCGCGAACGGCGGGGGCGGCGGGATCGATGCGCGATCTCGTGCACGAAGCGATCCGGCGGTCGCTCGGCCCGGCGCGCGCCGGGCACTTCGCGACCGACGCCACCCTGCGCGACATGGGGCTCGACTCGCTCGACCTCATGGATCTCCGGCATGTTCTGGGCGAGCGGCTGGAGACGGTGATCGACGGCGCCTTCTTCTTCCGCCACGCGACGCCGGCAGCAATCGTCGCCGCCTTGTCGGGAAACGCCAAATCGGCGCCGCGGAGCGCGGCGCGACCGGTACCGGTGCCGGCGGAGCCGCTGGCGCAATCGGCCCGGATGCCGGTCGCCGTGATCGGCATGGCGTGTCGGTTCCCGGGTGCTGCCGACACGCCCGAGAAACTGTGGTCGCTGCTGATCGCCGGGATCGACGCGATCGGCCCGGTCCCGGCGGGGCGCTGGGATGCCGAGGCGCTCGCGGCACCGGAGCCCGGCACGCCCGGTCGGATCAACGGCCGCGAAGGCGGATTCGTCGCGGATATCGACCAGTTCGACGCCGGCTTCTTCGCGCTCTCCCGGCGCGAGGCGGCGCTGCTCGATCCGCAGCACCGTTTGCTGCTCGAGGTCAGCTGGGAGGCCCTGGAACGCGCCGGCATCGATCCGCTGAGCCTCGCCGGCAGCCGGACCGGGGTGTTCGTCGGGCTCGGCCCCGACGATTACCGCAGCCTGCAGGTCAAGAACGCCCGGCTGCAGAGCTGGGGCCTGCAATCCCTGACCGGCACGGCCGCTTCGGTCGGAGTCGGGCGGCTCGCCTATTTCTACGATCTCAAGGGCCCGGCGATAGCCCTCGACACGGCCTGTTCGAGCGGACTCACCGCCGTGCATTTCGCCTGCGATAGCCTGCGCAGCGGCGCCTGCACCCTGGCGCTCGCCGCTGCGGCCCAGCTGAACCTGACGCCGGAGCCGGCCATCGCCTATTCCCAGGTCCACATGCTGGCGCCCGACAGCCGGTGCAAGACGTTCGACGCCGCCGCCGACGGCTATGGCCGCAGCGAAGGCGTCGGTCTGGTGGTGTTGAAACCGCTGGCGCTGGCACTGGCCGAGGGCGACCCGGTCCTGGCGGTGATCCGCGGCACCGCCATCAACCATGACGGCCGCAGCAACGGCCTGACCGCGCCCAGCGCCGGGGCCCAGGTGGCGCTCCTGCGCGAGGCCCTCGCCGCCGCCGAGGCCGAACCGGATCAAGTCGGCTATATCGAGACCAACGGGACCGGCACCAGGCTCGGCGATGCCGTCGAAGTCGCGGCGCTGGCCGATGTCTTCGGCGGGCGGAACCAGCCGCTGGTCCTGGGTGCGATCAAGACCAGCATCGGCCATACCGAGACCGCGGCCGGCATGGCCGGGCTGATCAAGGCGGTCCAGGTGCTGCAGACCGGGCTCGTGCCGCCCAATCTGCATCTCTCCCGCCCCAACCCCGATCTCGCGCTGGGCCCCCTCCATGCGTTGCTGCCGGCGACCCCGGTGGCCCTGCCCGCGGCGGCGCGCCTGGCCGGGGTCAGCGCGTTCGGCATGGGCGGGAGCAATGCCCATGTCGTGCTCGGCGAAGCGCCGCCGGTCGCGGCCGCGGCGGCGCCCGACCAGGTCGAACTCTATCCGCTCTCGGCCGCCACCCCGGCGGCCTTGGGCCAGCTGGCGGCGCGCCATGCCGAAGCGCTGGCGCCGGAGGGCCCGCGCCTCGCCGATGCCAGTTACACGGCCGGGCTCGGGCGCGCGGCACTGCCGCACCGGCTCGCGATCGTCGCCGGATCGAGCGCCGAGGCGGCACGGGCTCTGGCCGGATTCGCAGCGGGCGACGGCACCGGGGTCCGGCGGGGCGAGGCCGGGGAACCGCCGCAGCTCGCCTGGCTGTTCACCGGCCAGGGCAGCCAGCATGCCGGCATGGGCAGAGGGTTCTATGAGACCGTCCCGGTCTTTCGCAGGGTGATCGAGGAGGCCGACGCGCTGTTGCGCGCCGACTTGCCGCTGTCGCTGATCGATGTGCTCTACGGCGCCGCCGGGCGGTCGATCGATCAGACGCTCTACACTCAGCCGGCGCTCTACGCCGTCGAAGTCGCCCTGGCGGCTTTGTGGCGTGCCGCCGGCATCGTGCCCGCGGCCGTGCTCGGTCACTCCGTCGGGCAATACGCGGCGGCGCAGAGTGCCGGGGTGTTCTCCTTCGCCGACGGCCTGCGGCTGATCGCGGCGCGCGCCTGGCTGATGCAGGAGCTCCCGGCCGGGGGGCGGATGATCGCCCTGCGTGCCGCACCCGAATCCGTGGCGGCGGCGCTCCAGCCCTTCGCCGACCGGGCCGCGATCGCCGCGGTGAACGGCCCGGCGAGCACCGTCGTCTCCGGCGCCGCCGATGCCGTCGACGCAGTCGCCGAGGCCCTCGGCCCGGAAGCGAAACCAGTCCGCCTCGCCGTCTCCCACGCCTTCCATTCGCCGCTGATGGACCCGATGCTGCCGGAATTCGCCGAAATCGCCGCCACGATCGCGCTGGCGCCACCCCTTCTGCCCCTGATCTCCAATCGAGCCGGCGAGATCGCCGGCGACGAGGTCGCCACCCCGGCCTATTGGGTCCGGCATGTTCGCGAACCGGTCGCCTTCGCACCGAGCATCGCCACGCTCAGCCGCCTCGGCATCGGCGCCGCGGCGGAACTCGGGCCGCGCCCGATCCTGCTCGGCTTGGCCCGAGGGTGCGGTTTCGACGGCGTCGGTCTGGCGAGCCTGGATCCGGCGGGCGACGATCGGAAAACGCTGGCGACGAGCCTGGCCGAACTCTGGGTCCGGGGGAGTGCGGTCCGGTTCCCGGCGCTGCACGACCCGGCGCTCCGCCGCAAGGTCGTGCTGCCGACTTATCCGTTTCAGCGCGCGCGGCATTGGTTGCCGTCGCGGGCGGGGAGTGACGGCTGAGGGGGCAGGCGGATAGGGCGGAGACGTCTTTGCCGCGTCAACGATGCGGGGCGATGACGGCGGGATCGGCGAGCGTCCGCAGGAGCCGGGGCGCCGGAGACCTCGGCGGGAGACTGCGACCGGCGGATGATGGTCGGGCGCGGCGATGCCGGACGGCACCCGGCCGCGGTGGCGTTCTCGGTCGGCGGCGGGACGGAATGCCCGCCGATCAGGGGAAAGTGCGGGTGGCCCGCTCCCGCGAGTAATCCATATGGAAGGACACCTTCATCGCGGGCCGAATTCTTGGCAAATGAAATCCGCCAGACGGTCCCTCACGCTATCACCGGCGCTGGCTGCCACACATAGGTGTACGACAAGCCCATCCACAGGGTACGACGAGGCCTTCACGGAGCAATCTGGCGGACCAACGCCAGATATTCGCGCCATTCGTCGACGGTGCCGTCGTTCTTGGCCAGATTGCAGGCCATGTGCGTCAGCCGCGTGTTGCGCCACCCTCGGAGGACAGCGGCAATCGTGCAAGCCGAACCCCGGTCAGCCGGGCGCGCCGGTCGGAGAATCGGGCGCTGCGCGAGATCCCGCCCGCCGGCACGCGGCGGTGGCCTCGGCCCGAGACTCGGCCGGAGCCACGAACTCGGCAGCGGAGCGGCGCCGGGAGAGCGCCGAATCGGATGTCGAAACCGACGGCATCGAGACCGAGACGGAGGATCTCTTCGGCGAGCTCGACGAGGACTTCGAAGACGAGGACGAGTTCGCCGGCCTCGACGGGCTTTCGCTCGGAGAGTGCATGGACCTCGTCCGCCGCGACTTCGCGCGCTGTTTCACCGGGAAAGCTCGGGTCCCCGAAACCGCAGCGCCGGGCGAACCCCCGGACGGCGACGAACCGCCAGGGCGAGGTCGACCCCGGCCGGGCGGCGAGACGGCGGCCCCGCTCTCGAGCGCGACGGAGGGCCGCCCCGCCGGGCTCCGAGCTTGGCACCAGCCTCGCGCCGCGACACTAACGCCGGGCGACTCCCGCGCCGACGCCACGGCCGAATCGCCGGCCCCGCCGCCGGCCCGGGGTCGCGATCCGCCCTGAGGGGACGGGCAAAAGCGAACGATTCCGATGACTTTTTGCACGTCGGCTAATCGCTGATCCGGTCGCCGAACAGGCGGAGCAGGTCCGCCACGGTGGCGCATTTCTCCAGGGCCAGGCCGCTGATCTGGATATCCCAGCGATCGAGCACGATCAGCCGGAACTCCGTCCCGCTCAGCGAATCCCAGCCGGTGATCGCGTTCAGCGCCTCGTCGCCGTGCACCGTCCCGGGCGGCTGCAGGGTCGCTTCTTCCATCGCCTCAAAGATTTCCGATCGCCGCATGGCATCCTTCCGCCGGTTCGAGTACGGGGATCTCGCCGAGGATCCGGTCGAGCAGGGTCTCGATCGCCTGAACCGGCCAGTCGCTCGCCTGAAAGGCTACCGACAAGGTCACGGCACCCTGGTATTGCACGGCTCCGAGCAGGAAAAGCGGCATCGGATAGGCTTCGGTCAAGAGAAACACGTCGTCCGGGCTCCTGCCGTCGAATTTCAGGCGCCGATGGTCGATCAGCCCGACATTGGTGAAGGTCGGCGGCGCCGGCCGTGCAAAGCCCGTACGCATCACGCTTTCCAGCATCCGCCGCTTGCGGGCATAGGACATCGAGGCGAGCAAGCGGGAGGCGACCGGGTTCGGGGCACCGGAATAGCCCCATTTCAGCCGCTGGGCTTCGCGCTTGACCAGGTCGAGCGTCGCCTCGAAGCCGGTTCCGGGGTCCGGGTCCAGGGTCACGGTCGCGACCGCGGACAGGTTGCGGATCGCAGGCCGCCGGCTGGCCGGGGTCAGGCGGCGCAGATTGCTCGGCTGCAGCAGGCGGAACCGGTCGGCCCGGCCGCCGGCGAATCCGGGAAAGGCGCGGGCGAGACCGGCGACCAATAGGTCGTGCCGGGTGCAGCGCCGGGAAGCGGCCATGGCGTCCAGCGCCTGGACCCGTTCCGGGGCGATGCGCCGGCGCACGAAGGCCGGCCGGTCCCGGGGCAAGGCGCGCCAGGCCTCGAAGCTCGGTCCGGACAGCCCGTAGACGGTACTGCGGGCATGGCGCAACTCGCCCAGATCGCGCAGGATCAGGCGCAACCTGTCGCGCCAGGTGAAGTCGACCATCCATTCGAAGCTGTCGCGCGAGGCCGGATTGGGCTCCGGCCGATAGGCAGGGTCGGCGGCGAGCCGGCTATAGATCGAGGCCAACTCGTAGCAGCAGTCGAACGCCGCCGCCCCGTCGGCGACGGCGTGGTGGACCGAGACGACGAGCAGATCCTGGGCCGGGCCGCGATGGAGCCGGAGGCGGAACAGCCTGCCCCCGGCCGGCTCCTGCTCGGCCAGCACGGCTCGGATGGCACTCTCTTCGCCGTCGGCCGGGAGGTTCTCGAACCAGGCGATGCCGTCCGGCTCGGCGTGGCGGCGCCACACTGCCTGCCGGCCCTCGGCATCGAGCCGGCACCCCAGGATCGGCTCGGCATCGACCATCAGCCGCGCCGCCCGGGCCAGGCGCGCGGGATCCAGGCGATCGGGGAATCCCAGGAACAGATGGATCATGTTGGCGGTGCCGAATTCGGCGCAGAGCGCCACGATCTGATCCTGGAATTCGGCAGGCAAGCTATCGGGAATGGGCAGGGACATGAGGCGGGCCTCGCGGCGGGAACGGAGCCTTGCGGACGAGGAGCACTATGCCGGAGCCGCTTTCGCCGTGCCAGCATGGCGCGTATGATCGGGCAGCCGCACCAGCGTCGGGCGTCCCCCGGGACTTTGCTCCGGGCGCAGCAGGTGGTACAGGTCTCTCCCGTCGGGGGGCCGGCGGGCCGGGTGGCCCTCTGGCGGGTACTCGCCTCGGCGCGTTGCGGTGGGACGGAGCGGGTATGGACGAGAGGGTCGGACCGACGGATGCTGCGGCGCGGCGCCGGGCAGCGCCGGATCGCCGGCGGATTCGGTTGCGCCATTACCGGGATCTGGGCAATGTCGCGTCGCCCCATCTGCATTGGCTCCCGACTCCCCTCCCCAGCATCGGGCCGAAGAAACGGCTGATCTATGCGCCGGTGCGCCGGGTCGGCCGCTTCGACAGTCTGCGCATCACCTGGATCTTCATCCGGTTGCTGTTCGGCAATCTGTGGCGGAAAGTGCGGGGACGATACGACCCGGCCGACGCTGCGAGCCGGCTGCGCACGGTGCTGGAGGATCTCGGCGGCCTCTGGGTCAAGCTCGGGCAGCTCATGTCGCTCCGGCCGGACGTCTTGAGTGCCGCCTTCTGCGACGAACTGGCCAAACTGCAATACCGGGCGGTGGGGTTTCCCCCCGAGGAGTCGATCGGGCTGATCGAGCGGGAATTGGCCGCCTGCGGGACGACGATCGAGGCCGAGTTCGAGAGCCTCACGGCCGAGCCCTTCGCTGCGGCCTCGATCTCCCAAGTCCATCGCGGCCGGCTGCGCCGGCCGAATCTCGACGTCATCGTCAAGGTCATGCGCCCGGGCATCGGCGAGGTGTTCCGGCGCGACATCCGGCTCTTGCGGGTCTTCGCCGGGATTCTCGGCCTGCTGCCGTCGGTCAAGCCCCTGCGCCTCGACAAGGCGCTGGCCGAACTCGACCAGATCATGCTCGAGGAGTCGGATTTTCGCTACGAGGCGTCGAACATGCGGCGGATGCGCAAGCTGCTCACCGACGACACAGTCTATATTCCCAAGCTGATCCGCCGCCTGTCGACTCAGACTGTCCTGGTCATGGAATACGTGATGGGCGTGTTGATGTCGGACTACATCGCCCTCAAGATTGCGGCTCCGGATCTTCTCGACCTCTGGGAAGACGAGAACGACATCGAGCCGGAACTGGTCGGGCAGCGACTGTTCCTCTCCTTCCTGCGCCAGCTGATGGAAGAGAATTTCTTCCATGCCGATCTGCATCCGGGCAACATCATCCTGCTGCGCGGCAGCCGGGTGGCGCTGATCGATCTGGGCAGCGTCGGCTCGGTCGACCGCGATTTTCTCTGGATCTACCAATCGATGCTCCGGGCCTTGGGCCAGCGCGATTTCGGCAAGGCAGTCGACATGCAGTTGCGCGCCTCGGACGGACTGCCCGTGGGCAATCTGGCCGAACTGCGCTCGGAACTGATCCGCAGCTACCGCGCCTGGGCGACGCGCGCCGGCATCGACGCCCTGCCCTATCAGGAGCGCAACGTGCTCGCCGGCAGCAACGAGGCGGGAGCCATTCTGGTGCGCTGGGGCGTCTCCCAGAACTGGGATCTGATCAAGCTCGGCCGGACCTGGGCGACGCTCGACAGTTCGCTCGCCTGGCTCTACCCGGACATGAACTATTTCGAGATATTCAAACTCTATTTCCGCGAGACGAGCCGCCGGATGCTGAAGAAGCATTTCAATCTGGCCGGCTTGCTCGATCAGGTCGGCGGTTTCGCCGCCACCTGCGAAGACTACAACATGATGTTGGCGCCGCTGCTGCGCAAAGAGACCCTGACGTTCCAGGCGGTCGCCTCCAAGTCGGCCCGGATCGGCGCCAGCGTGGTCGGACTGGTCCAGATCGGCCTGATCTTCGGGATGCTCGTCCTGGTCTACAATTTCATCGCGCAGAGGCACGCGGGCCTGATCGAAGCCCTGCCGGTCGCCATCCTGGCCCCGCTCCGACTCGACCTGCCGCAATTCGACGAATTCTGGTGGGTGATGATGCTGCTGGCTGCCATCATCGCCCTGTTCACGACCCGGCGAATGCGCCGCGAGCTCCTGCGCGAGGATTGACCGAATCCGACTTCGACCGAAGCGGCTGGCCGAGGGGCCCGTCCTACTCGGCCGCCTTCCGCCGAATATCCTGGATCAACCGGGTCAAGACCCGGCCCGGCCCGATCTCCTCGAAAATCGGGTCCGGCTCGGCCAGGAGCCAGCGCACCGAATCGACCCAGCGGACGGAGTGGTCGATCTGCTCGACGAGGGTGGCGGCGACGGCATCGTCGCGGTAGGGCCGGGCGGTGACGTTGGCGATCACCGGCAAGGTCAAGGGCCGAAACGAGAATCCGCCGAGGAAAGCGGCGAAGGCGTCCCGCACCGGCTTCATATGGCGGGAATGGAAGGCGGTCTTGACCTTGAGTGGCACCACTTGCGCGCCGGCCGCGGCCAGGACCGGCCCCATGCGCTCCAGCTCGGCGAGCGGGCCGGCGAGCACGGTCTGGGACGGCGAATTGTAGTTGGCGACATCGATCGCCAGCGCGCCCTCCTGCCCGAGCAGCGCCACCACCCGGCCGGCATCGAGGCCGAGCACCGCCGCCATGCCGCCGCCCTCGATCGCGCCCATCAAGGCCCCGCGCTTCTGGACGAGACGCAGTCCGGTCGCGAAATCGAACGACTCGGCGGCGAGCAGGGCCGCATATTCGCCCAGGCTGTGGCCGGCGACGAAATCCGGCTCGCCCGCTTGCCGGATCCGGTCGAAATAGGCCAGCGCGCTCACGACATAGAGGGCCGGCTGGGTGAATTCGGTCCGGTCGAGACGGGTCCCGTCATCCTCCAGGCACAGCGCGCGGATGGAATAGCCCAGCACCTCGTCCGCCTCGGCGACCCGTTCCGGGAAACGCTCGAACAGGTCGCGCCCCATGCCGCGGGCTTGCGAGCCTTGACCCGGGAAGACGAAAATCCTGGTCACGCCAGCGCCGCGGTCGCGAGGTCCATGGTGTAGCGGTCGCGGCCGAACTGGTTGATCGAGGGCAGGGCCACGGTCGCGCGGCCCAGTTCCTGGCGCACGAAACTGGCGAGCGTCCCCGAGGGGCCGGCTTCGACGAAGCGGCAGGGGCCGGACGCGGCGAGGTTCCGGATCGTTTCGCGGAAACGGACGGCACCGCGCGCGACTCGCCATAAATGACCCGGATCGCCGTCCGCGATCCTGCCGCCCGTCGCCGCCGAGACGACCGGCAGACTCGCCGGCCCGCGCGGGAACCGGTCGACGACCCGGCGAAAAGCCGGTCCGACCGGGTCGAGCAGCGCCGAATGGAACGGGTAGCGCACCGGCAGGCGGACCCAGATGACTTGGCGGGCGTCGAGCGCCCGGCCGAGTGCGGGCAGATCGCGCGCGCGCAGGGCCAGGACGAAGTGGCGGCTGGTGTTGAACGCCGCCGGTTCGCAGAGAATCGCGATCTCGGGAAGGTCGGCCAATGCCTCGCGCGCCTCGAGGATGGCCACCATCGCGCCCGGGTCCATTCCCTCGACGATCACCCGGGACAGCTCCGCGACCAGGCGAAACGCGTCTTCCAGCGCGAATTGGCCGGCGACCGTCGCGGCCACCGTCTCACCCAGGCTGTAGCCCAGCAGGAGGTCGGGAACGATGCCGCGGGCGCGCAGGGCCGCTGCCAGGCTGTAGCTCACGGCGAGCAGAGCCGAGCACGATTCGAGCTGATCGTCGAAGCTCTCGCTCTCGCTCAGCGGCCGGTCGAAGACGATGCGGCTCAGCCGGCGCCCGCCGATCGGCCCGGCCGCATCGTCGCACAGGTCCATCGCCGCCCGAAACGCGCGATCGGTCTCGTAGAGCTCCCGCCCCATCTGATAATACTGGGCACCCTGGCCCGGGAACATCATGACGGTCCGCAACCGATCGGCGGGCGAGCGAGGATAGTCTTCCATGATAGCGCGTGAAATACCTCGGTATGATGCCCGGATCGCGAACCTAGCAAAGATCGGTGCGGGAGGACAAGCGACGTGCCGCTGCCGCTGAACCCGGGCCAGGCAGTGGTGTGGTGGCTCGCCCTCGACGGCGTCGGCGAGCCGTGCTGGCCGCGTTGGGCAGCGCTGCTCGATGAAGAGGAAACGGCGCGGGCCGGGCGGTTCCATTTCGCCGCGGACCGACAGCAATTCATCGCCGCCCATGCGCTCGCGCGCACCATGCTCGCCACCTTCGGCAGCCGTCCGCCGGCGGCCTGGCGCTTCGCTCCGGGGCCCAAGGGCAAGCCGGCCCCGATGCCGCCGGAAGGCCATCCGCCGCTGTCGTTCAATCTCTCCCACACCAGAGGATTGGTCGCCTGCGTGGTCGCGCGCGGCCTCGATGCCGGTGTCGATGTCGAGGCGACCGACCGGCAGCGCCTCGACCTCGCGATCGCCGAGGCCTATTTCGCGCCCTCCGAGGTGGCATTGGTGCGCGCGGCCGGAGCGGGCGCCGGCCGCGATCTCTTCTTCCGGTTCTGGACGTTGAAGGAGTCCTATATCAAGGCGACCGGAGAGGGCCTGAGCCGGCCGCTCGACTCCTTCGCGTTCACGCTCGACCCGATCCGGCTGAGGACGGATCCGCCTCGGCCGGGGCCTTGGCGGTTCGACCAGCTCCGCCCGACCGAGCGGCACTTGATGGCCGTGGCACTGGGCGGAAGGGAGGCGGCGGAACTCTCGATCAGGGAGGTCCGTCCGGAGGATTTCTAGTAGGGTTTTTCCGAAATTCCAACTACCTGTCCGGCGGCACGGCCCCCGCACCCGACCCTGTGCCTTCCGCGCTTTTCGCGCAGCTCGCTTCGCCACCGGAGCGCTACGCTTTCGCTCGGCGCTCCCTCGATGGGGGCGGAGGCCAAAAAACGTTTCAATATCAAGCGCTGTCCCCCTTGGGGGCGAGGGTTGGCCGAGGGGGTGGCCGCCGTCAACTATGCGCCCGGTCGTACAGCCCTGCTCGAGCCTCTCGGAATTTCGAAAACGCCATGTCAGCACCCGCCGCCGCGATCACGGCGGGTCGCTCCCGGTGGCCGGGGTTTCGACCGGCGGCTTCTCTCCCGCCGGCGGGGCCGCGACGGCGGGCCGCAGGTCGGGGTGGTAGTCTCGGAAGGGCGAACCCGGGGGCTTGGTCTGGATTTCTTCGATCGCCCAGTCCTCCTCCGCCCATAGGCTCCAATCGACCGCGACGCCGAGATCCCGGCAGAGGGCGGCGACGATCGCGCCGAGCGGGCGATCGCCGATGAAATCTTCGAAGCTCTCCTCGTCGTCGAGCCGTTCCTGCAGATCGTTGCGGATCGACTCCCGGCCTGTTTC
>Ga0070761_10000647_pt1 | contig 22348 bp, 17 predicted proteins | sample HubBroMetageREF1_FD_66724 | JGI IMG/M metagenome (GOLD analysis project Ga0070761, IMG submission 66724) | Reference soil microbial communities from the Hubbard Brook experimental Forest, New Hampshire, USA - Hubbard Brook CCASE Soil... | ecosystem: Environmental > Terrestrial > Soil >... | reverse complement strand
CCTCGTGCGGGAAGCCGCCGGGGAACTCGGCGAGGACATCGAGTACGCGGGACAGATCCGACTCTTCAACGACCGCGGTCGCTCCGGCTCGGACCGCGTCGTCCTCGGGCCGGAACGCGACCCCGACGCGGCTGCGCCGGAACATCCCGACGTCGATCTCGGAATTGCCGACGGACGCGGTCTCGTCGGGCGTGAGCCCGAGCTGTCCCTGCAGCATCGCGAGGACCTGCTCCTTCCCGTGGATCGGGACCCGGACGATCCCCTCGCCGGTGAGCCGTCCGTCTCCGTCGACGTGGAAGCCGTTGGCGAGCGCGATATCGATCCCGAGCTCCTGGGCGATCCGACGCGCGAGCAGGTCGATCCCGCCGCTGATGATCGCCGTGCGGACCCCGCGGGCGTGGAGGCCGTGGATCAGGGTTTCGGCGCCCGGCATGAGCGGCACCTCGTCGAGGATCTCCTCGAGCTCGTCCACCGTGAGCTGGGGTCGGTACTTCCACCAGATCCGGATGTCGGAGCGCATGAACTCGAGGTCATCGATCTGGTTGGTGTTGAACGCCCGGAGTCCCTCGTCGTTCCGGTCCCCGAAGAACGCATGCACGCTCGCCCACGAGCTCTCGCAGTCGACGAGCGTTCCGTCCATGTCGAAGGCGACGAACCTAAGCACGGTCGCCCCGCGCGATCGCGTCGGCCTGCTCGAGGACCGTGTCCGCCGGCCGGGTCGCCCACGCGGCGAGGTTCGAGTCGACCTGTTCGGGTCGGCTCATTCCGAGGATCGGGGCGGCGCCGTTCTGGCGCAGCCAGTGGAGCGCGATGGACGCGAGGGGGACGTTGGACTCGTTCGCGAGAGCGAGGAGGGCCTTCGCGCGCGCTACGATCGTGGGGAGGCGGTTCGGCTCGAAGATCCGCTGGGCGAATCGGGTCACCTGGGCGGGCGGGGCCCGTCCCTCGAGGTATCGGCCGTGGAGCAATCCTCGCGCGAGCGGAGTGTACGCCTCGATCAGGATCTCGTGGTCGCGACAGTACTCCGCGATCGGGTCGGCGTCCTCCCGGTCGAACAGGTTGTACTGGACCTGGTTGACCGCGATGCGAGCCTCGGAGAGTCCCTTCGCCGCCTCTTCGAGCTCGGCCAGGGAGAAGTTCGAGACTCCGATCGCACCGACCTTGCCGTCCTTCCAGAGCGCTTCGAGCGCCCCCATCGTTTCCCGGAGGGGCACGTGCGCGTCGGGCGCGTGCACGAGGTAGAGGTCGACGGAGCGTCGACCGAGTCGTTCGAGACTGTTGACCAGGCTCGCACGGACCTGGGCCGCGCGCAGGTGCTCCCACGATACCTTGGTGGCGACGAAGGAACTGGCCCCCGCGTCGGCGGTCCGGAGGAGAACCTCGCCGAGCAGGCGCTCCGACCGACCGTTGCCGTACACCTCGGCGGTGTCGAACCACCGAAAGCCGCGCTCGTACGCACGACCGGCGGCCGCCTTGGTGCGGGCCTCGTCCTCGGCCGTCCACCGACCGAGGCTCCACAGGCCGACGCCGAGCTCGGGATGGCTCTTCTTGGAGCCCGCCAGCGGTATCGACCCGATCGTCGGCGGTGCCGCTTCGTGGGTCTTCTTCGCCGCGGGGGACTTCGGGGCGCGCTTCGCGGACGGGCTCATGCGGGACTCGAGCCGCCCGGCTTCAAGTGGTCGTCGATGCGTCGTATTCGCTCCTCGAGTTCCCGAGCCTTCTCCTCGGTCTCGCTCACCACGTCCGGCGGGGCGCGGGCGCGGAACCCGTCATCGGCGAGTCGCTTTCGGGTCTTCTCGAGGAGGTCGTGGAGCTTCGAGCGCTCCCGCTCGAGCGCCTCGTTCTCTTCCGGACCCGCCGGCGGGCGTTCCACGTAGCATTCCCCGAGCGGAGCCACGCGACTCCCGGTCCCCGGAGGGGCGGGGTCCCCGGCCGCGAGGAACGTGAGCGGGGAGATCCGGGCGAGCCGGAGGATCGTGCCCCGCTGGCTCTCGAGGACCCGCGCGACGTCCGGGCCAGCGGGGCGGATCCACGCCGGCGGGATCGAGCCCGCGGGGACATGCTCCTCGGAACGGAGGTTCCGCAGGAGTCGGATCGCCTCGAGCACGAACTCCATCTCGACCTCGGCGACCGGGTCGGTTGGCGCTTCGCCGGAGGCGGGCCACGGTGCGAGCGCGAGAAACTCTCCCTCGTGGGGGAGCGCCTGCCACAGCTCCTCCGTGACGTGGGGCACGAACGGGTGGAGGAGCCGAACGGTCCGCTCCACCACGTAGAGCAACGTGTCGCGCGACTCGCGCTGCGCGCGGTCGCCGCGACGCCCCGCGAGTGCTTCCTTCGCCATTTCGACGTACCGGTCGGCGAGGTCGTGCCAGACGAACGTGTGCAGGACCGTGGCGGCCCGCGTCGGGTCGAACGAAGCGAGGGCCGCGTCCACTTCCTCCGCTGCGTGCCGATAGCGGGAGAGGATCCACCGGTCCTCCAGCGCACTGTCCTTGGCCAGCGCGGGAGGAGCCGCCACCGGTCCCGTCCCGGGTGGAACGTTCGGCAATGTGAATCGGACCAGGTTCCACAGCTTCGTGAGGAAGTTCCGACCCCCCTCGAGCGTCGCCGGCCCGAACGACCCGTCGTCCGAGGTCGGGTTCGGAAAGACCAACCCGAAGCGCATGGCATCGGCGCCGCGCTCGTGGATCACGTCGAGCGGGTCCGGGGAATTCCCGAGATGCTTCGACATCCGGCGGCCGTGCTCGTCTTGCAGCATCCCGGTGAAGTAGACGTCCGAGAACGGCCGCTTCCCGGTGAACCGGTAGCCGGCCATCATCATCCGCGCGACCCAGAAGAACATGATGTCGCGGCCGGTGACCAGCACGCTGGTCGGGTAGTACGTCTCGAGGTCGGCGGTCTTCTCGGGCCATCCGAGCGCGACGAACGGCCAGAGCCACGACGTGAACCAGGTGTCGAGCACCTCGGGGCTCGCGACGAGCTCCGCGGAGCCGCACTGTTCGCACTTCGTCGGCGGCTCGACGCTCACGGTGTCGTGTCCGCACTTTGGGCAGTGGTCGACCGGGAGGCGGTGGCCCCACAGCACCTGGCGCGAAATGCACCAGTCGTGGATCCCTTCCATCCACCGGAAGAACGTGAGCGTCCAGCGGTCCGGATGGATCCGGATTTCGCCGGCCCGAACGGCGGCCACTACCGGCTCGGCGAGCGGCTTCATCCGCACGAACCATTGCATCGACAGCCGCGGTTCGATGATGGCGTCCGAGCGCTCGGAACGGGCCACGGAGTGGCGGTACTTTTCCTGCTTGACGAGGACCCCTTCGTGCTCGAGTTCCTCGACCGCTCGCTGACGCCCCTTCTCGCGGTCCAGGCCCCGGAAGTGCGCCGGCACCCACTCGCCCGAAAGGCGGGCCGATTCGTCGAAGATCTCGACCGGTGTCGCGAGCTCGGGGTGGCGGCCCGCGATCTCGAGGTCGACCGGGTCGTGACGGGGGGTGATCTTGAGGACCCCGCCTCCGAACGCGGGGTCGACCGCCGCGTCGGTGATCACCGGCACCCGGCGGTGCGCGAGCGGGACGATCACGAACTTCCCGACGCTCTCCGCGGCTCGCGGGTCGTCCGGGTGCATCGCGACGGCGACGTCGCCGAACATCGTTTCGGGCCGCACCGTCGCCACCTCGATGCCCCCGAGCGTGCCGTCGGCCCAGGGATACCGAAGGTAGTACAGGGTCGCCTCCTCCTCGGTGCGGACGGCCTCGAGGTCGGAGATCGCGGTGCGGAGTCGCGGGTCCCAGTTGACCATCCGCTCGCCCCGGTAGACGAGGCCGGCGTGGTACAGGGCGACGAACACCTCGCGCGTCGCGCGCACGCTCCGCGCGTCCATCGTGTAGCGGTACCGCGACCAGTCGAGCGAGAATCCACCGGCGCGCGCCTGCTCGCCGATCCGCTTCTCGTGCTCTTCCCGCCACTTTTCGACCTCGAGAAGCGCCTGCTCGGGCGGGAGCTCTTCGAAACGGACTCCCTGCTTGGCGAGGCGACGGCGCACTTCGACCTGGGTCGCAAGACCCGCGTGGTCGAGCCCCGGGACCCAGAGGGTCGCCTCCCCGCGCATCCGGTGGGTCCGCACGAGGATGTCCATCACCGTCTCCCCGAGCATGTGGCCCATCGTGAGGACCCCGGTGACGTTGGGCGGCGGGAGGATCAGGGAGAATCGCGGCGGCGGGCCCGGTCGATCCGGGGCGCGGAACACCCCGGCCTGGGCCCACGCCGCTTGCCAGCGGCGCTCGAGGTCGTTCGGCTCGAAGCGGGTCGGAAGGCTTTCCGGACTCATGCGGGTCACCCTCCGCCGATCCCGAGGGCGAACGGGGCGCAGATCGCGAGTTCCCCGAGAGCGAACGCCGCCATCGCCACGAACCCGAGCGTGCTGCTCGCTCCGCCCACCGCCTCGAACGCGACGAGCGGCGCTCCCGCGACGAGGATGCCCGGGATGGAGACAAGCACGGCGATCCACGCGCCGGAGTAGAGGTTCACGATCGGCAGACCCTTCGCCTGCGCGCGCCGGAACAGGATCCCCAGTTCGAGGAACGACGCGGCCGTGACGGCGGGCAGTTCCGCCGCGATGAACGCGACGAATACGACGGGCTGGAAGACGCGGAACAGGGTCAGACCGAGAACGAGCGCCGAGGCGACGAGATAGATCGCCACGACGAGCGCGACCTTTCCGATCAGGATCGACCGGTCGGAGAGCGGAAGGGTCCGGCCGTACGAGTACGCGATCACCTCGGTAGCGAAGAAGGCGGGGCCGAAGAAGGTTGCGAGGAGGGCGGCGGTCGAAACGGCCGCCAGGGCGAGACCGAAGGTCGTCGTCGACCCCGCGGGCCCCGAGATGAACGTGAAGAGCCCGAGCGCCGCGGCGTCGAGGATCGGAAGGATGACGAGGAACGCGTACCCGGGCATCCGGCTCGCGATCCGCAGGTCTTTCGTCAGGACCGCGAGGGCCGGTGTCTGTGGTACGAGGTCATACCGAGCCGCCGGAGCGCTGGCGGGGATGAGGGGGGGCGCGAGCCCTACCCGTCGGACGGCCCCCAGCAACCACGCCGTCGCGCCGATGGCGAGAGCGAGGTAGCCGATACTTGCGGCGACCAGCACGGTGGCGCCGGTCGCGTCCAGTCCGTACACCCCGGCGCCGTTCGCGGCGGCCCCGGGGAGCGCGGCGAGGGAGAACGGGAACGAGGCCGCGAGCAGGTAGTTGGACGGCGTGGGGCCCGCGGACGTCGTGTTCGCGATCAGGGCCAGGAACCCCGGCGCCACGACGATCAGGCCGAACATCGCGAAGGCGGGCAGCACCCAGAGCACGAGGTACGCCCACCGGACGATCGTGTGCCCCCCGCCCCCTCGGGAGCCTTGGACCCGGCGAACAAAGAACCGACCGGTGAGGAGACCGAGGGCGAGGGCGAACGACACCGCGGCGGCCGCGCCGGGCAGGATCGCGAGCCCGTAGACGGGTCCGAGCGTGAGCGCGACGAACAGCGGCGTGACGACGATGACGGTGATCGCGGGGAGGTCGAACAGCCGAAGGTAGAGGAGACCCGCGACGCGCCCGAGGGTCCGTTCGTCGATGGGGAGCGGTTCGAGCACGGGGAGCACGGCCGAGGCGAGGAAGGTCGGGAGGACCTGGAGACCCGTCCACCAGAGGAACGCCACCTCGAGGGTGAGCAAACCGCAGAGGACGCCGGCCTGGAAGACCGGGATCGAGACCGGAACCCCGAAGAACGGCGTCGCCACGATCCGGGGCGCTGCGCGCATGAGCAGGCAGGCCCCGGCGACGAGGAGCGCCAGGACGGTCGCGACGATCGCTTTGCTCTGAACGACTCGACTGCGCGCCTGTCGGGCAACCTGCGCCGCGGGGATCGGGGGCGGGAGGTTCCCCTGCTTCGAGGCGTAGATCGCCTGGAGCGACAGCTCGAGGAACGCGACGTCGGTGAGCCGCCAGGCGTCGCGCCACCCCAGCTCGGACGTGCTAGCCCCCTTCGAGCGTTCGGACCGCGGCATCGAGCCCCTCGTCCTCGCGGGTGAACCGGAGGAACAGTTCCTCGAGACTCGCGTCCCCGGTGGCGGCCCGTTCGCGCAGTCCGGCCAGCGTCCCCTCTCCCTGCAGTACCCCGCGGTCGAGGATCCCGATCCGGTGGCACAGCTGCTGCGCGACCTCCATCGTGTGGGTCGAGAACAGGACCCCGCGACCGGTGTTCGTGACGTAACGGGCGAGGAGGTCCTTCATGATGCGGACCGAGCGCGGGTCGAGACTGTTGAGCGGTTCGTCGAGGACGAGCAGCGGCGGCTGGTGCAACAGCGCGGCGATGATCAGCACCTTCTGACGCGTGCCGTTCGAGAGCGAAGCGATCGGTTCCTCCATCTCCCCGGCCAACCGGAACGCGGTCGCGTAGTTCCGCGCCCGGTCGGAGGCAGCTTTCCGGTCCAGGCGACGTACGCTCGCGACGAACTCGAGGAATTCGCGTGGCGTGAGCGCCTCGTACAGGAGGGACGTCTCGGGGACGTAGCCGAGCCTCTGCTTCACGGGCAGGCTCGCGTGGGCGGCGTCCAGGCCGAAGACAGAGATGCGCCCCCACGACGGTCGAACCAGCCCCACGATCGCCTTGATCGTGCTCGACTTGCCCGCACCGTTCGAGCCGAGGAGCCCGTAGATCTCCCCGGCGCGCACCGAAAAAGAGAGACGGTTCACGGCGAGCCGCTCCCCGTACGAGACCACGAGGTCGCCGATCACGAGGGGTTCGGCGGTCGGACCGTACGCCGGGATCGCCACGATGGTGGTACCCGTGCCTCCGGAGTATAAGCGCCGCGGGGTCGAATCCCGTCAGCGAGGACGCACCAGGGGAAACAGGAGTACTTCCTTGATCGACGGAGTTCCCGTAAGCGCCATGACCAGCCGGTCGACCCCGAGGCCGATCCCCGTCGCCGGCGGCATCCCATGGCGGAGGGCGCGCACGAAGTCGGCGTCGTACGCGTACGTCTCCTCGCCCTGGCTTCCAAGCTGCTCCTGGAAGCGCCGCTCCTGTTCATCGGGGTCGTTCAACTCGGTGTACGCGTTCCCGAGCTCGTAGCCGGGGTAGAACATTTCGAACCGCTCGACGCGGCCGGGCTTGCTCCGGTGGCGCTTGGCGAGCGGGGTCGTCGTCGCCGGGTGGTCGACCACGAAGGTGAGGCGGTCGATGTGCGGTTCGACGTAATGCTCGAACAACTTGTCGAGGAACGTCCCGGGCGTCGAGGCTTCCGGGACGGTCGAGCCGGTCTTCCGGGCGAGGGCCCGGAGTTCGTCGGTGCTCTTCGACAGGAGGTCGGGGATCCCGCTCCGCTTCTCGAGCTCCTCCACGAAATCGAGCGTGGCGAACGGCGGGGTGAAATCGTTCGCAGCTTTTTGAGCGGCCGGCGTGTCGGGGAGGATCTTGCGCACACGCTCGGCCAGGTGCGCGAACAGTCCCTCCGTGAGCTGGCGCATGTCGTGGTAATCGGCGTACGCCCAGTAGATCTCGAGCTCCGTGAACTCCGGCGAGTGCGTCGTGTCGAGGTCCTCGTTCCGGAACGCCCGGCCGAGCTCGTACACCCGCTCGAGCCCTCCGACGAGGAGCCGCTTCAGCGGGAGTTCGAGAGAGATCCGCAACTGGAGGTCGAGGTCGAGGTACCGGGAGTGGGTGACGAACGGATGGGCCGCCGCCCCACTCGCGACCGGGAGGAGGATCGGAGTCTCGACCTCCAGGAACTCGGCGGCGTCGAGGTACTGGCGAATCTCTCGGAGGATCAGAGTACGCGAGCGGAACAGGCGCCGCGAATCCTCCGACGAGAGCAGGTCGAGATATCGCCGGCGCAGCCGCTCTTCGACATCGGTGAGCCCGTGGTATTTCTCCGGCGGCGGCGCGATCGCCTTGGCGAGGAGGGTGAGGGAGTGCACGTGGAGCGACGGCTCTCCGCGTTTGCTGAGCGCCGCGAATCCCTCGGCCCCGACGATGTCTCCGGGGTCAAGGTCGTCGAGTGCGATGCGGAACGCGTCGTCGCCCATGGCGTCCGAGCGCATCAGGAGCTGCAGGCTTCCCGCTCGATCCTCGATGTCGGCGAAGGCGGTCTTCCCGTGCACACGCGTCGCGTGGACTCGACCCGCGACGCGAAGCCGGTTTTCGGGGTTCTCCTCGCCGGGCGTCAGGGCCGCAGCGAGCGAGCGCACCAGATCCGAGGTCACGCGACCTTCGAACGACCAGGGGAACGGCTCGCGCCCGGCGGCACGCATCCGCTCGACCTTTGCGCGGCGCTCGTGCTCGAGCGGAGTCTCTTCGTTCACGGATGCACCGGGTTCTCGGCCCCGGAGTGGAGTCGGACGAAAAGGATGTCGCGTTACGCGGCGAGGCCCTCGAGCGAGAGTCGCTCGACGCCGCCGGGGCGGATCAGGGCGAGGTGTTCGGGCACGGCGGGGTCCTTTCCCGCGGGCCGCGCCGGCTCGTAGAGGAGGAGGAAGGTGCCGAGGAAGAATTCGGCCGCCGCGTCGCCGCCCCCGATCCCGTAGCTGACGTAATCGGAAAAGTAGACGTGGATCGAGCCGGAGTGGCGCCTCCGGAGCGCCTCGAGGAACTTCGCCATCTCGCCGGGTCCTTTGCGCTCGAGTTCGTCGACGAGGTCGCGGAGGAGCGGGCGCTGGCTGAGGCCGGCCAGCCCATCGTAAGCGAGGTACACCGCGGGGCGGGGGTCGAGCGCTACGACGTCGAGCCGTAGTACGCCTTCGACCGGCTTGGTCCGCATGGTGGGGCGGCCTATCGGCGTCTCGATAAGAAACCTTCGGACCGAGCGGCGTCGCCCCGCCCGCCCGAGCGGCGCCCCTCCTCGCCGAGTGTTTCAGCATCCCTTCGCGGGTTCTTCTACTCGGTACTTCCGTCCGGTTCACGATCGAACATGCTCGCGTTTGCGGATGTCGCCGTAACGGTCTCCGACGCCCAGGACGCGGCCCAATGGTGGTACGAGAAGCTCGGCTTCGCCACCCATACGATCGGACCTCCGGGGAGCCACGCGGTCGTTGTCGCGCCGCCGGGGGATCGATTCCTCCTCCATCTGTGCGAGAAGTTCGAGCCGGTTGACCCCGGGAACACCGGGATCGCCTTCGTTACCGATGACCTCGCAGCCGATGTGGCTCGACTCGAGAAAGGGGGCGTTGAGATCGTGGAGCGGGCCGAGGATGGCGGCGCCACCGTGAAGTTCGCCGACCCGGACGGGAATGTGTACTGGCTGATCGGCGTGCCGACCGAGTTCATCCGGGCGCAGGTCGGCCGGCGGGCACCCGAGAAGCCATTGAGATCAGCGCAAAAGTCAAAGTCGGCCCGGCGCCGCATGGGCGCCGGACCCGGAAAGGGGTTCAGCCGAGTCTAGTGGTCGTGGCCGCCGCCGCCGCCGCCCCCGGAGGGGGGGCCCGACTTCTTCGAGGCGATCACGTCGTCGATACGGAGCACCATGGACGCGACTTCCGCGGCGGAGTTGAGCGCCTGGCGCTTTACGCGGAGCGGTTCGACAACGTGGAGCTTCCACATGTCGGTCGCCTTGCCGTCCACGAGGTTGAGCCCGACGTTCTTGTTCGCGCCCGCGCCATCGTGCGCGCGGCGGAGCTCGATCAGGGTGTTGATCGAGTCGTAGCCACCGTTCTCACCGAGGGCCCACGGGATGACCTCGAGGGCCTGGGCGAACGCCTCGACCGCGAGCTGTTCGCGGCCGCCGACGCTCGGCGCCCACTTCCGCAGCTTCACGGCGAGGTCGATCTCGGTCGCGCCGCCCCCCGGGCAGACCACTCCGTCCTCAATGACGCTCGCGACGACCTTGAGCGCGTCGTGGAGCGAGCGCTCGACCTCTTGGGTCACGTGGTCGGTGCCGCCGTGGATCAGGATCGAGACGGAGCGCGGGTTCTGGCAGCCCGTGATGAAGGTCATCTTGTCGTCGCCGACCTTCTTCTCTTCGACCAGCGCGGCGCTGCCGAGGTCGGCCGCGGTGAGCTCTTTGAATCCCGACACGATCTTGGCGCCGGTAGCGCGCGCGAGCTTCTGGAGGTCGGACTCCTTCACCTGCTTGACCGCGTAGATCCCTTCCTTCGCGAGGTAGTGGAGCACGACATCGTCGACCCCCTTCTGCGTCACGACGACGTTCGCGCCCGAGGCCTTGATCGTCTCGACCATCTTGCGAAACGTCTTGTCTTCCTCATCGAGGAAGCTCTGGATCTGACTGGGATTCTTGATGTTGATCTTGCTCTCGATCTCGGTCTTCTTGATCTCGAGCGACGAGCTGAGCAGGGCGATCTTCGCCCCGTGGACCTCGCCGGGCATGCGAGCGTGGCCGCGCTCCTTGTCGAGCACGATCCCCTCGATCAGTTCCGTGTCGGAGATGGTCCCGCCGTGGTGCTTCTCCACCTTGATCTGGTCGACATCGGCGATGGTCCGGTCCCCGCGCTTCTCGGTGACCTTCTGAACGGCCTTGACGGCGATCTTCGCGAGGAGGTCGCGCGAGCCGAAGACGCCCTTCGAGCCCATTGCGGTCGTCGCGCAGTCGATCAAGATCCCCTCGTCGGAGGCGTTGACGGAGGTGCCGATCTCCTTCTCGAGGAGTCGGTTCGCTTCCTGGAGGGCGAGCTGGAACCCGCGGACGATGACCGTGGGGTGGACGTTCTGTTCGAGCAGCGTTTCGGAGCGCTTCAGGAGCTCTCCGGACAGGACGACCGCGCTGGTCGTTCCGTCGCCGCACTGCTGGTCCTGCGTCTTCGCCACCTCGACGATCATCTTCGCCGCCGGGTGCTCGACGTCGACTTCCTTGAGGATCGTGACGCCGTCGTTCGTGATCGTGATGTCGCCCATCGAGTCGACGAGCATCTTGTCCATCCCGCGAGGTCCCAGAGTGGATCGGACGGCGTCCGCCACGGCCCGCGCTGCCGCGATGTTGTTCGACGTCGCGCCCTTGCCTTTCTCGCGCTCAGTTCCTTCTTTCAGAATAAAAATCGGCGTTCCCTGAAGCATGCTAGCTCACCGTCAAGGACTAAATTGCTCTTCTATATAAAACAGTCCAGGGCGGCGGGTCGGTGGGGGTGTCCGCCGGCGGAGCGGTGTCCGCGCCGGAGACAAGGCTTCAAGGTTCGGGAGTTCGCTCTTGCGAGCGGCCGCATTGGCGTAGCCCCCGAGTTCGTTCATGGACCGATCGGAGCAGTCGAAGGCCGCGGCGACCTACAACGCCGCGTCGGATCATTTTGATGACCCAGCCCTCTCGTTTTGGGATCGGTTCGGCCAGCGGACGGTCGAACGCCTAGGTCTCAGCCCCGGCGAAATCGTTCTCGACGTATGCTGCGGCAGCGGGGCTTCCGCCCTGCCGGCCGCGGCGCGCGTTGCCCCGGACGGCCGAGTGATCGGCGTCGATCTCTCGGACCGGTTGATCGACCTCTGCCGCGCCAAGGCGGCGATGCGAGGTCTCCGGAACGTGGAGGTCCGGTGGGGCGACATGGAACACCTCGACTTCCCGGACGAATCCTTCGATGCCGTCGTGTGTGTCTTCGGCCTGTTCTTCGCCGACGACATGACCTCGGCGGCGTCGGGTCTCTGGAGACTGGTTCGACCCGGAGGGCGCCTCGCCATCACGACCTGGGGTCCCCGAATGTTTGAGCCGGGCAGCGGAGCCTTCTGGGAGGCCGTGCGGGCCGTGCGACCCGACCTTCACCGCACGTACGCGCCTTGGGATCGCATCGTCGAGCCGGAAAGTCTGGGGCAAGTTCTCCGCGATGCCGGAGTCCCGCTGTCCACGGTGGAAGCGGAAGCGGCCCGACACCCTCTTCGATCCCCGGAGGACTGGTGGTCCATTGTGCTCGGCTCCGGGTTTCGAGCCACCGTCGACCAACTCGGCCCTGCAACGGCAGCGCAAGTCCGACGGATCAATCTGGACTCGCTCGCGAGTCGCGATGTCCGTGAGATCGAAGTGAACGTGATCTACGCGACGGCGGTCAAGCCGGCAGCTGCCACGTCGACTTGACTCGTTCGCCCGAGGGAACCGAAGATGCCTTCCGGAGCTGTACCGCTCGGTCGCACTCGGGTCGGCGATCGATTTCGGGGTACGGTTTGGCGGAAAGGAAGATAACCCGTCGTAGGTGACCGGGGACGTGTCCGTGGCGGTCGTTGTCGGTCGCGACGTGTGGAAGACCTACGGTACCGGCGACACCGCGGTCAACGCGCTTCAAGGGATCAACATCGAGATCCAACGAGGAGAGATCCTCGCGGTCATGGGTCCGTCCGGCTGCGGGAAAACTACCTTTCTGAATTGCTTCAGTGGGCTCGACGACATCTCGAAGGGGCAGGTGCTGATCGAGGGGACCGACATCCATGCGATGCCGGACAACCAGAAGAGCGCGTATCGGGCGCAACGAACCGGGTTCGTATTTCAATCGTACAATCTCCTCCCGATTCTCACCGCAGAGGAGAACGTCGAGATGCCCCTCTTGATCGCGGGGCGCGGTGCCAAGGACGCCCGGGACTCTGCCCGGCAGATCCTCACCCAGATGGGGCTCGGCGACCGGCTGAAGCATCGCCCCTCCGAGCTCTCGGGAGGACAACAGCAACGGGTTTCGCTCGCGCGCGCCCTCGTCGCGCACCCCGCGATCGTATGGGCGGACGAGCCGACCGGAAACCTCGACGCCGAAGGGTCCCTTGAGGTGACGGAGCTCCTTCGGACCCTGAACAAGCAGTACCAGCAGACCATGGTCGTCGTGACTCACGACGCGGGCGTCGCGGCCGGGTGCGACCGCACCCTTCGAATGCGCGACGGAAAGTTCGTGAGCTGAGGTCGACGGACCGTGGCGGCCCTTGGAATCGCCGGACTGCTGATCCTCATCCTACTGGTCATCTTCGTCATCACGATCTTTCTCGCTCTTCGACACCGCCTCGCCCTCCGCATCGCGATGCGCAACGTGCGCCGCGGAAAGGTCCGGACGGTTCTGTTGGTCGCGGGCTTGCTCGTCGGGACGACGATCATTACCGGCAGCCTGATCGTGGGCGACACCGTCTCGACGCTGGTCACCCATTACTCGTACCTCGGGGCGGGGTACGTCGACGAGTCGATCTCGGGCACCGCCCCGTCGGGTGGTCCCCTCTACTTCCCCTACTCCGTGTACGACGAGACGGTGAATCTCACCGCGAGCAATACTCAGATCGCGGGGATGGCCCCGATGATCGTCGATTTAGGGTCCGTGTACGACCGTAACAGCGGCGTTCCCGAGACGAATCTGAATCTCATCGGGGTCAACGGGAACCAGAGCACGCAGCTCGGTTCGTTCGTCGCCCAGAATGGCACGTCGCTCGAGGGTCCCGTCACCGGGCAGGTACTGATCGACCAACAGACCGCGAGCGCCATCAACGCGACCGTCGGCGACACGCTCCTCGTCATCGGCCACAAATCGCTCGACCTCACCGTCCAGGCGATCGTGCAACCGAACGTCCGCGGGGCGTTCATCACCGCCGGCCTTTCTCCGGGCAACGTCTGGGTCACGCTCGCGACAGCGCAGCTGCTCGAGAATGAGACCGGGAACATCAACTACATCGCGATCACGAACGTCGGCACCCAGGCGGACGGTGCCGCATCGTCCGGAAGTGTCAGCGCCTATCTCAACACCACTCTCGCGACCCTCCTCTCGACGCATTCGCTCGTCGTGGGGACCCCGCTCCAAACGTCGATCACGCAGGCGCAGAACACGGGGTCGGACCTGCAGACGATCTTCCTCGTTCTCGGGCTGTTCTCGATCATCGCCGGGGCGCTCCTCATCGTCGGTATCTTCGTGATGCTCGCCGAGGAGCGGAAGGGGGAGATGGGGATGCTTCGGGCGATCGGTCTCAATCGGGGCAATCTCGTGTACACCTACTACTTCGAAGGGGTCGTCTACGCCGCCGGGAGCGCGCTCGCCGGTGTCTTCATCGGGGTGGCGGTCGGCTACCTTCTCGTCTATCTCGCCGGGTTCGTGCTCTCGAACGCGGGACTTCCCGCGAACGCGATCGTCCAGTCCTTCACCGTGACCGGGCAGAGCCTCGCCATCGCCTACGTCGCCGGATTCCTGCTCACGCTCGTCACCGTCATCATCGCGTCCCGCCGGGCGAGCCGCCTCAACATCGTCCGAGCGATCCGGGACATTCCGGAACCCCCGCCCCCGCTCCGGACATACACCTGGCTCGCGGTGCTGGGGGCGCTGATGGCGGTCCTCGGGCTCGTCCTCTACCAGGCCACGTACCAGGGAACGTCCAACCTTTCGGAACCGCTCCTGGGCGGGGCGTTGGTGATCTTCGGGATCGCCCTCGTCGCTGCGCGGTTCGTGAAAAATCGGATCGTGTTCACCGCCGCCGGCCTCGCGTTAGCGATTTGGACCGGGGCGGAACCGCTCCACAAGGCGCTCTGGGGTCCCAGCCACACCGGCGGCATCTTCGTGCTGTTCACCGAGGGGATCTTCCTCGTCGGCGGCGTTCTCATGATCCTGTTGTTCAACGCCGACCTGCTCGCCCGGGGACTGCGCGGCCTGTTCGGAAAGAAGGCGGCGGCGAACCCGGTGCTGCGGGTCGGTCTCGATTATCCGACGCGTCAGCCGACGAAGACCGCCGTCAGCCTGACGATCTTCTCGCTGGTCGTCTTCACGATGGTGGCGACCGCGGCCTACGGCTCGACGCTCGAGGGGAATCTGAGCCTCGAGGTCGCGAACCAGTCCGGTGGGTACACCTTCTTCGGCATCTCCCAGAACCCGATCCCGACGCTCTGGAACGATATCCAGGCGAACACGACGCTCGCGCCGATGTTCACGAATGCCGGCTCGTTAGCGACCGGTACCGCGAACATCTACGTTCCCGGCTACGCCCATAATCCCTACCAGGACTCGGTCTACGCCCCGCCGACGAACCAGAGCGGCCCCGCGTCGTTCTACGCGACCGAGAACTTCCCGTTCACCTCGACCGTCAACGGGACCAGCCCCACCGCGACGTTCCAGCTGGTCGCGTCGAACCCGAACGACGCGATCGTGGACGCGAACTACGCGCCCTCGAGCGGCGGCCTCACCGGCTCGAGCGGAGGCCACCCGATCGTCTCCATCGGCACGAAGGTCGAGGTCGCCGCGCTGTTCGGGGGCGCTTCGGCGAACGTGACGATCGTCGGGATCCTGAAGCAGTCGATCATCACCGGCGTCTGGCTGAACGCGGGGACGGCCGCCCACCTCGGGTACAGCGATCAGAACGGCTACTTCCTCACGGTCGCGTCGGGCGTCTCCCCGACGACGGCGGCGCAGGACCTCAAGCGGGCGTTCTTCCCGGACGGCCTCGTGATCATCGACATCCAGTCCATCCTCGCCTCCTCGATCAACACGATCGAGGGGTTCATCGGTCTGCTCGAGATCTTCGTGGGGCTCGGTCTCGGGGTGGGGATCGCGGCGATGGGGATCCTCGCGCTCCGGGCGGTCGTCGAGCGTCGGCGACAGATCGGCATGCTGCGCGCCACCGGGTTCACCCGGGGGATGATCCTCCGTTCGTTCCTCCTCGAGTACTCCTATGTCACCCTGGTCGGCATCGCGATCGGGGTCGGCCTTGCGCTCCTCGTGGTCTACAACTCGACGACCAGCAACGTAGCCTCGTCCGCCGGGATCACGCAGTTCGTCGCGCCGTGGGTGACGGTCGTCGAGATCGTGATCGTCGCCTACGTGCTCGTGCTGGCCGCGATCGCGGGGCCGTCGCTCCGCGCCGCGAACCTCCCGCCCGCCGAGGCGGTCCGCGTGACCGAGTAGGCGCGGCCGGCACTCGCGGACGCACGGGGGCCGGGGCGACCCGTCCTCACGCCAACGCCGCGACCGCGGCCCGGCGAAAGCAGTACGGAGCGTGGTCGTTGACGAGCCCGACCGACTGCATCCAGGCGTAGACGATCACCGGACCGACGAACCGGAATCCGCGCTGCTTGAGCTCAGTCGAAATGGTGGCCGAAAGCGGAGTCTGTGCGACGGCATGCCGCCCGCGCTGGAGCGGTGAATTGTGGACGAACGACCAGCAGAAGTCGCCGAACTCCTCGTCCCGCTCCCGCATCGCGAGGTACGTTCGAGCGCCCGCGATCGTCGCATCGATCTTGGCGCGCGAGCGGATGATCCCCGGGTCCGCGAGGAGTCGCTGCACGTCCGGGGGCCCGTACCGGGCGACCTTCGCCGGGTCGAAGTTCGAGAAGGCGCGGCGAAACCCGTCCCGTCGCCGAAGGATCGTCAGCCAGGAAAGGCCCGCCTGGAACCCTTCGAGCGAGAGCATCTCCCAGAGCCGACGGCTGTCCCGGATCGGGACGCCCCACTCCTCGTCGTGGTACGCGCCGAGGAGCGGGTCGAGCTCCGCCCAGGGGCACCGGCGCTGCGAAGCCGGTGGGCGAGCGGGCACGGGGAACCTAGGCCGCGGCGACCTTCCCCGTTTCCTCGAGGCGCTTCGCCATCTCGGCGAGGATCACCTTGAGCACCTCGGGGCGGTCCGTTGCGAATCCCCAGAACTCCCAGCGGGAGAGGACGACGACCGTCGTCGGTTCGATCGTCACGACGTCCGCCGACCGGGGCCGGTCGTTGTAGAGAGCGAGCTCGCCGAAGAAGTCGCCCGGGCCGAGCTTGGCGATGTTCGTGGACCCCTTCTTGACCTGGACTCGTCCGTCCAGAATGACGTAGAACCCGAGGCCCTTGTCGCCGCGCTTCACCACGGAAGTGCCCGCGGGGATGTCGCGGACCTTGGCGTAGCCGGCGAGCCGCTTCAGGTGGCGGTCCGGGAGCTGCGACAGCATCGGGGATTTCTTGAGTCCGGCGACGATCGCCTTCGTGTTCCCGCGCGCGGCTTCGCTCACGAATGCCGAGAATTACGGGCGGGTTATAGACATAACCCCCTCGGGCCGATGCCCGAGGGCGTCCCGCAGCGTGGCGAGGACCTCGTCGCGTTCGGTTCCCGAGAGCTCGAGCCGGGGCCGCCGGACGCGGGACGGGCCTTGCCCGACCTCGGACTGGACGAGCTTGATCTTCTGGACGAACTTCGGCCCCGAATCCATCTCGAGCAGCGGGCGGAACCACCGGTCGAGGGCGTCCAGGCGCGGAAGGTCGCCCGAGCGTCCGGCCCGGAACATCGCCATGGTCTCCTCCGGGAAAGCGTTCGCGAGTCCGGCGACCCATCCGACCGCACCGGCGCGCAAACCGTCGGCGATCGACGCATCGAGGCCGACCGCGACTGCCAGGCGGTTCCCGCATCGGGCGATGAGCTCCGAGATTCGGCGCGCGTCACCGCTCGACTCCTTCACACCCGTCAACGTTGGGGACGTCTCCGCGAGTTCGCTCAATTGGTCGGGCAGGACATCGGTTCCGTACGCCGGCGGATTGTTGTAGAGCATGCACGGAAGGTCGGTCGCCCGGAACACGTCCGTGAAATGCGCCGAGATTTCGGCCCGATCGCCACGGTAGACGTACGGCGGGAGGACGAGGAGACCCCGCGCTCCCTCCTGGGCGGCCCGGCGTGCCTGCTCCACCGCGTCGGCGGTCCGTGCGGCGGCGACCGCTGCGATGAGCGGGACCGAGCGAGGGAGCCGGCCGGCAAGGTCGCGGACGAGGTGGGCGCGTTCGTCGGCCGAGAGCGCCGAACCCTCACCGAGCGACCCGCCGACGACGATCCCGTCCACGCCGTGGTCGACAAGCCAGCCGGCGTGCCGGACGAATTCCGTGCGGTCGATCCGGTCCTCGTCATCGAACGGCGTCGTGATCGCGACGAGGACCCCGTCCCAGACGCTCATCGAGCGGGCACCCCGTGACGGAAGGGGTCCCGGTCGTCGAACAGGAGGTCTCCCTCCGCAATCAGGTACGCGTGCCCCGTGATCCGAGGTCGGATCCCCTCGGGAACGAGCGCCGCCCGGCCCTCGAAGACTCCACCGAGGATCCCTTCCTGACGCCAGGGGTCTCCCGGCGCGAGCTTGTGGTCGGCGACGAGGCACGCCATCTTCGCGCTGGTTCCGGTGCCGCACGGGGACCGGTCGTACGCTCCGCCGGGGCAGAGCACAAAATTCCGGGAATCGTTCTCGCGCTTCGCGGGCGGGCCGGAGAGCTCGATGTGCTCGATCTTCTCCCCGCTCGAGCCCGTGATGCGGTGTTTCACCAGGGCCGCTTCGATCGCGGTGCAGAACCGGGTGAGCGCGGGCGTGTTGTCCGGCCGGAGTTCGAGCGGCGATCTGTCCACGAGGAAGAACCAGTTGCCGCCCCAGGCAACGTCCCCGACCACTCGTGAGTAGCCCGGCACCTCGAGCGTGACGCGGGCCCGCGTCCGAAAGCTCGGGACGTTCCAGATGCTGACGCGACCGGCGCCGTGGTATTCGGCGAAGACGGGGCCGACCGGCGTGTCGATCGCCCGTCGTCCCGTCCCCCAACGTCCGAGATGCTCGAGCGTGACCACGAGACCGATCGTCCCGTGGCCGCACATGCCGAGGTACCCGATGTTGTTGAAGAACACGACGCCGGCGGCGCTCGACGCCACGTCCGGCGTGCAGAGGAGGGCACCCACCACCGGCTCCCCACCGCGGGGTTCGTTCACGATCGCGCGCCGGAAGTGATCGTACTTCGTGCGAAATCGATGCAATCGGTCCGGGAGGGAACCGTCGCCGAGGTCGGGTCCGCCACTGAGCACGACCCGGGTCGGTTCCCCCTCCGTGTGCGAGTCGATGACGCGGACGCGTCGAAGGAGCGGGCGCTTCGACGGGACGGCCATCGTCACCACCTCGGCGGGCCCAAGAGCGAACGATCGATCGACGCGACCGAGGGCCGGCCGGTCAGTGCCAGGACGGTCGCGAGCTCGACCCGCAGGAGCGACAACAGCTGCGCCACGCCTTCCTCCCCTCCGACCGCGAGCGCCCACAACACCGGCCGGCCGATCCCGACGGCCGTCGCTCCCATCGCGAGCGCGGTGACCACGTCGCCTCCTCGCCGGACGCCGCTGTCGAACAGAACGGGTACGCTCGAGCCGAGCTCTTCGACGACCTCGGGCAGTGCGTCGAGCGCCGCGGGGGCTCCGTCGAGTTGCCGGCCACCGTGATTGGAGACGATGACGGCGGCCGCGCCGTGATCGGCGGCGGCTCGGGCGTCCTCTCGGGTCAAAATCCCCTTCACGACGAGCGGGAGGGCGGTCACGCCGCGCAAGCGCTCCAGGATCTGCCAGGTCTGCGACGCGTCCGAACGCAGCCGGAACCCGACGCCGTCCCGACCGAGCGACCGGGCGGGGGCCTGGACGTCCGGGCCGTTGCCCATCGGGGCCGCCGCGTTGACGGCGATCCCGCCCCCGATCTGCCGGTCACGTACCGAGAGCACGGGAAGGTCCACCGTGAGGACGATCGCCCGGTACCCGGCCTTCTCCGCTCGCTCGACCAGCCGCTGGCTCGCCGCGAATTCGGGTTGCAAGTACAGCTGGAACCACTTCGGTCCCATCCGCGTCGCCGCGGCGATCTCCTCGAGCGAGCGGGTGGAGAGCGTGCTCTCGACCGCGAGGAGACCGGCCGCCTGCGCGGCGCGCGCACTCGCGAGTTCCGCGTCCGGATGCAGAAGGCCCTGATATGCCGTGGGGGCGAGAAAGAACGGGGCACTGACGACCTGGGAGAGGATCCGGGTACGGAGGTCGATCGTCGAGCCCCCGGTGAGAACGCGAGGCCGCAACGTCCGCTGATGGAACGCGTCCCGGTTCGCGCGCATCGCCGTCTCCTCGCCCGCTCCGCCGGCGACGTACGCCCAGACCTCGGGCGGAAGCTTCGATTCGGCGAGCGCCTCGAGCTCCCCGAGCGAAGCGAATCCACCGGGAGCATCGGTCATGGTCCGGACCTCGGGGTTCGGAGACGCGAGGACTTGTAAACCCTCGCGGCGGGCCGGCGCCGCGCGGTGGTGCAGCGCGGCTACGCACCTTGGAGCGCGGTCAGGAGCGCCGCGCCGTCCGGGGACCCCAGTCCCGTGCACGGATTCCACCCCGGACCCGCCGAGTAGCCGCCGTTGCTGCCGGACGTGATCTCGTGGAAGGCCGCGTTGGTCGGGGTCTGGTACAGTTCGGTGTTCACGTAGCCGACCGGCTTTCCCAACAGCTGGTTGAGTCGCGCCACGAGGGCCGCCCACAACGGCGCGACCGCACTCGTCCCTCCGAGCACCGTAGGAGCGCCGTCGACGAAGACCTGGTATCCCGTGGCCGGGTCGGCGTCGCCGGCGACGTCGGGGACCCCTCGACCGGCGAATCCGTTCGGGGCCGCGGGAACGTCCGCTCCCGCTTGGTAGGAGGGGATCGCGAACTCGACGCTGACGCCTCCGCCGGTCGCGCCTTCCCCGTTCGCCAGGTCGTTCCAGACCGTTTCGGACCGGATCGAGCTTCCGGCGAGGACGAGGTGCGTCCCGCCGCAGGCGAGGACCGCCGGGCTCGACGCCGGAAAGTCCACGGCGAGGCCGGTGCCGGGTCCTCCGTCGTCCGCCCCGCTGTCGCCGGCCGCGACGACGACCGTGATCCCGAGGGCGGCGGCGTCCTCGAACATCGACTCGAAAGCGGCGCGGGACTGGGCCGTGAACGTCGCTTCGGGGCCTCCCCAGCTGATCGAGATCACGTTCGGGTGGTTCGTCGCGTCATGGACAGCGGCGGAGACCGCGTCCAAGAATCCCTGGTCGGTGTTGGGGGCGAAGTAGACCACGATCTGCGCGCCGGGCGCCAGCGAACCCGCCACCTCAACGTCGAGGTCGACTTCCGCATCGGGCCCGCTCGCGCTGCCGGTGGGGGCATTCTCCGCGCCATCGACGGAGACCGCCGTGACGCTCGGAGCGGCGACTCCCACGCTCGCAAAGTACTGGGCGAGGTCGGCCGCTTGATACCCACCGCCCAGCTCGATGAGCGCAATGCATTGTCCCGCACCGTTCGCGCCGGGCGGGAACGCATACGCGGATCCGACTTCCACGGGGGTGTACGCGGGCGCCTCCATCGCATACGTTGGTCGCGGGCGCACATGGGACCGGGCCACCGGACGGGTGTCGAGTCCAAACACTCCCACGACCCGATGGCGGAGCGCGTGCGGTACCCGAAGCGGTCCCGACCGGCCCCGGAAGGATCCGGCGGGCGAGTCGTACGTCGTAAGCTCGGTACCGAAGAGACTGGAAAGCGAACCGACCGTGCCCGCGAGCCAGACCGAGCGTCGCGCCCGCTCTTCTCGGGTCACGGTCAGTCCGTGCGCCGAGGCGAAGGCCCGGATCGCCGCGAGGTCGTCCTCGCGGGCTCCGTAGCTGGTCCCAAAATCGGCGCGCGCCAGGTAGGTGCGTGCGGCCCGCGCCCGCCGACCGGCATCGGCGAGCAGCGGGAGGTGCCCACGACGGGACTCCCGTCGAAGGAGGAGCGTGACTTCGATCCGTGCCTCGGAATCGGCGGGACCTCTCGGATCGCCCGTCGTCGGGAGAGCCCGTTCGCTGCCGGGAAGCTCGGCGAGGTTGGGGTCGGGACGCATCGACACGCCTCGGGCACCGGAGGCCCCCTGAAGGCATACCCTCGTCGGGCGCCGTCTATTCGGCGGGAAGGGTGTTCGCGAGCGCGAAGAACGCCTCGGGCGGGAGCTCTTCCGGTCGTCGCGTGGCCCAGTCGGCCGGCCAGCCCGCCGCCTGCGCGAGATCCGCGGCCTCCCGAGTACCGTCGGTCAGGCGGGGCAACAGATTCCCCAGCTGCTTCCGCCGGGACGAAAAGAGGGAACGAACGGCGTCCTCGAACCGCGGTACCGAGCGAACTGGGAGGGGACCGGGCCGCGCCACGTGGACGCCGAGACGGCTCTCCACTTCGGGAACGGGCGAGAACGCGGAGGCCGAGACGAGGCGGAACAGCTCGACGGTGCCGTACAGCGCCGCGAGCAGGGAGAGCCGGCCGTACTGTTTCGACCCCGGCCCGGCGGCTAAGCGGTCGGCGACCTCCCGCTGAACGAGGAAGACGACCCGCGGAGTCCGACGTTCGAGCAGCCGGATGAGGATCGGCGTCGCGACCGAGTAGGGGAGATTGCCCACCACCGCATCCGCCGCCGGAAGGTCGACCTCGAGGGCGTCCCCGGCCAGAACGCGGACCCGCCGACCGAACGTCGACCGGAGGAACGCGGCGAGCTTCGGGTCGCGCTCGATGACCGTGAGCGGCTCGATCCCGCGCCGCACGAGGGCCGCGGTGAGGATCCCGAGCCCGCCGCCGATCTCGACGACCGGTCGCCCGGGAGGCACCTCGACGAGCGCCGCTTCCGCGTCGGCCACGAACGGGTCGGTAAGGAACGACTGGCCCCACGCGCG
>Ga0070761_10000646_pt1 | contig 22359 bp, 21 predicted proteins | sample HubBroMetageREF1_FD_66724 | JGI IMG/M metagenome (GOLD analysis project Ga0070761, IMG submission 66724) | Reference soil microbial communities from the Hubbard Brook experimental Forest, New Hampshire, USA - Hubbard Brook CCASE Soil... | ecosystem: Environmental > Terrestrial > Soil >... | reverse complement strand
AGGCGCCGCGCGAGCGTCACCAGCAGGACCGAGCCCGCCAGCAGAATCAGACACTGGGCAAGCGGGGTGAGCATGGCGTGAACTTAGACCGGCCGTGCGCGCGCATGCAACGTGCGGCGCGCGCCCAGCGTCATGGACTCACGAGCCCGCTGCGGCCCGGCTGCCCGCTGCGGATGCGCCCGTGTGCGCCGGGCGCGTGGCGGCCGATCAGATTCCCGACTGCCAGGTGCTGGGCATGCCGGCCTTGCCGATCGCGTCCTCGATGGTGAGGCAGGCCTCGCGCGCCTCAGGCTGCGCGCGCAGGCTTCTCGCAATCGAATTGAGGAAGCGGCACATCAGCGCCAGGTTCGGGTGACTGCTGTGCAGCTGTTCTTCCACGCGGTCGATGGCTTCGATCAGATCTTCCTGATCGCAGCTCGGGAAGGTCATGCTCGTGACGGCATGTTGTACGGAAACCAGCGCCTGATGTATTGCGGCCTGTTGCGTCCCGTCCATGGGGAGAATTTGAACCCGTTTGCCCCCAGCCGCAAGTCCCGAGGACTGGGGAGCCGCGCAAAAAAAAAGGCCCCGCCGTCTCCGGCGGGGCCTTTCGATGCCTTAGCTAAGTAACGATTACTTGGCGGGGGCGGTCGACGTGTCGGTCGACTTGGTGCCGCCGCTCTTCTTGCTGCTGGCGTGATGCTTGCCGCTGTGCTTGTGGCTCTTGGCCGCGGGCGTGGTGCCCGAGGTGCTGGCCGGCGGATCGGCCGCCAGGACGGGGCCCGCAATCAGGGCCAGGGCAACAACGGGAATGAGCTTCTTGAACATCGCTGTAGTCTCCGAAAGTAAGAAGGACGCGCTGGTTGCTTCGCTCAAGGTGCCTGACCGGCTCATGCGCTTCTGGGTGTGCCTGGAATACCCATCAGCCGGGCAGGCTCCTCGAGAGCGGGCGTATTATTACTGAAAACTTCGCTTACAAACGCCGCATGACTGCGACGTAATGTTGGCCGCGGATACGCGCTACATTACTGATAATTAATGCGTTTCCCGCCGACGCGGACGGTTTTTCAGGGTGCGTTCAGTGTCCCTGAAAGGCAACAAGAGTGCGCACCGGAACCTCCAGCGCCTTGAGCCGCAGCGCGCCGCCCAGATCGGGCAGATCGATGATGAAGCACGCCGCCAGAAGCTGTGCGCCGAGCTGACGCAGCAGGTTTACCGCCGCCTCGGCCGTGCCCCCGGTGGCGATGAGATCATCGACCAGAATGATGCGCTCGCCAGCCTGCAGCGCGTCGCGGTGCATTTCCATCTCATCCAGCCCGTACTCGAGTGAGTAGGCGACGCGCACCGTGGTATGCGGCAACTTACCCTTCTTGCGGATGGGCACGAACCCGGCCGACAGCTCGTGCGCGATGGCGCCCCCGAGTATGAAACCGCGCGCCTCGATGCCGGCCACCCGATCGATGCCGGCCGCGCGCCACGGCTCGGCCAGCTGCTGCACCACCTCGCGGAACATGCGCGCGTTGCCGAGCAGCGTCGTGATGTCGCGGAACATCACACCGGGCTTGGGGTAATCGGGAATGGTGCGGATGGCCGCGCGGATCTCGTCAGCTGTTGCCGTGTCCATGAAACTCACTTTACCTGCCGCGCGCCGCCGCTGCGCGCGTGTTCATCCGCGGCGCCAGACCAGCGTGCGGTTGTTGGCCGGCATGGCGTGATCGGCCGTGAGCTGCAGCCCCTGCTGGCGCGCGAGGGCGTCCACCGCTTCGAAGTCGCGTACGCCCGAGGCCGGGTCGCGCGCTTTGAGGAAGCGGTCGAACTCGGCGTTACTGGCGCTGGTGTGCCGCCCGCCGTAGGCAAACGGTCCGTACACGCACAGCACCCCGGGTGCGCGCAGCACGCTGCCGGCACCGCGAAAGAAGTCCGTGACCGCGCCCCAGCCCATGATATGCAGCGTGTTGGCACTGAACAGCGCATCCACCGGTGGGCTCGGCCAGGGCTGCGCACTGACATCGAGGGCGAGCGGTGCCCGCAGGTTGGCACTGCCCTCAGCGCGGATACGCTGCGCGAGCGCGGGCAGCTGCTGCGCCAGCTCACTCGGCTGCCAGGAGAGCTGCGGCAGTGCGCGGGCGAAATACACGGCGTGCTGACCGGTGCCGCTGCCGATCTCCAGCAGCGAGCCGCTGCCGGCGAGCTCCTGGCGCAGCAGCGCGAGGATCGGCTCCTTGTTGCGTTCGCAGGCTTCCGACAGCGAAGTCAGCATGGGGTGAAGTCTGCGACAATGCGTGCATGCAAGCCATAGATCTGCTCTTGACGCGCCGCTCGGCGCGCGCGCTCACCGAACCTGCGCCTGATGCCGGCGCGCTCGAGCTGATTCTGCGCAGCGCCGCGCGCGCGCCCGACCACGGACGCCTGCGGCCCTGGCGGTTCGTGCTGATCCGCGGGCCGGCGCGGGCGCGCTTCGGCGCGCTGTTGGCTGCGCAGCTGCAGCGCAGTCACCCCACGAGCAACGCCGAGGCGCTGGAGCGCGAAGCGCACAAGGCAATGCGCGCGCCGCTGATCGTCGTGGTGGCCGCGCGCTGCAACCCGCAGGCCAAGATCCCGCCGCTCGAGCAGCTGCTGTCGGCCGGCGCCGCCGCGCACGCGATGATGCTGTGCGCCTGCGCGCTCGGCTTCAATGCCATGTGGAAGACCGGCGCTGCGGCCTATGACGAGCAGGTGCGCACCGGCCTCGGGCTCGAGAGCGGCGATGCCATCGTCGGCTTCATGTACCTGGGTACCGAGAGCGGCGAGCCGGCGGCAGTGCCGCCGAGCGAGCTGCGCGAGCTGATCAGCGAGCTCGCCCCTTAAGGCGCGGCGGGGCGAGCGGTTTCCCGGACCAGCAGGCCCGCTTTGAATCCCGTGGGCACGTATCATTCGTGGCCTTCTGGAAAATCCTGTCCGCAAGGCCCATATGAGAGCATTGACCTGTGCTGCCGCCGTGGTGGCTTTCAGCTGCCTGGGAGCGAGCCCCGAGGAGAGATCGACTGTGAGCGCCGCCACTGAGAAAGTTGCCGCAACGACTGCCGCGCCGGCAGCGATGAGCCGGCCCGCGATCGGCGATTTTGGCCTGGATCTGAGCGCCGGCAACCCGCAGGTCAAGCCGGGCGATGACTTCTTCGCCTACGCCAACGGCGGCTGGGCTGCGCGCTTCACGATTCCGGCCGACAAATCCAGCTTCGGTCCGTTCGACCGGCTGGACGAGCTTTCCAAGGAGCGCGTGCGCGGCATCATCGAGCACGCCGCGGCTGCCCATGCACCCGTGGGCAGCCCGCAGCAGCAGATCGGTGATTACTACGCGGCCTACATGGACGAGGCGGCGATCGAGTCCCAGGGGCTCGCGCCAGCACACGCCGATCTCGAGCGCATCGCCCGCTCGCGCACGCGGGCCGACATCGCGCGCCTGTTTGGCGAGCCGGGCTTTGCCTCGCTGTTCGACGTGCAGCTGCCGCCCGACTTCAAGAATCCGGACCGCTACTGCGTGTTCGTCAGCGAGGCGACCCTGGGCCTGCCGGACCGTGATTACTACCTGAAGGACGACCCGCAGCTGCAGCAGCTGCGCGAGCAGTACGTCGCCTACGTGGCACAGATGCTCAGCCTCGGCGGCGTGAGCGATGCGGCGCGCCGCGCGCACGCCATCATGGCGTTCGAGACTGCGGCCTCCAAGGTGCAGTGGCCGATCGACCAGCGCCGCGACGTCGACGCCATCTACAACCCGCGCAGCAAGCAGCAGCTGCTGAGCGCGGCGCCCGGTTTCCCGTGGCAGCCGTTCTTCGACGCCCAGCAGCTCGGCACGCGTGAGCAGCTGGTGCTCGGCGAGCTGTCCGCCATTTCCGACCTCGCTGCCCTGTTCGAGCGTACCGACGTTGCGACCCTGCGCGATTTCCTCACCTTCCACTATCTCAGCGGTCACGCCGCGTATCTGCCCAAGCGCTTCGATGAAGCGCGCTTCGCCTTTTACGGGCGCACCATGCGCGGCCAGCCGCAGCAGCGTGAGCGCTGGAAGCGCGCGGTGGACGCGGTGGATGACGCGGTGGGCGAGTCGGTCGGCCGGCTGTATGTGGCGCAGTACTTCCCGCCCGAGTCGAAGGCCAAGATGCAGCAGCTGGTGAAGGACCTGGAGGCGGCGCTGAGCGAGCGCATCGACGCGCTCGACTGGATGACCCCTGCCACCAAGCAGCGCGCCCACGAGAAGCTTGCAGCCTTCACGCCCAAGATCGGCTATCCCGACAAGTGGAAGGACTACGCGAGCCTGCTCGTGCGTCGCGATGACCTCATCGGCAACGTGCGGCGCGCGACCGAGTGGCAGTGGCACTACCAGGTGGCACGCCTCGATCAGCCGGTCGACCGCGGCGAGTGGCAGATGACGCCGCAGGAGATCAACGCCTACTACAATCCCTCCAACAACGAGATCGTCTTCCCAGCGGCGATCCTGCAGCCGCCGTTCTTCGATCCGCAGGCGGATGCGGCGGTGAATTACGGCGCGATCGGCGCGGTCATCGGTCACGAGATGGGTCACGGTTTCGACGATCAGGGACGCAAGTTCGGGCCCAGCGGCGCGATGCAGGACTGGTGGACGCCGCAGGACGCCGAGGTATTCGGCGCGCGCACCGCGCGACTCATCAAGGAATTCTCCGCCTTCGAAGCGTTGCCGGGATTGAAGGTCAACGGCGCCAACACGGTGGGCGAGAACATCGGCGACTTGGGCGGCCTCAACATGGCACACGCGGCCTACCGCATCTCGCTGCATGGTCAGCCGGCGCCGGTGATCGGCGGGCTGAGCGGCGATCAGCGCTTCTTCCTCGCCTACGCGCAGGTGTGGCGCGAGAAGTATCGGGACGGTGCGCTACGCGAGTTGGTCATGTCCGACGTGCACAGTCCGTCGCAGTTCCGTGTCAACGGACCGCTGCCGAACATCGACGCCTGGTACGCAGCTTTCAACGTGCAGCCCGGCGACAAGCTCTACATCGCCCCGCAGGAGCGGGTGCGCATCTGGTGATGCGGACTTTCAGGGCTTGACGACGGCCAGCACCACGATCGCCAGCAGCAGCAGCGCCGGCACCTCATTGAACAGCCGATACCAGCGCTGTGAATGGCGCTTCTCGCCGGCGCGCAGCTGCAGCATCAGGCGATAGCAGCCGGCGTGGTAGCCCACCAGCAGCGCCACCAGCAGCAGCTTGGCACGCAGCCAGCCCTGCGCGAGATAGCCGGGCTGTGCGGCGATCATGGCGATGCCGAAGGCTACGGCGAGGAGTGCCCCGAGGCTCATGATGAAGTAGAGCCGCCGCTCCATCAGGACGAAGCGTTCCAGTCCCGGGCGGTCGTCAGTGGCCACGTGATAGACGAACAGCCGCGGCAGATAGAACAGCCCCGCGAACCAGGTGACCACGAACACCACGTGCAAGGCCTTGAGCCACAGCATCGGGCGATTGTAGCCAATGGCCGGCGCCGCCGTGCGGACCCCTCTGGTAGCATGCGTCCGCAACACTCGCCACAGGCAGCCTGCCGTTATGTCCACGCCCAAAGCCGCGAGCCCCTTCCCGAGTAACATCGAGATCGCGCAGCGCGCCAAACTTCTGCCCATCGTGCCGCTGGGGCAGGAGCGGCTCGGGATCCCGGCGGACAGCCTCGAGCCTTACGGGCACTACAAGGCCAAAGTCTCACTCGACTTCCTTGCCGGGCTCAGCGAGCGGCCTGACGGCCGGCTGGTGCTGGTGACCGCCATCTCGCCGACACCGGCGGGCGAGGGCAAGACGACCACTACCGTGGGCCTCGGCGATGCGCTCAACCTCATCGGCAAGAAGGCCATGATCTGCCTGCGTGAGCCCGCGCTCGGACCGGTGTTCGGTGTCAAGGGCGGCGCCGCCGGCGGCGGCTACTCGCAGGTCGTGCCGATGGAAGACATCAACCTGCACTTCACGGGTGACTTCGCCGCCATCGCGCTTGCCAACAATCTGCTGGCAGCGCTCATCGACAATCACATCTACCACGGCAATGCCCTCGGCTTCGACGTGCGGCGCGTCACCTGGCGGCGGGTGGTCGACGTCAACGACCGCGCCTTGCGCAACATCGTGATCGGGCTCGGCGGCCCGAGCAACGGCGTGCCGCGTGAAGACGGCTTCGACATCGTGGTGGCCTCGGAGGTGATGGCGATCCTGTGTCTGTCGAGCAACCTCGCCGATCTCAAGGAGCGGCTCGGACGCATCGTGGTCGGCTATCGTGCCGACCGCCAGCCGATTCGTGCCTCCGACCTGAAGGCGCACGGCGCCATGACCGCGCTGTTGAAGACCGCGCTCGCGCCCAATCTGGTGCAGACGCTCGCCAACAATCCGGCCTTCATCCATGGCGGCCCGTTCGCCAATATCGCCCATGGCTGCAATTCGATCATCGCCACGCGCGGCGCGCTCAAGCTCGCCGATTACGTGGTCACCGAGGCGGGCTTTGGCGCCGACCTGGGCGCGGAGAAATTCGTCGACATCAAGTGTCGCAAGGCGGGGCTGCGGCCCGCGGCGGCGGTGATCGTCGCGACCGTGCGGGCGCTCAAGTATCACGGCGGCGTCGAGCTGGCCGACCTCAAGAGCGAGAATTTGAGCGCGCTCGAGCACGGTGCAGTCAACCTGGAGCGCCACATCGACAACGTGCTCAACCGCTATGGTCTGCCGTGCGCGGTCGCCATCAACCGCCGCGCCGAGGACAGCGAGCGCGAGATTCAACTGCTGATCGAGCGCGTCGGCCGCCACGGTGTGCGCGTGATCAGCGCGACCCACTTTGCTGAGGGCGGTCGCGGCGCCACCGAGCTGGCGCGCGAAGTGGTGCGCCTATGCGAACAGCCGAGCCGTTTCCGTTTCGTTTACGCGGACGACGCCAGTCTGTGGGACAAGATGCAGACCATCGCCACTGAGGTCTACGGTGCCAAGGAAATCAGCGCCGACGCCAAGGTGCGCGCGCAGATCCAGCAGTTGCAGGAGGCCGGCTATGGCCACTACCCGGTGTGCGTCGCCAAGACGCAGTACTCGTTTTCCACCGACCCGAAGCTGCGCGGCGCCCCGAGCGGTCACGTGGTCAATGTGCGCGAAGTGCGTCTCGCCGCCGGCGCCGAATTCATCATCATGATCTGTGGCGACATCATGACCATGCCGGGCCTGCCCAAGGTGCCGGCTGCCGACAGCATCGACGTCGACGAGCACGGCCGCATCACCGGCCTGTTCTGAGCGCCGGCGCCTGCGACAACGCACAGCTGGCGTGCGGCCATTCCGCGACGTGGCCCGGAGCGGCCTGAGCCGCACCTGCGGGCGCTTGCGGCGTGCCGGCGGGTGGACTACCGGCTCACTCCGGCGGCGCATCGCCGGCGAACTTGACGGCGCTCGCCCCCTCGACCGCACCGATCGTCGCGCGCTCGCTGACATACAGCTGTACGGGACGCTCGAAGCGCAGGGTGCCGTTCACCACCGAGCCGGGGCCAACCACGACGCGCGGCTGGCGGTTGCCCCACGAGCTCGAGTCGGAATCCGGGCGCCCGACGTGCACGCCGCCATCGATGCGCGCATTCGGTCCGAGCACGATGTCACCGCTCACGGTGTTGATGCCGGCACCCACGTGCGCGGCACCCACTTTGATCGTGCCGTTGACGTTGGCGAGGTTGCCGCTGACGTCGGCGCCGTCGGCGAGGCTCAGCTTGCCGTTGACCGTGCGCACCGCGCCGCTGACGCGCGCCTGTTCGTCGATGCGGATCGAGCCGTTGACCGTGGACAGTTCCTCGGCGGTGACCTGGCGGTCGAGGGAGATGCTGCCGTTGACGGTGTGAGCGTGGCCGAGCGTGGCAGACTCGCCCGCACGGATGGAACCGTTCACGGTGGACACATCCCCGGTGTGCTCGCCCGGGCCGACGTCGATCGAACCGGTGACACGCGTGATCGCGGGGTCGGCGCAGGCGAGGCTGGCAGCGCCGGCCAGGGCCAGTGCCAGAACGAGAGTACGCGGAAGGTTGAGGCGGGGCATGCGGGTATTACCTTTTCGTGTCAATTCCCTGATTCCTTGGATCGCGCCACGCTGCAATTGGTTTAACAGGGAGGATTCGCCGGCAGCGATGGCCAAAGTCGCTGATTCCAGAGAAAATCTCCCCATGCGAGCGAAGAGTAAGGCCGGCCGGCCGGCGGCGCGTCACGTGCTGGTGGTCGACGTCGGCGGTGCGCACGTCAAATTCCGCATCGGCCCGCGCGGGGTCATCCAGAAATTCGTCTCGGGGCCCAAGATGAGCCCCAAGGACATGGTTGCGGGCATTCGCGCACAGCTCGGCCGCGCCTCTTACGAGGCGGTGTCCATTGGGTATCCCGGGCTCGTGTTCCGCGGGCGTATCGGGGCCGAACCGCACAATCTGGGCACCGGCTGGGTCGGCTTCGACTTCGCGCGCGCCTTCGGCAAGCCGGTGCGCGTGATCAACGACGCCGCCATGCAGGCGATCGGCAGCTATACCGGCGGGCGCATGCTGTTCCTCGGGCTGGGCACCGGGCTAGGGGCCACGCTGATCGTCGATGGCGTGGTGGAACCCACCGAAGTGGGCCACATGCCCTACAAGAGTGGCCGCACCTTCGAGGATTACGTGGGCGAACGCGGGCGTGAGCGTCTCGGTACGCGCAAATGGCGCCGCAAGGTCAACGAAGTCGTCAACGACCTGAAGACGGCGCTCGAGGCCGATTACGTCGTGATCGGCGGTGGCAACGCCGTGCGTCTGAAGATCCTGCCGCCCGGTGTGCGCCTGGGTGACAACCGCAACGCCTTCATCGGCGGCCTGCGTCTGTGGCGCAACCACGGCGCCGGCGGCCTGCTGCTGCCGGGCAGCGGCGGCCGGCCGGCGCGCTAGCCGATGAGCGAGGCACCCCGCGGAGCCGGTCTCCCGCCCACCTGGAGCAGCAGCGCCAAGGAGATGGTCGGCTGCGCCATCCAGTCCTCGCGGCTGTGGTTCACCATCGGCGGCGGCATCATCAACGAGGTGTACTACCCGCGCGTCGACCTGCCGCAGACCCGCGATCTCGGCTTCATCGTCGGCGACGGCGCGGGCTTCTGGGTCGAGGTGAAACGGCTGTGGCAGCACACACTCGAGCTGGCCGCACCCGGCGCACCAGCGGTGCGCATCGTGCACCGGCATGCGCGCTTCCAGCTGAGCCTGCGGGTGACTCCCTGCGAGCACCGCGACGTGCTGCTGATCGAAGTGACGCTCAGCGGTGATGAGAAACTCAGACCGTATGCGCTGTTGGCGCCGCACCTCGGCGGTACCGGTGCCAACAACCTGGCGCGCATCAGTGCGCACCGCGGCCGGCGGGTGCTGTGGGCGGAACAGGGCGGCTACGCGCTGGCACTCGCCGCCGTCGATTCGCGCCAGCAGGACGCCTGGGGCCGCGCCGGCGCCGGCTACGTCGGCAGCAGCGACGGCTGGCAGGACTTCGCCCGCAACGGCAGTCTCACCTGGCAGTACGACGGCGCCGGTCCCGGCAACGTCGCGCTCGCCGGCGAGCTGCCGCGCCAGGCGGTGCTGGCACTCGGCTTCGGCACCAGTTCGGACTCTGCGGCGACCCTGGCGCTGAGCGCGCTGTCGGAGCCGTTCGAGGTCTCGTGGGAGCGGCAGATCATCGACTGGACGCAGTGGCACGCGAGCCGCGTGGAGGAGGAGGGTCTGTTGGCGGGCCTGCCCGCGGCGTGCGTCAGTCAGGTGCGCATCTCCACCATGGTGCTGCGCGTACACCAGGACAAAACCTACCCGGGGGCGATGGTGGCCTCGCTGAGCGTGCCGTGGGGTAACACGCACGAAGAGCGTGAGGGCTACCACCTGGTGTGGCCACGCGACCTGGTCGAGACCGCCGGTGCGCTGCTCGCGGTCGGTGCGATACACGAGGCGCGCAACACTCTGCGCTACCTGCTGGCCACGCAGCACGAGGACGGTCACTGGTATCAGAATCAGTATCTGGGTGGCAAAGGCTACTGGGGCGGTGTGCAGCTGGATGAGACGGCTTTCCCGGTACTGCTCGCCGCAGCGCTCGATGAGCGTGATGCCCTCGGCGGCACCGAGGTCGCCGAGATGATCCGTCGCGCGCTGTCATTTCTGGTGCGCCTGGGTCCGGCCACCGATCAGGACCGCTGGGAGGAGGACGCGGGACTGAACGCCTTCACCCTCGCGGTGTGCATCGCCGCGCTGGTGGTCGGTGCGCCCTACCTGCCCGAAGATGCGCGCGCGCTGGCGCTGGCGTTCGCCGACTACTGGAACGCCCGTCTCGAGGACTGGACCGTCGCCAGAGATACGCCGCTCGCGCAGCGCTTGCAGGTGCCCGGCTATTACGTGCGCGTCTCGCCCGCACAGACTCTGGCCGAGGATCGTCTCACCTTGGGCGGCGTGGTGCCGATCCGCAATCTCAGCCACGACCCGAACCTGCCGGCGGGCGCCCAGGTGAGCGTGGATTTTCTGCAGCTGGTGCGTTTCGGCCTGCGCCGCGCGGAGGATCCCCTCATCGTGGCGACGGTCAAAGTAGCCGATGCGCTGCTCAAAGCGGACACTCCGAGCGGACCGTCCTGGCACCGCTATAACGACGACGGTTACGGCGAACACGACGATGGCAGCGCTTACGATGGCACCGGCCGCGGCCGTCTGTGGCCGCTCCTGACCGGCGAGCGTGGCCACTACGAATTGTGTCTCGGACACGATCCGCTGCCTTACCTCGAGGCGATGACGCGCATGGCCTCGAGCGGCGGCATGCTTCCCGAGCAGATCTGGGACAGCGCGCCGATTCCGGCGCGCGGTCTGGAACCGGGCCGGCCCACCGGTGCCGCGATGCCGCTGGTATGGGCGCACGCGGAGTTCCTCAAACTCATCGCCTCGCGCATGCTCAAGCGCCCCTTCGACCGGCCGAGCACGCTGTGGCAGCGCTATGGCGGCGAGCGGCCGCCTTTGACCCACGTCATCTGGTGCGAACAGGCGCCGGCTCAGGAATTGCCGGAGGACTCGCGCCTCACCGTCGCGCTGCGCGCACCTGGCGCGGTGCACTACGGCTTCGACGGCTGGCAGGACATCCGCGAGGTGAACACCACTCCCAACTCGCTCGGCCTGCATCTGGTGGAGATCGATACGCCGCGGCTGCGCGCCGGACGCCGCATCGACCTGACCTACCACAGTGGCGGCGCCTGGGCCGGCCGGGATTTTCGCATCCGCGTCGTCGCGCGCGCCGCCGGGGCGTGACGGCCGCATGCCTTTCACCCTGGCGCACCCGGCGGCGATCCTGCCGTTGCGCGGCCTGCGCTACCTGCGCACGGCACCGCTCATCATCGGCGCCATGGTGCCCGATACGCCCTATTACCTGCCGGGCAAACTGCAGCACGAAATGCCGGAGATGCACCACTTCGCCGCCTCCTACTCGAGCAGCCTCGCGCTCAGCTATGCGGTGCTGGCAGCGCTCTACCTGCTGCGCCAGCCGCTCACCGCGCTCCTGTCGGCGCGCGCGCGCTGGCTGTGCCTGGCGGCACTCGCGCCCTTCAGTCATGACCCGCTCGAATGGCTGTTTGCCTCGATCGCCATGCTGCTCGGGATCTGGAGTCATCTGTTATGGGACTCCTTTACCCATCTCGACGGCTGGATCGTGCACCGGGTGCCGGCGCTCAGCGCTCCGGTGAGCATCGCCGGCTACGACGGTCCGCTGTGTCATTTGCTGCAGTACCTGAGTTCGGTGCTGGGACTTGCGGTGTTGGTCGTCTGGTATCTGCGTCTGCCGGTGCCGGCGGCGCTGCGCGTGCCGCCGCGCGCACCGGCTGCCTCGGTCGGACCGGTGCTGCTGTTGATCGCGGTGGCGGCCGTGCTCATTGGCGCGGTGCAGGCGACCGAAAGCTTCTACCGCTACGGCGGTGTCTACCGCACCGTCGATGTGTTCCTCACCCACGGGCTCACCTGGTTCGCGCTGCTGTATCTGTTCGCCGGCATCATCGCAACACTCGAGCGCAGCCACGAAGCTCACTCCCTCAGCTCCTAGCGCGGTGTGCCGAACTCCATCGCCCAGTAGATGCCGCTGTCGAGGCGCGGATTGTCGCTGAAGGCGATACCGGCTTCGCGGTAGCCGGGCCACATGAGGTTGGCGCAATGCGCGGGACTGCCGAGCCAGCCGGCCACCAGCTGCTCGGGCGTGGTCAGGCCACGGGCGAGGTTCTCGCCCACCTCACTCCAGCGGTAGCCGGCGCGGCTGATGCGCTGCGCGGGCGAGCTGCCATCGCGCCCGGTGTGATCCATGTAGCCGTAGGCAGCCATGTCGCGCGCGTAGTCGAGCGCGACGCCGTTGAGCAGCGGGCTCAGCTGCAGCGGTGCCGCGGCGGCGAAACTGTCGGCGCCGCAGCGGCGCGGCACCGCGCGCGCCTCGTTGCTCAGCTGCAGTACGCGTGCCGCGATCCGTGCCAGTTCGCCCGCGGCGGGGGGCGTGAACGGCGCGGCGATGGCGAGCCACACGTCACTGGCGCGGCGGTAGCTGCCGATCTCGCTGAGTGCCGGGTCCAGCAGCTGGCGACAGAACTGGCGTGCGAGCACCTGCGCTACCCCGGCCCCCGCAGGCACCTGCGTCACGCTGATGACCAGCAGGCGGGCGGCACGGTAGCCCGACAGCTGCGCGGCGGTGCGCTGATCTGCGCCCTCTGACAGATGGCGTGCGAGGGTATCGAGGCGCGTGTTGGCGCGCAGCGGCGCCGCGCCGCCCTGCAGCTCGGCGCAGCCCTGGGCGCGCACACTGTTCACTGAGTCGATGGGTTCGGCCGCCGCGCCCGGCAGTGGACTGAGCACACTCAGCACGAGCCATGGCAGGTGGCATCTGCAGCGCAGGTCAGTCATTGTGCCCTCATGACGGCTGTTGGCGCGCGCGCGCAATCTACAACCACTGGCTGGCCCTGGCGAGCCGGCAACGAGTTCCAGCTGCTGGATGGCGGCGGTGAATTCTTCCCGCGCATGCTGCAGGTGATCGCAGCCGCGCGCGAGTCGGTGCTGCTGGAGATGTACCTGGTGCGCTCCGGCACGCTGGTGAATGAATTCATCGTGGCACTGAGCGCAGCTGCGCGCCGCGGCGCGCAGGTGTGTGTGCTGCTGGACGGCTTCGGTGCGCTGCATCTGGCGCGCGCCGACCGGCGCCGGCTGCTGGAGGCGGGCATCGAGCTGCGCTTCTTCAATCCGCTGCGCGCCGCCAAGCGCTTCGCCAACCTGCTGCGCGACCATCGCAAGATTCTGGTCGTCGACACCTGCATCGCCTTCGTCGGCGGTGCCGGCCTGACCGATGAATTTGCGCCCGGCTCGCCGCGCGGCCCGTGGCGCGACCTGATGGTGCAGATCGAAGGTCCGGTGGTGGCCGACTGGCAGCGCGCCTTCGCGCGCACCTGGCGCCGCTGCGGTGCCGCGCTCGAGCTGCCCGCGGTCGCGCCGCCAGCGTATCCCGGCGGCGCCCTCGGACGGCTGTCGCTGTCAGAGGCGCGGCAGCGCTCGGTGCTCGCCAACGGCGTGCTCCGGCGCATCGACGCTGCGTATACGCGCGTGTGGATCATGAGTGCCTACTTCGTGCCTTCGCGGCGTTTCCGCCGCGCGCTGACGCGGGCGGCGCGCCGCGGCGCCGACGTGCGCCTGCTCGCCCCCGGCGCGCGCACCGATCATCCGTGGGTGCGCCACGCCGCACGGCGTTTCTACGGCCGCATGCTGCGCAGCGGCGTGCGTATCTTCGAGTATCAGCCGCAGATGCTGCACTCGAAGATGATCCTGTGCGACGACTGGGTGTCGGTGGGCTCCTCCAACCTCGACCGCTGGAGCCTGCGCTGGAACCTGGAGGCGAACCAGGAAGTTGAGGATCAGCGCTTCGCCGATGCGGCCGCGGCACTCTTCATCAAGGACTGTCTCGCCTCGCGCCGCATCAGCCGCCGCTACTGGCGCCAGCGCGCCTGGCTGGACCGGCTGCGCGAGCGTATCGCCGGCACGCTCGATCGCTATACCGGCCGCTGGCGGCGACCGCGCTAGGCGTCAGGGCGCCGCGCGCGGCATGAACAGCTCGTTGCTGCGCACGAACGCCAGCAGGAACGGCGCCATCATCTGCATCTGACTGGCGTGCGCCGCGAGTGCCAGGCGCTTGTGTTCCTCCTCCGCGGGAGTGAGCGCGAACGCTGCGCTGGCGAGACCTGCGGCCGCGGGCGCCGGAAACAGCGGCACGCCCGGCATCAGCTGACGCGGCGCCGGCCAGCCCAGGCCCCCATGGACGATCCACCAGCGCACACGTGCGCTCAGGCCGAGGCGCGCGGCCACCGCGAGGGTGAGCCGCCCGGTGGCGCGGTGATCCGGATGCAGGTCGGCAAGTCCCGGCGCGAGGATCAGGGTGGGCTGCAGGCGCGACAGCACCGCTGCGAAGTCGTGCTCGAGACTGGCACCGGTGTAGGGATGCCCGGGAAACAGCGCCTGTGCATAGGGAACTGCGGCGGCGCCGGTGGTGGCGGAGGTGTAGGGCACCGCCGCGGCATCGAGGAGCGCACTCACGCCGCCATCCGGGTAGCCGAGAAACAACTGAGCGGCCGGCGGCACGCCGAGCTGTGCGGCGGCGGCGCGCGCTTCCGCCATGCGCTGCTCGCCCAGCGCGCGCCCTTTGGCGGGGTCGTTGAACAGCGCTCGCTCGAGCAGCAGCAGATCCCAGCGCGCGGCATCGCCGCTGGTGATCCACAACACGCTGACCTCGCCGCCCGCGGCGAGCACCCGCTGGATGATGCCGCCGCAGCACAGTGTTTCGTCATCCGGATGCGGCGCCACGACCAGCAGCCGGGTGGCGGCATCCAGCGGCGGCAGCGGCGCGGCGGACACGGCCAGCGCCGCTGGCGCGCGCGTGAGCTGCGCCCCGGTGGGCACGCTGAGCGCGGCCGCCAACAGCACGATTGCCACTCGGGTGGCGGACTGCATGATGCGGCAGTGTCGCACGCTGGCGGTGCTTTTCGTTACAGTGGGCGCGGCCACAGGAGATTGCATGCTGCGCTTACCCCCGCTTGCTTACCACGACCCGAAGTTCATCGACTCCGATGAAGGACGTCCGATCCGGATCGTGTCCGAGTATCTGGCGCCGCTGCAGGCGTTCACCGCCGCCGGAGTGAATGCGACCGTCGTGTTTTTCGGCTCGGCGCGCCTGCGCTCCGGCGGCCCGCTCGGCCGCTACTACGACGAGGCGGTGGAGCTCGCGCGCCTGGTGAGTGAGTGGAGCCAGAACGAGTGTGGCGGGCGGCTGGTGGTGTGCTCCGGCGGCGGTCCGGGCATCATGGAGGCCGCCAACCACGGCGCGATGCTCGCCGGCGCGCGCAGCGTCGGTCTCAACATCGGACTGCCGCACGAGCAGCGCCCCAATCCCTACATCACCAACGGACTGTCTTTCGAGTTCCACTATTTCTTCATGCGCAAGCTGTGGTTCGCCCATCTGGCGCACGCCTTGATCGCCTTCCCGGGCGGCTTCGGCACCTTCGACGAACTGTTTGAGATCCTGACACTGGCGCAGACGCAGAAGCTCGACCGCACCATCCCGGTGCTGCTGTACGGGTCCGCCTACTGGCAGGAAGTGGTCAACTTCCCGGCGCTGGTGCGCCACGGCACCATCGCGGCCGAGGATCTCAAGCTGTTCGAGTTCGTCGACGAGCCGCGCGCGGCGCTCGAGCTGCTGCGGCGCCGCGTGCCGGCGGCCTCACTCACGACCGCGCCGATGCAGTTCGCCGCCTCGCGCTGTGCGGCGCAGTCCTAGCTCACAGCACGCGCAGGCTGGGATCGATCTCGGCCGCCCAGGCTTTCAGACCGCCCTCGAGATTGGTGGGCGCGCTGATGTTGGCGGCGAGCGCCATCTGGCAGGCGGCGAGGCTGCGCCCGCCGCTGCGGCAGATGAACACCGGTGCGGCGCGACCGGTGATCTCGCCCAGACGGGCGCTCAGTTCGCCCAGCGGAATGTGCATCGAACCGGGCAGGTGTCCGGCGCCGAATTCGTCGCTCTCGCGCACGTCGACCAGCAGCGGCGGCGGCCCCGCGCCCAGCAGCTCGCTCAGCTGTTGCGCGGAGATGCGGCGAATGCCCTGCGGGGAAGCGCTGTTGCTCGTGGCCATGGCGTGCTCGGCTAGTGTGATGGTGGGGTGGTCACCGCAGACCGCGCAGTCGCTGCGGCGGCGGATGCGGAACTCGGCAAAGCGCATCTCGAGCGCATCGTAGGTGAGCAGGCGCCCGATGAGGGTGGCACCGGCGCCGGTGATGAGCTTGATCGCCTCGGTCGCCTGCAGCGTCCCGAGCACGCCCGGCAGCACGCCGAGCACGCCGGCATCCGCGCAGCTGGCGACCGCGGCCGCGGCACCGTGCGGGAAGGCGCAGCGATAGCACGGTCCGGCGCCGGGCACGTAGGTCATCAACTGACCCTCGAAGCGGTGGATCGCCGCCGCCACCAGCGGGCGCTGCAGCAGCACACAGGCATCGTTGATCAGGTAGTGCGCCGGCAGGCGGTCGGTACCGTCGAGGACCAGGTCGTACTGTTCGAACAGGGCGCGCACGTTGTCGGCCGTCAGCCGCACCGCATGCGCGTTGATGCGAATGTCCGGGTTGAGGGCCGCGAGGCGCTCGGCGCCGCTGGCAGCCTTCGGCCGACCGATGGCGCTGCTGTCGAACAGCACCTGGCGCTGCAGGTTGGAGAGCTCGACACAGTCGTAGTCCACCAGCCCGAGCGTGCCGCAGCCGGCGGCCGCCAGATACAGGGCGGCAGGTGAACCCAGGCCGCCGGCGCCTACCACCAGTACCCGCGCCGCCTTCAGGCGCTCCTGCCCGGCGCTGCCGAGTTCCTGCAGCGACAGGTGGCGCTGATAGCGCTCGCGCTCGCGCGCGGACAGGGTCGGGGCATGGACGGCACTCATGGCCGCGAGCATCGGCGCGGGGCCGCTGCGCTGTCAACGCCCGGCGGCGCGGGGCTTCAGCGCCGGGGTGGTGCAGCGTATGCTTCGCCGCCGGCTACCGCGGGCACGCAGAAGGATTCACCGTGAAGGCAACCGTGCATCTTCGTCATATGTCAGTAGTGCTCGCGCTGGGGTTCGCGGGCAGCAGCGCTGCGCAGACGCACCCGCCGGTGGCGCAGCCGGTGCCGGCGCACCACGGGGCCTCCGACGCACGCTTCGCCGAGGTCGAACACGAGTACGTCACCTACGTGCTGCAGCGGTTTCCGGTGGTGGCGACCTATCTGGGCGGTGCGGAATTTGACCCGCAGCTGCAGCACGTGGATGGCACGCTGCGTGACTACGCCCCGGAGGCGTTGCAGAAGGAGCAGCAGCGCCTGGTGGAATTCCGCGCGCGCTTCGCCGCGCTCGCACCGGCGGGACTGTCGGCACGGCGGCGCATCGACCGCTCGGTGGCGCTCGCCGAGATTGCCTTCATGCTGCACGAACAGCAGGTGCGGCATTATCAGCAGCGCTCACTCGATTCCTACGTGGACGAGCCCTTCCGCGGCGTCGACTGGCAGATCCAGGGCATGACTGCGACCGGCGCTGCGACCTACGGCACAGACGCCGAATGGCAGGAAGTCATCGCGCGCTGCCGCGCGATACCGGCCTACCTGCTGCGCGCGCAGGGGCAGCTGCGCGCCGGCGTCACTGCGCACAACACTCCCGACTGGCGCGTGCTGAGCGGCTACGGACTGCAGAGCGCTCAGGCCGATGCCGATTACTTTGGCAAGACCCTGCAGCAGATCGCTGCGGCTGACGTGACCGGTGCGCACCGCGAGGCGCTGTTGCACGAGCTGCAGGCCGCCGGCAACGCGGCGGCCAGCGCCTACGGCCAGCTGCGCGATTTCGTCGCCAGCACCTTTTTCGACAATGTGCACGCGGACGGCGCCGCGGCACTGAAAAGCGAATATCGCGCCGATCATTTTGCCTTCGGCGAAGCCGAGTACGACTGGGCGCTGCACAACAACCTGCGCCTGTCCGACAGCGCCGCGCAGCTGTTCAGCGCTTCCTGGCCGGTGGTGCAGGCGACGCGCGCGGAGATGGTGACGCTGGCGCAGTCGATCGCCGCCAGTCACCAGTGGCCGGCCTCGAGCGACGGGCCGGAGACGGTGCGGCAGGTGTTCGCGCAACTGGCGCAGAACGCGCCGCGCACGGATGTGGAAATGGCCGACGGTTACCGCAAGACCGGTCAGCGCATCGTCGCCTACGCGCGCACCACCGGTTTGTTCGCGGTGCCGAGCGATTACCGCCTCGACGTCACGGTGACACCGCCGCCGCTGCGCGCCTCGATCGAGGGCGCCGCCTACTATCCTGCCCCGCCGTTCAAGAAGACCGGCGTCGGCCGCTTCTACGTGACCCCCACCGGCGATGACCAGGCGCAGCTGCGCGAGCAGCACAACTACGCCGCAATGCCGGACCTCGCGGCACACGAAGGGTTTCCCGGCCACGACTGGCACTACAAGGTCATGACCGAGTACCGCGCGCAGATCTCGCCGGTGCGCTGGCTCACGCCCGGGGCGGTGGAGGATTCCTCCTCGATGTGGCAGGACTCGATGGCGGCGGAGGGCTGGGCGCTGTATTCCGAGGCGCTGTTGGCCGAGCCCGCGCACGGCGCGCCGAACGGCTTCTATTCGCCGGAGGAGCATCTCTACCAGCTGCGCGGCAAGCTGTATCGCGATCTGCGCGTCCGCATCGACACCGGCATTCATACCGGGCATCTCGGGTTCGAGGATGCGGTGACACTGTTCTCCGAGGTCGTCGACTTCCTGCCGGGCTCATGCCAGGACGCCGCGGCGCTCAAGGCGGACGCCAAGGCCGCCAGCTGCAAGGAAGCGCGCGGTGCGGTGACGCGCTACTCACGCTGGCCGACCCAGGCGATCACTTACCGCCTGGGCAAGGAACAGATCCTGGCGCTGCGCCGGCGTGCCCAGCAGGCGCTCGGCGCCCGCTTCGTCACCGAGCGCTTCCACCTCGAGTTCATGAAGCAGGGCACCATCCCGGCCGGCTATTTCGGCGATGAGCTGCTGCGCACGCTGCGCGCGACGCCCTGAGGAGCGCGCGCGACCGCCTCAGGCGGTGGCGGGCTGACAGATGAACAGATGCGCCGGCAGGACGTTGAGCGGCTGGAAGCTGCGCCCCACGTAGCCAAAGATGCGCTTCAGGTCCTGAAAGACGCGCGCCGAGAACTGATAGACGAGAAATGCGCCGCCCGGGCCGAGCATGTCGCGCGTCTTGCGCAGGATCTGCTCGCGCAGCGGTGCGGGGATGGTGCTGAAGGGGATCCCGGAGATGATGTAGTCGGCATGCGTATGACCGAGGCGACGCAGGGTCTCGTCCACATCGACCGCCGAACCCTGCACGACCTGCAGGCGGTGATCGCTGATGGTGCCGCGCAGATGGCTGACGAAATCCGGATTCATCTCGATGGCGATCAGCGCGGCATCCGGGCGCATGCGCCGCAGCAGCTCCGCCGTGATGGTACCGACCCCCGGGCCGTACTCGACGATCACCCGTGCCCGGCCCCAGTTGATCGGTTCCAGCAGCTGCTTGATGAGGAAGCGCGAGCTCGGGACGATGGAGCCGAGCATGCGCGGATGACGGAAGAAATTACGCGCAAACAGCAGCGCATTGCCATTCGGCAGCCGGGGCGATTCAGGGTTGTTGTGCACTTGTTCCCCCACGGTTCGGTACTTGTCACTCTATAGCAATAAATGCCGGCCGATACCACTTGCCGCAGCTGGCACAGGTGTGCCGCGGCGGCCGTGATACAGGCGCGCGGTGATCAGCCGCCGGCGCGGCGGGCCTCAAGCCCGAGCTTGCACAGCTCGGCCACCAGGCGGTCACGGTGCTCACCCTGGATCTCGATGACACCGTCCCTGACAGCGCCCCCCGCGCCGCAAAGCTTCTTCAGGCGCGTGGCGAGTTCCTGCAGCTGCGGCTCCGTGAACGGCAGACCGCTGATCACGGTCACCCCTTTACCGCCGCGGCCGGCGACGGCGCGGCCGACGCGCACGCGCGCCGCGCCTGGCGCGGCCGGTGGCTTATGTCCGGCGGTGGCTCCGACGCGCGGCGGCTGGCGCAGCACCACGCCGCGGAAGGTGTGTTTGGGCTTCATCGTAGTGTTACCCGTTTGAGGCGACTACAATCCTGCCCAACTCGCAATCGCCGGCGCAACTTCCTGCAGCTGGCTTCGCCGCAAGAGGCCCAACTCCATGACCCCACGGTCGCGCTTGCATGTTCCCTCGCCGCCGGCCCGACCGGGGCAGGAACCCGATTTCAGCTACGTCCAGATCTCACCCGCCGGGGCGGTCAACCGGCCCGACGTGACCGCCAGTGCACGCGACATCGAGAACCTGTCGCTCGAACTGGTGCGGGTGCTCGATGACGACCACCGCGCTGTGGGCGCCTGGAATCCGCATCTCGAGGCGCCTGAGCTGCAGGTGGCGCTGCGTCACATGCTGTTGACGCGTCTGTTCGACGACCGCATGCAGCGCATCCAGCGCCAGGGGCGCATCTCCTTTTATATCAAGTCGACCGGCGAGGAAGCGGTGGCGGTGGCTGCCGGCATGGCACTCACCCCGGGCGACATGCTGTTCCCCTCGTATCGCCAGCAGGGACTGCAGGTCGTACGCGGCCGCAATCTGGTCGATCTCATGTGCCAGTGCCTGTCGAACACCCGTGACATGTGCAAGGGCCGGCAGATGCCGATCATGTATCACTGGGCGCAGGGCAACATCTTCTCCGTTTCCGGCAATCTCGCCACCCAGTTCCCGCAGGCGGTCGGCTGGGCCATGGCCGCAGCGATCAAGGGCGAGGACAACATTGCCGCCGGCTGGATCGGCGAGGGCTCAAGTGCCGAGGCTGACTTCCACTACGCCATGACTTTCGCCGCGGTCTACCAGGCGCCGGTGATTCTCAACCTGGTCAACAATCAGTGGGCAATCTCCACCTTCCAGGGATTCGCCGGCGGTGAGCACCGCACCTTCGCGCAGCGCGGTCCCGGTTACGGCATTCCCGGGATCCGCGTGGACGGCAACGACTTCCTCGCGGTCTATGCCGTCACCCAGTGGGCGGCGCAGCGCGCCCGCCAGAGCGGCGGTCCGACGCTCATCGAGCTGGTCACGTACCGCGCCGCGGCCCACTCCACCAGCGACGACCCCTCGCGTTACCGTCCCAAGGAGGAATGGCGCGCCTGGCCCTTGGGCGATCCGATCACGCGCCTCAAGGACCACCTGATCACGCTCGGCGAGTGGTCCGAGGAGCGTCAGACCCAGCTGCATCAGGAGCTCGAGGCCTACGTCACCGCCTGCTGGAAGGAGGCCGAGTCCTACGGCACGCTCACCCACGGGCCGACGCTCGATCCGCTCAGCATGTTCGAAGATGTCTTCAAGGAAATGCCGGCGAATCTCGTGCGCCAGCGTGCGGAGCTGCGCGCCCTGATAGAAAGCGGTGCGGCACCACGCAGCGGTGAGGCGCCGCCGCGCGCGCAGGAGGGCTGAGAATCATGGCGCGCATGAACATGGTGCAGGCCCTCAACTCGGCGATGGATGTGATGATGGAGCGCGACCCGCGCGTGGTGGTGCTGGGCGAGGATGTGGGCTACTTCGGTGGCGTGTTCCGCGTCACCGACGGACTGCAGCGCAAGTACGGCGAGCAGCGCGTGCTCGACACCCCAATCGCCGAGGGCGGCATCATCGCCGCGGCGATCGGCATGGGCGTCAATGGGCTGAAGCCGGTAGCCGAGATTCAGTTTGCCGATTACATCTACCCGGGCTTCGATCAGGTGGTGAGCGAGCTGGCGCGCCTGCGCTACCGCTCGGCTTCGGACTTCCATTCGCCGGTCACCATCCGCACCCCGTGCGGCGGCGGCATCCGCGGTGGGCAGACGCATTCGCAGAGTCCGGAGGCGATCTTCGCGCACGTATGCGGCATCAAGGTGGTGATGCCGTCCAATCCCTACGACGCCAAGGGTCTGTTGATCAGCGCGATCGAGGATGAGGACCCGGTCGTGTTCTTCGAGCCCAAGCGCATCTACAACGGCCCGTTCGACGGCGATGCGCACAAGCCGGCGGTACCCTGGAGCGCGCATCCGCGTGGCGAGGTGCCTGACGGCCACTACACCGTGCCCATCGGGCGCGCCGAGGTGGTGCGCGAGGGCAGGGACCTCACCATCCTCACTTACGGCACCATGGTGCACGTGGCGGCAGCGGCAGTCGGCCTGTCCGGCTACGACGCTGAGATCGTCGATGTGCGCACAATGTCGCCGCTCGACGTCGATACGTTGTGCACTTCGGTGTGCAAGACCGGGCGTTGCGTGGTGGTGCACGAGGCGACCCGCTTCGCCGGATACGGCGCGGA
>Ga0070761_10000645_pt1 | contig 22368 bp, 11 predicted proteins | sample HubBroMetageREF1_FD_66724 | JGI IMG/M metagenome (GOLD analysis project Ga0070761, IMG submission 66724) | Reference soil microbial communities from the Hubbard Brook experimental Forest, New Hampshire, USA - Hubbard Brook CCASE Soil... | ecosystem: Environmental > Terrestrial > Soil >... | reverse complement strand
ACGTCGACCAGCGCGAACCCGACGAACTCCGGCGCAGACACGAGCCGCAGCCTCTCCTGGCAGGTCAACGACGGCACGCTCAGCTCCAACACCGTGACCAGCAATGTGACGGTGGTCGGCGTGGCCACGGCACCGGTGCTTAGCGGTGCGGGCAACACGGTGACCTTCACTCAGGGCGGGGCTCCGGTCGCGGCGTCGCCGTCCATCGCGGTCACGGATGTCGACAGCGCCACGCTCGCTTCGGCGACGGTATCCGTCAGCTCTGGGTTCTTCAGCGGCGATGTCCTCGCGGCCGTCACGACGGGCACCGCCATCACGGCGAGCTACAACGCCGGCACCGGTGTGCTGACCTTGAGCGGCATTGACACCCTGGCGAATTACCAGACGGTACTGGACTCAGTGACCTTCACGTCGACCAGCGCGAATCCGACCAACTATGGTGCCGACACCAGCCGCGGCCTGTCGTGGCAGGTGAATGACGGCACGCTGAACTCGAACACCGTCACCAGCACGGTGACCGTGGTGGGTGTGGACCAGGCGCCGGTGCTGGCCGGTGCCGGCAACACGGTGACCTTCACGCAGGGCGGGTCGGCGGTGGTGGCTTCGTCCGGGATCACGGTGTCCAGCGTCGACAATCTCGATCTCGCCTCCGCGACGGTGTCCATCAGCACAGGATTCTTCGCGGGCGACGCGCTAGCCGCGGTGACCACGGGCACCGCGATCACCGCGAGCTACAACGCGAGCACCGGGGTGCTGACCTTGAGCGGCAGCGACACGCTGGCCCACTACCAGACGGTGCTCGACTCGGTGACCTACAGCTCGACCAGCGCCAACGCGACCAATTCCGGCGCCGACTTGAGCCGCACCTTGAGCTGGCAGGTGAACGACGGCACCCTGAACTCGAACACCGTCACCAGCAGCGTGACCGTGGTCAGCGTGGCGACGGCGCCTGTCCTGAGCGGTGCGGGCAATACGGTCACCTACACGCAGGGCGGAGCGGCCGTGATCGCGTCGCCCGCGATCACGGTGAGCGATGCCGAGAGCCCCACGCTCGTTTCGGCGACGGTGTCGATCGGCAACGGGTTCTTTGCGGGTGACACACTCGCCGCGGTGACCACGGGCACCGGCATCACGGCCACCTACAACGCCGCTACCGGGGTGCTTTCCTTGAGCGGTACCGCGACGCTCGCGAACTATCAGACGGTGCTCGACTCGGTCACCTACAGCTCGACCAGCACCAATCCGACCAATACCGGTGCCAACACCAGCCGCACCTTGAGCTGGCAGGTCAATGACGGCACGCTCGCCTCGAACACCGTGACGAGCACTGTGAATGTGGCCGTTGCAGCCACTACTCCGGTGCTCACCGGCGCCGGCAACATAGTGACCTTCACTCAGGGTGGTGCACCGGTTGCCGCTTCGCCGGGTATTGCGATCTCGGATACCGAGAGCGCAACTCTGGCGTCGGCGAGAGTGTCGTTCGGCAGCGGATTCTTTGCGGGCGATGTACTCACTGCGGTGACCACGGGCACGGCCATCACCGCGACCTACAGCACGACGACCGGATTGCTCACCCTCACGGGCACCGACACCCTGGCTCATTACCAGCAGGTGCTCGAGTCGGTGACTTACAGCTCGACGAGTGCGAATCCGACCGACTACGGCACCGACACGAGCCGCACCTTGGACTGGCGGGTGAACGACGGCGCGCATAACTCGGCGATCGTCACCAGCACGGTGAAGGTGGTGGGGGTGGATCAGGCGCCGGTGCTCGCCGGTGCGGGCAACACCGCGACCTACACGCAGAACGGCGCGGCGGTGACTGCTTCGGGCAGTCTGACCGTGACCGACGCCGACAACCTCGATCTGGCGTCGGCGACCGTCTCGATCAGCGGTGGGTTCTTTGCGGGCGATGTGCTCAGTACGGTGACCACGGGCACGGCCATCACCGCGAGCTACAACGCGGCGACCGGCGTGCTCACCCTCACCGGCACCGACACCTTGGCGCACTACCGCACGGTACTGCACTTGGTGAAGTTCAGCTCGACGAGCTTGAACCCGACCGACTACGGCACCGATTTGAGCCGCACATTAAGCTGGCAGGTGAGCGACGGCACGCTCGCCTCGAACACCGTGACCAGCAATGTGACGGTGGTCGGCGTGGATCAGGTGCCGGTGATCGCGGGCGCGGGCAACACGGTCTCGTACACCCAGGGCGGGGCGGCGGTGGTGGCGTCGTCAGGCGTAACGGTGTCCAGCGCAGACAATCTGGATCTCGCCTCGGCGAGAGTGTGGTTCGGCAGCGGATTCTTTGCGGGCGACGTGCTCGCTGCCGTGACCACGGGTACGGCCATCACGGCGAGCTACAACGCGGCGACCGGCGTGCTCAGCCTCACCGGCACCGACACCCTGGCGCATTACCAGCAGGTGCTCGACTCGGTGACCTACAGCTCGACGAGTGCGAATCCGACCGACTACGGCGCTGACCTGAGCCGCACCCTGAACTGGCGGATCAACGACGGCACGCACAACTCCGCGACCATCACCAGCACGGTGACGGTGGCCGGCGTGGATCAGGCGCCGGTGCTCGGCGGTGCGGGCAACACCGCGACCTACACGCAGAGCGGCGCGGCGGTGACTGCTTCGGGGAGTCTGACCGTGACCGATGCCGACAACCTCGATCTGGCGTCGGCAACCGTCTCGATCAGCGGTGGGTTCTTTGCGGGCGATGTGCTCACTGCGGTGACCACGGGCACGGCCATCACGGCGAGCTACAACGCGGCGACCGGCGTGCTCACCCTCACCGGCACCGACACCGTGACGCACTACCGGGGAGTACTGCACTCCGTGAGGTTCAGCTCGACGAGCTTGAACCCGACCGACTACGGCACCGACACGAGCCGCACCTTGAGCTGGCAGGTGAGCGACGGCACGCTCGCCTCGAATACCGTGACCAGCAATGTGACGGTGGTCGGCGTGGATCAGGCGCCGGTGCTCAGCGGTGCGGGCAACACGGTCACTTACACCCAGGGCGGGGCGCCGGTAGCGGCCTCGCCGGCGATCACGGCGTCGAGTGTTGATAACCTCGATCTGGCATCCGCGAGTGTGACGATCAGCACCGGGTACTTCGCCGGCGACGTGCTTGCAGCCGTGACCACGGGTACCGCAATCACTGCGACCTACAGCACCACAACGCATCGGCTCACCCTGACGGGCAGCGACACTCTGGCCCATTACCAGCAGGTGCTCGAGTCGGTGACGTACAGCTCGACGAGTGGGAATCCGACCAACTACGGCGCGGACACGAGCCGCACCTTGAGCTGGTTGGTGAATGACGGCACGCTCAACTCTGCCACTGTCACAAGCAAGGTGACCGTGGTGGGAGTGGATCAGGCGCCGGTGCTCGGCGGTGCGGGCAACACGGTGGCCTTCACGCAGGGCGGCGCCCGAGTGGTTGCGTCCCCTGCGATCACGGCGTCGAGTGTTGATAACCTCGATCTGGCGTCGGCGACCGTCTCCATTACCTCAGGCTTCTTTGCCGGCGATACGCTGGCCGCGACGACCACAGGCACCGGCATCACGGCGACTTACAACGCGACGACGGGGGTGCTCACACTTAGCGGCAGTGCCACGGTGGCCCATTACCAGACGGTGCTGCGATCGGTCACTTACCAATCGACGAGCACGAACGCGACCAACGGCGGCACCGACTTGAGCCGCACGCTCACTTGGGTTGTGAATGATGGGACGCTCAATTCCAATAGCGTGACCAGCACGGTGACGGTGGCGGCGGCTGCAACCCCCGCAGTCGCCGCGGGCCCGGCTGTCATTACCCCGGCCGCTGCCGCGACCGCGAACGTCGTGACGCTGACCGCAGCACCGGCCGCGACGACCAAGACCGTGACGCTGACCGCGACGCCGGCCGCAACATCGGCGGCAGCGCAGGTCGCGCAATCGAAACCGCAGATGCTTGCGAATACCCGCTTGAACATGGGCAGCCTCAGCGCCGCCGCCGGCTCGAACGTCGTGGTACCGGTCAACATCTCGAGCGCACGCGGCCTGCAATCGATGCATCTGGTGGTCCGCTACGACGCTCGTGCGATGACGCCGGTCGCCGTCGAGCCCAGCGCACTGACCTCCGGCTTCTCGTACAAGGTGGGGGTTGTCAGCCCCGGTGAACTGCGCATCGAAGCAACCAACCCAAGGCCGCTCAAGGAGGGGAGCGGAGCGTTATTCGGATTGAAATTCGCCCTGGCTCCCACGGCGACGGGCAAGTTCTCGATCGACTTCGCGAGCGCCACCTTAAACGGCAATCGGCTAGCGGTGCGCGACCCGAACGAGGGGGCGATTATTGTCAAGGCGCCGCCGGCTGCGGCGCCGAAGGCGGGTCCCAAACCGGCCATCAACCTGAAGCAGTCGGCCACCAACTTTGAGCTCAGCAACGGTAAAACGCATGCCTGGCTGGATGAATTCCTGAAACCCTCCGAGGGTAAGAGCACCAAGGCGAACTCATGGAGCGTCGTGGTCAAGCCTCGGACCCTGCATTGAGGGGAACATGTCAAATGGCGTCGAGCGCTGCAAAATGCGTCGAACGCAGGGAAAAACCCCAAGAAAAAGCTTAAGATAGTGCGCAAACGTTAGGGGATGTGAAGATGCAAATGATCCTGTTAACGACGCGCTTTCGCATGCTGGCAACGTCCTCGCGCGGCAGAGCACACACTCGATCATGACAATACCACCCGGCGGCGGACGCGCTGCTGTGGTCGGCGCCGTCGCCTCCGAACCTCGACTCGGCTCTTCGTTCTCTTCCACGGCGCAAGCGGGGGCCACGGCGGATTTCTGGTCGCTTCTGGTCAATGCGCGCACCTCCGAGCAACTGTGTCAGGCCTGGCTCGGCATCCTGTGTCAATGGATACCGGGTACCCAGGCCGGATTGCTGCTGCTGCACGAAGAAAGTGACCGCTACGCGCCGGCGGCCATCTGGCCGGACCAAGAGCGCGACATGTCGCACATGGCGGGCGCTGCACAGGAGGCGCTGGTCGAGCGGCATGGGGTGGTGCGCGACGAGTCGAGCGGCATGGCGCAATGCGCCTACCCGCTGCTCGGGGCCGATATGGCGTACGGTGTCGTCGTGCTGCACGTGGTGGCCCGCGGCGAGACCGGCATGCGCGATGCGCTGCGGTTGCTGCACTGGGGTGCCGGGTGGCTGGTCGGGCTGTTCGACAAGCGGCATCTGCTCGACAATGAACGACGGCTCAATCGATCCGCGCTGTTGCAGGACCTGCTGCTGGGCGCCCTCGCCGAGCGGCACGAGGACGAGGCCGCCCGCTGGATCGTCAATCGTCTGACGGAGGCACTGCCGTGCCGCAACGCCATGCTGGCTCGCAGCCGCGGCGCCGCGGCCGCGTCGGTGGAATTGATCAGCGTTTCCGGCAGCGCCGGGTTCGAGGCGCGCGCCAACCTGCTCGCGGCCGCGCGCGAGGCGTTGCGCGAGGCACAAGTGAGCGGCGAGATGCAGTGCCATCCGCCCGTCGGGGCCGACGGGTCGGCTCCAATGCCTCTCGTGGATTCCCTGGCAGATTATTGCCGGGAGGCGCAGGCGGGCGGTGCGGTGACGTTGCCGCTCGTGACCCAAGGCCGCAAGCTGGGTGCACTCCTGGTGGAATCAGAGACGCCATTCGACGCCGCTACCCGCGAGTTCCTACAGACGCTGGCGCTGGCGCTGGCGCCTTGCATCGATGTACAAAAGACCGCGAGCCGCGGATTACTCGAGCACGCGCACTCGCGGGCGGCCGACGCGCTGCGCACACTGGCCGGCCCGCGGTTTCCAGGACTCAAGCTGGTCGGTGCTCTCGGTCTCATTGCCTTGCTCGCGGCCGCTCTCTTGCAGACCGATTTTCGCGTTCGTGCCCCCGCCACGGTCGAAGGCCAGCTGCAACGCGTGGCCGTCGCGCCCTTCGACGGCTATATCGCCGTGGCCGACATTCGTGCCGGCGATACGGTGCATGCGGGGGACGTGCTGGCACGCATGGACGACCGGGACTTGAAGCTCGCCGAAGCCAAGGCTGCCGCCGACGATGAGCTGGCGGAGCGCAAACTGCGCGAGGCCATGGGGCGCGGTGACGCGGTGGCGGTGCGGCTCGCGCAGGCCGATGTCGATCAGGGTAACGCCGAACTCGCACTGGTCCGCGAAAGACTATCGCGCGCGGCAATCACCGCGCCTTTCGACGGGCGGGTGGTCAAGGGCGACTTGTCGCAGCAACTCGGGGCGCCGGTGGAGCAGGGCAAGGTGCTGTTCGAGATCGCGCCCATGGACGCGTGGCGGGTGGTGCTCAAGGTGGACGAGCGCGACATCGTTCATATGCAGCTGGGACAGCAGGGTGACCTGCTGTTGGCGGGTCTCTCGGGTGAGCACTTCGGTATCCGCGTCAGCAAGATTTCCCCGGTGGCGCAGGCCGAGGAGGGTCGCAACAGCTTTCGCGTCGAAGCCCAGCTGCAGGGGGGCGGATCGGCCATACAGCCGGGCATGGAGGGGGTGGGCAAGATTCAGGCGGGCCGGCATAGCCTTTTGTGGATCGGCTTCCATCGATTGTTCTACTGGGCCCGTTACACCGCATGGACAATCGGCCTGTAGTGCGGGGCGCCGAAGGCGGGCTGCATACTCAGCTCGTCAACAGCCATTGGTATCGCGTCGCGGGGGTGGTGCCCCGGCTGCGTCAGCAACTGCGCGTCCATGCGCATCGCTATCGGGGGCGGCTCTGGTACGTGATCGAGGACCGGATGAACGGCCGCTATCACCGCTTCGACCGCCAGGCTTGGCGCATCATTCATCTGCTCAACGGCACGCTCACCTTGGAGCAGCTATGGCATCGCCTGGCGAGCGAGCCCGGCGCCCACACACCCAGCCAGGAAGACATCCTTGCACTGCTCGGGCAGCTGCACAGCCTGGATCTGCTCGCCTCCGGATCGCTGCCCGACCTTGCCGAGGCCGCACGGCGCGAGCGCAGCCAATCGCGCCAGCGGCGCTGGCAACGCTACATGAATCCCTTGGCGCTGCGCTTCCGCCTGTGGGACCCGGATAAATTTCTGGTGCGCACGGTGGAGGTCCTCAAGCCCGTGCTCAATCGCGGCGGCGCCCTGCTGTGGCTCGCCTGGGTGCTGCCGGCGCTGGTGCTCGCGGTGTCTCATTGGCCGGAGCTCAACAGCAACGCCGCCGAGAGGTTGCTGGCCCTCGATAATCTGGCGCTGCTGTGGCTGATCTTTCCGCTGGTCAAGGCGCTGCACGAGATCGGTCATGGTGTCGCCTGCCGGCTTCGGGGCGGCGAAGTGCACGACATGGGCGTCATGCTGCTCATCTTTCTGCCGGTGCCCTATGTGGACGCGTCCAGCTCGTGGGCGTTCGCCAGCAAACGCGATCGCATGCTGGTCGGTGCCGCAGGCATGCTGGTGGAGCTGGCCATCGCGGCGGGCGCGTTCTATTTCTGGCTGTGGCTCGAGCCCGGCACGGCAAAGGCCATTGCCTACGACGTGGCGGTGCTCGCCAGCGTGACGACCCTGCTTTTCAACGGCAATCCGCTCCTGCGCTACGACGGCTATTACATCGCGAGCGATGCGCTCGAGATCCCGAATTTCTCGCAGCGCGCCACGCGCTACTGGGGCTATCTCGTCGAACGCTGGATCATGCGGCGCCCGGAGCTCCACTCGCCGGTGATGGCGCCGGGCGAATCGTTCTGGTTCTCGATGTATGCGCCGCTCTCGTTCGTGTACCGAATGTTCGTGCTGTTCTCGATCGCGATGTTCATCTCGCACAAGTACTTCGCGGTCGGCGCTTTCATCGCGGCGTGGGGTCTGCTGGCGGGGCTCGGCCTGCCGCTGTACCGCGGCTTCAACTGGCTGCGGCGCATACTGCTGGACGCACGCAGCGGCGCGCGCGGACGGCGCGCGGTGCTCGCGGCGATCGGCGTGTTGGCTGTGCTGTTGTTCGTCATTCCGCTGCCGCACCACACCCAGGTCGACGGGGTGCTGTGGCTGCCCGACAGCGGCGTGCTGCGGGCGGGCCAGGCGGGTTTCGTCGGCAAGGTGATGGCACATCCCGGAGACCCCGTGCTGTCCGGGGCGGACATCATGAGTCTGACCGACTCGACCTTGAGCGCTCATGAAGTCGAGCAAGCCGCGAAAGTTGAGGCCGCGCAGGTGCGCTACGACGCGGCCAGGCTTGCGGATCCCTCGAAGGGACAGCAACTCGCGAGCGATCTGGAGCGCGAGCAGGCGGAACTGCAGGCACTGCGCGAGCGCGCCGGCCGGCTCGAAGTGCACACCGCCGCCCCGGGGTCGCTATGGCTGCATGACAGCGACAATCTGCCGGGCCAGTACGTCAAACAGGGCCAGGTTCTAGGCTACGTGATACCGACCGCGGCACCGACCGTGCGCGTCATCATCGATCAGACGGACGCGGATTTCATCCGCAGCCACACCCGGGGCATTGCGGTGAAGTTGCCGTTCGAACCCGGGCCAACTTGGAGCGCGCGCGTGGTCCGAGCCGTTCCGGAAGCGTTGAACGAGCTGCCGAGCGCCGCGTTGGGCCGCGAGGGCGGTGGTGCCGTGGCCACCGATCCGCGGGATCAGACCGGGCGCAAAGCCTTGGTGTCGCACTTCGAGTACGAGCTCGCCCTGCCGGACCAATTTCCGTACCGCTTCATCGGCAGCCGCGCCAGCGTACGTTTCGAGCATCCGCCGGAACCGCTCGCATACAGGATATGGCGGGGGCTGCGGCGGCTGTTCCTCGCGTTCTTCCGCTCGTAGGGCCGATGAGCAGCCTGCCCCAATACTTCGATTGGCCGCCCGCGTACCTGCCGCTCGCCGCGCGGGTATTTCCTGAGCGCGCCGATCAGGCCGATACCGCATTCGACCGCTGGACCGCGGGGGTGCTGTCGACGTTGCGGATGCCGAAGTCATTGCGCGGGCGTGGGCGGGGCGGCGTGGTCAGCTCTGTTCTGAAACAGGCGCGCAGCCTGGAGGATTGGGACGATCGGCGCCTGCGGGCGGCTGCGCGCGAGGCGGCGCCACCCGCCTTCTTGCGCTGCGATCCGGACTCGGGCGCGCGCGCGATCGCCATCGTGCGCGAGGTGGCGCGCCGCCGGGTCGGATTGTTGGCGCACCCGCCGCAGGTGCTGGCCGCCTGGAAGCTCTTGTGCGGGCGATTGGTCGAACTCGACACGGGCGAGGGGAAGACCTTGTCCGCCGCACTGACCGCCTGCCTGGCGGCGCTCGCGGGCGTGCCCACCCACGTGATCACGGTGAACGATTACCTCGCGCAGCGCGATGCGCACACGATGGGGCCGCTGTTCGCTTTCTTTGGCCTGAGCGTGGGCGTGGTTCACAGCAAGCTCGACCACGGCCGGCGAGCGGCGGAATACGCGCGCAATATCACCTACTGCACCAACAAGGATCTGGTGTTCGACTATCTGCGCGACCGGGTCAATGCGCGCGGCGCGCACAGTCTCGCGCAGCTGTCGGTTCGCCAGTTGCATGGCCTGGTGCGCGGCGGCGAGCCATTGCGGCTGCGCGGCTTGCATTTCGCGATCGTGGATGAGGCCGACAGCATTCTGATCGACGAGGGACGCACGCCCTTGATCCTATCCGCCGCCCGCGAGAAAGGCCGCGACGTCGCGGCCTACCAATCACTGCTTGATGTCGCCGCCACTCTTGAGGCAGACGTTGATTACCGCATGGTCGGCGCGCTGCAAATCCCCGAGCTCACCGATTCCGGGCGAGAGCGTCTGAGCGACACCGCGGAGCAAAAAGGGGTCGTCGATCCGGGTGCCTCATCGGCCGATCCGGCGCTGGCGTTCTGGCAAGTGCCCTGGGTGCGCGATCACTACATCGTTCAGGCACTGCGGGCGCTGCATGTGCTGCAGCGCGATCACCACTATGTCGTGCACGAGGGGAAGATCGTCATCGTGGATGAGTTCACCGGCCGGCTGCTCCCGGACCGCAGCTGGGAGCAAGGGCTGCATCAGCTCATCGAGGTCAAGGAGTCGGTTGACGTCACCGGCGTGAACCGCACGCTGGCGCGGCTCACCTACCAGTCGTTCTTTGCGCGCTACCTGCGGCTCGCGGGTATGAGCGGGACGTTGCGCGAGGTGGCGCGGGAGACCGCGATCGTTTATCGGGTGCGCACCGACCGGGTCGAACCGAACAAACCGATGCGCAGAATCGAGTCGCCGACGATCTTGATGGCTACCCAACAAGCCAAGCACCAGGCAGTCGTTGAGGAAGTCGTACGCTGTCTCGAGCGCGGCCAGCCGGTGCTGGTGGGCACCCGCTCCGTACAAGCCTCAAAAGCCGTGAGCGCTGCGCTGGCCGCCGCCAAAATCTCGCACCGCGTCCTCAACGCCTTGCAGACCGCCGATGAGGCCGATCTCATCGCCCGTGCCGGCAAGCCGCGTGCGGTGACCGTCGCCACCAACATGGCCGGCCGCGGCACCGACATTCCGGTCGACCCGGCGCTCATCGAACGCGGCGGATTGCACGTCATACTGACCGAATGGCACGAGTCAGCGCGAATCGATCGCCAGCTGTTCGGCCGCTGCGCGCGGCAGGGTGATCCGGGTTCCTGCCGGGCCATTGTGTCCCTGGACGATGAAATCATTCAGCTCCACGGCGAGGGGGTTGCGCGTTGGGTGGCGCACCGCTGGCCTGTTGGAACTCCGCCGCGGTGGGCGGTGCGATTGCTGCGCAATCGCGTGCAGGCGATGGCCGAACGGGTCAATGCCGCGCAGCGCCGTGCTACGATGCAGCATGACCGTCTGATGCAGACACAGTTGGCCTTCTCGGGAACTGCGGAATGATGGAATATTGCGGGCCGCGGGAGCGGCGAACAACGCACCAAGCCGGGCGCCGATCGATGCGCGCGGCAGTATCGATGTTCCTCCTGTCGTGGGGTTGTCTTGCGCACGGTGCGGATAAATCCGCGGCTGCGCCCGGCCCCGTCGCCCGCGATGGACCCTTCGACTGTCTCATCGAACCTTCTCGCACCGTGGAAATACGCAGCCCCGTCACCGGCGTGATCGACAAGCTGTTCGTCACGCGCGGCAGCATGGTGAAGCAGGGCGCGCCGCTGGTGAAGCTCGATTCCACCGTCGAAAGCGCGGCGGCCGAGCTGGCGCTGTACAAGTCGCAGATGAACGGCGCGTTGCGGTCCGCCGAAAGCCGCGTCGCGCATGCCGAGAGCAAGGCGCGGCGCAAGACCGACCTCGCCGCGAGCAATTTCGCCTCCACCCAGGACCGCGAGGACGCCGAAGCCGATGCCGCGGTCGCGCGCGCCGACGTGCTGGCTGCGAAAGAGACCCAACAGCTGGCGAAACTGGAGTACGCCTACGCCTCCGCGCAGCTGGGCCTGCGATCGATCCACAGTCCCTTCGACGGCGTCGTCGTCGACCAGGCCATGAACGTGGGCGATCTCGCGCAGCCGGGCGAGAGCAACGTGTTCATCGTCAAGCTGGCGCAAATCGATCCGCTGCGAGTCAAGGCCATCCTGCCCCTGGCGCTGTATCCGAGAGTGAAGCTCGGGCAGAAGGCCGATGTGATTCCGGAAAAACCGATGGAAGGGCACTATGCCGCGACTCTCACCATGGTGGACAAGGTGATCGACGCGGCAAGCGGTACCTTCCAAGTCCGCATGGAATTGCCCAATCCGAAAGGCGCGCTGCCCGGAGGGCTGAAGTGCGTGGTCGCTTTATGGTAGTACCGGCGCCGAGAGCGCCTGATGGTTTGTCGATTCGTTCAACTAAAACAAAGGAAGTCACATGAGCAAAGAGGCACCCAAGACCACTCCAGCCGTGGCGCAGCCCCAGCCGGCGCAGGCTCAACAAGCCAAGGTCAGCACCCAATCGCTGAAAACGAGCTACTGCAACATGTGCAGTACCAATATCACCCGCGAGGAAGTGGTGCTCAATTTCGGCGTCAATCAGAATTGGGATCGCCCGGAAAGTCCCGAGTTGAGTCTCGAACACCGGATCATCTTGAGCCCGTTCCTGGCTAAGCGCCTGTCCCAGCTGCTCAACAAGGTGGTCGAGGACTACGAAACGCGCCACGGCGCTCTCGGCTAAAGTCGCCCGACGGCGATCGGCACCGCAAGGGGAGCGGCGCCGATCGCTCGCGATTCGAGCGGAGGCGCAATTGAGGGCGCGGCGGGACACGTCGAGGAGGGAGCACGTGGTGAACGGCAAATGCATCTCGGGATGGATGATCCTGGGTCTGTGCGGATTTGCGCGGGCCGACGATCTGGCAACGGTGTATCAGGAGGCGCTGGTCCACAACGCACAATACAGAGCCGCGGAGGCACAGTACGCCTCCATTCAGCAAAGGGTGCCGGAAAGCGTGGCAGCCCTGCTGCCGTCGGTGTCCGTGTCGGCGAACACGCTGTGGAACGACAACAACAGCAACACGCTGCAACACCAGCAATACAACAGCAACGGATACACCGTGTCCCTGATCCAGCCGTTGTGGCGGGCGACGAACAACATCACCTTGCACGAGGCACACACCCTGGCGGATCAGGCCAGCGCGCAGCTCGACCTCGCGCGGCAGGAATTGCTGATCCACACCGCGCAGGCCTACTTCGACGTGCTCTATGCGCAAGACGCGCTGAACACCATCAAGGAACAGCGCGCGGCCGACCTGCAGCAGCTGGAGCAGGCTTCGCGCAGTTTCGACATCGGCGCCGCCTCGATCACCGATGTTCGCGATGCCAAAGCCCATTACGATCTGTTGACCGCTCAGGAGATCAGCGCGACCAACGAAGTGGCCTCGAAGACCCAGGTGCTACGCCAGATCATCAACCAAGATCCCGGGCCCTTGGCTCCGCTGCGCGACGGCATCGTGCTGAAGAGCCCGGAGCCGAACACCGTGGGACCCTGGGAGGCTGCGGCGCAAACCACCAACCCGTCGGTGGTGGCGGCCGAGGCGGCGGTGGAGGCGGCGCAGCAGGAGGCGAGCAAGGCGCGGGCCGGGCATCTGCCGACAGTCGATCTGGTCGCGACCCATGGATATTCGACTTCGGCGACCAATATCACGGTCGGTACCGATCTGCATGCGAACACATTCGGCATTCAGTTCTCGGTGCCGATTTATTCGGGCGGCGGCACGCTCGCGAAGGTGCGTGAAAATGTTGCGTTGCTCGACAAGGCGAACGCCGATCTCGAGGATGCGCGACGCAGCGGAGTGCTGGCTGCCCAACAGGCCTACCTCGGGGCCACCTCAGGGCTTGCGCAGGTGAAGGCGCTCACCGAGGCCGTGAAGTCGGCGCAGATCGCGCTCGAGTCCAACAAGCGCGGGGTTGCGGTAGGTGCCCGAATCAACATCGATGTACTGAACGCCCAGCAGGCCCTCGCGGTCACCGAGCGCGATCTGGCGAAGGCTCGCTACGATACGCTGATGGCCCTGCTGCATCTGAAGGCTTCCGCGGGATCGGTGGGCGGCGTGGACATCGACGAAGTCAACGCGCTGCTCGCCAAATAGCCGGCCCGCTACCCCTAGGGAGAGGCGGCGGGATAGACTAGTTTCGTGACGACCATGCGGACTACTGCGGCGCTGCAGCTGGATTACATGTCCTGCGACGAGATTGCTTCGCAGTCTCCGCACTGGTGGCAAAACGTCTTGGGGGTGGTGGGGTTCGAGAAGCTGCCGGACTTCGACGGGGCACGGGTGCCGGTGACCGCCAGCATGACCCCGTCTTTGGGGGCGACCGAGAATCTCTGCGAGGTCTGGCGAGTCGCGGGACCGGCGATGCGGCTGTCTAACGGTGCCGCGCGGCAGAGTCCGGTGCACTATCGGTTTTGCGAGGACTTGCTGTTCGGCTCCATCACCATCGAAGAACGCGGCATGGATGCCGGGGAACTGTCGCGGGCAACGGCCATGGCGTACCAGGGGATTTTCGGGGTACTCGGGGAGACCGAGCATCCGCACCTGATTCGCATTTGGAATTATCTGCCGGAGATCAACCGCGAGGCCGGCGGCGACGAGCGCTACCGGGTGTTCAATTCGGCGCGCCAACTGGCGTTCCGCAATTCGGGCCGCGCGACCACCGGCACCGTGCCGGCGGCCAGCGCCTTGGGCTCGCCCGCGGGCAGCCCGATATCCATTTACTTCCTGGCCGGGCGCCGGCCGCCGAAGATGATCGAAAATCCCCGCCAGACCAGCGCCTACTACTATCCGCCGAAGTTCGGCCGGCACAGCCCGATCTTCTCGCGCGCCTGTGTATTGAGCGAATCGGCGGGGACGAATCTGTTCGTCTCCGGCACGGCGAGCATCGTCGGCCACGAAACCATTCATCCGGGGGACGTAGCCGCGCAGACGCGCGAAACCATGGCCAACATCAACGCCTTGCTGGACGAGGCGAATCGCGTGGTCGGATCGGCGCGCTACTCCCTCGATGGCCTCAAGTTCAAGGTCTACATCCGGCAGCCGTCGGATTTCCACGCCATCGAAGGGGCGCTGGCGCGTTCGCTGGGGCCATCGACCGCCGTCGTGTATTTGCAGGCGGATGTTTGCCGCGAGGATTTGCTGGTGGAGATCGAGGCCACCGGCGAATCCAGCGGCCAGGGCCCGGACGCGTCGATTATTCACGGCGTGGGCACCAACATTATGTAATCTGGCCGCCGTTGGGCCGGCGCTGCCTGGTGGATTGACCCGCGAGCGTATTAAGCTGGAATACATGAGGGGCCCCGCCATGCGCGGGATTCAAAGTCATTGAAGGACTCGAAGGGGACATTCATGCAGTCGACTCGTATCTGGGTTGCCGCAGCATTTGCTACGGCCGTCATGGGCGGCGCGTCGGCCGCGCCGGCGCTCGTCAAGAATCAGCCGGCGGTCGTCGATCTGGGCGCCGCCGAAAACATCGCCGGCCAGTCGCAGATCTCGGTCACCGTATCGCTGAAGCTGCGCAATACCGATCAGATGGAATCCCTGTTGCAAGCGGTCTACACCGCCGGCGGCCCGAGCTACCGGAGGTTTCTGACGGCTCAGGAATTCGTCGCCAAGTTCGGTCCTACCCCGGCAACCATCGCGCGAGTGACTCAGCACTTCCAGAAGACCGGATTGCACGTTGTGCAGATCACCGGCACTCATTTGAGCGTGTCGGGCAGCGTGGCCGCGATGCAGGCGGAGTTCGGCGTGCAGCTGCACGCCTTCGAGGTCGCACCGACGGCGACCAGCGCCGGATATCTCTTTCGTTCGCCCATGGGCACCGTGCAAATCGCTTCGGACATAGCCGACGCCGTGCAGAGCGTCGACGGTCTCGATACCCGGCCGCGCTTTCGTCCGCACCTGGCGCACTCGATGCTCGCGCAGAGCAATGCCCGGTTGATCGACCTGCCGGCCGCCGCCACACCCAATGCCGCCAACCCGCCCGGATCGCTGACCGTGACCGACTTCGCCAAGCACTACGACGTGAATCCGTTGTATCACGCCGGCCTCGACGGCAAGGGCGTGACCATCGGCATCGTGACGCTCGCCTCCTTTACCCCGAGCGACGCCTTTGCCTATTGGCAGGCGCTCGGATTGAACGTCAAATCCAATCGAATCCGCCAAGTTCAGATCGACGGCGGCTCGGGTCCGGTCAGCGATGTGGGCGGCTCTCTCGAGACCACTTTGGACGTCGAACAGTCGGGAGGGCTCTCGCCGGGCTCCAACATGGTGGTCTACGAGGCACCCAATACCAACCAGGGATTCATCGACGCATTCGCAAAGGCAATCGACAGCAATGTTGCGGATACGATTTCCTGCAGCTGGGGCCAGTGGGAATTCTTCGACTTGGCCGCCCAGGGCAATGTGGTGACCGACCCCGTCACCGGAACCCAGACGAGCTCCCTGCGCGCGGAGGGGGACCTGTTGTTTCAGGCGGCATTGCAGGGCCAAAGCTTCTATGTGGCCGCAGGCGATGCCGGCGCCTATGACGACACCGACTTCTTCACTCCGCCGTCCTGGCCGGTGCCGAAGGGTTCGGTGGTTCTGTCCGTGGACGATCCGGCCGCTCAACAGTGGGTCACTACCATGGGCGGCACCACTCTGGCCGGTCCGCAGACCTTTGCGATCTCACCGACGCAGAATCTCACCATCAACATTCCGACGGAACAGGCCTGGGGTTGGGATTATTTGATCCCGCTGTGCGCCGACTTAGGCTACAACCCCTTGACCTGCGGCATCTATCCGGGCGGCGGCGGCGGCGGCGTCAGCGCCTACGTGCCTCTGCCCTTCTACCAATCCGGGATCCCGGGAATTCGCAGCACGACGTTTGGCCAGACTCAACTCGACTACTCGCAAACACCCCCTGCGTTCGTCGGGACTCTGCCGGGCGGCTTCCCCGGCCGCAATGTGCCGGATCTCTCGCTCAACTCCGATCCCGATACCGGCTACCAGGTGTACTACACCGACGACCAGGGTGTGTTCAGCGTTCAGACGGGTTGGGGCGGCACGAGTTTCGCGGCGCCGCAGTTCAACGGGGTGACCGCGCTCTATAACCAGGCGCTGGGCCAACGTGTCGGCCTGATCAATTTCGCGCTGTACGACCTGGCCCGCTTCGGAGCCGCGTACAACCAGTTCGAAGCGCCGCTGCGGGACATCAAGGACGGCGACAATTGGTATTTCAACGCGCATCAGGGCTATGACCAGGCGACCGGGCTTGGCGTACCGGATGTGGCCAATCTCCTCAAGGCTTTGTATTGATCAGGACTCCACCTATGAATACCGTCAAAGCAATGAGCACCCAGGACGCGGCGAGCGCCAAGCACTATCGCTGGAAGGAAATACCCGAAGAGTCCATGAAGGGCACCATCACGCGGCGCTTGATCACGGGCGAGCGCATGATGATCGCGCACGTCTATCTCAAGAAGGGAGATGAGGTGCCGCAACACTCGCATGAGAACGAACAGATCACCTACGTGCTCGAGGGCGCCCTGCGTTTCTGGCTGGGGGATGAGGGTGAACGCGAGGTTACGGTGCGTTCGGGCGAGGTGCTGGTCATTCCGTCGTACCTACCGCATCGCGCGCTGGCGGTCGAGGATACGCTCGACGTCGACGTGTTCAATCCGCCGCGCCAGGATTGGCTGGATGGCTCGGATGCATACCTTCGCCGCTGACGCGGACGGCGGGCAGCGGTCGTATCGCCATAAAACCGGCTGACGTTTTGACGCTTTGGTGCGCGGTGACAAAGCGTCAAAACGCCACGAATTCTAATAGGGATATGGGCCCCTGGGGAGAAATGGGTGCAGACCTCGCGTCGAGACGTGATCAAGACTTTCGCGGCATTGCCGCTGCTGCGGCCGTGGATGGGGGATCCCGAGCTCGTTCTCTACAACGGCTTGGTCTACACCGTGCACCCGGCGCACCCGGCCGCCACGGCGATCGCGGTCCGCGACGGCCGAATCCTCGCGGTCGGCTCCGATCGGGAGATTCTCTTGCTCGCGGGCAGGAAGACGCGGCGTGTCGATCTCGCGCGGCGGCGGGTATTGCCGGGCTTCAATGACGCCCATGCGCACCCGGCGGAGAGCGGCTTGCTGCAGCTGTCGAACGTGGCCTGCGACAAGACGTCGATCGAGGACATTCTCGCCGCGCTGCGCGACCGGGCCGCAAAAACTCCGCCGGGCCACTGGGTGCAAGGCTATCTGTACGATGACGGCAAGACACCGCGGCCCTTGCTGCGCGCCGATCTCGATGCCGCGGTTCCCGACCACCCGGTGCTGGTCGCTCATCGCGGCGGACATACCGCCTACGTCAACTCGCTGGCCCTGACCCTGGCGGGGGTCACCGCAACGACGCCCGATCCCCCAGGGGGCCGTTTCGAGCATGGGCCGGATGGCCAATTGAACGGCAGGGTCGCCGACAAGGCCATGGACGCGGTGCTCGGCAAGATCCCGAATGAGGCGACTCGGGAGGATCACCGGCGGGCGGTCGCAGTCATTTCCAAGTTGTACGCAAGCTACGGGGTGACTTCGGCCTGCGAGGCCGACGCAACTCCCGATCATCTGCAGGGCTACCAGGACGCGCGCGACTCGGGCGAACTTCTGTATCGCGCGTATTGCCACATGGATGTCGGTTACCTGGATCGCTATATCGCCGCGGGCCTACACACCGGATTCGGTGATTCCATGGTGCGCATCGGCGGCATCAAACAGTTCGCCGACGGCTCGATCTCGGAGCGCACGGCGTGGCTGGCCGATCCCTATATCGGCCTACCCAACTACTACGGTGTCGAAAGTGGTACTCGGGAGAGCCTGTACGAGAACTCGCGCAAGGCCTGGCTCGCGGGATTCCAACTGGCGACGCACGCCAACGGCGAGCGCGCCATCGACCGCATGCTCGGCATTTACGAGCAGCTGCTGCGCGAGGCGCCGCGCCGCGATCCGCGCTTCCGGCTCGAACACTGCACGGTGGTGACCCCGCAGCTGGTCGAGCGGATTCGCGCAGTCGGCGCCATCCCCATCCCGTTCGCGGGCTACGTGAACTTTCACGGCGACGTCATGCACTTCTACGGCGACGAACGCACCCAGCGCATGTTCGCCTACCGATGGTTCATCGACGCCGGGTTGCGGCCGCCGACCTCCTCGGACTACACGGCGAGCCCGCCGTCGCCGATGCTATGGCTGTACTCCATGACGATGCGCCGCGATCCAAGCGGCCACGTGTGGGGCCCGGGACAACGCATCACTTTACCGGAGGCCGTACGATCGGCGACTCTCGACGGCGCATATGCCTCGTTCGAAGAGCACGACAAGGGCAGCATCGAACCCGGGAAACTGGCGGATCTGGTGGTGCTCAAGGGCGATCCATTCACCTTAGCCGAGGAAAGCTGGCTCGACATCAAGGTCGAACGGACCTTGATGGGTGGGCGGTGGGTGTACGAGTCGTAAAAGTCGCGTCGAGTCCCCCGGTCAGACGATGAGGTGGGGCGGCACGCGAGCGTGGGCCGCGCGCTCGAACCCTAAGGCGACTTGCAGCAGCAGACCGTCCTGGTTGCGAGGGGCGACCAGCGTGATGCCGACCGGCAGACCGCTGACCAGGCCCGCCGGTACCGTGAGGCTGGGATAACCCGCGATGGCGGCCGCGCCTGCGATCTGCGACCAGCCGCCGCCGCGTCGATCGCCCCAGACGTGGTCGATCAATTCCGCGGGACCGTTGCTGGGCGCGAGCAGTACCTCGACCCCCTGCTGACCCAGCAGGGCGGCGAGGCCTTCGGTATCGGCGGCGCGCCCGAGAGTCGCAAGGGCCTTCTGGTAGACGGCGTCGGTGAGCGGTCCTCGAGCCTGCGCCATCTCGAAGATCTCCTGGCCGAAAATCACGAGTTCCTCATCGGCATGCGCGGTATTGAAGGCGATCAAGTCGGCCAAGGTCTTGACGTCGACCTGGGTGGGATCGAGGGTCGCGAGATAGGCATTGATCGAGGCCTTGAACTCGTACAGCAGGGCCTCGAATTCGGGCTCGTCCACTTCGTCGAACGCGGCCGGCGGCTTCAGGTCGACCACCAGGGCGCCCTCGTGCTCGAAGGCGGCGCGCGCGTCGGCAAACAGGCGGGCGGTCTCCGGATGGGCTCCCTTCGGGACAGGCATGGCGCCGATTCGCACGCCGCGCAGCCGAAACGCCTCGAAATCCTTGCCATGGGAGCCAAACCCGAGCGGGCGCTCGGCGATCACCGCGGCGAGAAGCGCGGCGTCGGCGACGCTGCGGCACATGGGACCGGCCGTGTCCTGGCGCGGCGAAATGGGCACCACTCCCTTGCCGCTGACGAGGCCTACGGTGGGCTTGAGGCCGACCAGGCCGTTCAGGGAGGAGGGAGAGAGAATGGAGCCGTTGGTCTCGGTCCCGATGGCAGCTGCACAGAAGCTCAAGGCGGCGGCGACTCCGGAGCCCGCGCTCGAACCCGACGGGTTGCGGTCGCGGGAGTAGGCATTGCGGGTCTGGCCGCCCAGGCCGCTCCAGCCGCTCGAGGAACGGGTCGAGCGGAAATTCGCCCATTCACTCAAGTTCGCCTTGGCCAAAACGATGGCGCCGGCGGCGCGCAAGCGCGCGACCAGGGGGGCGTCGGCGGGCCGAAGCGAGCGCGCGAGGCTTAAGGAACCCGCCGTCGTCGCCACGGGATCGCCGGTCTCGATATTGTCTTTGACGATGACGGGAATGCCATGCAACGGCCCGCGCAGCCGGTTGGCTTTGCGCTCCACATCCAGGGTTCGGGCGGCACTCAAGGCGTTCGGATTGAGCGCCAGCACCGAGCGGTGTTCCGGGCCGCGGGTGTCGTAGCGCGCGATGCGGCTCAAATAGGCCGCGGTCAGGATTTCGGAGGTGGCGGCGCCGGATGCGAGGGCCCGCTGCAGAGCGGCGACGGATTGCTCGGTGGGATCGAACCCCCGGTCGGCGGCCAGGATCGAGTTCGCGGCGGAGGCGGCCAGGGACACAGCCCCGGCTGACTGGATGAAGACTCTGCGGTCCATGAATTCCCCTTTTGCAGTCCCCTTGGGAGGAAGGAGGGTAGCGCAGATGGGAGTCAGCGAGCCGGATTTTGTCGGGGCGCCCGCGCCTTGGGTGGCATGCCCCGTATCGCACCTGTCCGGGAGTGGGTGTTCTCGGGGCGGACGAACAAAAGAAATCTTGTACTTTTCTTTGCAGTTCTTCATATACTCGGGCACATGCGGTGAGAGTCCGTCGAAGACCTCGCCGACAAAGAACAAAACATTGAGAGGGATGACGCTATGACCAGCCGAAGCACGCTTCGTCGTTGTGTGCAGCGAGCCTTGTTCGCCGCACCCTGCCTTCTGGGTTTGACGGTGACCGCACTGGCACAGGACAAACCCAAAGCCCCCGCAGCCACGGATGAACTTCAGGAGGTCGTGGTCACCGGGTCGCGCATCGCGCGTCCGGACTTGGACCGCCTGGAACCGACGACCATCGTGAGCGCGGCCACATTCGATGACCGCGGCTATCTCGATGTCGGCCAGGCGCTGAGCGAACTGCCGGCCTTCAGCGTCATGCCCTCGAGCGCGGCCAATACTCAGGCCGGGATCGGCATCGCGCAGAGCTTCGTGGACTTGTACGGCTTGGGTTCGCAGCGAACCCTGGTGCTCGTCAACGGCCGCCGCTTCGTGTCGTCGAGTACGGCCAGCTTGAACGGTTCGGGTTTGAACAACCCCGTCGGTGGTCCCGGCCAGCAGGTCGACCTCAACGTGATTCCGACCAAACTGATCGACCGCGTGGAAACCATCTCGGTGGGCGGCGCGCCGATCTACGGTGCGGACGCGATCGCGGGCACGGTCAACATCATATTGAAGAAGGACTTCCAGGGTCTCGACGTCGACTTGCAAACCGGAATCTCGAACGATGAGGACGCATGGAATTATCGCGCGCGCATTCTCGCCGGCCAGAATTTCGCGGACGGTCGCGGCAACATCACCGCCGTCGCTGAAATGACGAAGACCGACGGTCTGGAGGGAACCTCGCGTCCGGTTTACGCGGCGGATTTAGGCTTCCTGGCCCCGGCCACGCCCGGCAAGTACCAGACCGTGCTGACACCGGCCAATTCGGTGCCCCAAGTCAACTTCGGCGGCATTCCGCTGGTGGATGACGTGTTCTTCTCGCCGCCGATCTTCGGCGTGCCGGATACGAAGTTGGGTGTGACGAACGCCTCGGGCCAGCTGCTCGCGTGGGGAAACCAGGGCAACACCCTCATTCCCTACAACACCGGTACTCAGACCGGCAATCCGGTTTTCAACAGCGGCGGTGACGGTTTGCGGCTCTCGACGGTCAGCAATTTGCTGTCACCCACCGAACGCATCAATACGGATCTCTTGGGCAACTTCAAGATTAACGACAATGTGAGCACCTTCGCCGAAGGCTGGTTCTCCGAGACTCACGCCACGGACTTGATCACGCAGCCGGCCTATGACGCGGCGATCTTCGGCACGTCGGCAGGCACGGTCAACGGCAATTTCGTCGTCAGCATCAACAACCCGTACCTGACACCGGGCGACAAACAGCTCATACAGCAGGCACTGAACAACTATGCGGCGACCCTACCGCTGGGAAGCCTGCAGTACCAGGGCGCCGGGGGCTATCCGGCTTGGAACAACAGCCAGTTCTACGTCGCCCGCGCGAATACCGATATACAGAGCGGCGAGGCGACGGCGACTCAAGTGCTGGCGCGTGGCGTACTGGGGATGAACGGCGATTTCACCATCGGCGAGCGGGCCTTCAACTGGGAAGTGGCGGCCAATTACGGAGCTTCCAACGGCCTTCAAGTGACTCCGTCTCTCGTGTTCCAAAACCTACAGAACGCGATCAACTCGAAGCTCAATTCGGCGGGGCAGATCGTCTGCGCCGGGA
>Ga0070761_10000644_pt1 | contig 22369 bp, 25 predicted proteins | sample HubBroMetageREF1_FD_66724 | JGI IMG/M metagenome (GOLD analysis project Ga0070761, IMG submission 66724) | Reference soil microbial communities from the Hubbard Brook experimental Forest, New Hampshire, USA - Hubbard Brook CCASE Soil... | ecosystem: Environmental > Terrestrial > Soil >... | reverse complement strand
AGCGAGGAAGCGGTAATCCGGGGAGGATGCAAACCGTTTCTTTGCCGATAATCCGACTCGTCAAATATCCGTCTTGCCAATAATCTCGCGACAATCTGGGCCCCCAAATCGTTCGCATCTTGAGACGACTTACGCGCTCGGGCCCCGACTGGCGATTGCAAAAACTAGATTCATGCCCCTAACAAGCGAATGGCTAACCGGAAAATGTTTGGTCAATATCAGTACTGACGTACCGCACCAGGTATATTTCAGAACTCACCCTCGCGACCCAGAGTGATGTCCACAAGCCACTTAAGCCACTTAACCCGCGTACCCCACGTCAGCGACCCCTGCACCCCGGTCTGCAAGCTGCAACTTCGAAACCAGACTGTCTTCTCCGCTCAAACCCCAAACCCACTTCGGCAGCATGTCGCGGTTGTCTCCGCTAGACTTGCAATTGCAGCGAAGTATCAGGAGATATTCGCCTCCGCCGCTCCCCGACTCTCGACGCCCACCCCCCGGCACTGAACCGCGCGCTATCTTACGCAAGATATACATCGAGGTCCAGCTTCTCCTGAAGTGTGTCGCCGCAAAGTGAGAATGTCCGGCTTCTCCTGAAGTGCTCCTGAAATGCTTCTCCTGAAGTGTGTCGCCGCTTCTCCTGAACTGGGCGGGTGCTGCGAGGCGTCATCTACATCCGTGCAAAAGCAAGCTAATTTCGCAGGGGGAAATTCAGAATCTCCCGTCTGTCGCAAGAAGTGAAATCGGAAGGGATCGGCCAGTCGCGTGGTTCGCGAAACGAGGTAAGAGTTCGATGGGACGGCGGTAGAGACGCTGCGTCTAAACCCGCGCGCCCGCTTGCGGCCTGCCTGCTGCAGGTAGGCGAGAGCGTGGCGCCGTGCAACCTTAGCCGCTACGTCTCGATCGTGTGGAAGGGTGGGCCGACCGCCCGCCGCATTCCCAGCATCTTCTCCATTCGACGGGATCGGGATTTCTTCTAGCGGGGGCTAGGCCCACCAGGCAGCGCATAGCCAGCGTACCAGCGCTGATATCGCGCTCCGTTACACTGTGATTGCGCAATGTTGACGTTATTGCCCTTTCCGCCGCCCTGCACCTCCAGACACTTTCCGCTGTTCACGTTCACCAATTCGAAATTGTTATTCGATCCACGAGTTTTCCATCTCTGGTTCGCGCCGCCGTTCCACGGGAATTGCTGCACGTTGGCGCCATTCGCCCGACTATCTCCGGCGACGTCCAGAACCAAGCCGCTGTTTACGTTTCGAATAGCATATTGCCCGTTGCCTACATCAACAAACTCCCAGCGCTGATTTGCTCCATTATTGCAACTGAACTGCTGGACGTTGGCGTTCTTGTTCGTGCTGCTTCCGAAGACGTCAACGCACCTTCCCGAATTGACGTTGCGGATTAATCCACCGTACTGTGAACGCCCCTGCAGAGTAGTCTGCGCCGGCGTTGCGACCACGCCGAAAAATCCGACGAATACCACAAGCAACAAAATTGATGGGCACCGTGACACGGTGAACTCCTTGCACTGAACGATTTTCCTGAAAAACCTTTGTCGGTCAAACATCAACGATCGTCGCGTAAGTTTTTGTTGTGCCTCGGAGTATTGGGTTTTGGTCACGCCTTGGCCATCGCGCCGCGAATTACGCGGTAGATGAGCAGCAACAGGATCGCGCCGACGACTGACATGATGAATCCAGCGCCCTGTCCCGCCTGATACCACCCAATAGCTTGGCCCAGGTAGGTGGCGAGAATCGATCCTGCAATCCCAATGATCATGGTGATCCAGATGCCACCGGGATCTTTTCCGGGCATGAGAAACTTGGCCACAACGCCGACAACCAATCCAATGATCATTTCCCAGAGCAGGCTGAGCATTTGCGCCCTCCGCTAAGATTCCAATTTACTTCAGCGCACCAGATGTGTGCCGGTCCCCAGCCCTGAGTCCCGGCACACATCCGGCGTCCTGGGCTAACTACTAGGCCTGTTTTTGCCGCTCAGCCACTTTTGCGAGCGCAATGGTCAGCGCCGTCCCGCCCAGGGTCTTAATCAGCGTCGTATGCTGGGAATAGAAGGTGCTGACGGACTGCACCACCGAAGGATTCGAGCTCTGTGCATGAGCCGCGAGTTGCTGAACAGCTTCCGGTGAAAGCTTCTGAGCTTGCTCGGGTGTCAACTGCGTGTTGCCGCTGCCCGCTAGTCCGGCAAGTCCCGCGCTCGACAAAATCTGCGTCAGAGTGGCGGGATTCACGCCGGACAATAGTTGATTGACCATCCCAGCCTTCTGCTCGCCGGTAGAGTTGTTAAACAGCGTTGAAAGCATTTGTCCAAAGGCCGGCGTCTTGTCCGAGTTGAACATGGCCGTAAGACCCTCGGCGATTGCACTGGAGGGAGCAGCTTGCGCCACCTGATCGAAATGCGCGTGTACATCGGGTGCCGGAGCAGCAGCTGCGCCGCTGCCAGACGTATATTGCTTCAAAAGTCCTCCTACCTTGTCCATCCATCCCATTTTGTTTTCTCCTTGGCGATTTAGATTTGGAGCCGGCCCGCTAAGGGGCGCTTCGTGAAAATCCTCGCAACTTGCCTCACTGAGGAATCACCAACTCAATTCCCGCACGGACCTTGTCAGGGTCGGCGAGCTTGTCCTTGTTGGCCTCGAAAATCTTCATGTACTTGTTCGCGTCGCCGTAAAACTGTTTGCTGATTTTCGAAAGGCTATCGCCCGGTTGCACGGCATAGGTTCGCGCAGCCGGGGTTGAAGTTCCGCCGCCTCCTGCGGCTGCTGCTGCCGCAGCTGCCGCCGGCGCCTGGATGTCTGCGATGAGATCGGAGGAGCTGGGGTCAACCAGCTTGATCTGATCCCAGATGCAGTTCTTCAAATCCGCGGAAGGCGCGGAGGCCCGAATTAGAAGCTTGTCTCCCTCCATATTCAAGTTTTGCAGCTGAACTCCCTGCGACTGAATGAAATTCAATACGGACTGATACTTCAATTTCAGTTGCTCAAATCGATCTGCCATGGAAATCTCCTTCTGGAAATTTTCTTAATTCGCGGCTCTCCGGGGTCTACTACGCGGCCTACTTCGCCGGCTGTTTCGCGATGATAAGTTTGGAGATTTTGTTGTAGGTTGCTTGAGGGACAACTTTCTTATGGACTAGATCCGTCTTGGCTTTGTACGGCCGGCCGTCAATGATCTTCTGCGAGTAGGCCGTTCCGATGCCCGGCAACGCCTCGAGCTGCTCTTTCGACGCCGAATTGATGTCCACCAAATCCGCGGTGCCGGCCGATCCGCTCGCACTTTGTGCCGGCACAACGAATTCGGCAATCGCGTTCGCTGTGACTTTGGGGGCCCATGCCATTAGAGCCAGGACCACAACGATCGCCGCGCTGCAAACTGCAATCGTGCACTTCTGCTTCATCATTTAGCGGTTCCTCCTTGGCTTTAGCGGCTATTCTTTTTTCGCGGCGCGGTAGCCTGCCTTTATCGCGTCGGCTTCGGACATATATTTGCCATTCTTGGTTTTGCCGTAATACCTCGTGCCTTCCTTGTGGTAAACGCCGGAATCCAGGTTCACCCAAACCATTCCGCTGCCGGGCGAAGATTGAGTCTGCGGTGCACTTTTCGCGGCCGACGGTGCAGACGCTGCGGGAGCGGGAGCCGGCGCGGGAGACCCGGCAGACGAAGATGCCGGCGGGTTCGATGGCGGTGGTGCGGTTGCTGCGTCACTCGATGAAGACCGGCTCTTCGATGGCGATGATGTTGGTTGCGGCGATGCAGCGGCCGCCGGTGCGTTGCCGACTGTTACCAGGGGAGTGATCTTCGTGATGGTCGCGGCGGAAACGCCGGCCTTTGATAAATCACTCGCCGAAGAATACGGCCGCCCGGAAACGATTTTCTTCGCAGTCGCAGCGCCGACTCCCGGCAAAGTTTCCAAATCTTTTTCGCTCGCAGTGTTTAAATCCACCGGCGCGGCGGGCGCGCTCGATGCTGCTGGCTTTGCCGAGGGGGCGGCCGTCTTGCTCGCCGTGGATTTCGCTGGCGCCGCCGCGGGAGCGGCGTTGCCAAAGGTAACCAACGGAGTGATTTTCTTGATCGTGGCGGCAGAGACGCCGGCCTTTGACAAATCACTCGCCGAAGAATACGGCCGCCCGGCGATGATTTTCTTGGCAGTAGCTGCACCGACGCCAGGCAGATCTTCCAGATCCTTTTCGCTGGCGCTATTCAGATCCACCTTCGTTCCGCTTGCTTGCCCCCCTGATCCAGAACTCGCAAGCGCACTTACTGCAAACACGAACGCGGCGATCGTCAAAAATATCGCGACGATCTTGAATGTTTTTCTCACTGTTCCCCCTGTATTACATCAGTGGCTGCCTGCAACTCTTCACGCGGCCCGAGACGAAGATGCGCGAGACGGCGCACTTCGACCGTAAAATCGCTTCCCACAATCGCAGCAGCGATACGCATCCAGACGCAGTGTCCGCAGGAACTGCTCCTCAATCACTCCGTGAAGTCGGGAATGTGCAATGTGGTGGGAACCACAATGAGGACAATACCGCTTCGCCGCCGGATTGATCCCTTCCATAGCCTAGATTCCCCCGGGGTTAGCTACTGCGCCTTGCTATTCCCTTTGCTTCCCTGGTCCTTGGTTCGAGCAGCTCGTATTTGCGCATTGCGCAGCCGCGTAGCACTGCGCAAGAGCTTTTCCAACTCGCGATCCTTATCAGAGATATTGCGGGGCGTCTTCTGCGGCCGTTCAGGCGTGCCGTTTGCCTCAGGCGTGCAGCGGTAGAGAGGCCTCGTCCGCAACTCCTTGCAAGAGAATACGATGAGAGTCATTTCGCACAACTCCTGCGCTGGCATGGAGACGATCTCGCTGGGCGGGAGAGGAGAGCATCCTCTTTACGAGGAGAAGCCGCCTCCATAATGCGTACATTTACGTACGTTTTATGCAAGTTGCATATTGTCAAAATTGACAGTGGAACTTTCCCGATTTTCTTATCGGGGATTCCCCTCTCCCGTGCAACACGCGGGAGAATCGAGCCAATCTGCCTCTCGCTGCTCAGTGAACAGTAGGCCGGGAGCCAAGCCTTTCACGCCACCGCAACTGACGCGCTTAATTTTAAGAATGTCGCATCCCATCGATTTTCGAAGCGTGCGAGTTTAGACGCCTCACGCCGTTGATAACAATCAACAGCGCCCCATGTTAATCGCTAGTTTTTCGGCCGTTTTGGGCGCAGCGCCCCCGGGAACGCCAATCTATGAATCGCGCTGCAGCGCGATCCATCCTGAGGCCCCGCTGTGCGGGATCGAAGGGCCCGATTGGCGTTTTTCCGGCCGGGCGGCGGCCAAACAACCCCCAGCTACTTTTTGGGGTTCGTCACCGGATGCCCCGCAGCTTCTTCCTCCGCCCGCGCCGACTCCGCAAAACGCGGCCGTTCCATTTCCTTCGTCACCGCAGCTAGAGCAGCCTTGTCCCGCGCTTTTTTCGATAGTTTGGGTTTCACTATTTCATCCTGGCAGCCTGCAACACTTGTTTCTGTTTCCTTTGGCACACCTGCGCAGCAATCTCGCCTGCGTCGCCCTTCGCGCCGTATTTCATAGCTATCTGCTCACCGAACGAGTATGGTTGAACTGTCTCACTAGCATCCTGCCGTTCTCATCCTAAAATCCACGGCTCCTTGCGAACTCAGACGCTATTCGTGCGCACAGGAGCCTTATGGCCTCTCCAAAATTACCCCGCCGCATCACCGCCGGCCCCGCGACTGTCGATGGCGACCGTAATCACATTCAAAATCTGATCCTCCTGGGCCTGCCTGCCGACGAGCTCAATGCCGTCGCCAAGAAAATGGAATTCGTGGAACTGCCGACGCACTCCGTCCTGCATGAAGCCGGCGAGCCCCTCGCGCACGCCTACTTCATTAATAGCGGCCTCGCTTCCGTGCTCAACGTCATGAGCGACGGAAAAAGCGTCGAAGTCGGCTTAGCGGGCAAGGAAGGATTCATCGGCCTTCCGCTCGTCGTGGGACTCAGCACCAGCCCCACGCAAGTCATCATGCAAGTTGAGGGCAGCTCCTATCAAATGACTGCGGCAGACTTCAAAGATGTTCTGTCGCATTCGCCGGTGTTGGAAAAAAGTCTGAATCGTTATGCGCAAAGTCTCGGCATGCAGGCGGTCCACGTGGCCGCCTGCAATCGCTTGCATGAAGTGGATGAACGCCTCGCGCGCTGGCTGCTGATGAGCCAGGACCGCCTCGGCGGCGATATCGTGCCGCTGACGCAAGAATTTCTCGCGCACATGCTCGGCACCCGCCGCGCCAGCGTCACCGTTGCCGCTGGCATTCTGCAGAAGGCCGGATTGATCACCTACAACCGCGGCAGCGTGCGGATCGACGACCGCAGCAGGCTGGAAGACGCCGCCTGCGAATGTTACGCCTCGATCAAACAACAGACCGAAAAGTGGGAAAAAGAACTCAGCCGCCTTGGTACGCTATCGCGCTGACACGGCCCGCGCCCGAACATAGAGTGCCGCCTCGCAGGAGGGCCCCATGGTCGAGAATAACTGGCGCGCGCTCTACCAAGCCGCCGTTCTCGAGACCGACCCGGTCAAGCTGGAGCTTCGCCTGAAAGCCGTGGAAGACGCCATTCGCGCGCGGCAGTGGCTGGACGGCCAGGTTCCCGACGAGGAACGCGTGGCTATGAAAGACGCGCTGGATTCTCTCGGCGTCCTGAAAATAGCATGGCAGCAAAGTAAGAAATGAATCGCCCGCCAACACGCAACTGAAGCCTGATTACCTTTCCAAAAAACACCTAGTCGAGCAGTCACTCGTTTGGTACGCTGCGTACGAAGTCGGGCGCTCTCAAGCGATTGGCTGTCACCCCGTCGATCCAAGGGGCGGCATGCTATACCGCGTCTTCATTGTTGAAGATAATCCCACCGTCCGCACCGGAATCCGCACCCTGCTGGAAACTTCGGGCTTTGAAATTTGCGGCGAAGCATTTGACGGACTCGATGCTGTCGAACGTGCCCCCGAAATAAGCCCCGATCTCAGCATTCTCGACGTTTCCATGCCGCGCATCAACGGCTTGGACGCCGCGCGCAAACTCCGCGACATCCACCCAAACGTCCCTATATTATCGAACACCTCGCGTGCCGCCGTAATTCGCTCGGAACCAAGCCTGCCCGAGGGCGACACTGCGGCGGAGGACAAGCGTGAAAATCTTTTGCACCGCGTCTTGCAGTTGCTGCCAAATTCTGACGCCGCTCGGCGCAGCGCGGCACCTTAGTCAAGAAGAGATCTCGACCGCGATTTCGCCTTTGAACCGCCGCCGGCTTCCCGTTCACAGCAACCTGCGTGCGCTCCGCCTATCCCGGAATCTGCAACTCACTTTTCGACAGCATCCCCACCCGGCGATTTGTTCGGCTCTCAGCGCGCCGCCGACGCAGCCTTGTCCACGCTTTGCAGATCGTCGTCCAAACCCAGATATTCCCAACGCAACAAAACAATCGGCACATTCCCGTTCTTCCACAAATAATCATCAAATCCGCGCAGGCTGAACACATCACCCTGTTTCAACCGCGCATCCGCCAGAAATCGCATGATCTGCACCTTGCCGTTCTGATAGCTGATCGCCTGTCCCGGCCCTGTGGCAAATCCCGCCGCCTCTTCCTCGGCGGTTTTCTGATCCATCGGCACGTAATGCGCCAAGTAATCCGCGGCCTGGCTGATCGTGAATAGTCCCAGTGCCAATTTCACGTCCACTTCCACGCGCAGCGCCCGCAACCGCATGAAATTGTAAATAATCTCGCGCGACCGCGGACTATCGTCGAACAGCCCCGCCTGCAGCATCATTTCCTCTACATAAAATCCCAAGCCCTCGTTCGGCCCTGAGTCATAGTAGTGGCGCCGGATCGGATCTTCGTGCATCCGCGACCACGCCATCTGGAAATAATGTCCCGGCACACCCTCGTGCACCATGTCCGGGCGCGGATCTTTCGTTGAGGCCAGCCAGAAATATCCTAGCGTCGGTGACGGCTCATTCGCCCAGCGCACCCCGGTCCCATGCAGAAAATCATCCGTCTCCCCGAAACCAGAAAGCGCGTCCAGATATCCCGGCATCAGCCGAATCGTGTAGTGGCCGATCGCCGGCGAAACCGTCAGGATTCCTTTCTTCTCCAGAAAATCGCGAATCGCCAGCTCGTCGCGCTTGCTCGTGCGGATTTGCTCGTCAATGCTCGATGCGATCTTCAATTCCGGCAGCTCTTGATTCCGCTGCTTTTCAATCTGCTCGAAAGTCACCGCGCGTTCCCACTCTTGCCGACTGATGGCCAGCAGCTGCTCGGGGGTATAAGGAATCAGCGCCACGTGGCTCAAAAAGAATTCATAGTCCGCGCGCCCTACCGCCGCATTCTCCGGCATGCTCTGCAAATGTTCCTGGAGCCACCCGCGATACGCTTCCAACGCCAAAATCGCTTTTTCGGTCGCCGCCTGGAATTCCGCGGACAGAGCTCCCGCATGCGACGCGTCCTGATGCAGCATCGGCGCAACTTCGCGCGCCACCTCCTGCAATTCAGGCCGTATTTGCTCGAGCGAACCGATCGCCAACTGCGCGAACGGGCGCACCGCGTGCAGATTCGCTTCGCCATCCTGCAAAATCTTGGGTATGTCCTGCATGCGCGTCACGATTTCGCGGCTGCGCGCCGCATCGAATGGCGGAGGTTGGACCAATGACTCCAGCAAGGCCGTAAGCGTCTGATCCAGATAAAAAGTCGGATCGCGCTCCCAGCGCCGGTTCAAATCCAGTTCCCAGCGCACCCGCGCCAGCGCCGACCCCATCAACCGGTCGTCCACTTTTTCGCTGGTCGTCCATCTCGCGCGGTCCAGTTTTTTCCATCGCGCTTCGAATTCTTCGAGTTGCGCCCCCTGCTTCGCAATTGAACTCGCCGACCAGTCGCGCTCGCCGCTCGGATGCTCGAGCCGCGGAATATCGTCAGTCGAAAACGGCTGGTAACACGCCCGCCAGCTCCAGAACTCCGCCGCTAACTGTTCCAGCGCCCGAGCCTGCACCGGCGCTTGCTGCGTTACGGTCTCCGCGCGAACGAACGCAGCGCAAGAAATCGAAATCAGCAAAACCAGAAAGTCGCAGCAAACCACAGCCGAAAAATTTCTTTCCGCAAAGCGCACACTCCGCTCCGTGCCTCGCCGAACGTTGGAACCATGAATCGTCACGAATACCCCTTTGAAGGCCCTGAATCTAGCTAATCGGCGGGCGCATCTTGTGCCACTCCGTATGGCTCTGGAACATTCGCGCCGCCGCAATCACCGCGTGATCGTCCAGCGCCCGCCCGACGAATTGCACTCCGAACGGCAGCTGCTCCTTGCTCAATCCGCACGGCACGCTGATCGCCGGCAATCCGCACAAACTCGAGACTCCGTCCGGCGCTCGCCGCTCGATCGGCCCCGCCGAATCTTCTTCCGGTGGCGCGCTCAATGGCGACGCCGCCGACGATTCGCCCGCCGCCGCCAGCACGTCGAACCGCTCGAACAATTTATCCACCTGCGCCTGCAAGAACGTCCGCACGCGCTGCACCTGCAGATAATCCCCCACCGAAAATTCCTGGCTCGCGTAACCATTAATCTTGCCAACCGGATCAATCAATTCCGCGCAGCGGCCGGAAACAATCAGCTCCTGAAACGCGGAGGCCGATTCCATCAAAATCGTCAGCTCCGCCGCCTCTTCATAAGGCAGGTCCGGCATCTCCACGTCCGCAATCGTCGCGCCATTTTTCTCCAGCACTTTCAATGCAGCATCCACCGCCGCTTCCAAGCCCGGCTGCTGCTCGTTCCACACATTCGTCAATCGCCCAACGCGAATCGGATTCCCAGGCTCTCGCGCCGGCGCAGGATACGTAAAATCCGAAATGCCAGCCGGCAACGAATCGAAATCCAAAGGATCATGCCCCGCCAAAACCGACAGCACCAGCCCGCAATCATCAGCCGTGCGCGCCATAGGCCCTAGCTTATCCATCGTCCACGCAATCGCCATCGCCCCACGCCGGCTCACTCGCCCAAAACTCGGCCGCATTCCAGAAATCCCGCACCATGACGAAGGACAAATAATCGATCCGCGCGTATCCGATCCGATCGCCCACGGCGCCATCGCCGACGCCACAATCGCGCCCGACCCGCTCGACGATCCGCACGTCCAATACTTCGTGTTCCAAGGATTTTTGCACGGTCCCGTCAGCGACGCGTCGCCCGAGGAATATCCCAACCCTCCGGCAAGTTCAATCATCGCGGCCTTTCCGATCAGCACCGCTCCCGCGCGATTCAGTTTTTCAATCACTGTCGCGTTGTAGTTGAACGACTGCTTCACCAGCGGCCGCGCTCCCCACGTAGTCGGATACCCTTCCACCGCCACAAGATCTTTCGCAGCGTAAGGTACTCCATGCAGAGGTCCGCGGTAATGTCCGGACGAAATCTCTTTTTCAGCCGCGCGCGCCTGTTGCAACGCCAAGTCTCGCGTGATCGTCGCGAAGGCGTTCAACTTCGGACCTAATTCTTCGCTGCGCGCCAGAAAACTTTCCGCCAGCTCCACAGGCGAAACTGTCCCACCGCGAATTCGCTCCCCGAGTTCGCGCACCGAAAAATAGAGTATGTCTTCACTCAGCACGGTTTAACTCGCCCTCTCACGCGGCGCACAGCCGCAGCTGATTCGGGGGCAGACACAATTTCTCCGAACCGCACGTGCCCGATTCATCAGTCAATATTTTCCCCGCTGGAAAGTTTCGACACAGTGACGGGTGGATCCCCATTCTGCAGCGCAAACGCACGGATGGGAGCCAGCAACGTTTCGTTGTAGGCCAAAATCCTGCGCAAATGTTCTCTCTGCTCCTCCGACAATCGCTCGCCGTACTTCCCAATAATATTCGCAAGCTTCGCTTCCACGTCGCGGCTTTGTTCAGGCGTGAGCTTGGCCTTCGCCGATTCCTGCTCGCCCGCCGGAATTGTCGGTGATATGTTGTCCAGGTCGCGCCGCCGAGTCAGCAAACTCGGCGGCGAAAGTGAAAACGCCGCAGCCGCGGTCGCCGCCGCCGCCGCATCCAGCCCGAACTCGCGGCGAGAAATGCGCGCGGATTTCGTGTCGGCGTGGTTCGCATCCTTAACAGGAATAGGACCGTGCGAATTGTTGGAAGATGGTTTCGACACGGAGGTATAGTCTTGTATATATTATCCGCGCGTCAAGCGCTTTCACACGCGGTCACACCATCTCCGCGCAAGCATCTTGTCTCCATGTATTTACTTGACGCCAAGCACATGCGCCGCGCAGCACAAGCCGCGGCGCCGACCGCATCGCAAGGATCGCGGCGCTAACAAGAATCACAAGGATATTAATGACCACCAAAGCGCCCGTCACTTCCCCCGCCGCCACTCCACAGACTCCGACCTTCGCGCGCGGCCTCGGCCTGTTCGATTCAGTGATGGTAGTCGTCGGCGTAATGATCGGCTCCGGAATTTTCATCGTCTCCGCCGACATGTCGCGCCAAATCGGCAGCGCCGCATGGCTGCTCGTCGCCTGGCTTTTCACAGGCGTTCTCACCATCGCCGGAGCGCTTTCCTACGGCGAACTCGCCGCCATGATGCCCCGTGCCGGCGGTATGTACATCTACTTGCGCGAAGCATTCTCCCCGCTCTGGGGTTTTCTCTACGGCTGGACGCTCTGCACCGTCATCCAGACCGGCACCATCGCTGCCGTCGCCATTGCCTTCGCGCGTTTTTCCGGCGTCCTCTTTCCAGCAGTCTCGGAATCCCACTATTTAATCTCGCCGATCCACGTTTCGAGCGGTTACGCTTTTTCGCTTTCGTCAGCGCAACTGGTCGCCATCGGCGTTATCGCCGTGCTCACCTGGACCAACAGCCGCGGCCTGCAGTACGGCAAAGCGGTCCAAAATATTTTCACTATCGGCAAGACTCTCGCGCTCATCGTCCTGATCCTGCTTGGCCTCAGTCTCGGCTGGAATCCCGCCGCCGTTCACGACAATTTCAGCAATGCCTGGACCGCTCGCGGCGTTTCCCCGCTCGCCGCCGGACTCAGCGCCACCACCGCCTTCGGACTACTGGTCGCGATCTGCGTAGCGCAAACCGGTTCGCTCTTCTCGGCCGATTCCTGGCACGACATTACTTTCACCGCCGGAGAAGTGAAAAATCCGCGCCGTAATCTTCCGCTCTCGCTCGCTGTCGGCACCAGCATCGTGATCACGCTCTATCTCCTCGCGAACGTCGCCTATCTCGTCACTCTTCCACTCGCCGCCATCCAACACGCTCCGTCCGATCGCGTCGCCACCGCCATGTTGCAAACGATTTTCCCCACGCTAGGCGCTGCGTTGATGGCCGCCGCCATCATGGTCTCCACGATCGGCACGGTGAACGCTCTGACTCTCGCCGGTGCGCGAACCTACTACGCCATGGCGCGCGACGGGCTATTTTTCCAATCCGCCGGCACACTAAATTCCGCGCGTGTGCCCGCATGGGCCTTGCTCATTCAGGGGCTCTGGGCCGCGTTCCTCGTCCTGCCGCGAACTTACAACCCCGCGACGCAATCCTATGGCAACCTCTACAGCGATCTGCTCGATTACATTATTTCCGCCGCGCTGATTTTCTACATTCTCACCGTCGCCGGAATTTTTCGCCTGCGCATCAAGAAACCCAATGCGGACCGCCCCTATCGCGCCTTCGGATATCCCTGGCTCCCCGCGCTGTACATCATCGGCGCGGCGACCATCTTGATTGTGTTATTCACGTATCGCCCCGCGACGACCTGGCCGGGCCTGACCATCGTCATCCTCGGCGTGCCAGTTTATTTTCTGATCGCTCCGCCTCAGACCGTAAAATGCCCGATCAGGAGCTTTCGTAAGTAGAGTCCGCGCGTCGCGCGATTTATCCGCGAGCCGCTTTTGCAAAATTCATCGGAATCGCAACCTAATTCGTTGGGGGTAATCCCGTGCAATTCGCTCGAATGATTTCCGCCGTAGATGGGCACGCGTGCGGCGAGCCAGGCCGCGTGATCGTTGGTGGCGTGCTCGACGTACCCGGCGTCACCATGTTTGAAAAAATGAGATATCTGGAGACGCGCGCCGATGATCTTCGCAAATTAATGCTGCGCGAACCGCGTGGCTACCCCGCCGCCAACTGCAATCTCATCCTGCCATCCACCAATCCCGAAGCCGCCGCCGGATTCGTAATCATGGAGCAGACCGAATATCCGCCCATGTCCGGAACCAACACGATCTGCGTCGTCACCGTGCTGCTCGAGACCGGAATGATTCCCATCCGCGATCGAATCATGAAGCTGAAGCTCGATACTCCTGCGGGCCTCGTCGAAGTCGAAGCAGAAATCGAAAATAAAAAAGTGAAGCGCGTCACCTTTCAAAAGGTTCCGGCATTTGCCGTGCATCTCGATGCCGACGTCGAAGTTCCCAGCCTCGGCACGGTAAAAGTGGACCTCGCCTACGGCGGAATGTTCTACGTCATCGCCGATGCCGCGCCGCTGGGCTTCCATCTCGCTCCCGACGAAGCGCGCGACCTCGTTCGCGTCGGCGAAATGATTAAAGCCGCCGCGAACGAACAACTCCGCGCGATTCATCCCGAAAATTCCGCCATCGCAGGCATCACCATAGCCCAACTTTCCGCGCCCGCGGACCATCCGCGCTCCGATCGCAAGAACACCGTGATCGTTTCTACCGGCAAGCTCGATTGGGGCCGCCCATCTTCATGGACCGGCGCGCTCGATCGCTCGCCCTGCGGCACGGGCACCTCTGCAAAAATGGCCGCGCTCCACGCCAAAGGCCAGTTGCCCCTGCATCAGGATTTTGTGCACGAAGGAATTCTCGGCACCACTTTCACCGGCCGATTGATCGGCCACACGCGAGTCGGCTCCTATCCAGCCGTAGTTCCCACTATCAGCGGACGCGCCTGGATCACCGGCATCGCGCAATACGTCCTCGACTCCGACGATCCGTTCCCCAACGGCTACACAGTAGGAGATATTTGGGGCAGCGCCGATTGAACGTTGATTCCATCCGAGGCTGGGCGCGCCAACTTTCCAGGCAATTTAACGTTTCTCGGTTGCCAAAACGCGCGATGCTGTATATTATATCCACTCTGGCGCGTCAATGCCCATTGCTCTCACACCCGGATCCAAAGCACTTACGCGCTCTCAGTCCCTTTTCCGGACTCCTCCATCTGTATCTTTTCCTACTCAGCTTCATAGCTTGCCCGCGTTCCCTCACCCCGCCTCCCTGCATTTTCGCTCGCCGAGGCCCCCGGTCAGACGCGATAATGTTCCCTTGAGAGCTCTGTCTCGAGTGACGATCGGATAGCCCGCTCATGAGCCTTGCGAAAACACGTGTCGAAAATACTCCTGCGAACATGTTCGGCGCCGTCGAACGTATTCACGTCGTGGACTCTCATACCGGTGGCGAGCCGACTAGAATGATTGTCAGCGGCGGCCCAGATCTCGGCCGCGGATCCGTGGCCCAGCAAATGGAACGCTTTCGCCGCGATCACGATTACCTCCGCAGCGCATTGGCCAATGAACCGCGCGGCTCCGAAGTCGTCGTCGGTGGAATCCTCTGCAAGCCTACCGATCCCGCCAGCGCCGCCGGAGTAATTTTCTTCAACAATGTCGGATATCTCGGCATGTGTGTGCACGGCACCATCGGCTTGGTCACCACGCTCGCGTATTTGGGAAAAATCACGTACGGCGATCATCGCATCGAGACTCCCGTGGGCACCGTTACCGCCACTCTTCACGAGAACGGAGAAGTCACTGTCGTCAACGTCGCAAGCAAACGCACCGCCGCCAATGTAACGTTCCAGGTGCCAGGTTTTGGCGCCGTCACCGGCGATGTCGCGTGGGGCGGCAATTGGTTTTTTCTCGTGAACAATAATTCCGTGGCATTGAATGCCACAAATATTGCAAAGCTGACTGAGTTCTCCTGGGCCATTCGCCAAGCTTTGGCCGCCAACGGCATCACCGGCTCCGACGGCAAAGAAATTGACCACGTCGAACTATTCCATCCCTCCCGCAAGCCCGGTATTCAAAGTCAAAATTTCGTTCTGTGCCCCGGAAAGGCCTACGATCGTTCGCCCTGCGGCACCGGCACCAGTGCCAAGCTCGCCTGCCTCTACGCCGATGGAAAATTGAAACCCGGCGAACTGTGGCGCCAGGAAAGCATCGTGGGCAGCGTTTTTGAAGGACAAATTCGCTTCGAGGACGGCCAAGTGCTGCCCATTATCAAAGGCTCTGCGTTCATCACCTCAGAGGCGGATTTGATTCTCGATCCGCGCGATCCCTTTCGTAATGGCATTTATCCGTGAACAAGCCTGCCGAAGTCGTGATTGTCGGTGCCGGTATCGTCGGGGCCGCCTGCGCGCTGGAACTTTCCAGCGAAGGCTTGCGCGTCCTGGTGATTGACGAAGGCTTCCCGAGCGCCGGTACCACTGGCGCGGCGATGGGCCACATCGTGGTGATGGACGATTCCGAAGCGCAATTCGCAATCACGCGCTATTCGCAAATTCTCTGGGACGATATGCGCGATCAATTTCCCACGTCGGTGGAATTTGATCCGTGCGGAACACTGTGGGTTGCCGCCGATGAAGAAGAAATGCGCGAGGTTCGCCGAAAGTTTAGCTATTACCGCGAACGCGGCGTAAACGTGGAAATCCTGGACTCGCAGCAGGTTCGCGATGCGGAACCTCGTCTGCGCGCACCACTCGCAGGCGGCCTGAGCGTACCGGGAGATTCAGTGGTTTACCCTCCCTGCGCCGCGGAATTTCTATTGCAGAAGGCGCGCGCGCTGGGAGCTCGAGTCATTCAAGGCCAGCCCGTCACCGCGATCGGAAAAGGCGCAGCTCGTCTTGCTGACGGCACGGTTTTCGCCGCGGGCTTTATCATCAATGCCGCAGGCCAGTCGGCTCCGAAACTAAGTCCCGGAATAAATATCAAACCGCGCAAAGGGCATCTCGTAATCACCGATCGCTATCCGAATTTCCTCCACCATCAAGTCGTCGAACTGGGCTATCTGAAAAGCGCACACACCCTCACCGCCGATTCCGTCGCCTTCAACGTACAACCCCGTAAAACAGGCCAGATATTGATCGGCTCGTCGCGCCAATACGGCGCGGAAAATTCAGCCGTGGAGGAATCCATCCTCTCGCGCATGTTGCAACGCGCCTTCGAGTACATGCCGGATTTGAATTTTCTCTCCGCGATTCGCGTGTGGACCGGTTATCGTCCCGCCACTCCCGACAAACTCCCTTTAATAGGTCCATCGCCGCAGGATCCGTCCGTTTTAGTCGCGGCCGGCCACGAAGGGCTGGGCATCACCACATCGCTCGCCACAGCAAAATTAATCTGCGCGCAAATTCTCGGCCAGCGCCCCGCAATTCCCATTCAGCCATATCTGCCGTCGCGGCAAATGGCTGCGGAGGCCCATGTCTGAATCCGTTTCCGTCCGCGTAAATGGAAGACTTGTGACCGTTCGTGCCGGAGCGACTGTCGCCGTCGCAGTCCTCGCTTCGGGCGCGACATGCCGCGCCTCGGTGACCGGTCAACCGCGCTCGCCTCTCTGCGGCATGGGCACTTGCTTCGAATGTCGCGTCGCAATCAATGGAGAACCGCAGCGCCGCAGCTGCCAAGTGCTTTGCGAAGCGAATATGGAAATAGAAGCCAATGGATAGCGTCAGACATCTCAGATTTGATGTCGCCGTTGTCGGCGCGGGTCCCGCCGGAATTGCGGCGGCACTCGCGGCCGCCGATTCCGGCCGCACTGTCGGATTGATTGACGACAATCCCGTCGCTGGCGGACAAATCTGGCGGGCCGCTTACAACTCCGCGCGGCCCTCGGCATCATCTATCTGGTTTGATCGCCTGAATAAATCAGCAGTTCAAATCGTTCGCGGCGCGCGCGTCTTTCACGCCGCCCAAGGCGAGCTAGCCGCGGAATCCGACGACTCCGCAATTCAAATCAGCTACGGAAAATTGATTCTCGCCACTGGCGCGCGCGAACTTTTCCTGCCGTTCCCCGGCTGGACTCTTCCGAACGTCATGGGCGCCGGCGGCCTGCAAGCCCTCGTAAAGTCCGGGCTCGACATATCCGGAAAACGCATCGTCATCGCCGGAACCGGCCCGCTGCTTCTCGCCGTCGCCGCCTACGTCCGCAAATGTGGCGCGAAAGTGATTGGCATTTGCGAGCAGACCAGTCGATCGCGGATGGCCCGTTTCGGTCTGAAAATGATGCTAGTAGCCGGCAAAGCGGCCGAGGCCTTGCGCTTGGCCTACGATCTTCGCGGCATCCCGCACTGGACCGATTGTTGGCCCGTCGCCGCCTTCGGAAATCGCCGCGTGGAAACCGTGCGCATTTCGCGCCGAGGGCAAACCAGCGAAATTGAATGTGACTACCTCGCGTGCGGTTTTCATCTCATACCCAACGTCGAGCTGCCGCGCATGTGCGGATGCCGCCTCCGCGAAGACTTTGTTCAAGTGGACAAGTATCAGCAAACCGCCGTCCCCGGAATATTCTGCGCCGGCGAGCCCACCGGAATCGGCGGCCTCGAACTCGCGCTCGTCGAAGGCGAAATCGCCGGTTACGCCGCCACAAATTGGGAAGATCGCGCCAAGCATCTATTTGCGAAGCGCGCCCGCTACCAAAAAGCCGTCCGCATTCTGCAAGACGCATTCCCACTGCGTCCCGAGCTGAAAAATCTCGCGCGCCCAGACACGCTGATCTGCCGCTGCGAAGATGTCCCGCATGAGCGCCTGCGCGAGTACAACTCCTGGCGCGCCGCCAAATTACACGCCCGCTGCGGCATGGGCCCCTGCCAGGGACGGGTTTGCGCGCCCGCTGCTGAATTTCTTTTCGGTTGGCAGATTGATTCCGTCCGCCCGCCGCTTTTTCCGGTGCGTTGCTCGAGCCTGGCGGCAATTCCAGCGCAGTCTGCGCCGCGAAATTAAACGGAGGGTTCCAATGAAATGGCAAGGCGTAATACCCGCAATCACCACGTGTTTCGATCAAACTGAAAAAGTTGACCACGCCTTCATGGCCAATCACTGCCGCTGGCTCATCGAAAATGGCTGCACCGGAGTAGTCGCACTCGGCTCGCTGGGCGAAGGAGCCACACTGTCACTCGATGAAAAGGTGGCGGTTCTGCGCAATTGCGCAGCCGCCCTGAAAGGCCGCGCCCCCGTAGTCGCCGCGATCTCCGCGCTGTCTACCGCCGAAGCCGTCGCGCAAGCCAAAGCCGCGGAATCAACCGGATGCGAAGGCCTCATGGTTCTCCCGCCCTATGTTTACAAAGGCGATTGGCGCGAAATGAAGGCTCACGTCTCCGCGGTTCTGAGGGCCACGCCTCTTTCCGGCATGCTGTACAATAATCCTGTGTCATATGGCACCGATTTTCTTCCAGGAAAAATTCAGGAGCTCGCGAACGAGCACCAGAATTTGCACTCCGTGAAGGAATCGAGCACCGACGTGCGCAGAGTCAGTGCGATTCGCGCCCTCATCGGCGATCGCCTGGTTTTATTTGTCGGCGTGGACGACGCCATTCTCGAAGGCATCGGAGTCGGCGCCACTGGATGGATCGCAGGCCTCGCGAACGCTCTGCCGCGCGAATCCGTGGACCTGTTCAATTACGGCATGGAAGGAAAATCCGCGCAGGCGTTCGAACTATATCGCTGGTTCTTGCCGCTGCTGCGCCTGGACACCGTGCCCAAATTCATCCAGCTGATAAAATTAGTTCAACAAGAGCTCGGCGTCGGCAACGCCCGCGTCCGAGGTCCAAGACTGGAACTCGTCGGCGAAGAATTGGAATCAACTAAGATACTGATTCGTCACGCGATTGAAAATCGACCAAAGAATGCGAGCTCAGCTCTCGCGCAAGCCGCAAGGTAAAGGATCTGCACAATGGAATTTTTAGGAACATCAATAATCGGATTTCGTGACGGCAATGCTGGCAAGGTAGGCGACGCCGGCAACGGCGCATTCCAAGCCTTCGCTCCGACCACCGGCCAAAAGATTGAGCCTGCCTTCCACTCCGCAACGGCCGAGGAAGTTGACCTCGCCGTAAGACTCGCCGCAGAAGCCAGCGCCGAATTCGGCCGATTGTCCGGCGCAAAAAAAGCAGAATTCCTCGAAACGATCGCCGCCCGCATCGAAGCCCAGACCGAATCCCTCGTCACCCGCGCGAATCAGGAATCAGCGCTCCCGCTAGCTCGCCTGCAATCAGAAACAGGCCGCACCTGCGCACAAATCCGCATGTTCGCAAAAGCCGTGCGCGAAGGCTCGTGGGTCACGGCGCGCATAGATCACTCTGATCCCCAGCGCAAACCCGTTCCCAAGCCGGACGTCCGCTCCATGCTGCGCCCCCTCGGCCCGGTCGTGGTCTTCGGCGCCAGCAATTTTCCCCTGGCGTTTTCTGTGGCCGGTGGCGATACCGCCTCCGCATTCGCCGCAGGAAATCCCGTCATCGTTAAAGCCCATCCCGCGCATCCCGGCACCAGCGAACTCGTCGGCCGCATCATCCGCGATAGCGTGCGCGCCTGCGATTTGCCCGAAGGTGTTTTTTCCTTGCTCTTTGATTCCGGCACTGCGGTCGGCGCCGCCCTCGTGCAACATCCGCTCGTGAAAGCCGTGGGCTTCACCGGTTCCATTCCCGCCGGCCGCGCGCTTTTCGATTTGGCCGCCAAGCGCCCTTCGCCCATTCCGTTTTACGGCGAAATGGGCAGCACCAATCCTACGTTCATTCTTCCCGGCGCGCTCGCCGCTCGTGGTGAAAAAATCGCGGCGGAACTCTACGGCTCCTTCACTCTCGGTGCCGGCCAATTCTGCACCAAGCCGGGGCTGGTATTTTTGTCGGCGGGAAAGCCCGCGGAAGCGCTAATAAATGTGATCAAAACCAAAGTGGCGGAATCCTCGAAGTTCACGCTACTGACCTCCGGCATCAGCTCCTCCTACAGCCGCGAAATTCGCTATCGCAAGAATCGCGGCGACGTCACCCTGCTCGCCGAAGAAAAATCTCCCGACCCGGCATCCGCGTTTCAAGCAGGCGCCGCGCTCTTCCAGACGGACATCACTTCGTTCCTCGCCAACCCCGATCTCTCCCACGAAGTTTTCGGGCCGGAAACCCTGCTGATCAACTATTCCAAGAAGGAACAAATCCTCGAAGCCGCTCGCGGGCTGCACGGCCATCTCACCGCCACCGTTCACGGCACGGAGCAGGACGTCGTCGAATTCTCCGAGCTCGTCGCCATCCTCGAAAATAAAGTCGGGCGAATTATTTACAACGGCTATCCCACCGGCCTGGAACTCTGCGATGCCATCGTTCACGGCGGCCCCTATCCTGCCAGCACCGATTCGCGCACTACGTCCGTTGGCACGCTGGCAATCTTTCGCTTCGCCCGACCCGTCTGCTACCAGGATTTTCCAGATGTCGCTCTGCCCGACGAATTGAAAAGTGAGAATTCTCTTGGCATCTGGCGCATGGTGGACGGAGAATTGACACGTTAGACGTCCTGATGGATGATTCCGAATGGGGCGATTCCCCGGCTGGGCGAGCAGCGCGACAAAAATCCTGGCCTGGAAGAGCGAGTGATTCAGATCCGAAGTCTTCAAGTAATGCTGCGCACCGCCCACGGCTAGTTCGATAAGGTAACGTAATCAATTATGGCAAAACCTCAGCCTGCATTCGACTCGGCGCCAACTCACGAAGACTCCGCGCCCAGAAAAACGAATGCGATTCCGCGCCAATCCTTGGCTGCGGCCGTAGTCGAGCGCCTGCGCGATAAAATTCTGCACGGCGAACTCCGCGAAGGCGAACAGCTTCGCCAGGACGCTATCGCCGCCGAATTTCAGATCAGCCGTATACCCGTCCGCGAAGCTCTGAGCCATTTGGCCGCGGAAGGACTGATCACCATCGTCGCCAATCGCGGCGCTATCGTTTCCGCGCTCTCTCCCGACGAAATTATGCAGCTCTTCGAAACGCGCGCGGTGCTGGAATGCTACATGCTCCGCCAGGCCATCGCCAATTTCACCGAAAAACATATTCAAGCCGCCGAAGAAATTCTCCAGCATTTCGAGGAATCGCTTGAAAACGACGCCGACGTGAAATCCTGGGGCCAGTGGAATTGGGCGTTCCACTCCGCGCTATATGCGCCCGCGAATCGCCCGGTAATGCTCTCGTTTCTTAAGACGCTGAACAACAATTGCGACCGCTACACGCGCCTGCATCTCGTTTTTACGCGCGACTTGCACCTCGCCGGCAAAGCTCACCGCGAACTCCTGGACGCCTGCCGCACCAAAAATCCCGATCTCGCATCCGAAGCCCTCTGGAAACACATCACCACCGCCGGCGAATATCTAAAAGAATTCATTCAGCGCCACCGCGAACAACACTCCTAAATTCCTCGTATCGCTAAGCACCCTCCGCACCGTCTTCCCACAGCACCAGCGAGAGCCTCCCGTCCTGAATCTCAGGAGTACCCAACGATATCGCGGCGCAATCTCGCGCTACCCAATCCGCGCCAGCATCCCACAATTCCTTCTCCGTCATCGTGGTACGCAACGCAATCACTCTCGCGCTCGCAGCCTTTCCCGAATGCACGCCCGCCGGCGCATCCTCCACCACCACGCAATCCCGCGGCGCAAACCCCAGCAACTCCGCGCCCTTCAAATAAGGATCCGGCGCCGGCTTGCCATTCTGAATATCGCTCGACGTGACGAAAACTTCCGGACGCGGCAATCCGCTCGTTTTTAATCGCACTTCCGCCAGCCGCCGCGAGCACGATGTCACGATCGTCCAGCGCCCACGCGGCAGTGCGCTCAATAATTCCAGTGCCCCCGGCAACGGCACAATTCCGTCCAGGTCCACGATTTCGTCGCGCTCGATTGCCTTATTCTCGCCCAGATGATCGACGTTCGGCAGGTACTCGCGAACCGTAGTGATACTCGGCCGCCCGTGCGCCCGGTGCACCACTTCCGCGGCATCAAATCCGTGCCGCGCAGCCCAACGCGCCCACACGCGCGCCACCGCCGGCGTCGAATCCACTAAGACTCCGTCCATATCGAAAAGCAGCGCAGCACAAGAAATCCGCGTCATCCGCAGCTCCGCGTGCGCGCGACGAATCGATCATTTGTTTTCGCTGCCACAGGAATCTATCCAGCATACGGATGCAAAAGCTTTTCCGCAAATCAATGGTTCGGATTTCACCAACAGAAAAAATGAGGATGGATGCCGCGCCAGCTGGACCGATGCGCAGTTTCCGTCGCGTGCGTGCGCCTGCGCCCGACATTTTACGCCCGCGGTTGACTATCT
>Ga0070761_10000643_pt1 | contig 22369 bp, 19 predicted proteins | sample HubBroMetageREF1_FD_66724 | JGI IMG/M metagenome (GOLD analysis project Ga0070761, IMG submission 66724) | Reference soil microbial communities from the Hubbard Brook experimental Forest, New Hampshire, USA - Hubbard Brook CCASE Soil... | ecosystem: Environmental > Terrestrial > Soil >... | reverse complement strand
ATTTCCAGGACGCGCGCGCAGTGGCCGCGGAGCTGGCCATCCCGCTGCACCGGGTAAGCTTTGCCGCGCAGTATCGCGAGCGCGTCTTCGAGCACTTCCTGCGCGAACACCGCGCCGGCCGTACCCCCAACCCCGACGTGCTGTGCAACCGCGAGATCAAATTCGGCGCGGCCCTGCGCTACGCGCAGCGCCTGGGAGCGACGCATTTTGCAACCGGGCACTACGCACGCCTGCTCACCGGCACGGCGGGCGTTGAGCTGCACAAGGCAAGGGATGCCGCCAAGGACCAGAGTTACTTTCTGCACGCGGTGCCGGCCGGGGAATTCGCCCGTGTGCTGATGCCACTGGGGGAGCTGCCGAAGCCCGAAGTACGCGCCTGCGCGCGCCGCGCGGGCTTGCCGGTGTTCGACAAGCCCGACAGCACCGGCATCTGCTTTATCGGCGAGCGACCGTTCCGCGAGTTTCTCGGGCACTTCCTCGCGCGCACTCCAGGCCCCATCGAATCCCCCGAGGGCGAGCGTCTCGGCACGCACGAGGGGCTCGCGTTTTATACCCTCGGTCAGCGCGGCGGACTGGGCATCGGCGGGCGCCCCGGACGTGCCGAGGACGCCTGGTACGTCGCCGCCAAGGACGTGGCGCGCAACACGCTGGTCATCGTGCAGGGGCACGATCACCCGTTGCTGTCGAGCGCCATGCTCACGGCCAGCGCCTGGCACTGGCTCGTGCCCGCGCGCAGCGCTGCCTTTCGCTGCAGCGTGAAAGTGCGCTATCGCCAGGCGGATCAGCCCGCGCTTCTTGAGCCGCTTGCCGATGGTGGTATGCAGATCCGCTTTGATCAGCCGCAGCGCGCCGTCACGCCCGGCCAGTACGCCGTCGCCTACGAGGGTGAGCACTGCCTCGGCGGCGGTGTGATCGATTCGAGCGCGCCGGCGGCGTTGGCAGCCGCGGCTTAGGCCCGTCAACAAACCGGAACAAGCCCTGCGGTCACCGTCGCAGCCGGCCAAAGTCACGCCTTTGGCCGGCGGAAACGGAACTACTGTCCGCCGAAATCGCTTCCTGCGATTTCGGCCGATCGAGCAGAACGGAGCCAGCGCGGCACTGCCGCGCCCGATATAATTGCGTGCTCACAGCGGAGGCATGCATGACGAACAGTTTCCGGGCGCGCTCCACCCTCAAGGTCGGCGATCGTTCCTATGAGATCTGGAGCCTGGCGGCGTTGCCGCAGGAAAAACTTGCACGCCTGCCCTATTCGCTGAAGATCCTGCTCGAGAACCTGCTGCGCTCCGAGGACGACGTGAGCGTGACGCGTGCCGACATCGAGGCGCTGCTTGAGTGGGACCCGGCGGCGACCCCCTCGCACGAGATCGCTTTCACGCCCGCGCGTGTCATTCTGCAGGACTTCACCGGCGTGCCCTGTGTGGTGGATCTGGCGGCGATGCGCGATGCGATCGTGCGCTTAGGGGGTGACGCCGAACGCGTCAATCCCCTCAACCCCGCCGAGCTGGTCATCGACCACTCGGTGCAGGTGGACGAATACGGTACCGCCGGCGCGCTCGCCGCCAACACCGCCATCGAGTTCGGACGTAACAAGGAACGCTATGCGTTCCTGCGCTGGGGCCAGACGGCATTTCGAAATTTCTCCGTCGTGCCCCCCAACACCGGCATCGTCCACCAGGTAAACCTCGAGTATCTGGGCCGGGTGATTTTCGACACCGAGACCAACGGGGTGCGCCGCGCCTACCCCGACACGCTGGTCGGCACCGATTCGCACACCACCATGATCAACGGCCTGGGGGTGCTGGGCTGGGGCGTGGGTGGTATCGAAGCGGAGGCCGCCATGCTCGGGCAGCCCGTGACCATGCTGATCCCGCAGGTCATCGGTTTTCGCTTCGACGGACGCCTGCAACCCGGCGCTACCGCCACGGACCTGGTGCTCACCGTGACGGAAATGCTGCGCAAGAAAGGCGTGGTCGACAAGTTCGTGGAGTTCCACGGCGATGGACTTGCCAACCTGCCGCTCGCCGACCGCGCCACCATTGCCAACATGGCGCCCGAATACGGCAGCACCTGCGGCATCTTCCCGATCGATACCGAGACAGTGCGCTACCTTGAGCTCTCCGGCCGCTCGCGCGAGCGCATCGACCTGGTGAGCACCTACGCCAAGGCGCAGGGCATGTGGCGCAACCAGGGCGCGACCGTCGCGCGCTACAGCGATGAACTGGAGCTCGATCTGGGTAATGTGGAACCGAGCCTTGCAGGTCCGCGCCGGCCGCAGGACCGCGTGCCCTTGAAGATGGCGAAGCAGGTCTACGAAACGAACGCGAAAAAGGCCGACGGCGAGCGCACCGCCCGCAAGTCTGCGGGCAAGGGAGTCGCGCCCGCAGTCCTTGACGGCAAGCAGGTCGATCTCAAGGACGGCGCGGTGCTCATCGCCGCCATCACCAGCTGCACCAACACCTCAAACCCGGTGGTGATGCTGGGAGCCGGCCTCCTTGCCCGCAAGGCGCGCGCGCGCGGACTCACCGCCAAACCCTGGGTAAAGACCAGTCTTGCTCCCGGCTCGCGCGTGGTGACGGATTACTTCACCAAGGCCGGGGTACTGGAGGATCTTGCCGCGTTAGGCTTTGACGTCGTTGGCTATGGATGTACCAGCTGTATCGGTAATTCCGGACCGCTCAAGCCGGAGATCTCCGCCGCCGTGAAGGCGGGCGATCTCACCGCCTGTGCGGTGCTCTCGGGCAACCGCAATTTCGAGGGGCGCGTGCACCCGGAAGTGCGCATGAACTTCCTCGCTTCCCCGCCGCTGGTGGTCGCGTATGCGCTCGCCGGCACACTCGACATCGACCTGACGAAGGAGCCCCTCGGCCGGGACCGGGAAGGCAAGGACGTGTTCCTCGCCGACATCTGGCCGACCGATATTGAAGTGCAGGATCTGCTCAAGGGCTCCATCGATGCGCAGATGTTCCGCGACAGCTACGCCAGCGTGTTCAAGGGGGATCTCAACTGGGCCAGCATCAAGGTGCCCGCGGGCCAGCGCTACACCTGGGATAGCGCCTCCACCTACGTCAAGAACCCGCCCTACTTCGAGGGCATGAGCATGACGCCGGCGCCGCTGGCGGACGTGCGCGGCGCGCGTGTACTGGCGATGGTGGGCGACTCGGTGACTACCGACCACATCTCCCCCGCGGGCAACATCGCCAGGAGCAGCCCCGCGGCGCGTTATCTCGTTGAGCAGGGCGTGCAACCCAAGGACTTCAATTCCTACGGCGCAAGGCGCGGCAATCACGAAGTCATGATGCGCGGCACCTTCGCGAACATTCGCCTGCGCAACTTACTGGTGCCGGGCGTGGAAGGCGGTGTCACCGTGCACCTCCCGGATGGCGAGCAGTCCTCCATTTATGACGCCGCCATGCGCTACAAGAAGGAAGGCACACCGCTCATCGTGCTGGCCGGTCGTGAGTACGGCACCGGCTCTTCGCGCGACTGGGCGGCCAAGGGCACGCTGCTCCTGGGCGTGAAGGCGGTCATCGCCGAGAGCTACGAGCGCATTCACCGCTCCAACCTCATCGGCATGGGCGTGGCACCGCTGCAGTTCCTGCCCGGGCAGAACGCCGCCTCCCTGAAGCTCAGCGGCCGCGAACTGTTCGACATCGCCGGCTTGAGTTCCGGGGATGCCCGCGAGGTGACCGTTACTGCGACGCCCGAGAAGGGTTCGCCGATCACCTTCAAGGCACGCCTGCGCATCGATACGCCGAAGGAGCGCGAGTACTACCGGCACGGCGGCATCCTGCAGTACGTGCTGCGCCAGCTCGCCACCGCGGGCAACGCCGCCTGAGCGACACCGGCGCGGACACCCTTGCTCACGGCGCGGCCGGCGCGCCCGTGCCGCTGCTCGCGCTGTTTGATCTTGACGGCACTATCACGCGTCACAACACGCTCGCGCCCTACACGCTCGGACTACTGCTGCGTCACCCGCTGCGCATTCTGCGCCTGCCACGGGTGCTGCCGGTGTTGGTGCGTTTCGCGTTGGGACGATGCGATCACGGTGAGCTCAAGTCCGCCTACATTCACAAGACCTTCGGCGGACTTGAGCGCCGCGAACTCGATGAGTGGACCGCGCACTTCGTACCGCGGCTTCTCAAAAGAGGCCTCTTCGGCGATGCCCGCGCCGCGATTGAACGGCACCGCCGCAACGGTGACCGGCTCGCGCTCCTGAGCGCCAGCATCGACCTGTATGTCCCTGCCATAGGCAGGGCCCTCGGCTTTAAGGATATCGAATGCACCGGTGTCGCCTGGGAAGGTCCGCGCCTCATCGGCACGCTCACCACCGCGAACCGCCGTGGCGCTGAGAAGGTGCGCTGTCTTGAGGCGCTGCGCGCGCGGCATCCGGGGATGGACGTCATCGCCTACGGCAACGCGGCGAGTGACCTTGCGCACCTGCGACTTGCCGAGCATGGTGTGCTGGTTAACGGCAGCCGCAATGCCATGAGACAGGCGGCCCTTGATGGCGTTAGCTGCGTGATCTGGCGCTGAGGCCTGCGGGATTTGGTACCCGTCAGGCGCAATAAAACCGCCGCTGCCTGGGTCTATTTATGTGTCGCAACATCATGCGACGCGCGCCATGCCGCCGCATGGCCGGCCTGCTCATAACGGAGTCTGAATGATCGTTGCGGTATTGGCATTTCTCGGTGGCGCGCTCACGATTCTGAGCCCCTGCATTCTGCCGGTGCTGCCGTTTGTATTCGCCCGCACCGAGCAACCCTTTACCCGCAGCACGCTGCCGTTGCTGATCGGCATGGCGGGGACCTTCGCCGCGATTTCGACACTGGCGGCGGTGGGCGGCGCCTGGGCCGTACACCTCAACAACTACGGCCGGCTCGTCGCCATGGCACTGCTGGTGGTGAGCGCGCTGGCACTGCTCTCGCGTCGCTTTGCCGCCTGGGCCACGCGTCCTTTCGTGGCATTCGGCGCCCGCCTCGCCTCCGACACCACCGGCGGCGTATCCGGTGTGATTCCTTCCCTGCTGCTCGGCGTCGCAACCGGCTTCCTGTGGGCGCCGTGCGCCGGGCCGATCCTGGGCCTGATCCTGACCGGTGCGGCCTTGCGCGGCCCCAGCGTGGCAACCAGCGTGCTGTTGCTGGCGTATGCGCTCGGCGCCGCGAGCTCCCTGGGCGTTGCGGCTGCCGCCAGCACCCGCGTCATCGCCGCCATGAAGCGCTCCTTCGCGGCGGGCGAGTGGTTGCGGCGCGTCCTTGGGGTTGGCGTATTGCTGGCCGTGGCGGCCATCGCGCTGGGTTGGGACACCGGCACGCTGACGCGTCTGTCCGTTGCCAACACGACGCGCATCGAACAGGCGCTGATCGAGCGCGTGACCCCACCGGAGGCGGGCGGCGGCGCACTGGCGGTTGCGTCGGCAGGGACGCTGCCGGTCGAGGGGCAGCTGCCGCCGCTGGACGGCGCGGTCGCCTGGCTGAATTCGCCGCCACTCACGCCTCAGGACCTGCGCGGCAAAGTCGTGCTCATCGATTTCTGGACTTACTCCTGCATCAATTGCCTGCGCGCACTGCCCTATGTGAAAAGCTGGGATGAGCGCTACCGCGCACAGGGGTTGGTGGTCATCGGCGTGCACGCGCCGGAATTCGCCTTCGAGAAGGATGTGGGGAATGTAACGCGTGCGGTGCACGACCTCGGCATCACCTACCCGGTAGCCCTCGACAACGACTACGCCATCTGGAATGCCTTCGACAACCACTACTGGCCGGCGCATTACTTCATCGACGCGCAGGGACGCATCCGCGGCCATCACTTCGGCGAGGGCGACTATGCGGACTCCGAGCAGCTCATACGACGTCTGCTGAGCGAAGCGGGCGCGGCGCATCTGGCCGCCGCTGCACCGGTGGCTCAGGGCACCGGGGTGCAGGCGGCATCCAGCGCGCCCGACGTGAACTCCCCGGAAACCTATCTTGGATACACCCGCGCCGCGAACTTTGCCTCCGCCGGCGGCCTGGTGCGCGATGCAGCGAACAGGTACGCCACACCACGCGCGCTGCAGCTGAACCAATGGGCACTGTCCGGCGCCTGGCGGGTGGACGAGGAAAAGGCTGTGGCCACAGCAGCCGGCGCGGTGATTGTGTTTCGTTTCCATGCGCGCGACCTGCACCTGGTCCTGGGCCCGGGCGACGCGGGCCATCCGGTTCGCTTCCGCGTCAGCATCGACGGGCGCGAGCCGGGTGCGGATCGTGGCGCCGACGTCCAGCCCGAGGGCAGCGGTAGCGTGAGCGAGCAACGGCTGTATCAGCTGCTGCGCCAGTCCGGTCCCATCGCGGACCACACGTTCGCGATTCAGTTCCTGGACGCGGGTGTGCAGGCGTACTCCTTTACCTTTGGCTGAACGGAGACGGACTCATGAGCCACGACGTGTCGCGCAGACTCCTCCTCAGGTACGCGCTGTCCTGCGGCATCGCCGCGACGGGTTACCGGATCGCACGGGCGGCGTCGCCGTCGGATCGCGCCGCCGATGGCAGCGTGACCCTCGAGGCTTTTGGCGCGGACGGCACGAGCCGCGGCACGCTGAGCGTGCCGCGAGTCGTCAAGACGGACGCGCAATGGCGCCAACAGCTCTCGCCGCTGGCGTATACCGTCACCCGCCACGAAGGAACCGAACGCGCCTTCAGCGGTGCATACGACAGTAACCATGCCGATGGTCTGTATGGCTGCATCTGCTGCGCCACGCCGCTGTTCGATTCGCGAACGAAATTCGATTCCGGCACCGGTTGGCCGAGCTTCTGGCGCCCGATCTCGCGTTTCAACGTGTCGGAACGCTCCGATAGCAGTCTTGGAATGCAGCGGGTCGCGGTGTCGTGCCGACGCTGTGATGCGCACCTGGGTCACGTCTTTGACGACGGTCCGCGGCCGACCGGGCTGCGCTATTGCATGAACTCGGTGGCCCTTAACTTCGTGGCGCGCGGCTGATAAGAGCCTGTCATACAAATGAGAACCCACATGTCAGCTAACAAACTGCTCCTCGCATCCGTCACAGCGCTGGCGCTGGTTGCAGGGATCGGCTGGATCAGCGCGACTCGCGGAGCTGAGCCGCCGGTGGTGGTGCCCCCACCGGCGCTCGACAACCTCAGGAAGGACGGTGCCCTGCAAACCGCGGTGGTTGCCGGCGGCTGCTTCTGGGGTATGCAGGGGGTTTTCGAGCACGTGCGCGGGGTCCATGAGGTGTTGGCCGGGTATGCCGGCGGCGCAAGACCAACGGCCCAGTACGAGGAGGTGAGTACCGGCCGCACCGGCCACGCCGAGTCGGTACAGATTACCTTCGATCCGCGCGAGGTGACCTACGGCGAGCTGCTGCGTATATATTTCTCAGTGGCGCACGATCCTACGCAGCTCGACCGCCAGGGACCGGACAGTGGCTCGCAATACCGCTCGGCAGTGTTTTACGCGGATGCGACGCAGCAGCGCATTGCCGAGAACTATATCGCCCAGCTGAACCAGAGCAAATCGTTCGCGGCTCCCGTCGTGACGCGCGTCGATGCACTCAAGGGTTTCTATCCGGCCGAAGGCTACCACCAGGACTTTTACCTGAAGAATCCGCAGTACCCGTACATCGTGATCAACGATCTGCCGAAGATCCGCAACCTCAAGGTGCTGTTCCCGCAATACTATCGCGACCCCCCGGTAACGACCGGTATCAGATAGTCCGTCACATCGAGGTCCGCACCTGCCACAGCTCCGGAAAGAACTTAAGCTCGAGCGCCTTGGCGAGATAGGACACTCCACCGGTGCCGCCGGTGCCGGGCTTGTAGCCGATGATGCGTTCAACCGTTTTCAGGTGATGGAAGCGCCATAGCTGGAAGTTGTGATCGAGATCGACGAGCCGCTCGGCGAGTTCGTACAGGTCCCAGCCTTTTTCCGCGTTGTGATACACGCCCAGCCACGCGCCGGCCACCTGCTTGCTCGCCTGGTAGGGTTCACTGAAGTCGCGCGTCAGGTAATCCTCAGGGATGCCGTAGCCGCGTCGGCTGAGCAGACGCAACACCTCGTCGTAGAGCGACGGCGCCGCCAAGGCACGTGCCAGCCTCTCGTGGTCAGCAGGGTCACGCTCATGGACCGCGAGCATTTGCGCATTCTTGTTGCCGAACAGGAACTCGAGCAACCGGTACTGCGTCGACTGGAAGCCTGAAGAACGTCCGAGCGCGTTGCGGAATGCGGAGTACTCGAACGGCGTCATGGTGGACAGCACGTCCCAGACCGACAGGAGCTGCGTCTGCGTGCGCGAGATACGCGCCAGCATTTTCAGCGCCGGGCCGAGGTCATCGCGCCGGATGCACTCCAGCGATGCCGTCAGCTCGTGGAGCATCAGCCGCATCCATAGCTCCGACACCTGGTGCACGATGATGAAGAGCATCTCGTTGTGTTCGGTGGACAGCGGCTGCTGCGCCGTGAGCAGTTTCTCCAGGTGCAGGTATTCGCCGTAGGAAAGCGAGGAGCCGAGGTCCCAGTGCACCGCTTCGTCGGCGAGTTCCACGCGCTCTGACTTGTCGTATTGACGGGTGGTCATGACCGTGATGTTACACGCTTGGGGCGTGTTAGCACTGCGGACCTGGCCGCGTGCCCACGACCGCAGCCCGCCAAAGCCGCGCCTTTGGCCGGCGAAAACGCAGCCGCTGTCCGCCGAAATCGTTGCTAAGCGATTTAGGCCAATTGACCATGGCAGACGTCGGCACGCTAAACCGGTTAGCATCGCGCGCTTGGATAAGCCCATCCTCGAAGTCCGCGATCTCGTCAAACAATACCCCGCCACCACCGCCGTGGCGGGCGTGTCGTTCAGTGTCCCGCAAGGCATGTGCTTTGGCCTGCTGGGACCCAACGGCGCCGGCAAGACCACGACTATCGAAATCATGGAGGGGATCCTGCCCGCAACCTCCGGTGAGGTTCGTTACCGCGGCGAGGTACAGGGTCCGCGCTTCCGCGAAGAGGCCGGCATTCTGTTCCAGAAGACGGCGCTGCAGGATTTTCTCACCGTGCGCCAGAGCATTGCGCTGTTCCGCGGCCTGTACAGCTCCGGTCTTAAGATCGACGAGGTTCTGAAGCTGTGCGCCCTGGAAGCACTCGCCGGGCGCGACAGCCGCAAGCTCTCCGGCGGCCAGCAGCAGCGGCTGCTGCTCGCCATTGCGCTCGTCAACGATCCGGCGGTGCTGTTCCTGGATGAACCCACGACCGGGCTCGACCCGCAGGCGCGGCGTAACTTCTGGGACCTCGTGCAGTCCATCAAGGCGCGCCACAAGACCATCATCCTCACCACGCACTACATGGAGGAAGCGGAGCTGCTGTGTGACGAAGTGGCGATCATGGACCGCGGCCGTATCGTCGCCCAGGGTCCGCCGCAGCGCCTGCTGCGCGAGCACTTCGCGGAAGTGCTGCTGGAATTGCCGCGGCAGGACTTCCCGGATGCGGCCCGCGCGCTGCCGCTCAAGCTGCTCGAGGCGAGCGATCGCGTCGAGATCACGACCCAGGATCTCGAGGGCACCCTGCGCACACTGCTCGCCGCGCACGTGCCGCTCACCAACCTGCGCATCCGGCCGGCGAACCTCGAGGACTTGTTCCTCGCGCTTACCGGCAAGGAGCTGCGCCCGTGATCCGCCGCTTAGGCTCGGTCTGGCACGCGCGCAATCTTGAGTTCCTGCGCGATCGCGGCACGCTGCTGTTTACGATTTTGTTGCCGATCGCGCTCGTAGTAGGCATGGGCCTGGTGTTCGGCGGGCCGCCGCGGCCGCTGTTCAAGGTCGGCGTGCTCGCGGCGCATATCGACAAGGCGTTGAATCCTTTCCTGGGTGAGCGGTACGTGGAATTCGTCGCCACCCCCGATCAACCCGTGGCGCTGCACAAACTGACCCATCAGACGCTGGATCTCGTGGTCGACCTGCGCGGCAACGGTCGCTACTGGGTCAACACCGATTCACCCAAGGGATACATCGTCGAAAAGCTGCTGCTTGCCTCCATACCCGGCGCCCAGCGCCAGCCGGTCACCGGGGTTGCGGTTCGCTACATCGACTGGCTGTTCCCGGGTATCCTCGGCATGAACCTGATGTTCAGCTGTCTGTTCGGCGTCGGCTACGTGGTGGTGCGCTATCGCAAGAGCGGCTTTTTGAAGCGCCTGCACGCGACCCCCCTGAGTGCCTTCGAATTCCTCGGCGCCCAGGTATTGTCGCGCTTAACTATCATTGCCACCGTGACGACTATTCTCTACGCCGGCATCGGCACCATCATCGGCTTTCATTGCGCCGGGAACCTGGCGCTGCTGGCGCTCTTAGGGATCCTCGGTGCGCTGTCTATGATTGCGCTCGGCCTCACGGTCGCGGCGCGCTTTTCCAGTGAGGAGCTGGTCGGCGGTGTGCTCAACCTGCTCACCTGGCCGATGATGCTGCTGTCGGGCGTGTGGTTTTCACTCGAGGACTCCCCGCGCTGGGTGCAGTGGGTAGCGCAGGTGTTTCCCCTCACCCACGTGCTGGATGGCGCGCGCGCGGTAATGCTGGACGGGGCGGGAATTTCCCAGGTGGCGCCGGACCTGCTGTACCTTGCCGCGACCACGCTGGCTTTTCTCGCTTTCGGCGCCTGGTCGTTCCGCTGGCGCATCGACTAGAGCACGCCGCCAATGCGTTTTTTCAGTGACAACACCGCCAGCGCCTGCCCGGAGATCCTGGCGGCGCTCGACGCCGCCAATCATGGGCTGGCGCGCGCCTACGGCGACGACGAATGGACCGTCCGCCTGGATGCGGCCTTCGGCAGCTTCTTCGGCACCCCGGTGCGCGCCTTCGCGGTCGCTACCGGGACCGCGGCAAACGCACTTAGCCTGGCAACCTTAAGCCCGCCGTACGGCGCGATCTTCGCGCACACCGAGGCCCACATCGCCTGCGATGAGTGCGGCGCGCCCGGATTTTTCTCAGGCGGCGCACAGCTCGCGCTGCTCGCGGGCGAGCACGGCAGGCTGCAACCGGCGGCGGTAGCGAGCGCCCTCGCCGCCCACCCGCGTCACCTGCACTCCGTGCAGCCGGCGGCGTTGTCCCTCACCCAGGCGACCGAGCTCGGCACGGTCTACCGCATCCCTGAGCTGACTTCGCTGTGTGACTCGGCCCACCGCAATGGGCTCAAAGTACACATGGACGGCGCGCGCTTCGCCAATGCGGTCGCCTTCCTTGACTGTCATCCAGGGGATGTCACCTGGCGCGCCGGCGTGGATGTCTTGTCCTTCGGCGCCACCAAGAACGGCGCGCTCGCCGCCGAGGCCGTGGTGTTCTTCGATCCGTCGCTGGTGCGGGATTTTGAGCTGCGCCGCAAGCGCGCCGGCCACCTGCTGTCGAAGTCCCGCTACGTGGCGGCGCAGCTTCTCGCCTATGTGGAAACCGGCCTGTGGAAGCGCAACGCCCAGCGCACCAACACCCTGGCACAGCGCATCGGACGCGCGGCCGGCGCCCGGCTCCTGCACCCGGTGGAAGCCAACGAGGTATTCGTGCAGCTGGGTACCGCAGGCAAGGAGTCACTGCGCAAGAGCGGCTTTGAGTTCTATGACTGGGGAGCCGAGACCTCCGGCGAGGCGCGCTTCGTCGTGTCCTGGGATCAGCCTGAAGGAGACGTAGCGGCGCTGTGCGAGGCTTTGAGCCGACTGGTCAACCGTGCGTAGGCGGCCTTCACCTCCGCTCGCACAGCACTGTCGCGACTACGCCATGATTATCAGCGGCACGTCTTGAGCTTTGACACTCTGACAAAGGTATTCCGGATATCCGCGTAATCCGCTCCGGAGGGGAACTCTTCCACTCCGACCAACCAGGCATATTTTCCCGGAATCGGGTAGACCTTATCGTTCGTGGCCGTGATTGTCTGGCCAAGGGGCAACGAGTACTGCCGCACCGATGCGGACTTGTCGCGCTTGAGCTGCAGGATATAGGCCTTCTGCGGTTCAAACGCAGCCATGTCGGCCGTATCAATGCGCAGCTTCTCCCCGCCATCCTCGACCATCCCTCCCAGCCGGTAGACCACGAGACCTTCGCCGCGGCGCAACGCAACGTCGCTCTTGATGGAGTCCAACACGGAAAAATGGGAGACCGTGTAGATCAGGCGTTTGTCGCTGCTCAGAACTGCCGTTGAATCAAGGTTGGTCGCCAGAACGATGGCATCCCACGCGCAGTAATCGTAATACGTCTCCCATTCGATCTTAGTGGCGAATGGCGGCGCAATCGTAATGGCGGCGCGCAGCGCTTGCGGATTGGGAATTCCGAAACCACGAACTCCGTCGCGGCCCGGCTCAAACTCATAAAGGGGTTTTGAAAATCGAAGCGTGGAATCGTCCCTGAAATGCTGCTGCGCCGCGGCAGGGTCAAAGTCCGCGTAATGCTTGCTCTGGCATCCCCCAACGCACGACCACAGCAGCGCCACGACGGCCAGGGTGTTGAATGGCACGTGTCGCATATGCGGGTCGCGCGCGGGCACCCCTCATTGCTCACGCAGGCTGGTTGTTATCGGCAACCGCGCGGCACGTATCGCGGGCAGCAGGCCGCCAAGCATGCCGATCACTACCGCTATGATCAGGCCTCGCAGCACCAGCTCCGGAGTCACCTTGAAATTGAAAACCACCTGGGTGAAGTTCTGTCCCAGGGTCGCCACCGAGAGATTGTTGAACAACACGTAGGCAATGAGCGCGCCCAGGACCCCGCCGCCGAGTGCCAACAGCAACGACTCGATCATCACCGAGATCACCACCGGAAACCCGCCGAATCCGATCGCGCGCAGCGTCGCGATCTCCTTGCCGCGCGCCGCAACCGCCGCATACATGCTGTTGAGCGCCGCGAATACCGCGCCGAGCGCCATGATGATAGTCACCACGCCGGCCAGGAAGCCGATCGTCTGGCGGAACTGCTGTGTCTGGCCGTCGTAGTAGTCCTGCTCGCGGATCACATCCACGGTCATCCGCGGGTCCGCCGCCATGGCAGTTTTGAGCTTCTGGAAGCCATCCGGACCATCCAGGGCCACGAGCACGGAGCTGGACCCCAGGCGACCGAAGGTGGTGCGCGCCACGTTGACGTCGGTCCACAGCTCGCTGTCATGCGAGTCGCCGGCTTCGAACTCCCCGACCACGGTCCAGTTCGAGCCGCGCATACGCACCGTCTTGCCGATCTCAGCGCCCTGGAACTCCCGCAGGACGCCGCGGCCGACAATCAGCTCCCGCAGCCCCGGCGTGAATTTGCGGCCGGCGACGATCTTAAGATTCGGGCGCAGCGCAAAGGCCGTGGGCTCGACACCGCGCACGGTAATGTTCGCGCCGTTCTTGACATCGTCCTTACGAATCAACTCGGCAATGATCATCAGCTCGGCCGAGGCCAGCGGCTTGCCATCCGCGCCACTGCGAATGCCCGGCCCCTGTTCGATCAGGTCGGTTTGCTCACGCAGCAGCGCGGAATTCAGTTCAGCCTGCGAACCGCCGCGCAAAACTATCGCGAAATCAGTGCGGCCCGTCGCCTTCAGAGTGCTCGCAAAGCCGGTGGCCATGGCAAGCAGCGCGGTGAACACCGCCACGACGCCCGCCAGTCCGATGACAATAACCAGCGAAGGCGCCCAACGTTCCGGAATGCTGCTGATGCTTATCCGGGTGATGGCGAGAGCTTGTCTCAACAAGATGCGTTCTCCTGCCCGCTAGTTCAATTGCTGAAAGCGGCCTGCGGCCCTTTCAGCCCGTGGGCAAAAGGCGTGGCTTTTGCCCACTAGCGCCCCGCCAGAGCGTCGACAATCTTCAGCCGCCGCGCCCGCAGCGCCGGCAGCAGGCCCACGGCGAGGCTCATCAGCACGATGGCGGCGACACCGATTATCCAGACCGAGGCATCGAGCTGCAGCTGAAATTGGCCGCCCGTACCCTTCTCCACCATCGCGCCGCCCATGGTGGCAAGGCAGAGCCCGACCAGGCCCCCGAACAGGCACAGCGCCAGGGCCTCAGCGAGTACCAGGCCGAGCACGCTGCCGTCGCTGAACCCCAGCGTCTTAAGCACCGCAAGCTCTGGTATGCGCTCGCGCACGCTTTGCGCCATGGTGTTGCCCACCACTAACAGCAGCGTGAAGAACACCGCGAACAGGATCCAGCGCACGATCAGGCCAATATCACCAATTTGTTTGATGAACCCCAGATTGAAGTCCTTTTCGGTCTGGGTCTTGGTTTCGTCCGGGGAATTTTCGAACATCGCATCGACGGTCTTGCTGATCGCCTCTGCCCGGTTGCTGTCGGCGAGCTTGAGGATAAAGAAATTGGTACGGCCCTTTATGCCGAAGGCGTTGGCTTCGTCGAAGTAGTCGCGGTTGATGAAGACGACATTGGTTTGCTTGTGCCACGACTCGTCCTTGCCATCGAAAATCCCGACCAGATCGAAGGCCCAGGCATTGCCGCTGTTCTTCTGCGGATAGATGTTGGACGAGATCGGAATCTTCTGTCCGACCTTCCAGCCGTACTGATCGGCAATCAACTTGCCCGCGATCATGGCGGTGCGGGTGTTGGCGAATGCCTGCCACTGTGCATCCGGCATCACGAATTCGGGGTAGACGTCGCGATAGCGCAGCGGGTCGATCGCAAAGACGAACAACTGCGTATTTTCCTGCCATACGCCGCCGAACCACTGCGAGAACGCGACGCGTGCCACACCCGGGATCGCTTCGAGCTTTGGCACCATGCTGATCGGCAGCGGCTGAGTGAATGACACTCGCGCCTGGGTCATAAGCCGTGTTGCACCGACGAAGTCAGCACCGGCATTGAAGATGTGGTTCACCGACTGCAGCAGGCCGAACAGCAGGAACGCCATGATCACCGATAGCAGGGTCAGGATCGTGCGCGTGCGCTTGCGGAACAGGTTGGCAATGACAAAGCCACTTCGGGTCATACCGCTCTCCGGCCCGGCGGACTCATCCTAGGCCGCCTGCTCGAGCAGCTGGCCCTTTTCCAGGTGCAGCGTGCGCCGCGCGAACCCGGCTGCCTTCGGATCGTGGGTGACCACAACGATCGTCTTGCCGTGTTCGCGGTTCAGCACCTGCAGGAGGCCCAGAATTTCATCCGCCGTCTTGCGATCCAGATCGCCAGTGGGCTCATCGCACACCAGCAGCTGCGGGTCGGACACCAGCGCGCGCGCGATCGCCACGCGTTGCTCCTGGCCACCTGACAATTCCTTCGGCTTGTGCTTGGCACGATCGGAAAGACCGACGATCTCCAGGGCGACGGCGACGTTCTTCTTGCGCTGCGCGGCAGAGAGCTTGGTCAGGAGCAGCGGTAATTCGACGTTGCTCTCGGCGCTTAACACCGGCATCAGGTTGTAGAACTGGAATACGAACCCGACGTTGTGGGCGCGCCAGTTGGCGAGCGCGCCGCTACCGAGCTGGTCGATGCGGCTGCCGGCGACCAGGATCTCACCGGAGGTAGGCTGGTCAAGGCCGCCGATGAGATTCAACAAGGTGGTCTTGCCGGAGCCGGACGGACCCATCAGCGCGACAAAGTCGCCCTTGGGTATGTCCAGGGTGAGTCCGTGCAGGACCTCAACCTTTTGCTTGCCGCGCTCGTAGACCTTGGTGACGTTGTGGACCTGGACCATGGAATCGGACATAGCTTTGCCCTTTAGCTCAAACGGATGGGTTTACTGACCTGCGGTGCGCGGCGCTCACGATCTGGCCTCCTTCACGGCCGCATCGTCCTTAAGACCGGCCGGCGCGTCGATGATCACCGCCTCGCCCGCACTTACGCCGCTGAGCACCTGGCGTGCGTCGCCGTTCGTGCCGCCGAGGGTCACGGCGCGGCGCTGCGCCTTCCGGTCCTTGAGTACGAACACCACGTCCTCACCGCCGTCCTTGCGCAGTGCGGCGCTCGGCACCAACACCCCGCGTGGCCGCTGTTGCGGGTCTGCCGGGGTTTTCCTGTCCTCCAGGAAGGAGACGCGCACGCCCATGTCCGGCACGATACGGTTGTCCTTTGCGTCCAGACCGATACGCACCTTCACGGTCGCCTTGGCACGGTCGGCGGTCGGGATGATCGCGATCACGTGGGAAGGAATGCGCCAGTCCGGATAGGCGTTCAGCACCGACTCCACCGGCTGCCCGGGCAGCACACGGTTGATGTACGCCTCGTTGACGTCGACCTCGATCTCGAGCGAATCCATGTCGACCAGCGTGCCGACACCGGTGCGCGTGAAGCCCCCACCCGCCGACAACGGTGAGATGATCTCCCCGATCTGGGCGGCCTTGGCGATCACCACGCCGGCGAAGGGCGCGCGCACGGTGCAGTAGTCGAGTTGCACCTGCGCCGCGCGCACGTTGGCCTGGGCAAGATCAATCTGCTTGCGCTGCGATTGCAGCTGCGCGGCCCCGGTATCGACCTGGGTGCGCGCCTGTTCGACCGCCTGCTGGGAAACCAGGCTGCGCTTGACGAGGTCCTCGTCGCGCTTCACGTCGCGCTCGCTCTGCGCGAGCAGCGCCTGGTTCTGCACCAGCAGCGCCTGCGCGGAATGCAGCTGCGCCTGCGCCTGCGTGAGCGCCGCCCGCTGCGCGGTGTCGTCCAGGCGCGCCAGCACCTGTCCTTGTTTCACGTGGTCGCCCTCTTCGATCAGCAGCTGGGTCACGGTGCCGGTAATCTGCGCCGACACCGTCGCTTCACGCCGCGCGGTTACGTAGCCGGTGGCATCGAGCACGGAGGCATTCCCGCCTCCATTTGCGATGGGTTGTGCCATCGCAGTATGGACCGGCAGCGCTCCGCTCCCCGAGAACTCCAGCCACAAGCCTGCCGCGATGAGGGCGGCGAGCAGCACGGCTCCACCGATGACCCACGGACGACGCCCTGCGGCAGCGTCGGTCTCGCCCCCGGTGCGGTCAATACGCAGCTGACCCAACAATGCTTTTTTGTCCGTCTCCGCGGGCATTCTCAGATCCCTATCCGCAAGGCGCGCAACGATATCACAGCCGCTGCGCATTGCTTGCAGGGTGCGGGAACATACAGTGTTTAAGGCCCCGCGCACCTGTTGAGGAACGCAAGCGCGGCGCGCCCGTCAGGAGCGGCCGAATCAGCCCGAGGTGATCTTCGCCATCAGCCGTTGCGCCACGGTGAACTCCGGCGCGCTCACGAGCGCGCGCTGCAGCGCATCGCGCGCGGCCACTGCGTCGCCGTGATCCAGCAGATCACGCGCCAGAAACACACACGCCTCCGCCGCGCCCCATCCCGGCACGCGCTGCGTGTCGCGTCGCTCGGCCTCGAACGCCGCCACGGCCTGGCGCAGCTTGCCGAGCGCCCGCTCCTTGTTGCCGCCAGCGGGCGGCAGCTGGTAGTCGCTGATCGCGTCGATGAGGAGCACGCGCGGATTGCCGGGCGCGAGCTGCAGCGCGCGGCTGATGTCCTTGTGAATGTGGTAAGCGGCAAGTGGGGCGTGCGAGCCACTCCCCAGTGGCGCCAGCCGACACGCCGCCTTCAGGGCCAGCGCCTCAGCAAAATCATCCCGGCCGGCAAGGGCTGCATCCAGGTGCGTCAGGCAGTGATCGGCCAGCTGCGCGGCCGTTGCGCCCCCGGCGCCCGCCGCACCCTGCGCGGCGAGCAACGCCTGACGAAAGAACAGCAGCCCCAGATAGTACTCGCGCAGCGTTCCGGCGCCGCCGGCGACCGTGTCCTCGAGCGCCGTCAGGGCGCGCGCGTCCTCGGTGTAATAGTCGTATTGGATGCGGCTCTCGATATCGCGCCAGGCGGCATCGTCCGCCTGCGCCGGCAGTACCAGGACGCATAACGCCACCGCCAGAACCACGGCAGGCCGGAGCCGCATATTCAGCGCGTGACCTTCAGTAGAATGTCTCGCGAGCATGCCAAAACATAGCACAGCCCCGCCGCCGCTCGGCGCCATGCAAGGCAACACCGCGACTCAGGTCACAGCGGCGAACGCCCCGCTCATCGACATCGGGATCAACCTCGCGCATGACAGCTACGAGGAGGACCGTGCTGCGGTGATCGCGCGCGCGTGCGCCGTGGGTGTCACGCAGATGATTGTCACCGGCTCGTCGCTGGCGAGTACCCGTAAGGCCATCACGCTCACGCGGGAACGGCCGCGACAGCTGTTCGCAACAGCAGGCGTTCACCCGCACCACGCGACCGAGCTGACTGCGGCACACGAGCGCGAGCTACAGGAGTTGGCGCGACAACCCGAGGTGGTCGCCGTGGGCGAATGCGGGCTCGACTATTTCAGAAACTTTTCACCCCCCGCGGCTCAACAGCGCGCCTTCCACGCACAACTGGAGCTCGCGGCACAGCTCGGGAAGCCGGTGTTCCTGCACCAGCGCGCCGCGCACGCGGACTTCGTGGCCATCCTGCGCGAGCACGGCGCGCGCTGGCGCGGTGTGGCGCACTGCTTTACCGGATCGGGGGAAGAGCTGAGCGCCTACCTCGAGCTCGGGCTCGCGATCGGTATCACCGGGTGGATCTGTGATGAGCGCCGCGGCGCGCATCTGGTGCCGCTCATGCCGCGAATTCCCGCGCAGCAACTGCTCCTGGAAACCGACGGCCCTTATCTTCTGCCGCGTGACCTGATACCAAAACCCGCATCCCGCCGCAACGAGCCGGCGTATCTTCCTCATATCGCCGCGACCGTGGCGCGCGCACGGGGGGAAACCACTGCGGTGCTCGCCGCCGCAAGTACAGCGGCGACGCGCGCGCTGTTTAACCTGCCCGAGCCGCGGGACCCGTGTGGCGGGGGAGGCGATTGGCATTTCGAGTGATTAGAACTGACATCTGATAAGATACTTAACTTATTGTTAACACACTATATATTGAGGGTCGTGCATGGACCTTGAGCAACTGAGCGTCGCCGTAGGCAAAACCTGGGATGACTCGATCGTCGAACGCCTTACCGCGTACGTGCGTATTCCAAATAAGTCCCCGATGTTCGATCCGCAATGGGAAGCCAACGGCCACATGGAGAAGGCCGTGCAGCTCATGGCCGAGTGGTGCCGCGCGCAACCCGTTCCCGGGGCGCGCACGGACATCCGCCGATTGCCCGGAATGACCCCACTGCTGCTCGTGGATGTGCCCGGGGAACTGCCGGGCTGCGTGCTCCTGTATGGGCATCTGGACAAGCAGCCCGAGTTCACCGGCTGGCTGCCGGGCCTCGGACCCTGGGAGCCGGTCATCCGCGAAGGCAAGCTCTACGGCCGGGGTGCGGCCGACGACGGCTACGCGGTATTCAGCTCCCTTACCGCGATCGCGGCCCTCAAGGCGCAGAAGGTGCGCCTGCCGCGCTGCGTGGTCCTCATCGAGGCTTGCGAGGAGAGCGGCAGCACTGACCTGCCGGCGCACCTGGCGGCGCTTGGCAGTGCCCTGGGCGAGCCCTCCCTGGTGGTGTGCCTGGACGCCGAGTGCGGCAACTACGAGCAGGTGTGGTGCACCACCTCGTTGCGCGGCAACCTCGTCGGCACGCTGCGCGTGCGCGTGCTCACCGAGGGCGTGCACTCGGGCATGGCGAGCGGCATCGCCCCCACTCCCTTTCGGATTCTCGAGCAGCTGCTTGCGCGCCTCGAGAATCCGGTGACCGGGGATCTGCTGCTCGATGAGTTGCACGTGGCGCTGCCGGCGGACCGGCGCGCGCAGGCGAGCGCTGCGGCGAAGGTGTTAGGCGCATCGGTCGCCGGCAAGCTCCCCTGGGCAAATGGAGTGCAGCCGGTTTCCAATGATCCGACAGAGCTCATCATCAACAACAGCTGGCGCGGCACGCTCGCCGTTACCGGCGCCGAGGGACTGCCGGAGCTGGGTTCGGCGGGTAATGTGCTGTTGCCGGAAGTGGCGGTGAAGCTGTCACTACGGCTGCCGCCGACCTGCGACGCGGCGCGCGCCATCCAGGCGGTACGCGAGGTGCTGCTGCGCGACCCCCCCTACGGCGCGCAGGTGAGTCTTGAGCAGGCGTCGGCCACCGGCGGCTGGAACGCACCGGCGTTGGCGCCGTGGCTCGAAGAGTCGATCGCCCGCGCCTCCCAGGCAATCTACGGCCAGGATGCCGTGCACATTGGCTGCGGCGGCACGATCCCTTTTATGGGCATGCTGGGCACGCGCTTCCCGCGTACGCAGTTCTTCATTACCGGAGTGCTGGGGCCGCACGCCAACGCACACGGCCCGAACGAGTTCCTGCACATCGAGTACGCGAAGAAGCTCACGGCCTGCGTATCGCTGGTGCTGGCGGATCATGCACGGACGGTGTCTTAGGGGTGACCTCGCCCTTAGCGCATGTCGACCATGTAGCTGGGCTTCACGACTGCTTTGAGACGTCCCCACGCTTCGCCGTAGCTCGCCGCTGCGGCTTCCTCCGCTGCGCCGGGAAACTCCGCGCGCACGGCATCGAGCATCAGCGTCCACTTGGGCAGCCCCTTGGGGAACTTGCCGCGGCGCGTAAAGACGATGCGCCCCTCGACCGGCACGTCTCCCACCACCGCCTTGACCGCGGCGATGCGGTCGTAGAGCGTGCTTTGCGGGTTAGTGAAGGTGAAGCGGTGCGCTCCGTCCATGACGGTCCATTCGGCCATCTGGTCGCCGCCGAAGATGTTGCCGCGGATGTCCCGCAGATCGATCACGACGACGCCCTGCCCGGTCAGGAGCAGAAAGTCGACGTGGAAGCCGCCCTCCGCGCCGTCCGGCACCAGGCAGTTGGCGATGTGATCGCTTGAACCACCCGTGACCGCCGTGCGCAGCGCCTTGCGCGCGCGGTAACGGCGGTACCAGCGCCACCCCCACGACACGCCAAAGCCAAGCGCGGCCGCGCATGCGATCAGGGTCCACGCGGTCGGCGACAATTTGGCCAGCTCGTCCAATTCTCCCTCCTCTAAAGAGCGGCGCGCAGCGCGCCCAGCTCGGGCTCAATTTCAACACACGACCCCGCGCGCGCGAAGAGTTCCGCGAGGGATGGCGGCACCGGCACGGCGTGTCCGATGAGCGGCTCCACGATTTCCGGAAACTTCGCCGGGTGCGCGGTGGACACGATCACCCAGCGGTTGCCAGCGCGGCGCGCCTCCGGCAGCTGCTCATAGGCTTCGGCAGCGGTCGCGGTGTGCGGACACCAGATCTGGCCGCGACTGCGGTAGTCGGCACGGATGCGGGCGCGGATCTCATCGTCGCTGACGCTGCAGGCGCTCACCGCCGCACGCAGTTCGTTGAAGTCCGGGTAGAGCGCGCGCAGCCGCTCGGCGTTACTCGGATCGCCGACATCCATCGCCGAGGCGAGCGTGGCAATGCTCGGCCGCGGACGCCACACGCCGCTCTCGAGGTAATCGGGCACCGTGCGGTTGGCGTTGTGTGCCAACACCACCTGCGCGATTGGCAAGCCGACGGCACGTGCCCACAGGCAGGCCAGCGAGTTGCCGAGGTTGCCGCTCGGCACGATGAACGATGCCGGCTCGCCGTAGCCGCGCCACACCTCAAGGCTCGCGGCGGCAAAATACGTCATCTGCGGCAACAGGCGTCCGAGGTTGATGCTGTTGGCTGAGGACATCACGGTGCGGGCCTTAAGCGCCGCATCGGCGAACGCGTCCTTGACCAGGCGCTGGCAGTCATCGAACGTGCCACGCACGCACAGCGAGCGGACGTTGCCGCCCCAGCAGGTCAGCTGGCGCTCCTGGGTCGGGGATACCAGGCCCTTGGGGAAAAGCACCGCCACCTCGACATCCGGTCGTCCAAAAAACGCCGCGGCCACCGCGGCTCCCGTATCCCCGGAGGTGGCGACGAGGATGGTGAGCGCGCGAGCGCCCGGGGTGCGCAGCCGCTCGAAGCATACGCTGAGGAAGCGCGCGCCAAAGTCCTTGAAAGCAGCCGTCGGGCCGTGGAAGAGCTCGAGCAAAAAGAGGCGCCCATCCTCATCCAGCGGCCGCAGCGGCGCGGGCCAGTTAAACGCTGCGGCGCTGAGCCCCGGCAGCGCCTGGGCAAGCGGATCGGCGCCGACAAAGGGCGTGAGCAGGCGGGCCGCGATAGCAGGCAGGCTCTCCAGACCATCGAACTCCCGCGGCGTTACCTGCGGCATGCTGGCAGGTACAAACAGCCCACCGTCGGGCGAAAGTCCCTGCATCAACGCCACGCGGAACCCAACCGCCAGCGAGGGGTCACGCGTGCTTGCGAACAGGGTCATCGGGCTCACTCTAAATAAGACGCGCGCCGGCGCCGTTCAGGTCGACGAGCCACTCGTCCGCGGCAACACCCTGGCGGGAGAACTGCGTGTGCATGGCCTGCATCACCGTGGCGGCCACTTCCTGCGGCGCCCAGGCGAACATCGCAGGTCCCGCACCGGAAATCGAGCAGCCCAACGCGCCGGCGTGCATCGCCGCGCGGCGCACCTCC
>Ga0070761_10000642_pt1 | contig 22372 bp, 20 predicted proteins | sample HubBroMetageREF1_FD_66724 | JGI IMG/M metagenome (GOLD analysis project Ga0070761, IMG submission 66724) | Reference soil microbial communities from the Hubbard Brook experimental Forest, New Hampshire, USA - Hubbard Brook CCASE Soil... | ecosystem: Environmental > Terrestrial > Soil >... | reverse complement strand
CGAAATACTGAAGAAGGCGCAGGAACTGGACAATACCGAGCACGGCATGGTTCCGTTCATCGAAAAGTTCCGGTCGATCAGGGATGCCGTAGCCAAATTTGGGCGTATCTGAAAGAGGAAGCCAGGGCCGGAAAGCCCATCCGAAGGCCCCTATCGAAGGCTGCCCCCCCTTGCGTCCGGCGGTCCATTTCGGCATAATTAACATCACCGACGTTGTCGTGGATGTCATCGTCCGCCAGGAGACAGGGGGTTCGGGTGAGAACGGCCTTGATTTCTGCCATCGCTGCATGCGCCGAGCAGCGCTTTCAAAGGAAGGCGCACAAATTCCTGCTGGGCCTTTCTACCGACGAATTACAGTATATCGCGGAGTTTCTGGGCGCTTGCGTTTTGGAATCCCTGGGCCGCTCGGCGCTCAGCCGGCGCGACTTGGCCGACGGCATCGCGCAGTTCGAACAGGTTCGCCACGGGCGTACCGGCCTCCTCGCGGATCGAGAGCACAAGATGATTCTGTTGCTGGAGTACTTGTGCCGCAGCCGGCTTACGTATTGCTGCCTGGCGATGCGGGCCGAGCGGACTTAGCGAAACCTACCCCGCCGTTTCTCTCAACTCCCGAATCCAGATGTTGCGATAGCGCACGGGCTGTCCGTGGTCCTGCAACAGCAGCGGCTGTTTGGGCGGCGTCACTTTGTAGGGCGGGCGTTTCATGTAATCCGTGGGGCCCGTGGGCATGGCGTGGTCTTGAGCCAGCACGCCGTTGAAAAGCAGCGTGACCGTGGCCGGTTCCAGCAACTGCGAATCGGCCGAGAACCGCGGACCATGGAAGACGATGTCGTAGGTTTGCCACTCGCCCGGCGGACGGGCGGGGTTCACCAGCGGCGGATACTGGCAGTAGATCGCGCCAGCCTGGCCATCCGGGTAGGTCTTGTTACGGTTGGATTCGAGCACCTGAATTTCGTACAACGAGTGGAGGTAGACGCCGCTGTTGCCCGGCTCCTGGTCGCTGCCATGCGCCGGGTTGGGCGTAGCCCACTCGACGTGCAACTGGCAATCTCCGAAAGGCTGCTTGGTGACGATGTCGCCTGTGCCGGGCGCGACCTCGAAGTAGCCATCGCCCACTTTCCAGGCGATCGGCTTGCCGTTGTGCTGCTGCCAGGCGGAAAGGTCCCTTCCGTTGAAGAGCTGCACGGCATCGGACGGCGCGGTACCGGCATGCTCCTGGGTGCTGGGTTCGCCTGGCGTGACCATGGCGGGCAATGGCCGGCTGCGGTCGCCGGTTTTCCACTTGATTACGGGAACGGTTGCGGCAAAGGCGGTGAGGGCCAAAGGCAGGAAATATCGAATTCGCATTTGGCCCGATTTTAGCACCGCGCCGCGCAGCCGGCGCTGCCATTCGGCCGTTGGCGGCGTCGACAAGCCAAGACGGCTTTTTCCCTCCCACGCATCTCCTTAACGCCTTTCTTATGCCTTCCTTATGGCCGTCGTGAGAAACTCGGAGATCGCCGTCGCTAGATCGGTTCAAGTGTTACAAATCATGACGCTCCCGGAAAGTCCGAGTTCGACTGAAAGATAGGTCCATCCCGGCCGAAAGATAGAGACGGCTCAAGGCGCGGCCAGTACGTCATGATATGATGAAGAGACCTGTAGGCTGCTCGTTCGCCTTAGAGGACCCCATTCTCCCCGTTGGCAAATGGTAACCTTTTCCCTGGACCAAGACATCCAACCAATTTGTCATGGAGGTGACATGCGGCGCCTGGCACGGCGGCTTTCGATGGGTCTTCTGTTTGCAGGTTGCTTCGCGGAAGCCATCCTCGGGCAGAAGGCGGCGCAGAAGACCATGACATGGCAGCAAGCAAAGGAGGAATTCGAAAAATCCAATCCCACCTTGCAGGCGGCCCGCATCGGCATCGAGGAATCGCGGGACGAAGAGATCACGGCTTATTTGCGTCCCAACCCGGACTTCACGGTGGGCCTGGACCAGATCAACCCTTTCTCGGACAACCCCGTTAACAAGTACAGCCCGTTTTCCGAGGCGGAGCCGACCGTCTCGGGAAGCTATTTGCACGAACGGCGCCACAAGCGGGAGTTGCGCCTGGAGAGCGCGCAAAAAGGAACCGCCATCGCGCAATCGCAACTGGCGGACCAGGAACGAACCCTGCTTTTTACATTGCGCGGCGCGTTTGTACAGGCGTTGCAAGCCAAGGCCGTCCGCGACATGGCGAAGGACAACCTGGCTTACTTCGATCATGAGCTGGGCATCAGCCGGGACCGTTACAAAGCCGGCGATATCGCGCGCGTGGATCTGGACCGTCAGGAATTGCTCCGCGTGACGTACGAGTCGGATCTGCAGACGGCGGAAGTGAACCTGCGGACGTCCAAGATTCAACTGCTGCAGTTGCTGAACGACAGGACGCCGATCGAACAGTTCGACGTGCAAGGACCCTTCGACTTCGCGGAGCAGATTCCGCCTCCGGAGGAGTTGCGCCGCATCGCCATGGAAGGGCGGCCGGATTTGAAGGCCGCCGTGCAATCGGTCGACAAAGCGCAAACCGATTACAAGCTGGCGGTGGCTAATGGATCGACCGATCCCACGTTCGGCGTGGACTTCGGGCGCAATCCGCCGATCCCGGTGTATATGGGCGTGAGCGTCAATATACCGTTGCGTATCTTCGACCGGAATCAAGGGGAAAAGGCGCGCACGCAGGTGGATATCACGCGCAACGAGAGGCTGCGGGACGCGGCGGAGGCGCAGGTTTTCGGCGACGTGGATTCCGCCTATGCGACTTTGCTCAGCACAGTAACTCTCCTGCGGCCATACAAGGCGAAATACCTGGAGACGGCCGCCAGAGTGCGCGATACGATCGCCTTTTCCTACCAGCACGGCCAGGCTGCATTAGTCGACTACCTGGACGCCCAAAGAGATTACCGGGCGGTGCAGGTGAGTTATCTGAACCTGGTGGGTTCTTACTTATCCGCCGCGAGTCAATTGAATCTCGCGGTGGGCCGTGAGGTTATTCAATGAAACGGCGTGAACTGATTCTTCCGATTCTGTGCATGACTTTATGGCTGGTGCTGGCCGGCTGCAGCGCACAGGGCAAAGGCGACCCCAAAGCCGAGGCTCCGCCGCCGGCCCAGGTCGAGCATGTGGAAAGCGCGGGTCTGTTCAAAGTCGACGATCCCAGCAAGTTTCCATTGGCGGAGGCGGGCAAGATCGACGCGGCGCCGGAGTTGAACGTGACTGGCGTGGTCAGCGCCGATGTCTCGCGGACCATTCCGGTGATCACCCTAGCATCCGGCCGGGTGCTCGAGATACTCACGCGGTTGGGAGACACGGTGACCAAAGGCCAGCTCCTGATGAAGGTGCAAAGCGCGGACATCGCCGGGGCGTACTCGGATTATGAGCAGGCTCTGGCGGACGAAACGCTGGCGCACGCGCAGCTCGAACGCTCCAAGGTGCTCTTCGACAAGGGCGCCATCGCGCAGAAAGATTTGGAAGTCGCCCAGGACACGGAGACCAAGGCGCAGGTCACCGTCAAGACCACGCTCGACCATTTGCACGTGCTGGGCGCGGATCCGGATCACCCATCGGCGATCGTGGAGGTTCGGGCGCCGGTGGCGGGCGTGATCACCGATCAGCAAGTTACCAACGCCGCCGGCGTACAGGGATTGGCGTCTCCGAATCCATTCACTATCTCGGACCTTTCGCATATCTGGATTCTCTGCGATGTCTATGAGAACGACCTGTCGCAAGTGCATCTCGGCGAGTATGCGGACGTCAAACTGAACGCATATCCGAACCAGGTTTTTAAGGGCCGGATCAGCAATATCGGTCCGATTCTGGATCCCAACCTCCGCACCGCCAAAGTCCGGCTCGAAATGCCGAATCCGGGATCGATGCGGCTGGGCATGTTCGTCACCTCGACCTTCCATGGCTTGAAGAAAGAGACGCATGCCACGGTACCGGCGCCCGCAGTCCTGCACCTGCATGACCGCGACTGGGTCTACGTGCCGGCGGACGGCGGCCAATTCCGGCGCGTGGAAGTGACCGGCGGGAAGATGCTGCCTGGCAACCTGCAGGAGATTTCCGGCGGTATCCGGCCGGGCCAAAAAGTGGTTTCGAACGCGCTCGTCTTGCAAGCCACCGCCGAACAATAATAGAGTGGAACGGTAATGACGAAAGAGGAAGTCCGCGCGCGCATCGAAGAGTTCGGCATTATTCCCGCAATCCGTCTTTCTTCCATCGAAGACGCGCGTTTTGCGGCGGAGTCGGTTTATCGCGCCGGACTGCCGATCGTCGAAATTCCGCTGACCGTCCCCGGCGCGCTGGAGTTGATTTCGGCGCTGCGGCGGGACTTTCCCGACATGGTGGTGGGCGCCGGAACGGTGCTGGACGCCGACAAGGCGCGGCGGGCCGTAAGCGCGGGCGCGCTATTCATCACCAGCACCGGATTGGACACGGCCGTGGTGGGACTGGCAGTCGAGGACGGCGTCCTGGTGTTGCCCGGCGCGCTGACGCCGACCGAGATCATCAACGCATGGAAGGCGGGCGCCGATTTCGTGAAAGTGTTTCCCTGCGCGCCGCTAGGCGGAGACAACTATATCAGGGCGCTGAAGGCGGCTTTGCCGCAGATACCCCTAATTGCGGGAGGCGGCGTACAGCAGCACACAGCCGGCCATTACATTGGCGCGGGCGCCAGCGCTATCGGCGTGGGCAAAGAGTTGATCACTAATGAGGCGATTCGCCACCGCAAGCAGGAATGGATTCTGGAACTGGCGCGCCGGTTCATGGGCATTGTGAAGAACGCGCGCGCGCACACTTCGCCGGCCAATGTGGTTACGTTCAAATAGGCCGATAGCGCGAGATAGAGATAACCGATGATTCGCCGTCTCGTAGATTTCTCCCTCAATAACCGCCTGCTGGTGGTGGCTCTCGCCATCCTGCTGTTTGCATGGGGCGTCATCTCGTTCAAGAACCTCCCCATCGAAGCTTATCCGGATGTAGCCAACAACTACGTACAGGTCATCACCCAATGGCCGGGCCGCGCGGCCGAAGAAGTGGAGCAGCAGGTCACCATCCCGATCGAAATCGTAATGAACGGGCTTCCGCACCTGGAGCACCTGCGGTCCACCTCCCTTTTCGGACTCTCGAGCGTGATGTTGATCTTCGACGACGCCTCGGACAACGATTGGAACCGCTCGAAAGCGCTGGAACGGCTCTCGGAGGTCACCCTGCCCGACAACCTGCAGCCGCAGATGGGGACGGACTACAGTCCGGTCGGCCAGATTTACTGGTACTCGCTGCGGAGCACGAATCCCGAATACGACTTGATGGAATTGAAAGCTCTCGAAGACTGGGTTCTGGAGAAGCAGTTCAAGTCGGTTCCGAATGTAGTGGATGTTTCGAGCTTCGGAGGCATCACCAAGGAATACCAGGTGGCGATCGACCCCAACAAGCTGGTGGAATACGGCCTGAGCATCGCGGATGTCGAGCAGCAATTAACCAATAACAACGTCAATGCCGGAGGCAGTTTCATCCAGCAGGGCCTGCAACAAGTCAATGTGCGCTCTGTCGGCCTTTTCGATAATGTACAGGATATCGGGAAGACCGTCCTCAAGACTCAAAACGGCACACCCATTCACGTTAGAGATATTGCGACGGTCATGCAGGGGCCCAAGATCCGGCTGGGCCGCATCGGCAAGGCCCTGCATCGCAAGGATGGCAAAATCCTCGAAGACGACGACGTGGTGGAAGGCATCGTGCTGCTGCGGAAAGGCGCCGAATCCGATGCCACGCTGGTGGCTATCCACGAGAAAGTGAAGGAGCTGAACGAGCACATCCTTCCTAAGGGGGTGCAAGTAGTTCCGTTCCTCGATCGAAGCGACCTCGTACATTTCACGACGACCACGGTATTGCATAACTTAAGAGAGGGCATTATCCTGGTGGCCATTATTCTGTTCCTGTTTTTGGGGAACGTGCGCGGCGCTCTCATTGTAGCCATCACCATTCCCTTTTCGCTCTTATTCGCGGCGATCTGTCTGGACCTCAGGCATATTCCCGCCAATCTGCTATCGCTGGGCGCGCTGGATTTCGGCATGGTGGTGGATGGCGCGGTGGTGATGGTGGAGAATATCGTCCGGCATTTGGGACACCAGGGCGGCGCCCCACGGTCGGTGGTGGAGCGCATTCGCGAAGCGGCCCATGAGGTGCAGCGGCCCGTGTTTTACGCCATCGGGATCATTATTACGGCGTATCTGCCGATCTTCACGCTGCAAAGCGTGGAGGGCCGTTTGTTCAAACCAATGGCCTGGACAGTGGCGTTCGCGCTGCTTGGCGCACTGATCTTTTCGATGGTTTTGGCCCCGGTGCTAGCCAGCTTGTCGTTCGGCCAGAACACGCGCGAGTGGCGTAATCCGGTGCTGGCGTGGTTGATAGGCCGCTATCGTGCGACGCTGCGCCTGGCGATTCGCGCTCGCTGGGTCACGGCAGGCGTGGCTGTGGTCAGCTTGCTGGTGGCCGCCTGGCTGGCCTCCAGCGGCATCATCGGCTCCGAGTTCCTGCCGCACCTGGATGAAGGCGCAATTTGGGCGCGCGGCACGCTGGCTCCCAGCACCGGCCCCGACGAAGGCAATCGATTGATGACCCAAGCGCGCATCGTTCTGGCATCCTTTCCCGAGGTGACCCAGGTGGTTTCGCAAGTCGGGCGTCCCGATGACGGCACCGATACCACGGGCTTCTTCAATACCGAATATTTCGTCGACTTGAAGCCCAAGGATCAGTGGCGGCCGGTGTTCAAGGAACAAAAAGTCGAGTTGATTGCCGCCATGGACCGCGAACTCGAGAAAATTCCAGGCGTGCTCTGGAATTTCTCGCAGCCGATCGCGGACAACATGGAAGAGGCCGTGAGCGGAGTAAAGGGCGAACTGGCCATCAAAATCTATGGCGAAGACTTGGTGAAGCTCGAACAGACCGGCGATCAGATCGTCAACGTGATGCGGAACATCAAGGGCGTCGAGGATTTGGGGCTGTTCCGCGTCATTGGCCAGCCCAATCTGAATTTCGTCGTGGACCGGGACCAGGCCGCCCGGTATGGGCTGAACGTCTCCGACGTCCAAGACGCCATTCAGACCGCGGTGGGAGGCAATGCCGTCAGCCAGGTCTTGCAGAAGGAGCGGCGCTACGATCTGGTCGCCAGATATACGGCGCCCTACCGCGACACCAGGGAAGCTATCGAGAACGTGCGTTTGCTGGCGCCGGCAGGCGAGCGCGTCTCACTGGCGCAGCTTTCGAAGGTCGAGGTAAAAGACGGCGCTTCGGAGATCTATCGCGAAGCCAATTCCCGCTATGTGGCGATCAAGTACAGCGTGCGCGGCCGCGACCTCGGCAGCACCGTGCAAGAGGCCATCCGGGATGTGGACCGGCAGGTGAAGCTGCCGGAGGGCTACACCATCAATTGGGCGGGCGAATACGCCAGCCAGCAGCGTTCCCAGAAACGGCTGATGATCGTGCTGCCCATTACGATCCTGGTGATCTTCATCATCCTGTATACGATGTTCCATTCTTTTAAGTGGGCCGCGCTGATGCTCGCCAACATAGCTATGGCGCCCCTGGGCGGACTGTTGGCGCTGCTGGTCACCGGCACGCACTTCAGCGTCTCGTCCGGCGTCGGCTTCCTGGCGCTATTCGGCGTTTGTGTGCAGACCGGCGTGATCATGCTGGAATACATCAACCAGCTTCGCGCGCGCGGCCACTCGGTGATGGACGCCGCTGTCGAGGGCGCCGTCCTCAGGCTCCGGCCCATCATGATGACCACCCTGGTAGCCACCCTGGGATTGCTGCCCGCGGCCATGTCGCGCGCCATTGGTTCAGATTCGCAGCGTCCGTTCGCCATTGTGATCGTGGGAGGCCTGATGGTCGCCATGCTGATGAACATCTTCCTGCTGCCCACGCTCTACGTCTGGATAGCCGGCGATCAGGACGTGCTGCCTACGCCCGAGGCGGAATTCGAGGAATCCGCATAGGGCAGATATAACAGGCGCCGCGCCTTATAGGGGAAATCGGCATTTTCCGGAGCCAGCGGACAACGGGCCGGCGAGATCGTTTCCAGCGCCTGAAACCACCGAATGCCGGTGTCGCCGGCCTGCTGGGAATACAGCCACTCAAGAATGGCTTCCGCGTCGCGTTCGGATTCCGGCATTGTCTCGACCAGGAAGGCCGTATTTTCGGCGCATCTCGGCAAAGAACTCGGCAGCAGGGGCGGTGCGCCCCGCTCTGACGTCCTCATAGCCCCGCCGGATGCCTTCGACGGCCTCCCGATAATCGGTGCGTTCCCATTCGAGATACGCACCCAAGGCGTCATCAAGCGCGTCGGTCACACTCTGGCCGTACCGCTGGGCATGGTCGTCGGGTTGCGCGTCTCCGCAGCGCTGCGCCCCGAGCGCGTTGCGTGTCCAAAACCGCGCTGGCTGTCGCGTTGCCCAACTCGAACACTCGGACCTAGACCTGACGCGCCGACGCTTGCGCTGAAAGAGCGCCGATAATGTTTCGCGAGGGAATATACCCGATATCCACTTTCTGATTTGATCGGTTACGCTTAACTGACCGAATCCCATTCCGCTCTCCTGCAGGTGCTGCCTGAGCGCCAATTGGCGATCCGAACATTCTATGACGGCCCCCCTTCCTCCGCCGGGCGCCAGAGACGCGCAAAACACGGTTCAGAATACGGTGGAACAGTTAAATGATTCGTAGGGCCGTCGATTTTGCTCTCAAGAACCGGCTTCTGGTAATCGCCGTCGCGATCCTCTTGTTCATTTGGGGCGTGATTTCCTTCCGCAGCCTCCCGGTGGAGGCCTATCCGGATGTGGCGAACAATTACGTTCAGGTAATCACCCAATGGCCCGGAATTTCGGCTGAACAAATTGAGCAGCAAGTCACGATCCCGCTTGAGATTGTCGTCAACGGCATACCCCATCTACAGCATCTACGGTCCGTATCGCTTTTTGGGCTCTCCAGCCTGATGCTGATTTTCGACGACGAATCGGACGACGATTGGAATCGCGTCAAGGTGCTGGAACGGCTGTCGGAAGCGACCCTGCCAGCCGGCGTGCAGCCCCAGATGGGCGCGGATTTCAGCCCCGTCGGCCAGATTTATTTCTTCACCCTGCATAGCTCCAATCCGCAATATGACGTCATGGAGCTGAAGTCGCTCGAAGACTGGGTAATCGAGAAGCAGTTCAAATCCGTACCGAATGTGGTCGACGTCGCCAGCTTTGGCGGCCCCACGCGCGAGTATCAGGTGCGCGTCGATCCCGACAAGCTGATCGCCTATGGTCTGAACCTCGCGCAAGTGGAGCAGCAGCTTTCGAGCAACAACATCAACGGCGGCGGCAGCTTTATCGAGGCCGGTCTGCAGCAGATCAACGTGCGCGCCATCGGCCAGGTGAAAACCGTTAGCGATATTGAGAACACGGTCCTCACCGCCAAGAACGGCACGGCATTGCGGGTGAAGGACATCGCCCTAGTGCAGCAAGGATCCAAGATCCGCTTGGGCCAGTTCGCCCGCGCCATTCACCGCGCCGATGGCAAAATCGTCGATAACGACGATGTGGTGGCCGGCATCGTACTCTTGCGAAAGGGCGCCGACGGAGACTCCACCCTGGAGGCGATTCACGCCAAGGTCGAGGAGCTAAACCGGCACATCCTTCCTGCTGGCGTGACGATTGTGCCGTTTCTCGACCGTAGCGACCTCCTGCGCTTGACCACCGGTACGGTGATGCGCAACCTGACTGCGGGCATCGTCTTGGTTTCGGTGATCCTGTTTGTGTTCCTGGGCAACTTGCGCGGCGCGCTGATTGTCACCCTGACCATTCCGTTCGCCCTGCTGTTCGCCTCCATCTGTCTGGACCTGCGGCACATTCCGGCGAACCTTTTGTCGCTGGGCGCGCTCGATTTCGGCATGATCGTGGAAGGCGCGGTGGTCATGATCGAGAATATCGTGCGCACCCTGTCGCACCCCGAAAACCACCCCGGCCTGACGGTGTCCGAGAAGATCAGCCACGCTGCGCATGAAGTACAGCGGCCTGTGTTCTACTCCATCGCGATCATCATTGTGGCTTATCTGCCGATTTTTACGTTACAGGCCGTGGAAGGGCGGCTGTTCAAGCCGATGGCCTGGACCGTATCGTTCGCGCTGCTGGGCGCTCTCCTGTTCTCCATGTTCATCGGACCGGTGCTGGCAAGCGTCGTATTTCCCAAGGGCACGAAAGAGTGGCGAAACCCGCTGATGGGGTGGCTCACCAAAGGCTACGCTTGGGTTTTGGGAATTGCGATCCGCTGGCGCTGGGTCACGCTGGCGGCCGCCCTGCTGATCTTGACGGGCGCCTTCCTGCTGAGCCGCGGCATCGGTTCCGAATTCCTGCCGCATCTGGACGAGGGCGCGATTTGGGTGCGCGGCACCCTGGCGCCCAGCACCGGCCCCACGGAAGGCATCCGCCTGGCCAACCAAGCGCGCGTGATTTTGGCTTCCTTTCCTGAAGTGAAGACCGCTACCAGCCAGGTGGGACGGCCCGACGATGGAACCGATACCACCGGCTTTTTCAATACCGAGTATTTCGTCGATCTAAAATCGAAAGAAGAATGGCGTCCTGTCTTTCGACAGGACAAGGAAGAACTCATCGCCGCCATGAATCGGGAACTCGTCAAGATTCCGGGTGTGATCTGGAACTTTTCGCAGCCGATCTCGGACAACATGGAGGAAGCCGTCAGCGGTGTGAAGGGTGAGCTGGCCATCAAGGTTTACGGCGACGATCTGAAGACGCTCGAAGAAAAGGGCGTCCAGATCGTGGGTGTCATGCGTACCCTGAACGGAATTGAAGATCTCGGACTGTTCCGTGTGCTGGGGCAGCCGAACCTGAACTTCACCGTGGATCGCGCTGCCGCGGCTCGCTATCTGATCAATACAGCGGATGTCCAGGAAGCCATCCAAACAGCCGTGGGCGGCAACGCGATTACCCAGGTGCTGCAGGGAGAACAGCGTTATGACCTGGTGATGCGCTACCTGCCCAAATACCGGGACACCAAGGAAGCCATCGCTAATATCCGCCTGTTATCGCCTTCCGGCGAGCGCGTCTCTTTGGCCCAGCTCTGCAACGTGGCGGTGACGGACGAGGCGTCGGAGGTGTACCGCGAAGGAAATCAGCGCTATGTCGCCATCAAATACGGCGTGCGGGGACGAGACCTGGGTGGCGCCGTTGAAGAGGCCATGCGCAAGGTGGAGAAGCAGGTGCAGTTGCCGTCCGGTTATCACATCGACTGGGCCGGCGAGTACGCCAGCCAGCAACGGGCACAGAGGCGGCTCACTATCATCATTCCCCTGACTTTGCTGGTTATTTTCATGATTCTCTACTCTATGTTCGGATCGATGAAGTGGGCCGGCCTCATCCTGGCCACTGTAGCCATGGCGCCGATCGGCGGCATCGTGGCCTTGTATTCGACCGGAACCAACTTCAGCGTGTCGTCGGGCATCGGATTCCTGGCGCTCTTCGGCGTCTCCGTGCAGACCGGCGTGATCATGGTAGAGTACATCAACCAGCTCCGCGCGCGCGGCGAGTCGATCTTGGATGCCGCCAACAACGGCGCTACACTTCGCTTTCGCCCCATCCTGATGACCATGCTGGTGGCGTCGCTCGGCCTGGTGCCGGCGGCCACATCGCACGGGATCGGTTCCGATTCGCAGCGGCCGTTTGCCATTGTGATCGTCGGCGGTCTTATGGCCGTGCTCATGATGAGTATCTTCCTTTTGCCGGCGCTGTATGTGTGGATCGCGCGGGATAGCGATATATTGCCCAAGGCGGATTCCGAGACTGTGTAACGGCAAACGGGCGGAACCCCAGTCTTCCGCGGCACGCGTGTTTCCTTTTCAGGCATTACTGGACTACTTGGAGGGCGGGCAAACCCTTGACGAGTTCATCGACGACTTCCCCACCGTGTCCAGTGAAGCCGCGATCTCTGCATTGGAACTCGCCAGATCTGTACTCGTCGGCTAGTCCGAAGGATCCCCGCCCGGCGCCACGCGGTTGTATCGGCGTGCCAACGGCGCCGTTTGCATGGGAAGAGCGGGTCCTGGAGGACCCGCGCACGGTCGAAAACCAGCGCACCCTGTAGAAAAGCAGGGTGGCGCCCTGAACGTCCGCCAGCGGGGATAAGATCCCCGCGCGGGCTTAAGCCGCCCCCCGGTGCCTGCGGCCCACCAATCCTGCGGCCCACCAATAGCTATGAAAACCGGTGCAAGGCATGGATTGTTCCCCAAAACGAATAAGCCCAGTCTAGCCGCGGGACTTTAGCCCCGTTCTGATGCTATACTCTTGGCGCGACCTTGTAGCTCGCAATCAGGGTACTCTCTCGAATTCACCCGGAAAGGGGTGTTCTCTTGCTCGACTTAACTATCGTTCGTATCATATTCGTGCTCGTATTAACCGCGTCCGGCTACTTGCTGCACCCGCTTCAACCTGCTCCTTCGCCTTGGACCGCATTGGCGGGACTGGCGCTCGGCGTTTGCATCATCTTTTTCGAAGTCCGGCTGGAACAGGTCAGCCTAAAGAGGCTGATCGGGGCGGCGTTTGGATCGGTGCTGGGCATCATCGGGGCGTTCTTCATGTCACTGGTGCTGCGCTGGGCGCAGCCGGAGGGAGGCAGCTCCTCCCACATGATTCCGTTCATACAAGTGTGCTTGCTCCTCTGGATGACCTACGTCGGCCTGATCGTGGGCGCCAAGAAGGGCGACATGCTCAACCTGTCCGCCTTGGGCGGCATTTTCGGCGGCGAGAAAGTGTCGAAGAAGTCGTTCAAGATCCTGGACACCAGCGTCATCATCGACGGCCGCATCGCCGATATTGCCGAAACCGGATTTCTGGATGGCGTGCTGGTAATCCCCCAATTCGTGCTGCGCGAGCTGCAACTGGTGGCCGATTCGGCCGATTCCATGAAACGCAATCGGGGGCGCCGGGGCCTCGATATCCTGCAACGCATCCAGAAGATGGCGCACCTGAATGTGCAGATCGTCGAGGACGATTTCCCGCATGTCCGCGAAGTGGACATGAAGCTGATCGAACTGGCCAAGGTCTACGACTCGAAGATCGTCACCAACGACTTCAATCTGAACAAAGTGGCCCAATTGCACGGCGTGCAAGTGCTCAACATCAACGAACTGGCTAATGCGCTGAAGCCCATCGTGCTGCCGGGCGAGACCATGCGGGTGTTCATCCTGAAGGAAGGCAAAGAGTTTAACCAGGGCGTCGCCTATCTCGACGACGGCACCATGGTGGTAGTGGACAATGCCCGGAAGATGATCTCGAAGACCATCGACATTTCGGTTACAAGCGTATTGCAAACGACAGCGGGCAAGATGATCTTCGGAAAATTCGACGAGCGCATGCATGCCGTTGCCGCGGCCGGCGCCGAGAGGCACGACCGGTCTCCGCGCAAGCCCGAGCCGCTCACATCCGAGAAAACCACGATAGAATCTTAGATAATGGCTCGTAGATTGCATCTATGAAAGTAGCCGTGATTCTGCCTGCGGCGGGGCTGGGCACCCGCATGGGGCGGACTTCCGCCGAAAAAGCGGGAACCAGCCGGAAGCAGTTCATGTTGCTCGACGGCGCGCCCATCCTGCTGCATTCGGTGCGCAAGTTTGCCGCGTCCGCGCGCGTCGGTGAAATCGTGGTGGCCGTGCGGCGCGAGGATCTGGATTGGGTTGCGGAATTGCTCCAGCGCGAGGTCCGCGGCAAGAGAGTCCGCGTGGTGGAAGGCGGAAATTCCCGCCAACAATCCGTGGAGAATGCCCTGGCGGCGCTCGATCCCGATACCACTCTGGTGGCCGTACACGATGCGGTGCGGCCATTCATCGACCTGCAGACCATCGACAAGGTCATCGACGAAGCCGCGGAAACCGGCGCGGCCATCGTGGGCATCGTGCCGGTGGATACGGTGAAGCAGGTGGCCCGCGCGCAGACCAACAAGGCCAGGATACGCGCCACGCTGCCGCGCGAGAAACTGGTGCTGGCGCAAACGCCGCAAGTCTTCCGTTACGACCTGCTGGTGCGCGCCTTCGCCTCCGCGCAAAGCGACGGCTTCATCGGCACCGACGAATCCAGCCTGGTGGAGCGGCTGGAGGTGGAAGTCAGCGTGGTGCTGGGCAGCGATCGCAACATCAAGATCACCAAGCCCAGCGACATGGACCTGGCGCGTTTGTTCCTGGAAGAGGAAACCGCGCCCCGCGAACTGTGAGCGAGTACCGCACCGGCCTCGGTTGGGACGTCCACCGGTTGGCCCGCAATCGCCCGTTGATCCTGGGCGGCGTGGCCATCCCTTCCGAAGCCGGATTGGAAGGCCATTCCGATGCCGATGTGCTGGCGCATGCCATTACGGACGCCATTCTAGGCGCGGCTGCGCTGGGCGATATCGGCATGCACTTCCCAGATACCGATCCGAGGTGGAAAGGCGCAGGCAGCCTGATGTTTCTGGCCCACGCCCGCGATCTGGCGCGCGCCCGCGGCTACCGCATTGTGAACGTGGATTCCACGGTGATCCTGGAGCGCCCGAAATTGCAGGGATATCGCGAGGCCATCCGCCGTCAACTGGCCGCGACCTTGGAACTCGATGTGGACCGCGTGTCGGTGAAGTTCAAGACCGCCGAGAAGGTGGGACCTGTGGGCGAGGGGCGATCCGCCGAAGCGCAGGCCATCGTTACTCTCCGCCTGGATTGACCGGAGGCGCGCCGCCGCCGTTTCCCCGCCCCCGGTAATAGGCGTTGCGAAACTCGGCTTTGGCGCGGTATATCAGCACGCGCAGATAACCCGCCTCCACGTGGAACATGCGGCAAACTTCGGCCTTGTCGATCTCATCCAGGAATATGGCTTGCAGTATCCTGCGGTCCTTCTCCTGCAATTCCGCAAATATCCGCCGGATGTCCCGCTTGAATTCGGCGTTGACCAGATCCGCATCCAGATCCACCGTGGGATCGATGGGCTCATCGGTGGTGTGCTCGTCCCACTGCTCGGCGCGCCTGTCGGAGCGGCCAAGCTCCTTCATGACGTTTTCGCAAACGCCGTTGACGAAGGCGCCGAAGCGCTCGGGACGCTTCACGCCGCCGCCCCGGCGCAGGATGCCAAGCACCCGCATGAGGGTCTCCTGCCGGATGTCTTCGATCAAATCGGGGTTGCGCAGGCGCACACGCAGCTTCAGGTAAAGTACGCTGCCGAAATACGAGGCAAAGTGTTCGCCGGCGTCGGAATCCCCGTCCGCCAGCCGTTGCACGTAGTCCTCGCTGAACGTTTCGAATTTCAAAGCAATTTGTGCGCTTGGGAGCCTTATGTTATAATAAGCGAAATCCCCGACGAGAAGGGGACCAAGAAGTAATTAATACAGGGTCAAATATGTTCGACGCGACCCGGGCGGGGTACTAGAACTCCGCCCGGCAAGCTATTCGCCTTTGTGCCCGCGACACGCCCCGTTCTTCGCATCTTTATCTCCTCTACTGCTATTGATTTGGTTGGCTATCGCGATAAGGTCCGCGATGTCATACAGGGCCTGCACTTCTGCAGCATGGTCCATCCGCGGCTTGGGGGAGCGGGAGTTGGCCCGGCAACGGCTCACTGCCGCACTGGAACTTCGCGAGCGGCTGGGGCATGAGGCGGGTAGAGGAGACTCGGCGGCCTTTGGAGGCTATCGGAGGGGCCGATTGACAATCGGCCTGCAGGTTGGCAACCTGCCCCACAAGGGCGGCAAGCTACAGCACCAAAGGGTGAGGCGGGTATTAGGTGAACGCGATTTTTAGCGTTACGGCGTGCTTGGAAGGCTGCACGGAAGGCATCGGCGCCTGCAGTCCCGATTCGTTCTGCGTCCACCGCATCCTGCCCCGGTAGCCGAGGAGTTCCACCTGCTCCACTCTCTCGGTCACCGACCGCAGCACCGCCTGCTCCGGCCAGCCCATCACGAAGGCGTACAGCATCTTGCCCTTGGTGGTGTAGCGGATATCCTCCGCGGTCAGATCCTTGCGCCCGCCCTCGTTGAACGCGGCCTGCGCCTTAACCCGCGTGCCCGGTCCTTCGCCGAACACCTTCCACGGGCGCGAGCCGTGAATGCCCTCGCTATTGACCGCCATCCAATCCGTGATCTCCGCCAGAATGCCGCGCTCCTCCGCGTCCAACTCGCCCGAATTGGGCAGCGGGAAATTCAGCAGCAGGTTGCCGTTGCGGCTCACGATATCGCACAACATATCGATCACCGTCTTGGGCGATTTGTACTTCGCGCCGCGCTTGTAATGCCACTCGCCGACGCACGTGTCGGTCTGCCAGGGGTTGGGCCAGATTTTGTCCACGATGCCGCGCTCTACATCCAGAACGCACGTGCCCACTTCGCAATCTTCGCGGCGCTTGCTGGTGTAGACCGCCTCCACTTTGCCGCCGTTTCGCCTGGCGCTTTCGTTGTAATGGTGCGACACCAGGCGCAGACCGTACTCTTCAAAAGGCAACGCGCCGTCGGTGTAGAGCAGGTCGGGCTGATACTGATCTACCAGATCCTGAATGCGCAGCAGCCAATGCTTCCGCCACGAATCCGGGATGCCCTCCGGCCCCCATTGCAGTTCGCCCTTGGCGAATTGCGCGCAGGCGGCCTCGTGATAGAGATCGGCATTGGCGGGGTCCTGCCCGTCGTAAGCGACGCCGGCCAGCGGCCCCGTCTGGTCGCTGCCGTGGCTCACAGCGAACCACTTGTAGCTGATCCACAGGTGTTCGCTGACGCCGAACTTCAGGCCTTCGCGCAAGGCGGCGTTGCGGAACATGCCCACCACGTCCTTGCGCGGGCCCATGTTCACGGCGTTCCAGCGTGTATGCTTGGAACTCCAGAGGTCGAAATTGTCGTGATGTACGCCCATGCTGACGAAGTACTTTGCGCCCGCTTTTTTGTAGAGGCCGACCAGATGGTCCGGGTCGAACTTGTCGCCCTTCCAGGTGGGAATGACGTCCTTGAAGCCGAACTTGCTGGGGTGCCCGTAGGTGGCGACGTGATGTTTGTATTGCTCGCTGCCCTGGATGTACATGTTGCGGGCGTACCAGTCGCCGGCTTCGGCGGCCGATTGCGGTCCCCAATGCGCCCAGATGCCAAACTTGGCATCGCGGAACCATTCGGGAACCTGGTATTGGCGCAATGATTCGCGGGTGGCTTCAAAAGGAGTGGCGGCTTGGATGAAGGAGGGCGCGGCGAAGCTCCCGGCGAGCAAGCCGAGAGCGTCTCTTCGGGTAAGCGTCATGTGCCGGAGAAGCTAATCCTTCGGCTGCGACGGCGGCACCGGTTCGTCCGGAGTATTCACACTCTTCAAAGAATCTTTGAAGCTGCGAATGCCTTGGGCCAGACCCTTCCCGAGTTCCGGCAGTTTTTGCGGGCCGAAGAACAGCAGGGCAATGGCCAGGATTATCAGCAAGTGCCGTGGTTGGAGCAAATCTTCAATCATGATTGGACCTGTCCCGATATTAGCACAACCGGGCGAACTTCGCTCGGCGCAGCTTGACTATAATGGGCCACGTGACCCTCGCGGATTCGATCTGCGCGCGCTTCTCCTCCTTCCCGCAGGTTGCCGCCATCGCATTGGCCGGATCGGAGGGCTGCGGCGAGGCCGACGCGCTTTCGGATACCGACCTGTACGTGTACGCGGACGCGGAGATTCCCGTCCAGGCGCGGCGCGCGATCGCCGGCGATTTCGCGGACCAAATGGAGATCGACAACCGCTTCTGGGAACCGGGCGACGAGTGGATCGAGCGCGCCTCCGGCCGGAGCATCGACATCATGTATCGCAGTCCTGCTTGGATTCAAGACCAACTGGCGCGCGTGCTGGAGCGGCACGAGGCGTCCATCGGATACTCGACCTGTTTCTGGTGGAACGTGCTGCACTCGCGTGCGCTGTACGATCCGGCGGGTTGGTACGGAGCGCTACAGGGGCGCGCGCGCCAGCCGTATCCGGCGGAGCTGCGGCGCGCGATCGTGGCCAAGAACTTTCCGATCCTGCGGGACAATATTTCATCGTACCGGCGCCAGATCGAAGCAGCGGTGCAGCGCGGCGATTGGGTGAGCGTGCATCATCGGGTGAACGCCTTCATGGCCAGTTACTGGGACATCCTTTTCGCCGTGAACGGTGTGCCGCATCCCGGCGAGAAGCGCATGGTGGAGCATCTCCGGCGGCTGTGTGGGAAGCTCCCTTCCGGCTGGGAGGAAGCTGCCGAGGCGCTGGTAAGCCGGCCGTCTCTGGCGGGCCTGGATCGGCTGGCTGATGGATTGGAAGAGATCCTGAATGGGCTGTTATGATGGCGGTTCAGGAGGTTTCCATGAATTTAGACAGAGCAGTATGGCTCGCCGGCTTGTGCCTCACGCTGGCGATTCCCGGATTGGGCGACTCGCTAGCATGCGACCAACCCGGCACCGAACGCTGGCCGGTGAAGACCAGTTTGCCCCCTGGCGCCCCAACCAAAGCCATGACTCTGGCGGATGCGCTGCAGGTGCAGCGGCTCACGGACGTCAAGGTCAACGATCCGCGGTATCAGAGCGTCCGCATCGCAGACCAGCCCGTGAAAGAGGATACGCTGGTGACCATTTCCGGATGGCTGTATCTGGTTGCGTTTGAAGAGGACGACTGCGACTTTCACATTCAGATCAGCCCGCAGCCGCGCACCGCGAAAGATCCGCCCACAAAGGATGACAACTGCATCATCGTCGAAGTTCCCTCCGGGCAGTATGCCACCAGCATCGCGGACCAAGTGGAAGGCGTGCGTCAGTGGGTCATCGACAACCTGCTGGGTGGAACTGCGCCGAAGATAGGCAGTGTACACGTGATGCAGAGTCCTGTTTACGTAACGGTGACGGGCGCGTTGTTCTATGACGATGCGCATGAGTACGAGAAGGACGGAGGTACTGGACGCGGGAAAAAGGGTATGGAGTCGAAAACGCTGTGGGAATTGCATCCGGTGACGGCCCTGAATTTTGCGCCGAAGCCATAGGCCGCGGTTTGTTTGGTTATCGGCCCCGTGGCGCAGGCACCCTGCCCAATGCCACTTACTTTTTTCAAGAGAGACTCGATTCTGCATAAATCGTGGGGCGGCCCCCCTGGTCCGCGCGGGTCCCCCTGGACCCGCTCTTCGCTTGTGGAATCAGCCCCTTGACGGTTGCGACAGGCCGACGAGGGCGTCGGCCGCGGACCAGGGGGTCCGCCCCACAATTTTCGCAGGTGTTCGGTAGCGAGAAAACTAAGTGGCATTCGGCAGAATTGCCCGCCCCACCTTAGAACTCGAGAATCGCCACACGCAGACAAATCGCGGTTAATTCGGTAGGAAGGTAGATAGATCCCGGATGATCTGCTGTTCCTGCGGCGAAAACCCGCCGCGGAATTCGTCGCCGTTCACGCGATCCTGGCGCTGGGATTCGGGCATCAGGCGAAGTTGCTCGACTTCCCTGTGCACTATCACCTGGCGCGCCACCGGCAACTGGCGGAACTCGCGCAGACGCCCGCGGATGATCTCCTGCTTTTCCGGCGGGAGCTGGCTGAACGTCTGGTAGCGCTGGCGCAACGCCTGCTGCTCCTCCGGATGCATTTGATTGTAACGCCGGATGCGTTGCCGGATCAGCTTGGCGCGCGCCGGCGGCAGCTTGGCGAGTTCCTGTTCGCGCTCCTCGGGGGACATGCGGTTCCAGCGGTCGATCGCATTCTCCAGAAGCTGCTGTTGCGCGGCTGGCTTGTCCTCCTCCTGCTGCTGTTGGGACCTTGCCGATTGGGCGGCTACCGTCGCCAGCAGCAGAACCAATCCGAACCGGAGGAACGTGGAGCGGCAGGAATTACATGGCATCGTGATGCGCACCTTCCGAGGAATTCGCGGTGCCGAACTGGCGCAATAAATCGAGATCGTCCAGAGTGCTTTCCACCTGATCGGCGCGCACAATATCGGCGCGCGGCACGGGTGGCGCGATAGGTCCGGGATGTTGCAGAAGCAGGCCCGCCATCAGTAGCAGGCCGGCCGAAGCCGTCAGGGGCAACGCATGGCGGAGCGGCATTGGGCGGAAAGGGCGGGTGAGGCGCTCCCACCACGAGAACGTCACACCTTCACCGATCCGGCGGTACAGGCGCCGGTCGAAGTCGGGCGAGACCGGGGGCGCCTCCCAGGTATCCAGAACCTTCCACACCGCGGTCTGGTCCGCAGCCATCGATTGGCACGCGGTACAATCGGCCACGTGCAGTTCCAGAGCGCGGTTGGTCTCCCGATCGAGTTGGCCGGCGGCATAGGCCACCAGCATTTCCGGTTTGCGATCATCGAGTGGGCAATTCATGTTGTAACCATGTGCGCCAAGCGGGCGCGCAACGTTTCATAGGCCCGAAATAAGAGCGATTTGACGGCCGATTCCGAGCACCCCAGCACCTTCGCGATCTGACTGTACTCCATCTCTTCATATTTATGCATCAGCACTGCAGCCCGTTGCTTTTCGGGTAATCCAGCTACCGCCCGCCGGACCTCCTGCAGTTTGACAGCGTACACCAGTTCCTGCTCGACCGAGGGCCGGCGATCGGAAACCTGGCGGACTGGCAGATCCGCCGACACATCATCCAGACGTTCCTGCCCGCGCTCATGTCTTTCGTCCCGCAACCAGTTCAACGCCAGATGCGTGGCGATGCGGAACAACCAGGTTTTGAACTTGGCCGTGGGCTCATAGCTGGACCGCGAGCGGTACACACGCAGAAAAACCTCCTGCGCCAATTCTTCGGCTATGGCCTGCTCCTGCACCAGCCGGTAGACGAAATGAATCACTGAGGCGCGATGCTTCTCCAGAAGAACGGCAAAACTGATGCTATCCCCGTCCTTGACGCGAAGCATGAGCTCGGCATCGTAGTCGAGGGTGGCTGCTACGGCTACCCCCATATCACTGTTAACCCCAGGTTCCATGACAAGGTTGCGCGTTAACGCACGAAAACTACTCCCCCTTGAGTGTGCGCTCCATCAGCCTCCGGATGGCTTCCCGCGGAGGCAGCCCAAAATTCAACATTTGAAACATCTGCGCCGAGATTGGCATTTCGACCTCCCACCGGCGCGCCAGATCGACGGTGGCATTGGTGGTTTTGATACCTTCCGCCACCATTTTCATGGAGCTGACGATCTCTTCCAGTTTACGCCCGCGCGCCAGTTCCATGCCAACTGTCCGGTTCCGGCTAAGTTCTCCGGTACACGTAAGAACCAGATCGCCCAGGCCCGCCAGGCCCGCGAGTGTTTGCGGCTGGCCGCCGAGGGCCGTGGCGAGGCGGGTCATCTCGGCCAGCCCGCGCGTGATCAGCGCCGCTTGCGTATTGCTGCCCAACCCTAAGCCGTGACAGACGCCGGCGCCAATGGCCACTACGTTTTTCACCGCGCCGCCGATTTCGACGCCCGCCGGATCGGGGCTGGTGTAAAGACGGAACGTGGGCCCGGAAAAGCTCGTTTGCACGCGAGCGGCCAAAGGCCGATCGGTGGAAGCCACTACCAGCGCGGTGGGATCGCCACGCGCCACTTCGCGCGCGAAGGTGGGTCCGGAGATGACGGCCACGCGCGGCTGGAAGCTGCCGGACACGCATTCGCGGACCACTTCGGAGGCGCGCAGCAGGGTACCGTTTTCGAGGCCCTTTGTGGCGCTCACGAAAACCATGGAGGCCTGCAGGAACGGCAGCATCCTGGCGTAGAGCGGGCGCACCAGGTGGGAGGGCATGACGCTGAGCACGATGGCGGCGCCCGCGAGGGCCGGGGCAAATTCAATCTCCACGGTGACGTTGGCGGGGAGGCTAAATCCGGGCAGGTATAGATCGTTGATGCGGGTCGCGCGCATCCGTTCGGCGAGGTCATTCTCGTAAACCCACAGGCGGATGCGCGGGAAGCGGGGCGCCAGCACGATAGCCAGCGCGGTGCCCCAACTGCCGGCGCCGATTATGGCGAGATCGGCGGCTAGCTCGCTCACTTACGGCTCCCGAATGAGAATACGGATTCGTTGCCGGCGCGTAGCCGCGCGATATTTTCCCGATGGCGATAGACGATCAGCGCCGCGCTGAGGACGGCGGCTGCGACGATGGTGGCGGGTGGATGCTCGATCAGCCACACGGCCAGCGGGAAGGTTCCCGCGCCGACGATAGATCCCAGCGAGATGTGGCGGGTCCACGCGGCCATGACCACGAAAACCAACAGCACCGCGGCCAGCGGCAGCGGCGTCAGGCAGAGCCAGGCGCCCACGAACGAGGCCATGGCTTTGCCGCCGCGGAAGCGCAGGAATACCGGATAGGAATGCCCGATCATTACGGCCAGGGCGGCGGCGCTCATCCACCCC
>Ga0070761_10000640_pt1 | contig 22399 bp, 16 predicted proteins | sample HubBroMetageREF1_FD_66724 | JGI IMG/M metagenome (GOLD analysis project Ga0070761, IMG submission 66724) | Reference soil microbial communities from the Hubbard Brook experimental Forest, New Hampshire, USA - Hubbard Brook CCASE Soil... | ecosystem: Environmental > Terrestrial > Soil >... | reverse complement strand
CGGCAGGAGATGTTCGAGACCGGCATCAAGGTCATCGACCTGATCGAGCCTTACCTGCGCGGCGGCAAGATCGGCTTGTTCGGGGGCGCGGGCGTGGGCAAGACCGTCATCATCCAGGAGCTAATTCACAACATCGCTATGAAGCATGGCGGAGTTTCGGTCTTTTCCGGCGTAGGCGAGCGCACGCGCGAAGGCAACGACTTGTGGCTGGAGATGCAGGAATCCGGTATCGTGGACCCGCACGATTACACGAAGTCCAAAGTGGCGTTGGTCTACGGCCAGATGACCGAGCCGCCTGGCGCGCGGCTGCGTGTGGGGCTGACCGGTCTAACCGTCGCCGAGTATTTCCGCGACGAACAGAATCAAGATGTGCTGCTGTTCATCGACAACATATTCCGGTTCACGCAAGCCGGCTCGGAGGTATCGGCGCTGCTGGGACGCATGCCCTCCGCGGTCGGATATCAGCCCAACCTGGCCAGCGAGATGGGCGAACTGCAAGAGCGCATTACTTCCACCAAGACGGGCTCGATCACGTCGGTGCAGGCGATCTATGTGCCCGCCGACGACTACACCGATCCAGCGCCAGCCACCGCCTTCGCGCACCTGGACGCCACCACCAACCTCTCCCGCGCCATCTCCGAATTGGGCATCTATCCAGCGGTGGACCCGCTGGCTTCCACCTCGCGCATTCTGGATGCGCGCATCATCGGGCAGGAACACTACGATTGCGCGCAGCAGGTGAAGGGCGTGCTGCAACGGTACAAGGACTTGCAGGATATCATCGCGATCCTGGGCATCGACGAGTTGTCGGACGAGGACAAGCTTACGGTTTCGCGCGCGCGCAAGATCGAGCGCTTCTTCTCGCAACCTTTCAATGTGGCAGAGCAGTTTACCGGCGTGCCGGGTAAGTACGTCAAGCTGGCCGACACCATCCGCGGCTTCCAGGAGATTGTGGCCGGCAAGCACGACGGTCTCCCCGAGCAGGCATTCTATATGCAGGGGACCATCGAAGACGTGGCGGAGCGCGCCAAGGCGCTTGCAGGATAACGCATGGCTGACGTGTTGTCACTCGAAATCGTGACGCCGGAACGCTTGCTGGTGCGCGCGGATGTCACTTCCGTGCAGGCCCCGGCGGCCAACGGCTATCTCGGCATCCTGCCCGGACACGCGCCGCTGCTGGCGGAATTGGGTACAGGCTATCTGACTTACGAAGCCGGAGGCAAGCACTGGTACCTGGCGGTACACGGCGGCTATCTGGAGATCCTAGCGGACCGCGTGCGCTTGCTGGCGACGGGAGCGGAGCGCGCCGAGGAGATCGATGTGGAGCGGGCCAAGGCGGCTATGAAGCGGGCGCAGGAGGAGATGATCGACGCATCGCTAGGCGTGGACCCGGCTGAAGCGCTGAACGCCATGGCGCGGGCGCAGGCGCGGTTGGATGCGGCGGCGGGGAAGCAGACGGAGGCCGGCATACGTCCGGCATAACGGCCGTCAGAACCAGACTCCCGTTGGCCGCCTCGCAGCACAGCAGCAAGCTCCGGCATCCAAACACGAAAACCTTCCTATGAAAAGGAAAACCAAAACCACCCCCAGCCCGAGGCGCCTGTGCAGCCTCCCGTTGGTCGGCCCTGAGACGGTGCACAGGAATCCACATTCAAAGAAAGGAGACCCGCATATCCGATATCGGTTCCCCAGGCTCATTCTTGGATGAGAAAATGCTGGGGGCGGGGGCGGCGAAGCCGTGCGAGGAGGCGAGAAGCTTGTTGGCCAGCTTGGTTCGGATCGTGGTCGAAGGCGATATATAGATGCAACGGCCGGGCGGCTCACAAAGCTGCGACAATTGGGCCGGTGTCAAATGCGTGCCGAAGGCACAGGTGACGTTGCGAAAGTCAGCTTGCCGGAGCACCGCCAGATCAAACAGGCCTTCCACCAGGATTACGGTCGAGAATGCGCGGACCGACTCCCAGGCGAACAGCCCGCCCTTGGAGCGCGGCAGCAGTCGATGAGGGAAAGCCGTGCCGATACTGCGGCCATAGAGGTTAATCACACGGCCTTGCTGACGGCAAGGGAACATGACACGCCGGCAAAAGGCATCCCGTCCTTGGTGGTTGATCAAGCCCGTCCGCCGAAGCAGAGCAAAGGAATAGCCTAAGTCGGCCAGGCGCCGCCGCAGATTACCACCGGGAGCGTAGCCGATGCCCAGTTCTTCGATCAGGTCAGGATCCTGCAACCCTCGCTGTTGCAAATACTCAACGGCTTCGGGATGGCGGTGGAGTTGCAGTCGGCAAAAAGCCGCACGCTGCATTCTCTACCCCACGCGTGGCGCGGAGACAAACCAACGTTGGCGGCGCGCTGGCATGCCCTCGAAGAGGACGGCGATGAAACGGTCATGGATCTCGGTTCGATCGGGGCCGCATACTTCGGAGCAGGCGTGCCGTGCTCGATATAGTTCTTCAAACGCATCAACTGCTCGTTCAGGACGGAATCGACTGGCGCCGGCCAGGTATTCAACCCCGCAGGCAAATAGCCAGTGACTGCATAGGTGAATTCCAGCTTGGCGCCGCCCTCGGCGGCCGCGAGTTGAAACTTCATAGCTGCCAGCGGCGGCGATGGTGGTGTCAGTTTACGGTAGTGGTTGCGATAGCAGTATTGTTGCCCGTGTCAGCGTCGAAAATTAGAGAACTAACTGTGGTGGTGTCAGTGAGAGTACCGGATTTCTCTTTAACATCGACTATCATCTTTAGGCTGAAGCCTGCTCCATCTGCGAGGGAGGTGACCATGCAGGTCACTTTGCCTGAATCGGCTCCTGCAGCCGGCGTCTTGCACGATCCGGCACTGGTAGTGGCGCTGACAAACGTGGTCCCCTTGGGTATGCTGTCGGTCAGGGTGATCACGTCGGCGGCGTCAGGGCCGTTGTTTGTGACCACGATGGTGTAAGTCAGATTCGTGCCGGTAAGCACAGTGGACGGCGCCGAGTTGGTTACCGCCAGATCGGCCTGGGTTAGTGCAATGCGCATGGCGAATGCGTCGCCTGCGCCGCCATAAGTCGTCTGGAAGGCGCCCGGCGTAATGGGCAGGTTGGTGCCTCCGATAGTCAGTCCCGCCACGTAAATGTTGCCGTAGTTATCGGCGTGGATGCGCCAGCCTGCATCGTTATCGTTACCTCCGCCCAAGAGCGTCGAGAAGAGCAGTGCCGAGGCTTTGGGATTGAGTTCGGTCACGAAGATGGCGGGGAAGTAAGCGTCCGATGGAAAGATTGGATTCATGGTGGGGAATGTATTGTCGTTGGTGGTTCCGGTGACAAATGCATCGTCGCTGGAATCTACGCTGACGCCGTAGGCGAAGGTGTTGTCGTCACACGTCGAGCCTCCCAGATATGTGGAATAGTCGAGCGCGGTACCCGTGGAATTCAGCTTGGACAGAAATGCGTTCGGCGTTCCGTTAGTACAAGTGCCGGGTGTCGGGTCGGTGGCCTGGAACGCTCTGTGGGTAGTGGGGAAATTTGTGGAACAAACGGACCCCGTCACGTAGGCGTTGCTTTTGGAGTCCACGGCGATCCCGTTTGCCCGGTCTCCGCCCGCGGAAGTGCAAAAGCCGCCGGTATAACCCGCTCCGCTGCCGCCCAGGAAGGTGGAGTACGCCAAAGACGCGCCGCCAATCTGGCTGGGATCGAAAGCCACCACGAAGCCGTCATTCTGAGGCTCGGTGCCGTTGTCCGTGCAAGCCGGGCATGCGGTCTGATAAGCGCCGGCGGTAGTCGGGAAATCGGCATAGTTGGTGTAGCCGCTGATATAGGCCTTGCCGGCGCTGTCGATAGCCATGGACGAAACGATCGTATTGTTGGCGCCGGCTTGCGCTTGCTTGGGGTCGGGGCCATACAGCGTGGAGTACAGCAGACTGGACCCGTCCGCACTGAGCACGGAGAACGCGGGATGCACCTCGTCTGAATCCGGTAAGCCGTCGGTGGGCCAACCCTCGTATCCGTTGGCCGTAGTGGGCCAGGGAAAATTCGTTTGCGGGCCGGGCGGGGAGCACAGAGTTCCCCATGCAGGGTAGCCCCCGTCATTGCCCGCGACGTAGGCTTCGTTGCTGCTATTCACGCCCAGGGCCGCGACCCAACTGTTGCCGCTACCACCAATAAAAGTAGAATAGACGAGCGCCGATCCGGTGGCATTCAACTTGGTGACAAAGCCACTGGTGGTGGAAGAGGACTCGCTGGCTCCCTGGCAGGTACTGATCGTTGTAGTGCTCGTGCAGCTCGGATAGGCTTCGACGACTGGGGCGCAAGTCGGCTGAAACGCTCCCGCCGTGACGGGGAAGTTGAAAGACCATGTTTGTCCCCCAACATATGCGTTGCCCGAGGAATCCACTGCAATTGCCGCCACGATATCTGTATAGCTTCCCCCGAGGTAAGTGGAGTAAACCAGGGCGCTTCCCGCCGCATTCAGCTTGGTGACGAACCCGTGGGCGCCGTTATAATAGAGGCCGTACTCACAAGACTCGACCGGAGCCGGCTCGGCCGGCGAATAAGAGGCCGGAGTGGTCGGGAAGTTTGAGGAGCAGGTGAGTCCACCGATGTAGGCGTTGCCCTGCTTATCTACCGTAACCGCCTGAGCCCAGTCCAAGGCGGAGCCCCCCAAGAAGGTGGAATAAGCCAGAACCGGGTCGACCACCAGCGGACGCGCGTGGTCATAGGCGGCTAGTTCAAAGGTGACTTCGTCCTTTTGGACGTGGAAGCGGCCATTGACTTCCCGGCGCGGAGTACCGGCGGCTTCCGGCTGGTACACTACCGGCTTGTGGAAGCGAATCTCCTGGCCGGCGGCCGCGAGCACCAGGTCACCGGTGGCATTGTCCACGGAGGTGCGGTCCGCGCCCTCCACCGACATCCGGATGGCACCCGGCTGCGCGCCCGGCGCCAACACGAAATCGTACTCAAGCTGCGTCTGGTTGCCATAGAAGACCAGGTCGATGCCCGGATAAATCCGTTCGTAGCGGACTTTGGCGTAGGTGGCAACGTTTGCCCGCCATTGGTCGGGATCTTTGCCGATGAAGTAGTTCAGGACTCCCGGCAGCGGTTCGGCACCCGTCAGCTGGACGGCGGGGTTGCCGCCTTCCAACTTCAAGCGGAGGTCTGCGGCAGCTTCCACTATGTATTCGGGGCTGCGTGGACCGGGCTTATCGATGCGGGCCTGGGCCTTCACTTTCCGCAGGGAAAGCATGATTCCCTCGGGCGTCAGGAACACGGTGCTATCCTTGGCTCGGGACAGGAATTTCACCTGCGCGGGCTGTTGGCCCTGGTTAGCTTCAAACTGCAAGGGTAGCTTTCCATAGGCGCTGTCGATGTGTGCCCGGGTGGCCGGGTCGGGTGAGCTGCTTTGCGCGCTTAGAATGGCAGCGGCTGCAAAACAAACCAAGAGCGGTTTGATAAACATGTATCGTTTCTCCTGTTGACGGCGCGGGACACGCGCCCCTTTGCGCTTTCGTGGTGGCGGCGAGGGTTTCGCACCGCCCCTCAGTTAATACGGCGCGGTCGCGTCGCAAAACCCTTCAAATAGTGCGCTGAAGGGTTTTTCGTGTGGATTGCGCCGTATTTAAGGTACGGCTAGTACATGGGACGCCCGAACTATGGAAAGTTTTATAATGAGACGTGCCGGAATCCCGCCAGGGAGAAATCACAGCTCTGCTGCATCGATGGGAAGAAGGCGATCCGGGCGTGGTGGAGGTTTTGGTGCCTTTGGTCTACGACCAGTTGCGGGGGATCGCCGAGGCCTACTTACACAACGAACGGGCCGAGCATACCCTGCAGCCCACGGCGGTGGTCAATGAGGTGTTCGTGGATCTGCTGCGCATGCGCAGGGTGGCGTTCAACGATCGCGCACACTTCTTCACCTTCGCGGCTGAGCTCATCCGCCGCACGCTCGTCGACTCCGCCCGCAAGGCCAAAACCAAAAAACGGGGCGTCGGTTGGCAACGTATTCCAATGGATGCCGAACTGGCCTGGCTGGGCGGTGAAAGCGCCGCCGAATCGTTGGATCTTTCCGCGGCGCTCAACGACCTGGCTGAGTTCGACGCGGCCAAGACGCGCACGGTGGAGCTGCATTATTTTCTGGGTTGCACGGTCGATGAAACCGCGGAGATTCTGGCGGTTTCGCGGTCGACTGTCGAGCGCAACCTGCGTTTCTCGCTGGCCTGGCTGGGCGAGCGTCTGCGCCCGGCCTGAAAGGCACACAGATGCGGCCGGCTGAACTGGAGCGGTTCCGCAAAGCGGAGGCGATCTTCCATGCCGCGCTGGAAAAGCCTGCCGGAGAAGATCGCAACACCCTGATCCGCGAAAGTTGCGGCACCGATGACGATTTGCAGATCCAGATTGGTCGGCTGCTGGAAAACGACGAACGCGTCCGCGCCGCTGTGCTACCCGTTCGCGAGCGGCTGCCGCGCTTCGGGGTCTGGCAAGCGATGAAACTCTTGGGACGCGGGGGCATGGGCACGGTATACCTCGCCGAACGCGCCGATGGAGCGTTCCGCATGGCGGCCGCGGTGAAGGTGGTGCCGCTGGCGCTGGCCTCGGCTGCTATCGAAGAGCGCTTCCGCCGCGAGCGCCAGTTCCTGGCCGGGCTCGACCATCCGAAGATCGCGCGCCTGATCGACGGCGGCGTCTCGGAAACCGGCCTACCCTATCTGGTGATGGAGTTCGTCGACGGGCTGACCCTCGACGGCTTCTGCGACGCGCACGAATTGGATACCCGCGCGCGCATCGCCCTCGTGCGGCAGGTACTGGAAGCGCTGACCTACGTGCACAGTCGGCAGGTGATCCATCGCGACCTGAAGGCATCCAATATCCTGGTGGGCCAAAGCGGGCAGGTGAAGCTGCTGGACTTCGGAACCGCGCGCCTGGTGGATGCAACGGCGGAGGCGGCCATTACCAAGACCGGCGTATTTGCCTTCACGCCGGAATATGCCAGCCCGGAGCAGGTGCGCGGCGAACCGCTCACATTCGCGTCCGATCTTTATTCCGTCGGCGTGCTGCTCTATCGTTTGCTAACCGGGCGTTTGCCTTACCGGATCGCGGATGCCTCGCCAGCCGCCGTGGCGCATGCGATCACGCGCGCGCGGGCGGAACCCTCCGGACTCGACGCACCGCTCGACGCCATTATTTCGAAAGCATTGAGCAAGAATCCCGTCGGCCGCTATGGATCCGCGGGCGAAATGGATGCCGACCTGGCGAGTTATTTGGAAGGAAGGCGCATTTGCGCGCGGAGATCGCGCAAAAAGGTTTGGGCCGGGATGGCGGCTGTACTGTTCGTTTTCGCCGCCGGCATGCTGGGTTGGCGTGTGATACGCGTTTCACACGGCGTTCAAGAGCTTACACTGTTCGACGCAGGTGTCTCGAATGCCGCCCAGCCGGCCCTTTCCGCCAACGGCAAATGGCTGGCGTTTGCATCGCCTGGGGAGGCGGGCATGCATCCGGATATTTGGCTCAAGCCAATGCCCAACGGCGCGCCGAAGCGCGCCACCGGCGGCGATGCCGCCAACGACGAGCCTTCGCTTTCGCCGGATGGCCGATGGCTGGCCTTTCATTCGATGCGCAGACCCGCCGGTATCTACCTACAGCCGCTACAGACCGTCGAGAACGGTGCGGCGCGGCTGCTGGTAGCTGGCGGACGGGCCCCGCGATTTTCGCCGGATGGCCGATGGATCGCGTACATGAACACCAGCGAGACGGGCGGCGACATTCTGGCTTCCAATACCCGCATGCTGTATCTGGTGCCCGCGCAGGGAGGCGCTCCAGTGCGGCTGGCCGGGAGTGTTTCGGCGGTGATGGGCGCCGCGTGGAGCCCCGACAGCCGGAGCGTGCTTTTCCTGGCAATCGACGCATGGACGAAGCTGGGACTCTGGAGCGCACCGCTGGATGGGGGCACGGCAGCGCTGATGATGGAAGTGAGCAATGCAGGTGGGGGTGAGCGCGCCTGTGCGGTGACTGGAGATCGGTTCCTCTACGCGAGTTCCAGCGGGTCCTTCCCGGTTTTGGCCGAAGTCTTACTCACGCCCGTCCTGGGCACCATCCACCATTCTGCCGCGGCCTCCCCTTCACGATCGGAGATCTTCGGTTGCACCGCATCACCGGATGGCACAATTCTGGCCGACGAAGTCGAGTATCGGGCAAGCTCCTGGGTGCTGCCGATTGACGCGGAGAGTGGACACGCGCGCGGGCCGTTAGCATCTTTGGTCGACCTGGATCGCCGCAACGTGCAGGGCAACTGGCCCGCAGAGTTAACCCCCGACGGCACGTCCTTCCTTCAGGCGGGCAAGGCGGGTTTCCTACAGGACTACAGGACCGGGGCGCGAAGACCGTTGCCCGGCGCGGTCAACCTTAGTTCCGACGGTCTATTTGTTTTGCAGTTGAGCGCACAGTCTGGGAGCAAATTTGTCGAAATACTCAAAGTCCTAAATCTCAAGACCGGCGAAGCGTGGGGACAGATAGTGCCCTGGGGCGTGAGCTGGGATCTTTCGTCCGGCGGCGAATGGGTACTTTCGCCGAGCGTGGCGGCCCACCGCACGATTATCGGCCTGAACACCAGAACCGGAGAGCAGGAGGTAATCTATGCGGATCCCAACGCAAACCTGTACCTGGCCAATTTTTCGAACGACGGCCGTTGGGTGCTCTTCACATCCGAGGAAGGCGGCCATCCGGCGCATATGTGGGCCGCGCCGTTCCGGGGACTGCAAAGCGTCCCGGTTACGGAATGGGTGGAACTGGGGGAAGGCGATTATCCGCGTTGGTCTCCGAGAGGCGGCCGCATTTACTTCATCCAGAAACATGACGGGTTTGAGTGCATCTTCACGCGCGCCGTGAATCCTATCACCAAGCGGCCGGTGGGCCCGGTCGCCGGTGTGCAGCATTTCCACGGGCGCCTAACTCCGCAAGGCGTGACGCCGGGCTATTTCCGAATCTCCGTGGCAGAAGACAAGCTGGCGTTTGCGCTGGGCAAGCCGGTGCACCGGCTATTAGAGTGGCCCTAAGAAAGATTTTGATCCCGTGCGCCTGTGCAAGGAGGTAACGCCTTTTTATACCGAATCCACCGAATCAGGCAGACTGAAGATCCGCGCCCTCAAACACGCGCACATTATGGCACACCAAAGTGGGGGGGTAAACTTTGTGCGCAAGCTTTCACGAAAAACCAGTTCCGCGCGTATCGAATTTAATCGGTACTCCGCAACACCGTACTTTCTCGCTATCTCAGTAGTCGCGATACCGGCGCCGTAAGGAGGGCAACGTGGTGAATCTTGCTTTTCGCACAGCCAGGCTGTTGGAACGGGGATGGTATTCCCGATATCCTAGCGGAGGCAGGGGAAGATCTAGCGATTTCTTTGGGCGAGGGGCACGGCGTATTCGCGGCACCGTTCTATGTCGGCACGGGTCCATTGCCCGGACCTATCGTTCTGGAGAGCCTGCACGGCCAACCCGCGGGCTTTCCAGATATCGTACTGGCTGATTCGAGCGGGTACGTCTATACTTTTCCTAACATCACAAAACAGTAAGCAGGGCACAAAGCCAGCCGTGGAGCCCGTACATCGTCCATGGACGCCGGTACGCTGTTTCGCCCCGGGGCGGCGCGGGCGCACTTCTCGGACACCGCCTTCTCCAGCATTGAACATCAGCAGCGACGGCATCTGGTTCACGACTCAAAGCATCGGCAGGTCCAAAGCGTAGCTCCGGGACGGGCTACCCACGTAACCGATCCACTGGTGCGCGAGGAAGTCGCCGCCGTTCAGGCGCCGGCCGCCAACGGCTATCGGGCACCTGCCCGGGCACGCACCGGTGCTGGCCGAGATGGGTACCGGCTTTCTGAATTGCGATGCCGGAGGCAAGCGCTGGTACCTGGCGGTAGACGGCTATCCGGAGATCCTGGCGGACTGCGTGCGCTGCTGGCCACCGTCGCCGAGCGCGCCGAGGAGATCGACATGGAGCGGGCGCATGCAAGCTTGGATGCCGCGGCAGGGGGAAGCAGACGGCATAAACACTTGCGCTACGCACGCTTCAGGCGCTTTCGAAGCCAATAAACGACGACCTGACAGAAAGGTGAAAGCTCACCAGCGTCTTCTTCGCCGTTCCATTGCCGGAGCAATTTCTCCAGGCTTGGCCGAGACAAGCGACCGCGCCCCAACAAGTTCTGAAATGCAGTGAGCGTCGCCTTGCGATTATTCATTAGGAACGCCAAGTTGAGGTTCAGAACGTCATTGAGCTCGGCGTCGAAGACCGGATCGCTCGAAACAATTCGCCCATCGCCCGTATACTGGATCACATCTTCGACTCGATCGCTTTGCTTCGCCGGGCTCCGCGAGAGGTCCCGATCTTCCTTCCGTGTGTCACAGTGCTGGCTCCTTGGCGCCTGGCCCTCATTACCCATACATGCGCCAAGCAAGTTGGAGTAATCAAGGCGCTCGGCTTCGAACTTATCCTGACAGTCATCGCGTTGTGTTCCGCACGAATCCGAAAGAGACAATAACAGCAAAGACCGCGTTGCTCCTCCACCAGGAAGGATCTCAAGGTGTCTTTGTCGCGGTAACCGTCATAGTCCGTGCCCGTAGCGGCCCGATGCTCGGCAAGGCTGGCTGGCTCCCTGCCCTTCTGAATGCTCCTCATACGTTGGATTCCAAAAACGTCATCAACGCGCGCGCGCGGGTCACCTCCGGGCCGTCCGGACCGAGTTTTGCCTCCACCTCGGGCAGCGTGCGCCTGGCGCTATCGAAGTCCTCGTCGTCAATCGATTTGAATAACCGTGTCAAAAGGCCTTCCACGGAAGGGTCGCGAGATCCGGCACCCATCACCTCCTCAAGGATACGGCTTGAATCAATGCCAAACGAGCGCGGAGGAGCCGCTGTCTCACCACCGTCCAGCAGCATGATCTCATCTGGCTGAGCCTCACCGACCAATTGCGGTGAATGAGTCGTAGTAATGAACTGGGCGGAGGGAAATGTGGCCTTCAAGTCGCGGATCACGTGTCGCTGCCACTTGGGATGGAGGTGCAGGTCCAGTTCATCGACGATCACGACTCCTGGTGTCTCCCGCAATGCAGCATCAGCGAGATGGGGGTTCAGCATGGCGGCTCTGGATGCCAGGTCGCCCACCAGCGTGAGCATGATCCGTTGCCCGTCGCTTAGGTTGTCAAAAAGTTGGGGCCCGTGTTCGTCCATCTCGACCACCAAGTTCTTATATCGGCCGTCATAATAGAGCGACTTGGCGCCTTCGACGCACTGCATAATGGCGTTCTTGACGATGCCAAGCGCGACGGTGTCTTTCCTGGTCTGTAGGGAGACCGTGCTCTGATCCCGAATCCAATCGATCAGCGCCGTTTCCTGAATTGTGTAGTCAAAGCAGTCGCGATAGCCATCGAATCGCGAGGGTCGGCGCGCCAAGCCATTTGGTGCAGCCTTAGGAGCATGATGCGTTGCCTCAAACCACAACCGCTCGGTACCGTAACTACAGATCAGAGGAAGCGCGATCTCCTCTCCGGCTCTGACGCGTCGCCCGGCTTCACTGGCTGCCTCACTGATCGGCTTGGCGCTCACGGTCGTCGTTCGGCCGCCTTCGCGCTGCAGCTCCCTGGCCCACGTGATCCGCTGACCCATCACAACGCCCGTGCATTCGATCCGCGAAGGAAACTGCTTTTCAAAAGTGTAGTTATCCAGGTGTGCGTGCGCAGCGACGCGCACTTCGTCAGTGCCGATTCCCGGGCTTTTCTCATATCCACGAATGCCCAGAAACCAGCTACCGGCCGCTACAGCAAGCGCGTCAAGGACGGAGGTTTTACCCGTGGCATTGTCGCCGACGAGCAAATTGAACCGTGGATTGAAGTTGAATGAGCGATGCTCAAAGCCGTTGAAGTTCTTGATCTTGAGTTCGGCAATCCGCATTAGCGGTCCTCAGATGGCCCCGCTTTCGCACCCAAGCCCAGATCGGCCAACGAGACCTCACCCGGCGTAGGCTCGTCGATCAGATCCAGCACTTCCTGCTCCACAACCCGCAACCGTATGAGGTCGAGATCGTCTTGGCCGGCGAGACATAGATCGTCCATTGTCTTTCATCCCAGTCTAGCTTGCTTTGCGGCTCCTGGCTCACCTACGGCGCAGGCTCCACGTGCACCAACACATCCGCCACCCACGGCAGCGTCTCCTTAATCACTATGCGCACCTCTTTGGCGATCACGTGCGATTGCCGCACGGTGATCTCGGGGTCCACTTCCAAATGCAGATCGACATGATATTGCAGCCCCGTTTTGCGCGCGTAGCATTTCTCCACGCCGCGCACGCCGGGCACCGTCAGTGCCGCGTCGCGCACGTGCGCCATGCTTTCCCTGTCCGGCATGGTGTCCATGAGTTGTAGGGTAGTGTCGCGCGTAACGCGAATGCCGGTGAAGATCACAATGAGTCCGACGGCGAAGGCGCCCCAATGGTCCGCCGACGAAAAACGATGCGGCGCCACGATGGTGAACGAGACGGCTACCAGGGCGGCCATGGCCGAGAGGATATCCACGGAGTCGTTCCAGGCATCCGCCAGCAGCGCCGCGCTCCGAATCTTCCTCCCGTAGTGGAATTTGACGCTCGATAGCAGGCTCTTCGCCACAGCCGAACCGATTAGCGGCCAGACCACGAACGGCGCGGGCGGCGGCGCCGTCCCAGGCATCGCTGCGCGGATAATGCGCAAGGCATTCGCCGAAATCGCCAGACCGGCCATCGCCAGCATGAAGCCGACAAACAGGCCCGTTACCGTCTCAACGCGGCCGTGCCCGTACGGGTGATCCCAATCGGCAGGCTTCGCGGCCAGCGTCAATCCAAGCAGCACGATGCCCGATGCGAACACGTCGCCCGTCGATTCCAGTCCATCCGCAACGACCGCGGTGGAATGGCCCATCAATCCAGCGGTAATCTTGATCGCCGCCAGGGCGCCGCTGACAGCCATCCCCGCAAGCGCCACGCGTTGGCCGATCTGCAAAGTCTTACCAACTCACTTGCGCCGGGAAATACTCCGCGATCAACTCGTCGTAAAACGGCCTGAGGGCCTTCGCATCTGTGCGCTCGGCGCTCTTGGAATACAGATCGTAGGGGTTGAACGCGCGCACCCACTCGAACATCCGCCGGTCGCGATCGCTCATCAGGTATTCGTAGGCCCGCTCCCGGTGGCAGGGATAGAAGGAGTGATACCGGATCATATAGAGCGCTTCCTCCGGCAAGTAATCCTTCACCACGTGATATAGGTACTCGTCGTGCCCCCAGGAAAGATCGACCTTGTCGAGGCCGCAACCCTCTTCATAAACGCCGGTGCGCGTCTGGTAGGCGGGCGCCGCGGAGTCGGGATTCGCGGCGAACAATTCCGGATACACGATTTTGTCCGACCACGCGCAGCCCACGGGAAACGTATCGCCCACCACGGCCCACTGCGGCTCGCCATAGAGACAGAGGATCTTGCCCAGATCGTGGATCAGGCCCGCCAGGACGAACCATCGCGGATGCCCATCGGCGCGGATGGCTTCGGCGACTTGCAGGCAATGCTCGATCTGCGAGAGATCCGTATCGGGGTCGCTATCGTCGATCAGCGTGTTCAGATATTCGAGCGCCTCCCAAATTCCCATGCGGCGATGGTCGAGCGCCAGGTACTGGCGCTTCTTCTGTTGCACGAAGTCGCGCGTCTGGTGCGCGTGGTTGAGGCGATAGAACTCGTGCACCACCGGGGGAGCTTCCGGAGTGAATTGGCGGAAACCATCCTGCGTCCGGTTTGGGTCGTAGCGGTCTTTGACGAAATCGTCCCATTGCTCGAGGCTTTCCAGCGGACCTTGCGTAATGATGCGCTGCATGTTGCTCATGGAGCCATTATACTGGCTGTATCGATGCGGAGAATTATAGTCAGCCTATTGTTGCTTGCTCCAGGCCAGGCGTGGTGCTGGGGCGACGAAGGACACCAGACCGTGGCGCGCATTGCCGCCGCGCATTTGACGGAACGCGCCCGCCAAGCCGTGGCAAGTCTGTTGAAGCAGGATTCCACCTTTGCTGCAAGTGGTGCTGCAAATGGTGCTGCGCCACAGGGAATGGACGATGCGCTCGCCGAAGCCATGGCGCACGCGGCGATCTGGCCCGATCACATGCCTGGCGGCAAGGGACCGACGGCTCCGTGGCACTATATCGATATCGGCCTGTTCGAAGGCCCTTCCCACATTGCCGAACGCTGTCCGCAAGGCAATTGCATCGTCGCCAAGATGAAAGAGTACCTGGTAAACCTGAAACAGCACCGCGCCGACGGCGATTGGCCCGAATCGAAGGAACTGGCTTTCCTGATACATTTCGCCGGCGACATTCATCAGCCCCTGCACTGCGTGAGCGATGCCGATGCCGGGGGCAACTGCGTGAACGTGGTGGGCTTCGAGCCCATAACCAATCTGCACGCGGTGTGGGACATCACTCTCGTGCGGAATTTAATGGCGCACGATGGCGCCGGCATGATGGCCGGCATGGACTCCCGCTTCCGCGGGAAGTTGCGCCGCTGGCAGGATTACGGGAGCATCGAAAACATCGCCGCCGAGTCTTTCGCGTTGGCCAAATCGCAGGTCTACGGCAAGGCGCGTCCGCGTCTGCCGGTAATCCCCAGGTTTATCGACGTGCAGCCACGCAACTGCGCGACCGACGCGCCGGAGAGCTTGCGCAGCGTGAAGGTGGATGGGCCGCGATCCTACGGCGCAAACTCCGTCGATGTGGTCCGCAAGCAGTTATACAAGGGCGGAGTCCGGCTGGCTGCCATGCTCAACGCGATTTACGCCGATTAGCTTGACGGCGGTTCCAGCAGTTCGGCGAGCGGAACAATGAACTCCGGATCTGCTGTGCGCAGCAATCCGTCCCGAACCTCGCGGGGCGCATCGGCGGTGTGAATCCAAGCTCGCCGCTGGTAGGGGTCGATCAGCCAAACGTAGCGCACGCCGAATCGCAAGTAATCGTCGACCTTTTCCTGCACCCGGCTCAGCCGGTCCTCGGGCGATAAAATCTCAATACAGAGAAATGGGGGCTTGGTGAAGATTTGCTCATCGGGTTCGGGGCCGAGCACCACACAAACATCCGGTACGCTGTAACGGTAGGGGGATATTTGGACGCGCTGCTCCTGGAGCACAAAGATACCCCACATGCGGCGGCGTTCGCGGAAGTAAAATAGCACCTCCTGTTGCGCCTTGCCGTGCTCTTTTTCGCCCACGTTTCTCTCCACGATCGCCCCATCCACGTAATCGCAATCCGGATGGTAGGTATTATGAAGGTACTCCTCTACCGGAACCCAGTTCGGCGCCGCGCTCATGTGCACAATTATGTCACATCCGCGCAGGTGTCGCCTTGGGTCCCAGCCTGCCACCCTGCCGCGGGCGTTTTCCGCGTCCGATTATTTCGATTCGATGCGCATGCTGTAAAAGCTGCGGTACACGAACGTCACCGAAACGAGGAAGAAGACCACGCCCAGCACGGTGGTGAGCGTGCCGAAGTCCTGGTGTTTTAGCGATTCCGCCAGTCCCACCGCCAGGAGCCCGAACAGCGTGGTGAACTTGATGATGGGATTCAGCGCCACGGAACTGGTGTCTTTGAACGGATCGCCCACCGTATCGCCCACCACTGTGGCGGCATGCAGTTCGGTGCCCTTCATCTTCAGCTCCGTCTCGACGACTTTCTTGGCATTGTCCCAGGCGCCGCCGGCGTTAGCCATGAAGATAGCCTGGAATAGTCCGAAAATGGCGATCGAGATGAGGTAACCAATGAAGTAGTAGGACTCGAAAAAGGCGAAGGCCAGCGTGGCGAAAAACACCGCGATGAAGATGTTGAGCATGCCTTTCTGAGCATACTGCGTACATATAGCCACCACCTTCTTGGAATCGGAAACCGAAGCCTTCTCGGCGCTCTCGAGCTTGATGTGCTCTTTGATGAATTTCACCGCGCGGTATGCGCCCGTGGAGACGGCCTGGGTGGAAGCGCCCGTGAACCAATAGATCATGGCGCCGCCGGCGATCAGGCCCAGCAGGAAGGGCGGGTGCAGGATGGAAAGGTTGTCGAGGTGCTTTTGCAGATGATCGGTGAGCGCCACAATGATGGAGAAGATCATGGTGGTGGCGCCGACCACGGCGGTGCCGATCAGCACGGGCTTGGAGGTGGCCTTGAAGGTATTGCCCGCGCCGTCGTTCTCCTCCAGATTCTCCTTGCCCTTTTCGAAGTCCGGCTTGAAACCGAAATCGCGCTGGATCTCGGCTTCGATGCCGGGCAGCGTCTCGATGGTCGAAAGCTCGAAGACGGATTGGGCATTGTCGGTGACAGGGCCGTAGCTATCCACGGCGATAGTGACCGGCCCCATACCGAGGAAGCCGAAGGCCACCAGTCCGAAAGCGAATACGGCCGGAGCGACCATGACGTCGGGAGGCAACATCAGATTGTTGGGCCCCATGGTGCTGACGCCGTAAGCGATGCCCATGAGAGAGAGGATGGAGAAGCCCAGCCAGTAGGCGCTGAAGTTTCCCGCCACGAAGCCGGACAAAATCGTGAGGGAGGCCCCGCCTTCCCTCGCGGAATTGACAATCTCGCGCACGTGCCGCGAAGCGGTGGAGGTAAACACCTTTACGCCTTCGGGGATAATCGCACCGGCCAGGGTGCCGCAGGTGATGACGGTAGAGAGCTTCCACCACAAGCTGGTGTCGCCGTTCAAGTTCGGAATGATGAAGTAGCTGACCAGGTAAGTGAGACCCACGGATATCAGCGAGGTCATCCAGACTAGTGACGTGAGGGGCGCCTCGAAGTTCATCTTCGCGAGTTCGCCGTATTTGGCTTTGGCGATGGCGCCATTGATGAAGTAACTGACCGCCGATGAAACGATCATCATTACGCGCATGACGAAGATCCAGACCAGCAACTGCACTTGCAGGAGATCCGGCTTGACCGCCAGCAGGATAAAGGTGATGAGGGCCACGCCGGTGACGCCGTAAGTTTCGAAACCGTCGGCCGAGGGCCCCACGGAGTCGCCCGCGTTGTCGCCGGTGCAATCGGCAATCACGCCGGGGTTGCGCACGTCGTCTTCCTTGATCTTGAAGACGATCTTCATGAGATCGGCGCCGATATCCGCGATCTTGGTGAAAATGCCGCCGGCCACGCGCAGAGCGGCCGCGCCCAGGGACTCGCCGATGGCGAAGCCGATGAAGCAGGAGCCGGCCAGATTGCCCGGAATGAAGAGCAGGATGATGAGCATCATGATGAGCTCGACGGAGATCAGCAGCATGCCGATGCTCATGCCGGCCTTCAAGGGGATGTCGTAACAAGGGAAGGCTTTGCCGCGCAGGCTGGCGAAGGCCGCGCGGGAGTTGGCGAAAGTATTGACGCGCATGCCGAAGGCCGCTACCGAATAACTGCCGCCAATGCCGATGATGCTGAAGAGTAGAATGATGCCCACTTCATAAGCCGGCTTACCCTGCAGGAAACCGAAGTAAAAGACGATGATGACACCGATGAAGCACTCCAACAGGATCAGGAATTTGCCTTGGGTGAGCAGGTAAGTCTTGCAGGTCTCGTAGATCAGTTCGGAAACTTCCAGCATGGACTTGTGAACCGCCATGTTTTTCAGATTCATATAAATGACGAGGCCGAAAACCATGCCTAGCACGCAGAACACCAGGCCGAACATCAGGAGGGCGTGGCCGCCGATACTGTCGCCCAGAAAACGGGCGGTATCGAGATTCGGCAGGTGCAGGTTGGCTTCGCCTCCTTCGCCTTGTGCCATCAGGGGCAGGGCCGACAGGGCCACCCACAGCAGTGGGAGAAACGCGCGGACTGCGCGGACGACCGTCGAAGATACTGTTCGCATGAAAAAAACCTCCTGGAATGGGCGAAAACCCTGGGGGCGGGCCGACCCAAATAGGATATCAGGGTTGCTTTACCTCAGCCTGTTCCTATGGATATCACAAGGTAGCGCAAGGCGGCGGTGAATTCAAGGCGCTGCTCCACGTCCAGCACGGAGATCCGGCGTTTGAGGGCCGGCGAGCGGAGATTCCAAAAAGTCGCCGAGCGCTCGTGGGGAATTTCGCGCCAGACCTGATGCGGTGCGGGGCGAATTCGGCGGGACGGCGGAGCCATAGATTCCGGCTTCTGAGCGGGCGATGCGAGCCAATTTCCACTGGGTGGCGGCGATATCCCAGGCCAGGGACGTTTCGATATCGTCCGGGGCATCCAGGCGGCAGAGCGCTACAAGGTGTCGATTGAACTTGTCCTGGTGCCCTCGGTGGTCTTAGCGCCGGTGGATTTTTGCGCGTTGCGCCGGTGCCGATTTTCAAAGCCAGCGGGGCGATGACGGGTTGATTTTCAGGGCGGCCCACCCGGGACCCGCCCCACATTCCTGCTAACCCTGTCACCGCAACTGGCAGCCAGCACTCCTAACAACACAAAAAACCACGCGCCGATGCCCGGTCTCTGTTGCAACGGATACTCCACCAAACAGTGCATCCAAACCGATACCAGACCGATCCCCCATACCGAACGCAACGCGGCCGGAACCACCATCGCGGCCAACGACAAGAGGAGCGCCAGGAAAGGCACACCTCCCTCCACCGCCCACTGCATCCAATCGTTGTGAGCCTGGTTCACGTAGGCGCCGTCGTCGAAGAGCGCATATCGCGGATACGCGCGCGCCCAATTCCCCAGCCCGAAACCCATGGCAGGCCGGTCGCGCAGCATGGCCACCGAGGAGGCCAGGAACTCGCGCCGTCCGGCGAAGGGGTCGGGCTGCCAGAGACGGTGCCGCAGCGCCTGCCAACCGGCCATGGCGGTAAACAGGACTGCAACTGCGCCGAACATCACAAAGCCGCGGGCTACCGCGTCTGCCGGAGCCATGCCCCGCCGCCAGACTAGCAGCAACACCGCAGCCACCTCTACGCACATCAGCACGGACCCGGCGCGCGAGGCTGCCGCCACCACCGACGCGAGCATGGCCGCGGCCATCGCGCAATTGGCGAACGCCCGGCGGCGGTCGCGCAAAGCTTGCCACAGCGCGATCGGCAGAATCATTTCCAGGAACGCGGCATACTGATTCCGATAGACGAAAGGCCCCAGCGCGTAATCGGTATAGCCGCTCGGAAAGAGCCAGAAGATCTTACCGCCCGACGTGAACATTTGGACCGTCGAGAGCACGCTCAGCCCGAATCCGAAATACACCGCGAAACGCAGAAACCCCTGGCGCGCGGCGGATCTTTGGAATAGTTGCAGCGCCAGAAAAAAGAGCGCCAGCCAAGTGACCCAATTCAATACGGCATTCCACGTCCCCCAGCGATAGACCGTGCGCTGGGCGGCGAGTTGCAGCAGGCCCCAGGCCGGCGCGGCGCAAAGCGGCGCCAGCCACAAGCTTCCGCGTACGGGAGATGCATGCCGCAATTGGCCGGCAGCCCAACCCCCTACCGAGACGAATACCGCGCACTGCACCAGTCCCCACGCCCAGCGCTGGTCGATCCAGATCGTGAGTATCGCATAGCTCAGCAAAGCGGCCAGAGCGGCTGTCGCGCGGGTCAAGGCTGGCGCTCCATCGATAAATGGCGCAGTTCCACCGAACCCTCGATCCGCGTAGTGCCCGGCAGTCGCACGCAAGTAAGAGCCAAGCGCACCAGCCCGGCGGCCGGCGCCGTAAAGCTCAATCCCTCTTGCTTCCAATCCAGGCTGGAGAGCCATGGCGAGGACGCGGCCGCCAGATCGATGCCCGGCGCGCCGTAGACGCTCCAGCGCAATCCGCTGGCGAGCGGGAGCTCCGATGTGTGGTAATCGAAACGCAAACGGTAGTTCGCACCCGGTGTCACGGGTACGAATTGCAGCAGTGGTGCACACGTTTCCGGCTGATCGCCGCTGAATGCCACCCACAGGTATCGCGGCGACCGGTTCCGGCCAATCGTGATCCCAGTCGTAGGCGCCAGCCGCCACCCGAAACCGCCGCCCTCGGATTCCACGGTAAAACCGCCGTCGGTCAACGGCGCGCGGTCCCGGTCCACAGGCGCATAGGGAAGCAGATGCCTGATGCAGAGCGTATTCCACACCTCCACCGTGGCGGGGACCGAGACCGCATCGAGCTGCCGGTTGCACCAGGCCAGCAGAGTCGCTTGGTCCTCGATCGTAGCCACGGCGGACAGCTTCGCGGCGGCCGGTCCGGACGCGGCCTGGCGGCCTTCCTGCATCAGGAACAGAACATACGCGTTGAGGACCTCGCGACGCTCCGGAATGGCGCGCTCGAAGATCAGGCCGGCGTCTTGGCGCATGTTCCAGCAAAGCCGGAAAACCGGATTCAGGTCGCCATAGCCCATCAGCAGGGCCGCTCTCGTCCACTGCCAGAAATGTTCCGCATCGCCGCGGCGGAAGTAGTAATTGGCAAGCGCCCATCGCGGCGCGAACTGGCGGCTCGCGTGGGCGGCCTCCAGCAGGCGGTTCTCCGCGGTGCGCAGATCTCCGCGCATCTCATCCGCGACGCTCAGCCTTATCCACGCGTCCGCGTTCCCGGGGTCCAGGGCTGCGGCAGCTTCGAGGGCGGCGGTCGCGTCGGCGCCGGCCGCTTGTTGGGCGCTGGCCAGCTTCAGGCGGAGGTCGGCATCGCCCGGCGACAGGTGTACGGCGCGCGCCACGGTTTCGGCGTCCGTCGAGCGTGAAAGGTGGTCCGCCCAAGCCAGGCGCAACGGCCAGTAGGCTGTGCAGCCCATGACGGGGATGACGGCCAAAATCACTGCCTTGCGCGCGGGCGGGCGCGCGAAGCGGCCGGCGGACGACATGCCGATCTACGCGGATTCTAGCACGCGGCAAGCCCGATTTGTTTCGTAGGAGTCGCGGTAGGACAGCCTATGGCGCGGAAATGAAGCGCAGAATCTCGCGCATCAGCCGCTCACCCTGGTCGGTCGCGAAGATAAACTGCGCGTGCGCCGAGCCATTCAGGATCACTAACTCTTTCGGGTCGGCGGCTTTTTCGTACTGTTCGCGAATCTTAGGCAATCGCAGTTCGTGGTTGTCGCCCATGGCATCGTCGCGGCTGATGATGAACAGTTTGCGCCCCTTCATTCGGATCAGCGAGGTGTAGGCTCCCGCGGCCAGCAACACCAGGCGATCAATCGCGTCCGGCTCGGCCTCCGCAGCTTCGGCGGCATAGTCGCCTCCCATGCTGGCTCCCACCACCGAAACCGATTTCGCACCCGTCATGCGCAAGTACTGGACGGCAGCCAGCACGTCGAGATGGCGTCCCTCGTCAAGCGGCAGCGCCTGCGTTCCGCCGCGCGACTGGCCTTCGCCGCGAAAGTCGAGGGCTAGAGAGCGGAAACCGGCTTCCGCCAACGCTGTCCCTTGCTTCTCCCAGCTCTCCTTCAGAAAGCGGCCGCCGTGCGCCAGCACTACGCCACGGTCGCCCTTTCCATACAAGTCGGCGTAAACGAGTCCCCCATCCTGGGTCGGAAATGAGACGCGATCCTGCGCCGCCACGATTCCAGCCAGCGCCACAGCCATGACCGCCGCATAGGTGGTGTTCATGCGAAGCCTCTCGAAACGACTATACCAAACGTGCTCTCACCGGCTCACGGGTGGATCTTGTAATACCCTTGATAAACGCCCATTTCGGGATAGAACACGTGCGCGCGGTAGAGTTCCACGATCTGCCGGATGTGTCCCAGATCGTGAAAGGCGAATTCGTTTAGCAGTTGCGCGACGGTGATGATGCCGAGCTCCGCGTGCCTGCCGGAGCGCTGGCCTGCGCCGTCCGGCATCTCTTGCAGCAACGCCATCGTTTCATTGCGCTCCTCTTCGAAGTGCGTCAACTCGGCGTACGGATCGAATTGCGTCTGCGACCGGAACAGCGCCAATTGATCGTAGCTTGGCAAGAGCGGTGGGTCCGCGCCCGGCATCGCTGCAAGCATGGCTTCAAAGCGGCTGCGGAAACCTGCGATCTCCACCTCCGCCAGATGCGCCAGCACCATGCCGATCGACCAGCGCTCGGAAGAGGGCCGCCAGTCCAACGTCTCCCGCGTCGCCAGTGCCAGCAGATCCCGGAGCGCGGCCGGCGTCTGGCGCAGTATCCGGAAACATCGGTCGGAGTTGGGTACGCGTATGTCTGCCATGAAACCTCCAGAGTACAATAGAGGTTTCTCCGTGCGAAACTCCGAGCGTACAAATCCGGTTTACCGCGCCGCCAGCGGCGCTGTCTTGGCCATGGTGCTGCTGGCTGCGGGCTGCGGCAAGCAGCAGGCGCAGGCCGTAGGCGGGATGCCTCCCGTTCCGGTCAGCGTGGCGATCGCGTCGCAGGAGGCCATGCCGGTGCAGGTGCGCGCCATCGGCACAGTGGAACCCTCGTCTACGGTGCAGATCAAATCGCAGGTCGCCGGCGAATTGA
>Ga0070761_10000639_pt1 | contig 22399 bp, 19 predicted proteins | sample HubBroMetageREF1_FD_66724 | JGI IMG/M metagenome (GOLD analysis project Ga0070761, IMG submission 66724) | Reference soil microbial communities from the Hubbard Brook experimental Forest, New Hampshire, USA - Hubbard Brook CCASE Soil... | ecosystem: Environmental > Terrestrial > Soil >... | reverse complement strand
TCGCAGTCGGAAATGTAACGGCCGCAGCGAGGCGCGAACGAGCAGCCGGGCGGCAACGCGTCGAGCGCGGGAACCGTCCCCGGAATCGGCACGAGTTTCTGCCGCGAAAGGCGCGGAGCCGCGCGAAGCAAACCTTCCGTGTAAGGGTGGCGCGGCGCCCGCAGCACTTCCTTCGTTGGCCCTTCTTCGACGATGCGGCCCGCGTACACTACCAGCGTGCGATCGGCGATCTGTGCCACCACGCCGAGATCGTGCGTGATGAAAAGCAGCGAAAGACGGAGTTCACCTCGCAGCGTTGCGAGCAGCTCGAGGATTTGCTTCTGCACGGTGACGTCGAGCGCGGTCGTAGGCTCGTCGGCGATGAGAATGCCCGGGCCCGCTGACAGCGCCATCGCGATCATCACGCGCTGGCGCAAGCCGCCCGAAAGTTGATGCGGGTACTGCCTCGCGCGCATTGCCGGTTCGGGAACGGCGGCGCGTTTCAGTGCGTCGAGAGCGCGGCGGCGGATTTCGCCTCGGTTCGCGCGCGGTTCGTGGACGCGGATTGCCTCTTCGATCTGGTCGCCGATTCGCAGCACCGGATTCAGCGCGGTCATCGGCTCCTGAAAAATCATGGCGATTTCGCGTCCACGGATGGCGCGCAATTCGCTCGGCGTCGCCTCCAGCAGATCGATTGCGTGCGCCGATTTGCCCGCGCCGTCTGCCGTTCGCAGCAGGGCCTTCCCAGTGGCGCGCGCGCCCGGAGGCGTAAGGCCCATCAGCGCGAGCGCCAGCATCGTCTTGCCCGAGCCGGATTCGCCCACGATGCCCAGCGATTCGCCTTCGTTCAAGGCGAAAGAAACGTCCGCCACCGGGCGCACCCACGCCTTGGGAGTGGGCAACTCAATCGTCAGGCCGCGCACTTCCAGCTTTGCCGACATAGCAACATGATAAGTCGCCGGCGCACCGCCAGCGCGAATTTTGCGCCATGGATTGCTTGGGACCGCGCCGGACGCCAACTGTCCTTGAGAAAGAATTACCTGATCGTTGTCTGGTCAATACTGTATAAATACTGCAATGCAAAAAGAGATGTCCTGCCACAAGTGCGGCGCGGTGTTCTTCGGAAGTGAGACGCCCGGCCCTTGCCCTAACTGCGGCGCGCCGATGGGCAAAGACATTTGGCGCTTTGCGCGGGGAGCTTCTCGATACATTTTCTGGGTGATTCTTGCGATTGTGTGGATATTCCCTGCGGGTTATCACCGCGGCGATTGGCAGAGTATCGCCGTTTTCTTGGCGATCGGAGCGCTCGGCCTCGGTTTCGTGGCGGTGGTCCGAAAGAAGCAACAAGGTTCAGACCTATTTACCGGATTGAACCCACGGGGGCGGAACGCGCGTGACTCGGCAATTCAAATTGCTCCTTCCTCACCTGCCCCACCGCAGGTTCCTATGGAATGGCGCCTACTCGTGTCTCTCCCACGTCCCCGCGACGTATACTTGCCGGCAGACAAAGCAATTGGGTCCGTGGTCTCCGCGGTTATTTCAGTCGCCTTGTTGATTTTCATGGTCCGTGAAGGCAGATACCACGTCGCGCATCGGACGTGGAGCTCTTTTCGGGCCGATGAGTGGATCCTTCTGTTCACAGTAATTGCTTCTCTGTACTACGCAGTAGCCAGCTTCCCGAGAGAGTCGAAAGCCCGCGAACTCTTGCGTGATGGCGAAGCGACAATCGGCTACGTTGTGGATTGGGAGTCCGGCCGAAGTGGTTCTTGGTTGACATATCAGTTCTGGACTCTCACCGGCCTGCGTTTCGAACATCGGAAGAGGGTCGTAGGCCAGAAAAACTCGTACTCGGACAAAGGGCTCGTACCAGTCTTTTATTTGCCTCAGGATCCGTCCAATAGCATCGCGCTCGCTTGCACGTCGTGGCGAGTTCGAATCCCCGGCGAAGTCAGCCGCGATCCGTTCAAGACCGTCGGAGCCCGTTAGCGGTGAGCCAGCGGGATCACGAAGCGCAGGGCTGTGTGCGTGTCGGAGAAGCGGCAAACTTTGTTGTCGGTGAGGCCTGCGGATTTTCCTGCGTTGATGACGTCGACTTCGCGGATGTACGTTTGCCCCTTCGGATAGACCACCCAGATCGCGCCATTCTTGCAGATCGATTTTGAGAGCGATTTCAGCCGCGCGAGATCCGGCAGCGCTTCCGCCGAGAAGAAAATCAGGTCGGCGTCCGCGATGCGCTCGCCGCGCGAATATTCCGGAACGCGCGACGCGAGATCGGTCAGAAATTCGACGCTTTCCACTCCCAGCACCGCGACGCGCTGCCCCGGCTTCACGCCAAGCTTATCGATCAGCAGGCGATGCGAGTAGTCGCGCTCCGGCTCGCGCTGCCTTTTCGGTTTGGCCGTCGAACGCGGCACCGCTAGTTCTCCACCTGAACTTTTTCGCCGAACTTCTTGCCGAGGTCGCGGAGGTACGTCTCCATGGTCGCGGTGAAGCCGAGGACGAATCGCGACATGAACCGGAAGATCGGATTGCGGACCTCGCCGTCCTCGGTGATGCGTACGAAGCTCCCGCCTTCGACCCGCGTGATTTCCGTGGTCCACGTGCCGCCAAACGACAACTTCTTATCGGCGATTTCGGTAACCAACCGGCTCGGCATATCCGACTCGATCGTTTGCATCGGAAGCGATCCGCCGTGACTATCGAACTCGCGCCACGCTGGCAGATTGTTCGTGCTCGGTATCGCCTCGACGCTCTTCACATTCGAGCGCCACGACGGAAACCCCTGATAGTTCGTCATCGCTGTCCAAATCGCTTCGGGCGGCTGCGGGAATCGAGCGGCGCGCGTGACGTGGTGCTGCTTGGGCAGAAACGCGCCGACAACCACCACAACCAGAATCAACCCCACGATCACCGCAAGCGCAACGAGAACGTATTTCATAGCCTCACCTCAGTTCACTTCGCGCGACCTCAGGAACGGCCGCGCCGCACGCGATTCGTTCGCGTCCATCGAAGGCGTTCGGGCGACGTTTCTTCCATGAATTTCTGCGCCGCCTGCGCAAGAAGGGCGAGGCCGTCCACCGCCTCGCTGCGTTTGGCGGGCGACAGGCGCGCGAGCATGCTCCGAACGCGAGCCGCGTCGAGCACCGATTTCGAGTCGCGAACGCGCGCCCCCGCGGCGGACAAAGTGAGCGACACGCGACGCGCGTCTTGGCGGTCGCGCGACCGCAGGACGTATCCCTGGCGCACCAGCCGGTCAATGGCGATCGACATCGTCGAAGGCGTCACGCCCATGTGCCGCGCAAGATCCATCAGGGGAATCGCCTCCCGTTCGTCCAGGTGATCCAGCACGCTCGCCTGGTGCGAGCTCAAGACTCGGCGCGTCTTTGGGTCGCGCACGTGACGCGTGTGGCAGGCGAAGAAAATCTTGGGATACAGCGTCATCACTTGCCAGACGGAATCGCCACGCATGCAAGGCGATTCTCTGTCATATTAATTTGATTTGTCAAATCAAATTAGTTGCAACACTCTTTCTCATGCCACGCTGCCTTTTGCCGAAAGAAAACGCATCATTTGATTCTCGCGCCTCCTGTGGGATATTCGGTTCGCTCTCGGCTGCAATACGAAGGAGGCGGCGATGCTTCCGGGTCTAAAAGCGGTGTTGAACGATCATCCGCTGTTCGTGCACTTCCCGATTGTGCTGTGGCTTCTCGCGCTGCTCTTCGAATTGCTCGCGGTTTGGCGAGGCAGCGATGATATGCAGCGCACCGCGTCGCGATTGTTGTACCTCGGCACGCTCGCGGCCATCGTCACGGTGATGACCGGCCTGGCGGCGCAAAAATCCATTCCGCCGGGCGACGCGCAGCGCGTGGTAGGCATTCACGAAGCCCTGATGCTCGTCTCCACGAGCCTGGCACTCGCTCTTTGCATTTTCGCCTGGGTGATGCGGAAGAGCTTCACTGCGCAGATGCGTAAGGCAATGCTGCTGGGCCTCCTGGTTCTGGCAATTTTGCTGGCCTTTGGAGCGGACCGCGGCGCGCAGTTGGTGTACGGCTACGGCGCGGCGGTGAATTGGTCGACGGCGCAGCAGCAGAAATAGGCGACGATGCCAGAGCGAGAAGCAAAACCGAGCCAGGCGCCACCCCGCCAAGCACCACAGGGATACGCAATGGCGATCATCCTCACGCATCTCGCGTTGTCGATCGCGCACGGCGTGGCGCACAGCCACTTGGCGATCGCGCTCACCATCGCGCAGACGATTTTTGTAGGCGCCGTGATCGTGACAGCGCCTCTCGTGGCCGCCTACTTCATTTGGAAGCGAAGGCTTCGGCTCGGCGGCGCGCTCCTGGCAATTTCGATGGTGGCCGCGCTGGCCTTCGGCGTCTACTACCACTTCCTCGCGCCGGGCCCTGACAACGTGAACCAAGCCGATTCCACGAAGCCGGCGAACTGGCGCAACCTGTTCGAGGACACGGCGATGGACCTCGCATTGATCGAAGGCCTGGGAACTCTCGCGGGCGCAGTGCTCTTCGTTCGATCTTCGCCATCAAAGGAGAAGCTATGAAAAAGCCGAGAGAGCAAAAACGCTCAAGCGATGAAGCCGTGAAGGCCAAGAGCGGAAAAACGTGGGCGGAGTGGTTCAAAATCCTCGACAAAGCCGGCGCGAAGAAATGGGAGCACGGAGAGATCTCGCTCTTCCTGCACGAGAAACAGAAAGTGCCCGGATGGTGGTCGCAGATGATCTCGGTGGGATACGAACACGAGCGCGGAATACGCCAGAAATTTCAGAAGTGCGACGGCGAATTCGCGGCCTCCGGCAGCCGCACGATGAACGTCCCGCTAGCCAAGGTCTACGAGGCGTGGGCCGATGAGACGTTGCGCCGCAAGTGGCTTCCCGACGGCGACATGGAAATCACCACGCAGACAAAAGACAAGTCCATCCGCGCGAAATGGGACGCCGGCAAGAGCCGCGTGAGCATCCTCTTCTACGACAAGGGACCGCAGAAAAGCCAGGTCACCGTGGATCACATGAAGCTTGCGGGCTCGAAAGAATCCGCGCAGATGAAAACCTACTGGTTCGAAGCGCTGAATCGCGCGCAGAAGCTGCTCGAAGGCTGACTCCAAAAGAAAAAGGGGCGCAACCAGCAGCGCCCCTACTCTCAGTTCTCGATCCCAGACAGTCAGTAATCGTTCGCAGAGCCTTCGAGGAACGCGCGGAGTTTGCGCGACCGCGACGGATGCCGCAGCTTCCGCAGAGCCTTCGCCTCGATCTGGCGAATGCGCTCGCGCGTGACGGCGAACGACTGCCCCACTTCCTCGAGCGTGTGCTCGCTGCCGTCGTCCAGGCCGAAGCGCATCTTGATGACTTTTTCCTCGCGCGGCGTGAGCGTCTTCAGCACCGAAGACGTCTGTTCCTTCAGGCTCAGGTTGATCACCGCGTCCGAAGGCGACACGACGGCCTTGTCCTCGATGAAATCCCCGAGATGCGAATCTTCTTCTTCGCCGATCGGAGTTTCCAGCGAAATAGGCTCCTGCGCGATTTTCAAAATCTTGCGCACCTTCGCGACAGGAATGTCCATGCGCTTCGCGATTTCTTCCGACGTAGGTTCGCGGCCAAGCTCCTGCACAAGCTGCCGCTGGGTGCGGACGAGCTTGTTGATCGTCTCGATCATGTGCACCGGAATGCGGATGGTGCGGGCCTGGTCGGCGATCGCGCGCGTGATGGCCTGGCGAATCCACCAGGTAGCGTACGTGGAGAACTTGTAGCCGCGGCGCCACTCGAATTTGTCGACGGCTTTCATCAGGCCGATGTTGCCTTCCTGAATCAGGTCGAGGAACTGCAATCCGCGGTTCGTGTATTTCTTCGCGATCGATACGACTAGGCGGAGGTTCGCTTCGATCAATTCTTTCTTGGCCTGCTCGGCTTCCGCCTCGCCGCGGACGATCACCTGAATCGCGCGCTTCAGCTCCGTGGGACTCACTTCGCTCGCGACTTCGATTTCGTCCAGTTCCTGCCGGCGCGCTTTCAAGTCCTTGCGCGCCTCGGCCTGCACGTCGGCCTTCGACGCTTCCACGCGCCGATCCAGCTTCACGATCTCGCGTTCGAGGTAATACACGCGCTCGACCGTCTGGCGAATCTTGTCGATGAGGCGCTTCTTTTCGAGCGGGTTGTAATCGAGGTCGCGCACGAGGTTCGACATCTCCACACGCGTGCGCGCCAGGTCGTAACGAGCGTGAATGTACGGACGCTTCTTCGAGCGCGGAATTTTTTCGAGCTTCTGCGCCTGCTTCATCGCCAGCAGGTACAGCTTGGCGATGCGGTCGATCTGCTTCAGCGTTTCCTTGGTCTTCTGCTCGATTTTCTCTTCGGTCAGCTCTTCATCGTCGAACTGAACGATTTCCTTGATCGAGCGGGAGCCGTTGCGCAGGTCTTCGCCGATCTGCAGAATTTCCTTCAGAATCAGCGGAGCCCGCGAAATCGTCTTCAGCACCAGCAATTGCCCGCGCTCGATGCGTTTCGCGATGGCCACTTCGCCTTCGCGGGTAAGCAGCGGCACGGTTCCCATTTCGCGCAGGTACATGCGAACCGGGTCATTCGTTTTCTCGAGCGTTCCCGGTGTAAGGTCCAGATCGCCGTCTTCGGACGCGGGTTCTTCCTTCACTTCTACCGCGTCGCTGGAATCCGCGGCCGCAAGCGCGGCCTTCGCTGTGGACAGGTCTTCATACACATCGATCCCATAGCGCTCGAAAGTCGAGAGCAAATCATCAATTTCTTCCGAGGAATGAACCTCAGCCGGCAAGATATCGTTCACCTCATCGTAGAGCAGGTAACCCCGCTCCTTGCCCATGGCGATGAGCTGCCTTACCTGATCGTATTTTTCCTCAAGAGCCAACGTCACGCTTCCTCCCCTTCGCGAGGGCCAAGCGACTTGCGCAGACAAATCCCCAAGCACAAAAGGCCGGGCCTATACACCCCGGCGCACCGCTTCATAATTATTTGACGGAATAAGATTTAAAACGGCCCCTTCGACCCTGCTTCGCTCTGAACCCCGCACACAATGCCGCTCGCGCCGACATCTATATGATGCGTCACATGCCCGATTCGTTTCCGCCGAAACCCAACAAGCATACAACACGAGTCAAGCCAGCGTCAACGAAATGCCGTAAGTGACAATTTCTCCGGGGTTTAGGCGGCTCCCTGGCGCCTCGCGAGCAGGCGGCGCAATTCCTCTTTCACGCCCAGCAGGCGAATCAATTCGTCCTTCGGCGGCTGAGACTGGATTTTTCGTTCCAATTCGGCCAGTTCACCGGCAATTTGCCGGCTGCGCAGAAACTCCAGGCAGCTCTCGGCCGCTTCCCAGGTCAGTTCGGGGGACGACTCAAACAGCGTCTCGAACAAGACGCGCCGGTCCCGGTCCTCGAGCGACGCCGCCAGGGCGGCAGGGTCAGGCGCGTCGCCCACACGCGCGATCAGAAGCTCGAAGATCCTTTCGGTTTCCAGGCCATGGTGAAGCCCGCCCGCCGCAAGCTCGTGAGCAAGCTTTTCGCGAAATCCCTGCGCCTCGATGAGCATCCGCATCAATTGCCGCTCCGCGGACTTGATCACCGGAGCGAGCAGCTCGGCCTTTGGCTTCACTTCGCTGCGACGGTCGTTGGCAGCGCGTCGCAACGCCTCCCGCAGCACCGGCTCGTCCACGCGCAGTTCCGACGCAATCCGCGTGGCCCACTCGGATCGCAGCAGGCGATTCGGAAGTCTCTGCACGTAGGGCATCAGAAAATTGATGGCCGCGAGTTTTCCTTCGGCGGTGGTGCGATCCATCTTGCGCGCGCGGCCGATCAAGTAGTCGAGGTAGGGAGGCGCCTGCGAAAGCAGTTTGCGATAGGCTTCGGCTCCCTGTTCTTTCAGGAACTTGTCTGGGTCGGCGCCGCCGGGCAACGAAAGCACGCGAACCTCGAATTCCTTCTCAAGCAGCAGCGTCAGCGAGCGTTCCGTCGCCGTTTGCCCGGCGGTATCGGGATCGTAGTTCACCACCACGCGCCGCGTGAATCTCGATAGCAGCTTGATCTGTGGCTCCGCGAGGCTGGTGCCGCAGCTTGCCACCACGTTCGCAAATCCCGCGCGGGCCACGGCAATCGCATCCATGTAGCCTTCCACCAAGATGCCGAAATCGTTCTGCCGAAGCGATTCCTTCGCTCGATCGAGATGGTACAGCACGTTGCTCTTCGAATAGATCGGCGTCTCCGGCGAGTTCAGATACTTGGGCATGTCGTCGCCCATCGCGCGGCCGCCGAAGGCGATCACCTTGGCCGACTCATTCGCGATGGGGAAGATGATGCGGCGGCGAAAGCGGTCGTAGAGCCGCCCGCTTTGGTCGCGTGAGAAAAGCCCCGAAGGCTCGAGCATCTTTTCCGGATATTTCGATTTCAGGTGGCGCAGCAGCGCGTCGCCTGACGACGGTGCAAAACCGAGTCCGAACCTCAAGATCGCCTCGCGATTCAGGCCGCGATCTTCCAGATAGGCCATGGCGACGCCGCCTTCGTGGCCTTCGTGAAGCTGGCGCGCGAAGAAAGCCGATGCCTCGCGGTGCATCTCGACAAGCCCCGTGCGCTGCTGATTCTCGCGCCGCTCTTCCGGCGACCGCTCGCGCGGCCGCGGAATCGGAATGCCGCACTTCTCGGCCACCGTGCGGACCGCTTCCGGAAATTCGCATCGGTCCAACTCCATCACGAATTTGAAGACGTCGCCGCCTACGTGGCAGCCGAAGCAGTAATACATCTGCTTCACCGGATGCACGCTGAACGAAGGCGTCTTCTCCTGATGAAACGGGCACAGTCCCGTGAAGTTCTGCCCGGTCTTCTTCAGGCGCACGTATTCGCCGATGACGCGGACAATGTCCGCCTGCTGCTTCACCCGCTCCGCAAATGAACCCGCCTCTGCCATAATTCTGGTGATAACACTGCGTTCCTAGGATTTCAACTCGGCTATCGTGATCGCCTCTCCTCCCCGTTCCGGTTTTTCATGCGCGATCTTTTCTACGAGCGGATGCGCTGACAAAAATTCCGCGAGGCCTCGGCGAAGGGCGCCGGTGCCGTGGCCGTGGATGATGCGAACGCTTGGTTTGCCCGCGACTGCCGCGTTGTCGATGAATTTGTCGACACGGCCAGTTGCCTCCTCGACCGTACAGCCGATCACGTTGATTTCTTCCGCCGCGTCCTCATCGCTCGCCTGCGCGTGAACTGTGACTCCTCGCGAAACTGGCGCAACCGCGCCTGGTTTCGTGGAAACGGCCGCAGCCTCCTCGATGCCAATAATATCCGCGAGCGGCACCTTCATCCGCATTGGTCCGGCCTCCACCTCCGCGCTGCGGCCATCGTGCCGCCGAAAAACCATCGGCTGCTTGAATCCCTTGACGATCACGCGCTGTCCCGCCGCAAGCACCTCCGGCGCAACCGGCTTGCCCGGCGCCGCGAGTGTCGCGCCGAGGTCAGCCTGCGACGCCGAAAGAGTTTCGACCACGGCCGCATCCGCGTCCGCGCGCGCTTCCGATTCGATTTTGCCCAGCCGCCGCGCGCCCTGCTTCTCGATCTGACCCCGCAGCGAGCGATCCTTCACCTCCGCGATCAAGCGCGCCACTTCGCCTTCGAGGCGCTTCTGCATCTCCAGAAAATTCCGTTCGAGTTCGGCGATGCGCTTCTTCTGGCGCTCGATCCATTCGGTTTGCAGCGAACGCCGCTCGGCGTCGAGCTGTGCGAGCTCGTCGCGTGCCTGGCCCTTCATATCGTTCACTTCGTCGCGACTGCGATGGAGGTACGCGATCAGGTCCCGAGCCTCGCGCGATTCGGGAGAAAGGCTCGCCTGCGCGCGATTCACCACGCGCGCAGGCAGCCCGAGTCTTCGGGCGATTTCGATTCCGCTCGACGTGCCCGGCACGCCGACGAGCAGCCGATACGTGGGGCGGAGATTCTCTTCGTCGAACTCCATCGCCGCATTCACGATTCCCGGCGTGGTGGAGGCGTACGCCTTCAGCCGGTCGTGATGTGTGGTTGCCAGAGTGAGCGAGCGGCGCGCACGAAATTCCTCGAGCAACGCCACCGCCAGGGCCGCGCCTTCCTCGGGCGCCGTTCCAGTGCCCATTTCATCCACTAGAATCAGCGAGCGGTCGGTGGCCACTTCCAGCATCGATTTCAAGTTCAGCATGTGGGCCGAAAATGTGGAGAGGTCCGCGGCAATCGACTGCTCGTCGCCGATATCCGCCAGGACCCGATCGAAAATCGGCAGTTCGGCGCTGGCCGCCGCAACGGGAATGGCCGATTGCGCCGAGAGAGCTGCGAGTCCCACCGTCTTCAGCGAAACGGTTTTGCCGCCGGTATTCGGTCCGCTCACCACCATAACGGTTTCCTCGCCGCCCAGCGCGAGCGTCAGCGGCACGGTTGTGCGGCCCTGCGGACGCAACGTGGCTTCGAGCACCGGATTGCGCGCCGATTCCAGGCGCAGCGAATTTCCCGCCGAGAATTCCGGCATCACGCAGTCGTAGTCGCGAGCAAAGCGGCCCCGCGCGAAAACGGAATCCAGATGCGCAATCGACGCAGCGGCTGCTTCGAGCGGCCCGTGTTCGCCTCGAAGCCGCTCCGTCAGCTCTTCCAGAATCCGCGCAATCTCCGCCAGTTCGTCTTCGCCGAGCTGGACCAGCCGATTATTCAGATCGATGGCTTCGAGCGGCTCGACGAAAACGGTCTGCCCCGTTCCACTGGCGCCGTGAACCACTCCCGGCACAGTGCGGCGTTCCGACGCGCGCACGGGAATCACGAAGCGGTCGTTGCGCAGCGTGACGTAATCCTCGCCGGCTGGTTCGCCGCGAGCCCGCATGATCGCTTCCAGCGAGCGCTGGATTTTCTCCCGCGAGTGCGCGATCCCCGCGCGAATGCGCTTGAGTTGCGGGGAAGCATCATCGCTGATTTCGCCGTTCGGAAGAATTGCCCGGCGAATCGCGGCCGAAAGGTGACGAAGATCGGGAAGCGCTGCACTCCGCGCGGCCAGCAGAGGAAACTTCGCGGCGTCGCTCTTGAACGTCTGCCGAACTCCGCCCACCGTGTCTATCAACGATGCGGCGTCAAGCAACTCGGCGCTCGTGAGCACCAGCGTCGGCATCCGAAGCCGCTCCAGCCACGGTTCCGGATCTGCGAGAGAGCCAAAACCGAATTCCGAACCAGCGCGCAGATACGCTGCCGTCTCGCGCACTAGCGCAAACTCATTGCGAAGCGCGGGGGCGTCTTGTTGCGGCTCGAGTGCGTGAATCGCGCGGCGGCCGGGCGCGCACGTCGTGAAGCCGCCGACGATTTCCTTCAGCTTGTCGAACTCGAGAAGTTCTTGCGCGGAACGCGACACGATCGACCTCAAACGAATTGTAGCCCGTTTTGCCCGCAGGGAATCAGTTCAACGAAGTTACTGGAAAACGAGGACCGAGCCGCGGCGTGCGAGTCCTATTTTTTCCTCTTGGAATGAACGGGAGCGGGGACGCCCAGGATTTGCACCATAGCCACAGCGATCGCGTCCATCGCGGAGGTTGCGTCGCGGCCGTGCTCCGTGCCGTTGTTGCCAAAGATGGCGAAGACGAGATTCTCGCCGCGTTCCGTGGTGGCGTAGCCCGAGATCGCGCGAACGTGCTCGAGCGAACCCGTTTTCGCTTGAATCACAGCTGGACCGGTCACCTGCTTCATCCGGGTTTCAAGCGTTCCATCGACGCCGGCAATCGGGAGCGTCGAAAGAAACTCAGCGCCCCAGGATTGCTGTGCCGCGTATCGCAGCAATGCGACCATGGCGCGCGGCGTCACCAGATCGTCGCGAGCGAGTCCCGAGCCGTCCGAGAGGATCACGTCCCCGTCTGCCACTCCCGCCGTCCTCAGAAAATCTTGCTCGATCTTGATCCCCGCATCGGCCGAGCCAAATCCCGCTTTTTCGCGCGCGACGGTTCGCAGCAGAAGCTCGGCGTGCAGATTCTGGCTGATCTTGTTCGTCAGGCGAATGCTTTCGATCAGCGGCAGCGACGCATGATCCGCCAGAACGAGCGCGTTGGGGCCCGCGGCGCTGGGCAGCGGTGGCGGAGGAGGCGGAGACACGCCGTTGCTGTCGCTAGTCTCTGGCGGAGGCGCGTGCACAGTGCGGATCACGCCGGTCACATGGACGCCTCGCTGCTCGAATAGCTGTTTCAGTGCAAGCGCCGCGGTTTCGGCGGGGGACGTCATCGCGAATTCGAGATTGGCCGGCGCATGACCCAGCGGAATCGTGCCTCGCAGCATCAGGAAGTTCGGGCCGGGCTGCCGCACGACCGCGAAATAAGGATTCCCGCCTGGAGCAGACGTTGTGATCTGGCTCGTGAAGGTATCCATCGCCGCGCTCGGTTCCACCGTCAGAATCGCCGGGTCACCTTCGCTTGCGCCTGGTTGCACCTGAACCAAAATCGAGTTGTCGTTGAACGTAATTGCGCCGATGGGAGCGCCGAACTCGAAAAACATGTCGCCGATGGTCCAGCCGGCCGGATACGGATCGTACGGCAGGTAGCTGTCGTCGGCCACAAGGTCGCCGTCGATTTCCTTCAATCCCTTGGCGATCGCCGCATCCACCATCTCAGCTAGGATTTTTTCAGGCGGACCATCGCGCTCAGTTTTCAATTCGTACGGGAACTTACGATTCGAGATGTCGGGATCGCCCCGGCCGACGAAAACCAGGTCTCCGGCAAGCCGCCCGTCGTCACCAAGCGAGCCGGACGTCTCGAGAGTCGTGTGGAACTGGTACCCGCCGCCAAGACTCCCCAGCGCAAGGGCCGTCGTGATGACCTTCGCATTCGAGGCCGGCATGAAGAAATGGTCCGAGTTCAGATCGTACAGAACTTCGCCGGTGTCTCGATCCGCGACGAGAATTCCCCAGAAGACTTTCCGCGCGTGCGCGTCAGCGAGGGCCGCATCCACTTTTGCGCGGAAGCGAACAGCATCCAGTCTTGCTCTTGTCTGCGTAGCGACGCCCAGAGAAACTTCGTTCGAGCGAGGACTTGCGTTCGCCCCGCCGCGAAACAGCGGAGGCGCTGCGCATGCAAGGGAGAGAACCGCCAAGAGCCAAACCTTCTGCCAAACCTTGTGAATGTCAGCTCGCATTCGAAACGCCGCACCCTCCAGCCTGTGGAATCAACTCATAAAGCGCTCGATTATAAGCCATGGCTCTTGGGGTTGGGCCGCCTCCGCAGAAAAGTTGCCCCTCCGGCACCAAATTCAATATCATGATGACCCAAGCTCAGGAGGAACAGAATGAGGAAAGCACTTTCTTCGTTGTTGGTGGCCGCACTGATCGGCCTCCCAGCTCTTCTTAACTTGTCATCCGTCCGCGCTGACGACAAGACCAAAGACGAAGGACGCCTGGAAAACTCCGGCGTGGTTATCAAGGAAATTCTGGATATTCCGGACGACATTCCCCAAAGCCTCCTCGATAAGGCGGACTGCGTTATCGTTTTGCCGTCCGTTATCAAGGGAGCCATCGTAATCGGTGGCAGCTACGGCCGCGGCGCTATGACTTGCCGCAGCGGCGACAATTTCCAGGGTCCGTGGGGCGCTCCTACAATGATGGCGCTAGAGGGCGCGAGCTTCGGTTTCCAGCTCGGCGGCCAGGCCACCGACTTCGTTCTGCTGGTGATGAACCAGCGCGGCGCCAGTTCGATCTTGAGCAGCAAAGTGAAACTGGGAGCAGATGCCGCCGCGGCCGCCGGACCGGTGGGCCGCGACGCCGCAGCGGACACTGACGTTACGATGCGCGCCGAAGTCCTCACCTACTCGCGCTCGCGCGGCCTGTTCGCGGGCATCTCGCTCGAAGGCTCCACGTTGAGGCCGGATAACGACGCGAACGAGCGAATCTACGGCAAGAAAATCGATTCGCAGGAAATCGCTCTCCACGGTGCTGTTCCGATTCCGCCCTCGGCCACGGTCCTGATTTCCACCCTGAATAAGCACAGCCCCAAGAACCTTTCCAAGTAACGCTCGCATCGAGCCGCGCCGGGGACCAGCCACTCTTCGGCGCGGTAAAAGCCCGAAAAAGGCCCGGTACCGTGCCCCTCTTTCTCATAGTTGACTTTCACCCGAACTTGACTTAGAGTCGATTCTGAGGGAAGGTCATAATTGAAATCGAGTCCGTCCAAGACGATTCAAACGCATCGCCCCCGCGGCGCCAAGCCCCGCGTCGACCGCCGCGAACGCCATCGCGTGGAAATGCGCGAACGCATTTTCCGTGCGGCCTTGCGGCTTTTCGCCGAGCGCGGCTATCTCGAAACCACGGTGGAAGACATCACCGAAGCAGCCGATGTTGGTAAGGGAACCTTCTTCAACTATTTTCCGACCAAGGAACACGTGCTTGAAAGGTATGGCGAAGAAAGAGTGGAGGCCGTGGGGTGCGCTTTGAAGAAAGCCCGAACCGGCGATGAATCGGTGCTTGCCGTTCTCAAGGAGCTTGCCACGGACCTCGCTGGACAATCGTCGGAAAGCCCCGAACTGCTTCGCTCCGTGTTTGCAGCAAATGTGGCCTGCGAGCCGGTTCGTGTCCAACTCCAGAATCGCATTCAACGCGCGCGGCACCTTCTCTCCGAAATTATCGTTCTCGGGCAGGAACGGGGCGAGATTCGGCGTGATCTAGCGGCCCCGGAGCTGGCTCGGTTGGTTCGCTTGATATTCATGGGCGTCACGATGGCGTGGGCCGTGAATCCGGAATTGTCGTTGCGCAAGACCGCGGAGCAGGTTTGGGAGCTTCTTTCTCCCAGTTTCGCATTACATGAGAGGCAAGGCCAAAAGAACCGTAAAGCGTGAGTCTTTCGAGGCTCCCGTTTCATCCATAAACGTACGTTGAGGAGGCTGCCAGTGACACGCCGTGGCTTTATCCCGCCCGTGAAAACCCTGCTCATCGCTGCGCTGCTGCTCGCCGCAGCCATCGCCGCCCCCGCGCAACTGCCGGCCGGCGCATCGGCCTCGTCAGGTTCTCAATCGAGTAGCAGCACTGTGCAAACGACTCCAGTGGCGCCTCAATCCCAGAGCGACTTTTCCGGCTCCGTGCCAACACCGCCGGTTCCGGGAGTGCTTCCGCTCTCGTTGCAAGACGCGATCGATCGCGGACTGAAACAAAATCTCGGAGCCCTGCTTTCGAGCGCGGACATTACGTCGGCCCGCGGGCAGCGATGGAAGCAATTGAGCGATCTGCTTCCGCACGTGAACGCGACGCCCTACATTGATGTTTCGCAGATTAGCTTGAAGGAGTTCGGGTTCAGCTTTTCTGTTCCCGGATTTAGTCTCCCCAGTATCGTTGGCCCGTTTTCGTATTTCGACGCGCGCGCGAATCTCACCCAAACGCTGTTCGACTGGAAGTCCATCCAGAATACGCACTCCGCCACGGAGCGTTTGAAATCGAGCGAACACACGTACAAGGACGCGCGCGATCTGGTGGTTCTCGCCGTCGGTTACAACTACCTCCTCGCGATTGCGGACGCAGCCCGCATCGAGACCGCCGAGGCGCAGGTGAACACGGCGCAAGCCCTCTTTAAGCAGGCCAGCGATCAAGTGCAGGCCGGCACTTCACCCGCTATCGATGCGCTGCGCAACCAGGTGGAGCTTCAAACGCGCCAGCAGCAATTGATTCAGGCCAGGAACGACTTCGCGATTCAGAAACTCACGCTCGCCCGCGTGATTGGGCTCGCGGCAGGCCAGGAATTCGAATTGACCGACAAATCTCCATACGAGCCTTTCGAGGGAATCACGGTCCAGGAGGCGGAGAAGCACGCCTACGATGCTCGTTCCGATTTCCAGGCCGCCCAAGCGGACGTCCGCGCCGCTGAATACGCCCGCAAGGCTGCCACTGCGGGATATTATCCGTCGCTCAACTTCAACGCGGACTATGGCGTGGCCGGGCAGCATCCCGATTCCTCCCACGGCGTGATGGACGTTCGCGCCACTCTCACCGTTCCCATCTTCCTGGGCGGCAGCGTCCACGCCGACGTTCTTCAGGCTCAAGCTCAGCTCGACCAGAGCCGCGAGCGGCTCGAGAATCTGCGAAGCCAGATTGACGCCGACGTGCGCATCGCGCTTCTCAACCTTCAGTCTTCAGCGCAGCAAGTCGAAGTCGCAAAAAGCAATATTGACCTGGCTGGACAGACGCTCACTCAATCCCGCGATCGTTTCGCGGCCGGAGTCACCGACACCGTCGAAGTTGTCCAGGCCGAAGAGCAGGTCGCAAGCGCGAACGAGCAGTACATTTCGAGTCTCTATAATTTCAACTACGCCAAAATTTCTCTAGCCCGCGCGTTGGGCGTCGCCGAAGAAGGCGTGAAGCAATACTTCAAAGGACACTGAGCCATGGCTCCCACAACGGATACGCAAGTCGCTCCCAATCCTCCTGCCGAGCAGCCGTCTGCCACGGAGACGCATTCGGCCTCGCCGCCTCCGCCGCGTGCGGGCTCCAGGAGTTTTTTACGCTCGAATCCTCGCGCGCGCGTGTTCCTGATCTGGGCCGTTATCGTTCTTTTGATCGGCGGCATTTTTGCGTTCAGATATTTTGCGAGCTATGAATCCACCGACGACGCCGAAGTGGACGGCCACCTCATGCCGCTCAGCGCACGAATTTCCGGCTACGTTTCGAAAGTCAACGTGGACGACAACCAGGCCGTTAAGGCGGGAACCGTCCTCGCCGAAATCGACCCGAAGGATTACGAGGTTGCAGTCGCCAAGGCGCAAGCCGATTTGGACGACGCGATTGCGAACGCGCAATCGCTGAACATCACGGTGCCGATCACCAATGTCAACACGACGAGCCAGTTGTCGTCATCCCAGGCAGACATCGTAAACGCGGACGCCGGCATTTCCGCGGCGCAGCAGCAGTACGACGCCGCGGAGGCGCAGCTCACGGAAGCTGAGGCCAACGACGTCAAAGCGCAGAACGATCTCGTGAGATACAAGCAGCTCGTCGACAAACAGGAAGTCTCGCAGCAGACGTACGACCAGGCTCTCGCGGCCGCGAAGTCCAGCGCGAGTACGGTGACCGCGGCACGCGCGTCGGCGTCGGCTGCGTTACAAGCGGTGAGCCAGGCAAAGGCCAAGCTTGCGCAGGCGGACGCGAATTTGCGAGCCTCGCAAACCGGACCTCAGCAGGTGGCTTCCTCGCGTGCGCGCGCTCGTTCCGCCGAAGCTCAAGTCATGCAAAAGCAGGCGGCCCTCGAGCAGGCGCAATTGAACCTCGGCTACACGAAGATCTTCGCCCCGGTTGACGGCGTTGTCATGAAGAACGCGGAAGTCGGCATGAACGTGCAGCCGGGACAGCAGCTCTTCTCGATCGTGCCCCTCAACGATGTCTGGGTCACCGCAAATTTCAAGGAGACGCAGCTCAAGTACATGCGCCCGGGGCAAAAAGCGGAAATTAAAGTCGACGCCAATGGACGCACCTATAAAGGCCACGTCGACAGCATTGCCGGCACGAGTGGCGCAAGGACAAGTTTGCTTCCGCCGGAAAATGCCACGGGGAACTACGTGAAAGTGGTGCAACGCGTCCCGGTAAAAATTGTCCTCGAGCAGGGAGAAAACAACGACCAGTACTTGCGGCTCGGGATGTCCGTCGAACCCAAAGTCATCGTGAAATAGCGCTGAAATAGCATGGATTCTGTGAACTCCAATTCGCAGCCGCTACTCGTGCGCCCAGGCGACTCCACGGCGCCGGCTACCGCGGCGCCAACTGCCGCGGCGTTTACGCCGCCGGCGATCAATCCCTGGATAATCGCGCTCACGGTGACTCTCGCGACGTTCATGGAAGTGCTCGACACCAGCGTCGCCAACGTCGCCCTGCCGCACATTGCCGGAAGCCTGTCGGCAAGCACCGACGAGAGCACCTGGGTGCTGACTTCTTACCTCGTATCGAACGCAATCGTTCTCCCGATGAGCGGCTGGTTCTCGTCGCTGATCGGGCGCAAGCGTTTTTACATGTCGTGCGTCGCCGTTTTCACCATCAGCTCGTGCCTCTGCGGACTGGCGCCGAGTCTTCCGATGCTGATCTTTTTCCGCGTGCTTCAGGGCGCGGGTGGCGGCGGGCTGCAGCCGAGCGAGCAAGCGATTCTGGCGGACACATTTCCGCCGCGGCAGCGCGGCATGGCGTTCGCGGTGTACGGCATGGCCGTGGTGCTCGCGCCCGCCATTGGTCCCACGCTCGGCGGCTGGATTACCGACAGTTTCAGCTGGCGCTGGATTTTCTTCATTAATATTCCAGTCGGAATCATCTCTCTGCTGCTTACGAACCGGCTGATCACCGACCCGCCGTACATGCGCCGCGAAAATCGCAAGACTTTCCGCGTCGATTACATCGGTCTGGGCCTGCTCGCGCTCGGACTCGGCGCGTTGCAAGTGGTTCTCGATAAAGGCGAGCGCGACGATTGGTTCGGCTCGCACTTCATTCTGATTACGACGATCGTTTCCATCTCAGCTTTGATCGCGGTGGTTATTTGGGAATGGAGGCACAAACATCCGATCATCGACTTGCACCTCTTCAAAGACCGCTCGTTCGCCATCGGCAACTTGCTCATGTTCATGGTGGGTTTCGCGCTGATGTCGAGCACCGTGCTCATCCCGCTGTTCTTGCAGACGATGATGGGCTATACGGCGCGGGAAGCCGGGCTCGCGCTGATGCCCGGCGGATTCGCGATTATTCTGATCATGCCTCTCGTGGGATTTCTGCTGGGCAGGTACGACGCCCGCAGGCTCTTGCTTGTGGGGTTTACGCTGCTCGCCGTCGCGCTTTTCTACATGACCCATTTCAATCTGTCGATTGATTTTCGCCACGCGGCAGGGGCCCGGCTCGTCCAGGCCCTGGGACTTGCTTTTCTTTTTGTGCCCATTAACACCGCCGCTTATGCCTTCCTGCCGAAAGACAAAAACAATGCGGCTTCGGGCCTGATCAATCTCTCGCGCAACGTCGGCGGCAGCGTGGGAATTTCCGTTGTCACCACCATGCTTTCGCGCCGCACGCAATTCCATCTGGCCAACCTCTCGGACCACGTCCATCCGGGCAGCGCGAAAATGCAAGCCATGCTCAGCGCCGCAACTCACATGCTGATGGCGCGCGGCTCCAGCGCTTACGAAGCATCGCAGCAAGCCTACGCGTTGCTTTCGAACATGCTCACGCAGCAAGCCACGATGCTCGCCTACGTCGACGACTTCTGGCTCTTGGGCGTTGCCGTCGTGGCCATGATTCCGTTCATATTCCTCATGAAAAAAGTGAAGCCCGGCGGCCCGATCGCAGTACACTGACACCTGTTAGGTTCAGGGTTTGTGGGCTCACACCCTGAAACCCCAGGGACCCCGTGGAACAGATTCGGATTATCAACGTCGAGCGGGAATACGGTAGCGGCGGCGCTGTGATTGCCGAACGCCTCGCCAAACAGCTTGGCTGGAAGCTCTGGGATGGCGAGCTTACCGCCGAAATTGCCCGCGTCGCCAAAGTCACTCACGAAGCCGCGTGCCGCTGCGATGAGCGCGTCGATCCCTTGCTTTCACGCCTGTTTCGCGTGTACGCCCGCGGCAGCTACGAACGCACGCTTCCAGGAACCGAAACGCTCCATTTCAACGCGGACACGATGGTGAAGTTGCTGCACAAAGTGATTGAGGAGACGGCCTCCAAGGGCAACTGCGTAATCGTCGGCCGCGGCGCGCCTTACATCTTGCGGAACCGCCCCGACGCGTTTCACGTTTTCATTTATGCGTCGGTTGAAGAAAAGATCCGCAGGCTCAAATCCATCGGCCAGTCGGAAAAGGAAGCTCGCCAGCTTGTCCAGGAAGTCGATGGGGAGCGCGCGTCGTTCATCCGCCACTATTTCGGCAAGGAATGGCCGCACCGCCCGCTTTACAATTTAATGATCAACTCGAAATTCGGCGACGAGTACGTCGTCGAAACCATCCTCCAAAATATCGCCGCCCTAGAAAAGGCTCGCGTCCCCCAAGAAGCCACCAAAGCCTCCTGAGCAGCCGGTTAGTTAGGGTTCGCCGCGGCACTCAAGTCTGGTTTCGACTCGCGCAGCGCGTCGAGCTGCTGCGTGAACGATTCCAGAATCCTTCGCAGCGATCCTTGCGGGGCGGGCACATTCGAGTCCAGATCGGCCGTGGCCCTGATGGTGGAGCTGATTTCATAGGCCGCTTCTCCGAAAACTGCTTTCTTTTGTGTGTCCCCTAGTGCTGCCAAATACTGTGCGCCAGTCCAATTCTGCTCCAGTCCTGCCTGGAGCAAAGGAATCGCCTGTCGAAATTCCTGTACCCGCATCCTTCGATTCGCGATGATGAGCTTTATCAGGTCGGGACGCCCGAAGGTGCTGCCGTCAGCCCAAATTGCTGCCCCAACTTCCACTTTGTCGGGGATGGGACCGCCAACACGGTGAGGTAGCGGCATCGAGATGCTCTTCCCTTGCTCGATTGGAGACCGCCTCCCGATCAAAGCATCCCAGTCCATTCCCGTGTGACCGTGATCGTCGGATGAAGAAGAGATCTCAAGGTAGCAAGCTGTTAGAGCCTTCTCGTCAAGATTCGTGAAAGTGAAATGTGGCCCTCGTTCATCGTTGGGCTGAAGTTCAACCCGGACTCCCGGATCGTTCCTCTCACTACCGGGCGCGGAGATTCCGGCCTGCTGTAGAGGCCCATAACCCGGTACGCACATAAATAAGAAGCTTGCCGCAATCGGGAGGAAAGCGCTGCTACCGAGCATCTTCATTTGGCGCCTCCGTAATTCGGAGCGAGCACCCGATGTTACCCCCAAACGCCGGGTCTTGCTGTGAAGACGGGTATTCTCGTACCCTCATTCTTTTCCAGCGAAGGTTTGTGCTGGAATCGAGGACACTGCATGGTGTGTGCAATTTGCGAGAAGCGGCCCGCGAAGCGGTTTTGCCCCGCGAAGAGCGAAAAGATTTGCGCGATCTGCTGCGGCAGAGAGCGCGAGGTGACCATCGATTGCCCGTCCGATTGCGCTTACCTCGTCACGGCGCACCGATACGAAGCGGAACACCGCAAACCGATCCCGCCCGATGAATTTCCCTACCGCGATATCGAATTCCCGGTGGAATTTGTTTACGACCGCTGGCCCGTGGTCGCCGGACTCGCCGGCACAATCAACGCCTTCCAGATTCAGAACAACGAGCTCAACGACGGCACAGCGCGCCTCGCGCTCGAAGCGCTGGCCGAAACGTATCGCACACTGGGCACAGGAATCTACTACGAGCGGCCGCCTGACTCTCCAGTGGCTCGCGCCTTGTACGCGCAGATCGCGGGCTTCCTTCAGGAATTTCGCAAACAGCAGGCCGGGCGCGCCGGATTCCCATCCCTGAAGGACTCCGACGTCTTCCTCCTGCTCGTTTTCCTCCTGCGTGTCAGCAAACAGGAAACGAACGGCCGCCCGCTTTCGCGCGCCTTCCTCAGCTTCCTCCGCGAGCGATTCCCTCAGCCCGCAGCGGAAAAAGAATCTTCGCGCATCATCGTGCCGTAGGGGGTGCCCCAAGAGGTTCCGTGGGCGCGGGTCGAGCCGCGGTCTTCGGGTGTTTCGCAATCGCGGGGCGCTCGCTCGCCATGCTCCGTCCTACAAGGAGTGGCGGAAGGCCCGCTGCAAATGCCGCCAGACATAGCAGCGAAAACGCCAGAGTCAGCGCCGACACGGTCTTCAGCTTCAGCCCGCGCACCGGTTTTGCCGCCGGACGCGGCGCCGCCTGTGCCAAATCAACTCTTGCGCTTCGGTTCCTCGCCCGCCTTCTTCTCGTTTTCGTTTGCGGCATCGCTATTCTCCTTGGTCCAGGGCCAGCGCCAACTGCGGCGAGCGCCACGACTGCGACGCTCCCGGCAGCGGACGCGAGCCCAGCCCGTATTTCTGGCGCAGGCCCTCCACCAGCGCCTTGATCCGCTTGCGATACTCTTCCGGCGCGTCGCCGTAGCCCTGATAAAAATCGCGGTAGCGCCGCGCGAGCTTCGGAAACTTCGCCTCCAGAAACTCCATAAACGGCTTCCACGACGATGGCATCAGAAACAGCACATTGGCCGCCAGCCACTGCGCGCCCGAATCGCGAGCCGCGCGTACAAGCGCCTCCAGATCCTCCTCGCGATCCGTCAAGCCGGGCAGCACGGGCATCGCGTTCACTCCGACGCCGATACCCGCGTCCCGAAGCTTGCGGATGGCTTCCAGCCGCAGGTCCGGCCGAGGTGCCCGCGGTTCCAGCATCCGCGCCAGCCGCGTGCGCACCGTCGTCACCGTCATGTGAATCGTGATCGACGACCGCTCCGATATCCGTTGCAGCAAGTCGATGTCGCGCACCACCAGATTCGATTTCGTCGTGATCGAGAGGCTCAATCCCTCGCGCTGCGCCATTTTTTCCAGGATCGCGCGCGTGGT
>Ga0070761_10000638_pt1 | contig 22415 bp, 17 predicted proteins | sample HubBroMetageREF1_FD_66724 | JGI IMG/M metagenome (GOLD analysis project Ga0070761, IMG submission 66724) | Reference soil microbial communities from the Hubbard Brook experimental Forest, New Hampshire, USA - Hubbard Brook CCASE Soil... | ecosystem: Environmental > Terrestrial > Soil >... | reverse complement strand
CTCAAAGCCGGTGCGGACCCGCAAGCACCGGATGGGCGAGCAAAGACGGCCATAGAGTGTGGACAAAGCGCTTGGTTACGCGCATTGCTGTAGCCTCCCGGGTGAATCGGAAGATTGCGGGAAACAACCGCGCCGCCCCACAATGCTTAAGCGCCCCGCGGAGCGTGCGCGATCAATTCCACGAAAAACGAACGTCCCGGTTGGGGCATGCTGTCCACAGTCGGAAAGAGCGCGATCGGGTCGGAATAGTTCCGGTTGAACGCATTGCGCAGTCCGAGCCGCATATCGAAGTTCCGAAGCAGGCGCTTGGAGGTAAGCGTGAAGTCGGCGAGGTACACCGGCGCCAAGTAACTGCTCTGGAGAGTCCGGTGCGAGGATTCATAACGCATCCCGCTGCTGAGATCGAATCTTCGCCCTAAGGGCACCGCGAAGCGGAGCTTGGCCAGTTGGTTCGGCGAGTTGGCTAAGGCGCTGTCGGCGCTGTTATCGCGCGACATCTCCACCGAGTAGCTGGCCGTCGCTTCGAGCCAGTTCAAGGGACGGCCGTTCATTTCGAGTTCGATACCTTCGGCGTGGATCGTGCCCGTGTTTTGATACTGAAGGAGTAGGTCCGCGAGAAGCACGCCCTCCAAGAAATCATGTAGTTGGTAACCGTACGCCGATACCTGCACGTTCATCCGCTTTCCGAGCTTCCGCTCGACGTCGACCTCGAACGTATCGGACGATTCCGGGCGCAAGTTAGGATTGCCGGCGGCGGAAAGTCCGTCGCTGTAGTACAACTGAAACCCGCTGGGGTCGCGAAAACCGCGGCCGTAAAGGAACTTGTACGTCCACTCCGAATGTCGATAGATCAGAGCGGCCCGGGGAGAGGCGAAACCGTGACCGAACCCGGATTCGTCGAAGCGTACTCCCAGATCCAGCTTCCATCGTTCCGACAGCCTCTTCTCGTCTTGTGCGGCGAAAGCAATGGAGCGGTCGCGGTTGCCGATGTTCACATACTGGAACGGCGCAGGCGACACGTCGGCGTCTTCCATGCGGTTTCGCAGGTCCACGCTGCCCTCCGCGACTGCCGTGAAGTCTCCGGCGGGAGTCGTTCGGAAACGGTACGTGAGCTGGCTCCCGGCCCAATTGGCGAAGAGGCTCTGGCGGTTGTCCTCGACGCCGGCACCGTCGTCGAGGGCATAGTCGTAGCGGCCTTTGCAATAGTACGAGTCGTAATAGCTGCGCCATAGCAGCGTGCCGCCGCCAATCTGTCGCTCGTAGGCCGCGTCAATGAAGTCGCGCTGGTCGTTGACGTTCGTTCCCCGGTCGTTGAAGATGGTATTACCCCAGGATACCGGCTGAATTATGTCATGGTCCGCGAAGGAGGCCGTGACCGTCCAGTTCCGCCAGGCCAAGCTCGCAAAGAAATGATAACCCTTCTCGCCGTTCATATCGATCGCATTTCCGTGGTTGTCTTGGGCAGTGTTCAATTCCGGAAAAAATATCGGACTTTGGCCGGAGTTATTGTATACCGATCCGGATAACAGAACGTTTGCGCCGCCGAGTGATACCGTCCCCGCGATCTGGCCCTTCTTTTCGCCGAAACTACCTGTGTCCGCGGTCAAGGTGAGCGGTCCCGCTTCGGCCGGCGATTTGGTCACGATGTTGATGGTGGCGAACATGGCGTTGCTGCCATACAAAGCCGAGGACGGTCCGCGAATAATCTCGATCTGCTTGATCAGGTTCATATCTATCGGAAAATCGTTGCCGAAGAACAGCATGAAATCGAAGATGTGGTCGGTCATATTGTGGCCGTTCACCATGACCAGCAATTCGCTGTCGTAATCTCCCGGCAGATCGAAGCCTCGCACACCTACGGATGTGTAGGTCCGGTCATTGCTCACATAGAATCCGCGCACTGCCGACAGCGCTTCGCCGAGCGTGCGGTAGCCATACTTGCGGATGTCCTCGGCCGTGATGATGGTCACGCTGGCGGGCGCCTCTTGGAGAGTCTGCGGGTGCAGGGCAGCTCCCTCCACCGTGACTTGCATTAACTGTTCGAGGGTCAAGGCATCCAGGTCCGGGGCCGGCTGATCGGTAGGCTGGTTGGGCCGGCACGGCGAAGCTAGCAGCAGCGCGGCGCCGACCAAAATGGTCAGGCGGCTCATGTCTTCCTCTATCGGCGGAGCCCGACCAAAACTTGAATTCCGCCGACGCGATTCCCCAAAGCTCTGGCAGCACTGTTTCGTGCTACGCTGAATCCGTGCCCAGGAACGTGACGATAAAAATCTCGGATCAAGCGGCACTGTGGGCGCGCCGAAAGGCAGCGGAGGAAAACACCTCCGTTTCCAGGCTGGTGGGCGAGATGCTGGAGCGCCAGGTGAGACTTACCGACGACTACTGGCGGGCGTTTGAGCATTGGAAATCAAGCCGCCCGCTGGCGGGCGCCGGGGCGGCCGAGCGCATGAGCCGTGCAGAAGTACATGAGCGCCGCTGACCGCTACTTTGTCGACGCGAATCTGATCCTGTATTACGTAGATCCCCTCGACTCCCGAAAACAAGCGCGCGCGACGGAGTGGCTGGAAGCTTTGTGGGTGGCTGGGGCTGGCTGCCTGAGTTGGCAAGTCCTCCACGAGTTCTACTGGAATGCGGTACGCAAGGTGCGCCTTGAACCGGCGCGAGCCCGCGAGATCGTAGAAGATTTGGCGCATTGGAAGCCAGTGGACACCATTTTAGGCCTGGTCCAACAGGCATGGCATTGGACGGACTCCGCGCAACAGAGCGTGCCGGCGCCCGGTACCTGCTATCGGAAGACTTTCAGCCCAACCGGCACTACGACGAGATCCTGGTTCTCAACCCGTTCGACCAATTCCCCATCCAAATTCGCCCTGCAGTTTCCGGCTGGTGGATTAATATTTCAATAGTTCGATTAATGATGTTTCGGTGGGGCAGACGATCGTTTTTGTGTCGTCTGCCAGCGCTCCCCGAAAGCGGCAGACCACTAAGTGCGATGGTCCGCCCCGCTAAAGTAAACGGTATTGTAAAGTATTGTAAAGGTTAATTTAATACATTTGCGCCTGCCTTTCCGACAGCATACGCCCTGACCAATTACAGCAAGGGCGTGCGTCGATTCGATACAGTAATGTGCCTACAGCCGTTCTGGGATGCTCCCGGCGCGTTCCGCACTGCCACAATGTCAGCGTCTAACTCCGGCCCGCCATTGCCCCGAAAACTCGTTCGTTGCTGGGACGCTTGGGCAGCCGCGCGGGGAGCTACCTTTTCGGCGGTGGAGGAGGTGGCGGAGCGGTTTCGGAATCGGCGGCCAGTCGCCACCGCGTTTTTCGAGGGGATTCCCGGTGCGACTATGCGGCATGCGGCAGCCGGTGCGCGACTACATGCGTTTCCCATTTCAGCATCCGGCGCTGGTCGTATTTGAACCCGGAACCGGCTTTCGACAGTTCCGCCTTCTGGTCTTCGAGCGTCGAGAGCCGCGCCTCCGCATCGTTCGCGTAAACGTCGTCCCAGAGCCTTTCGTAGTCATTCGAGAGCCTGTTCCAGCGTGCGTGAAGGTCTGACGCATCCACCGCGAATTTTTGATTTTGCATCACAACGGAGTAGGCGCTAATCCCCGCGGTCGCAACCGTGAGCACCAGGCGAATCCAGGAATACGGCGGTGGCAATGAAGCAGCCACCGAAACGACGGCGCTCGAAGAAAGCACAAGAGCAGCCCAGACTGCGGCCCTTTGCCGTCCGTGGAGCCACCCCGATAGATCGGCGAAATAGTTCGCCCGTATTTCAGCCCCGAGCATTCCTTCCCAAACCCGTTTCTGTTGCGCTTCGGAAAGCATTTCCACCTCCATCATGCGCTATCCGGCAGGCTCGCCGTAATACTCCGGGCCGCTTTCGCGCCGGGTCCCAGCAGCCCTCCATGCAACTCGGCCGGTCGGGATCCCAACGCTCTTCCCATCCTTTCCTGGTGCGGATCTGCACAAACCCACGGGATGTTAGTTAAGTGCAGACTCCTTCTAATACGCTTTCGCGATCACCACGCGCCGATCCACCTGCGCGCCCGTGACGATGCACTTCCCCGCCCCGTCATACTCGTCCACCGACGGAATATTCCGCACGGTGGCTTTGAACTCCTTCATCCGCGCATCGCTCGCCGGATCGTCGGCCAGGTGCGCCATCACGAATTTGCCGCCGCCCTTCTCCGCCGTGACATCGTTGAGGATTGCCTGCACCTCGCCGATCGAATTCGCCAGGACCGTATTGTCCTTGAGCCGCTGTTTGGCCTTCGCATAGAGATTCTTCTGCATGGCCTCCAGCGTGTCCGCCAGTTTGCCGGCCGCCGCCGTTTGGGGAATGACTTCCTTCGTCCCGGTATCGCGGCGCTTGATCACCATGTTCCCGCTGGCCACATCGCGCGGCCCCAACTCGAACATCACCGGCACGCCGCGCCGCTCCCAGTAAAAGAACTTCGAGCCCGGCGTCAGCCCCTCGCGTGCGTCGATGTGCGCCCCCAAGTCCGTGGCCAGCCGCGCGGCCACCTCCATCACTTGCGCGCGCTCTTCTTCCTTGCGGTAGATGGGCACCAGCACCGCCTTCCGCGGCGCTACCTTGGGCGGCAGCACCAGCCCCTTATCGTCGGAATGCGTCATGATCAGTCCGCCGATCAGCCGCGTACTGACGCCCCAGCTGGTCTGCCATACGTAATCCAGCTTGCCTTCGTTCGACTGGAATTGCACGTTGAAAGCCTTACCGAAGTTCTGTCCCAGATCGTGGCTGGTTCCGGCCTGCAGCGCCAGGCCATTCTGCATCATGGCTTCGATGGAATACGACCGCAGCGCCCCGGCGAACTTTTCGGCCTGCGTCTTGGCGCCTTTGATCACCGGCATGGCCATCACGTCCTCGGCCACCTCGGCATATACGTCGAGGATGCGGAAAACCTCCTCCAGCGCTTCCTCGTGATTCGCATGCGCCGTGTGACCTTCCTGCCAGAGGAACTCCGTGGTGCGCAGAAACATGCGCGTGCGCAACTCCCAGCGTATGATATTGGCCCACTGATTGAACAGCAAAGGCAGGTCCCGATAACTCTGAATCCACTTCGCGAAAAAGTGGCCGACGAGAGTTTCCGATGTGGGACGGATGACGTACGGCTCTTCCAGCTTCTTGCCGCCCGCGATGGCGACCACCGCCAGTTCCGGCGCGAAGCCTTCCACATGTTCCGCCTCCTTTTCCAGGAAGCTCTGCGGGATCAGCAGCGGAAGATAGATATTCTGATGTCCGGTAGCCTTGAAGCGGTTGTCCAGTTCGCGCTGCAGGATCTCCCAAACGGCGTACCCGTTGGGCTTGATGACCATGCAACCCTTGACGATTTCGGCTGGCTCGGCCATATCGCCCGCCAGAACCACATCCTGGTACCAGGCGGCGAAGTCTTTTTCTCGAGAAGTGATAGGGGAATCTGCCATGGGTCTAAGTCCCTAGTGTGGCAGATTGTGGCGGCTGAGGGGGCGATCCTACGACAACTGGAACTCGCGACAGCCGGACGCGGCGCCCAGCGTCCCGTCCGCTTTGCGGATGAAGAACCCGGCGCGTGTGGGAGCGAGGTTCGCCGGCCGCAGTACCAGGGCCACCTGCCAGGACCTTGGGAAAAAGCGATTGAAAACCTGCATATCGGTTTCCGACATGCAGATCTCTTCGCGGGTGTGGGAATGATAGTAGCCGGCCGGCTCCATGCCCGCCAACTCCGGATCGCTGCCGGAAGCCAGCAGCAATTCCGCCAGTCCTGTTTCATCCCTTTTCGAAAGTACAAACCGCGGGCCGTTCAAGTACTCGCATTCGATGCTCCGCGCCGCCAGGATCCGCAACACGCCATCGCGGCGCGCGCCGAACAGTACGCCGCCCACCTCCACGCCGCCATGCCGCATACGCTGGTAACCTTCCGCTGCCCGGAGGCGGATCTCGTCCAGCACCGCGTTCGAATATTCGATGGACGGCTTCCCCGGTCCCGCGCTCCACGATCCGAATTCCTGCGCGGCCGGCGGCATCAAAAGCTCGCTCAGCGGCAGGGATACCGGCTTGGGCAGCGCCGTGGCGAGGTCCGCGAAACGCCGCTCGTAGAGACTCCGGATGGCATACCGGCGAGGCAACGCGTCGAAAACCACCGGATCGCCAACCGGCAAGGGCGCGGCATTTACTTGGAACGTCCGGAAGCCTTGCGCGGGCAGCCTCCGTCCATCGATGGCGCGCGCCAGAATCTCAATGTCGGATTCCTGGGCAGGGCTCACGGGGCGCACCGGTTTTTCGTTCCGCAGGTACGTTCTGGTGTGAACCATGAGGCGCTGTTCGGTTTCGCGTTGCCGCACCTTGTCCACCATGCGCCGCGACAGCAAGTACACTGCTGGACCCACCACGACGCTCAGCGCCAAAAGTACGCTCAGAGTGATCTCGTTGTGGCGCCGGAACGCCAGAATCAGGCTGGCCAACACGGCCAGCAGGAGCAGAGACCCCTTTTGCACGAATTGCGAGGTCTTGAGGGAGTGCCCCTCGAATGCATCGTTTAGAGTCATAACTGCTTCATTCCTTAACTGCAATTCTACGAAATGGCAGCGGAACCCGCGGGTTCCACCAGTACCCTTCTCGTACCTGGCCCTCGAAGGACTTGGCCGCCGGTCAACCCATCGAGTTAACCCTGGGGGCGGACGGATTGGGCCGGACTGGGCCGGGAGGGTAGCCGGCCGGCGGCTTTCATCCGCTATAATCCGCATAGCTGTATCGGAGGGTCTATGCAGACACGCACTCGGATTTTTGGCAGGCTGGCGCGCGCGGCCGCGGCGCTTGCCACAGCCATCGTTTTCACGCATGCCGCTGAGGCGCAGACGTTCGCCACTCTGGTGAATTTTAGCGGGGCCAACGGCGCCAATCCCGCTTTCATGTGCCTGGTACAGGGCACCGACGGAAACTTCTACGGGACAACTGTCAATGGCGGAGCCAACGGCGACGGCACGATCTTCAGAATCACTCCCGGAGGAGCGCTAACGACGCTGCACAGCTTCAGCGGGCTGGACGGCGCGTTCCCCGAGGCAGGCGTGGTTCAAGCCGCCAACGGTAGCTTCTACGGCACAACCGACGGCGGCGGAGCCAACGGCGATGGCACGATCTTCAAGATCACCGCGGGCGGTATGTTCACCACGCTCCACAGCTTCGACTCGACCGATGGCGCAGCGCCAACGGGCGCGCTGGTTCAAGCCACCAAAGGGGACTTGTACGGCACAACCTACGAAGGCGGGGCCAGCGCCTATCCAGGTTATGGCACGATCTTCAAGATCGCCCCAAGCGGGGCCCTGACGACGCTGCACAGCTTCGACAATACCGACGGGTCCACCCCCTTTGCCGGGCTCGTCCAAGCCACCAACGGGAGTTTCTATGGGACAACGATACGCGGCGGCGCGTACGACGATGGCGCCATCTTCAAAATCATGCCGGACGGCGCGTTGACGGTGATGCACAGCTTCAACGGGACTAACGGGGATTACCCAAACGGCGGGCTGCTGCAAGCCGCCGACGAGAACTTCTATGGGACAACCACTACCGGCGGGCCATTCCCGGATATCTACGGCACGATCTTCAAAATCACCCCGGCTGGTGCGCTGACGACGCTCTACAATTTCGACGAAACCGAATCGCATTTACCCTACGACGGGCTGGTACAGGCCACCGACGGAAACTTCTACGGCACCACCTCCGGGGCTACAGTCACCATTTACGGCACGATCTTCCAAATTACACCGGCCGGCGCGCTGACGACAATGCATAGCTTCGACTCGACCGACGGCGCCAGCCCATACGGAGGGCTGGTTCAAGGCACGGACGGGAATCTCTACGGAACGACTTACAAAGGCGGGGCCAATGGTGAGGGGACCGTATTCAGCCTTTCTGTGGGCCTCGGTCCTTTCGTGAAGACCTTGCCCACTTCCGGCGAGGCCGGCACAGCCGTCAAGATCCTGGGAAGCAACTTGACCGGCGCGGCCAGGGTGACGTTCAACGGTGTAGCCGCCGCATTCACCGTGCTCCGGCCTTCCGAAATCTCAACCAGTGTGCCGGCTGGCGCGACCACCGGCACAGTCCAGGTGACCACTCCGGGCGGCACGCTGTTGAGCAACGTGGCCTTCCAGGTCCGCCCGTGATTAAGACCGCCGCATGTTATGATGCCTTCGCCAGAGCCGCCCGATCGCCTATGTTCCGCAGCTTCGATGAACTCCTGGACGCCGCGCGCGCCCGCGGTCCGGCGACGATCGCTGTCGCTGCCGCCCACGATCCGGATGTGATCGAGGCGCTGAAGCGTGCCCGCGAACTGCATCTGGCGGAAGCTATCCTGGTAGGGAAAGGAAGTGAGATCCGAGCCCTTGCGCGCGACGGTGGCTTGGATCTTTCCGATAGCCAAATCGTTAACGAGCCCGACCCGGCGGCGGCCACCCGCCAAGCCATCGCCTTGGTGCGCGAAGGCCGCGCAGGGTTGCTGATGAAAGGCAAGACCGCTACCGCCAGCCTGATTCGCGCCGTGCTCGATAAGGATGTGGGCCTGCGTACCGGCCGCCAGTTGAGCCAGATCGTCGTGTTCCAAGTGCCGGGCTTCGACCGGTTGATGCTGCTCACGGATGCGGCCATCAATATCGCACCCACGCTCGCGCAGAAGGCGGAACTCTGCCGCAACGCCATCGAGGTGGCCCAAGCCATTGGAATCGAGAAGCCGAATATCGCCGCGCTTTGCGCTCTGGAGTTTGTGAATCCCGAGATGCCGGCCACCGTGGACGCGGCCGCGCTGTGCGCCATGAATCGGCGCGGCCAGCTTACGGGCTGCTATATCGAGGGTCCCATCGCATTGGACGCGCCCCTTAGCAAATTTGCGGCGGAACGCAAGCGTATCGGCAGCCCCATCGTCGAAAACACGGATATTTTTCTGGGGCCGGATATTGAGGCGGCCAACATCCTCTACCGCGCGCTGGTGTATTTCGCGAAAGCGGAATCGGGGGGAATCGTTTTGGGTGCGCGCGTACCAATGGTGCTGCTCTCGCGCGCGGAGACTCCGGAGACGAAGGTGCGCTCCATCGCGCTAGGGGTTCTGACGGCCCACTGAAGAAAGTCCGCAAAACGGTTTATCATGGCTTTTGTAACGATCAGGCTCTGAATTTCACAATCTATTGAGGGGATTAATGGAGCACGACGAGGCAATTCGCTCTCAAGCCGCCGAACGTTACGTATCGCACGAGCTTTCGCCTGAAGAGCAGCAGGCCTTTGAAGAACATTTCTTCGACTGCCAGAGGTGTGCCGACGACGTGCGCCTCGAGCTGACCTTTGCGGCGAATGTTCGGGCCGTCTCACGCGAAGGACTGGCGGAGCAGCAGGCGGCGCCGGCGCCGCCCATACCCAAACTTTGGGAGAGATGGCTGGAACGGCTTCGCCCGCGCCCTGCCTTCGCTTTTTCAATTGCTGCCAATTTCGTCTTGGCCGCCGGGTTCGCATATGTTCTGTTGACCGGTACACACCCGGTTGCCCGGCCGCAACTGATGACGGCATACTTTGCCCCGGGACCCACGCACGGCGGCGAAGACGTGCATGCCATTCCCCCCGGCGAAACTGCTTACTTGGTGCGTTTTCCCGCTCCCAGCGGGGCAAGCCAGCTTTATTCCTACGAGGTTCTGGATGCCGCGGGCAGGCGCGAGTCGTCCGGTTCTCTGCAGGCGCCGGCCGGCACAGAAGAGTTGTATTTGCAGATTCCAATCGGGAGTCTGGCGGCCGGGGTCCATACCCTAGCGGTTCGGGGCGGCCCGGGAAACAAGATCGTTTCGTGGTCCGGATTCCACACTTCACCTCGATAATAGAAGGTTGTGCCGCAGACTATCAGTCTGCCCTGGAGATTAGCCATTTCGGGCAACCCTCGTGGCGCGGCCACTCGTGGCTGCCGCGACCGCACTCATACGGTCGTAGGCGAGCGAAGCTCGCCTGGGATAGGTCCTCCTGGCTTGGCCTACTCTGTTGTGGTTGTCAACCGGCGGGCCGATTGTTAATCGGCCTCCTGTAAACACCCGCAGCCGTCCGCCGCTGGTGTGATGTATACTAGTCCAATTGTCGGGGAAAACCCGATATACGTTTACCGCAACAAAAGGATTTACATGATAACGAAACGACTTGGAATTTTGGGAGTCATCGCCATACTGCCTGCATTCGCGCAGGTTTCGAGCGCGCCTCCCGCGCCGGACACTACCCAACACATAACCCCGCGCTTCCACGCGCCCATTCAGGGCAAGTTGGAGCACGGAGACGGCACCGTCACCAGCGGCAACTGGAGCGGTTACGCCGTGACGGGAACGGATTTTACCAAGGCCGCGGGCTCCTGGATAGTGCCCACGGTCACCTGCAACTCGGGGACCGACTACGCCGTGTTTTGGGTGGGCATCGATGGATACGCTTCAGGCACTGTCGAGCAGACCGGTACGGAGGCCGTATGTTCGGGCGGCACGCCGCAATATACAGCTTGGTATGAGTATTGCTGTAGCGAGCCGATCATCACCATTACCACCATGACGGTCAAGCCTGGGGACAAGATGTCGGCCGTGATCGTTTACAGCTCGACCACCGATGAATTCACCGTGAAGATCACGGATGAGACGACCGGCCAATCCTTCAGCAAGCGCAAGGCCGTACCGGGGGCGGCCCGGTCGTCAGCCGAATGGATCGCCGAAGCTCCTTCGAGCGGTACCATCCTGCCGCTCGCCGATTTCGGCACGGCGCTTTTCGGCAAAGACAGCACCAGTATCGCCGCCACTTGTTACGCGACAGATAGCACCAACCACGGCCCCATCGGAGCGTTCCCGACCATCGAAGAAATCACGATGGAAAAAAACAACGTGAAGGAATCCATTCCTTCGGCGCTATCGAGCGACGGAACCAGCTTCTCGGTTACCTGGGCCGCTCAATAGCCCCCCGGAATGCCGCGCCATCAGCCGTCTGTGGCCTGAAGCGGAACGTGACACTCCAAGAACACAGGGTGACGCCTGTGCTACCAGTTCACCAGCCGCCGAATCCCCCTGGCTTGTCTCTTGCTGGCAATGAACTCCTGTTCGTTACTCAGCGTGATGAGCCAGCGCTGGCTGCTCAGAGCGCTCATCTTGCGGACGTGATCGACATTCACCAACGCGTTGCGGTGGATGCGCTGAAAATTGGTACTTCGCAACCGCTCTTCCAATACCTTGAGCGTCTGGGTGGCTTGGTATCGCTTGCGTGCAGTGGCGATCCAGACGATGTCGCCCTCGGTATGGAATGAGAAAATCTCATGGGCGTCGAGCAGGAAATATTCGGCGCCCGCTTTGCCGACGATCTTCTTCAAACGCTGCCCGGGATGCGCCGGGTCCGCGATCTCCTGCAGGCGCGCCAGCCTCTCGACGGCCTCCTGACCGGAAATGCGGCGGGCCTTCTCGATGGCCTCGGCCAGCCGGTCTTGCCCGACGGGCTTCAACAGGTAATCGATGGCGCCGGCATCGAAGGCCTCCAGGGCGTATTTGTCATAAGCGGTGACGATGACGATCACCGGCATGTGCTCGCCCTGGCGGATCTTGCGGATCACTTCGAAACCGCCCATCTCGGGCATCTGGAGATCCAGCAGGACAAGATCGGGGTGCTGGCCGGCGATCTGGTCAAGCGCCGCCGCGCCGTTATCCGCCTCGCCCACCACCTCGACGCCGGCCATCGATTCCAACTCCTCGCGCAGCACCTTGCGCGCGACAGGTTCGTCGTCCACGATCAGCGTCTTCAATCCCATATTATGGAAGCGCAGGCGTCCCCATGAGCGGGGACGCGGCACGCATGAGTGCATGCGCCACGTGGGCCGTGGGGAGCGTGAAAGCCACCGTGGTCACGCCGTTGGCCGCGCGAATCTCGAAACGGCCCTCCGCACCGTAACACAGCTCCAGGCGGCGGCGGACGTTGGTTAAGCCGATCCCGGAGGATTCGGAGGACAGGCCCGGAGGACTGTCCCACATGCCCGAGTTGGAGACTTCCACGGAGACGGCCTGTCCGGCCGCGCGGATTTTGAGATGGACGAAGCCGGCTCCCATGCGGGAAGCCACGCCGTGCTTCACCGCATTTTCCACCAGCGGCTGAATGGAAAGCAGGGGGATGGCCACGCGCAGCGCGGATGGGTCGGCGTCGACTTCGGTGTGCAACTTGGCGCCGAGGCGCAGTTCCTCGATTTCCAGATAGGCGCGCACGATGCGCAGTTCCTCTTCGACGGTCACCAGCGCGCGCTCGGAGCGCAACAGGTAGCGATACACATCCGCCAGATTCAGCACCAGACGGCGGGCCTCCGCGTTGCCGCGATCGATGGTGCCGTAGAGCGTATTCAGCGAATTGAACAGAAAGTGCGGGTTGATCTGCGCCTGCAGAGCCTTCAACTCCGCCTGCGAGACCAGGTTCTGCATGCGGACGCTACGGAGCTGTTCGACATGCTCCGCGACAGCGGCTCCCAGGCGCGTCAGCACGCCGAGATCTTCGCTGAGATAACGGCGTCCCCCGCCGCGCGGCCCTAGCAGGAGGTATGCCGCGTCGCCGCGCGAGAAGCGCAGGGGCAGCACGGCCTGAACCCATGGGGGCACGGCGAAGTGTTCCGCATCGAGCACCGCTACGGGAGCCGCGAAGGGGCGGCCGGCCGTGGGATTCCGGTCCGTCAGTTCGCTGCGCCGGGCGTGCAGGAAGCGGGCGATGGCTTCGGCGGCCAGGCGCAGGTATTCCGGTTCCGCGCCGGCGGCGAGCGACAAATCCTGCAATTCGCGAATCGCCTCATCGACATTGGAGCGCAGAAAAATGGCGCTGGTGAGCAAGCGCTGGATGCGATTGTGCACCCAGACAAAAAGCGTGAGCAGCAGGCCGGCGGATACAAAGATCACTCCCGCGTCGAAAGGGTGTTGCAAATGTTCGGCGAGCACGTGCGACTTCAGGATGCGGATGGTGGCCAACAGCGCGGCGGCGGCCAGCGTGGCGTTCACGATGAAGCGCAGGAACGCGTCCATGAGCAGGAAGCGGTAATCCTGCAGCAATACCAGCAGGGCCAGCGGAAGGCCCGCATGATGCAGGGCGGCTTCCTTGGACCAGGCTAACTGGGTGTGGGCGGCGCCAAAATGGGCGAACGAAATCGCAAACAGAAACAGGCCCATGGCGCCGGCCAGCCGCGATCCAGCGGCGCGGTTCTCCTGACGCCATTCGAGGATTACGGAGAGGATAGTGAGGGCGGCGAAGCCGAGGGTCACCAGCAGCAGGGCGGCGTAATGCAGTCCGGGCAGGTGGCTGAGCCAATCGGCCAGATGGAGCGCGACAGCCACGCCGCTGAGGACGTAACCGGCGATCCACACCGCGCGGCGCCGCGACTGTAGAGAAATATGCAGCAGGACCGCGGGCAGCAGGCTCAAGACGGAAAAGCTAAGGGCCACGATGCCGCCGGCGATTTGCCCGCCGTTCGGACCGGCTGCCAGCGCTACCAGCGAGCCGAGATTCCAAAGCATCGCCAGCGCCGCAGCCACCACCGGCAAACTGCTGCGTTCGTCGCCCGCGCGCCGCCGGTTCACCAGGAAAAAGTACAGCAGCATCCCGAAGATCACCGCGCCGGCGCAGTGGCCGATGGTGTTTACGAGAACGGGCTCGTGGATACTCAGCCAATCGGGCATGGGAAGGTCTCAGCTTTCAGCTTACTGCACATCATCCGGCTGTGACCGCGCCCGGTCATGTGACCATCGGGCGTCGCGCTTTCGCAAAAATTCCTACCTAGCCTCGACCGGGCTAAGCGCAAGGCGCCTCGGAAGCTAAGGGTTTTACCCTGTCTGGCCTCAAATAGGTTCCGCTTTGGCCGCCAATCTGCAACTGTGCTAGTTGGAAAAGAGGTAACGAATGTCGACCCTATTGATTGTTCTTCTGGTTTTGTTTCTGCTCAGCGGCGGCGGCTGGGGATATTCACGGTTTCGCCGATAATGCCGGATAACTGGTTCGGCGAGAGGCTATTCGCCGCCAACACGTATATGGAATTGGAAGTGAGGAGATCATGAACTTAAGTACACTAAGCACAACGGAAATAGCATTAATCGCCGCTCTGGCCGTAGTTCTCTGCGCAGGTATCGCCGCGCTTCTATGGCAACGAAAGCGACGTACGGAAAGGCTGCGCACTCAATTCGGCGGGGCCGAATACGCCCGCGCCGTGGAGCAAGGCGGCAACCGGAGGAAGGCGGAGACCGGGCTTGAAGAGCGCGCTCAACGAGTCGAGGCGTTTCACGTTCGTCCGCTGGCGGCAGGCGATCGCGCGCGTTTCGTTGAGTCGTGGCGCGGAGTCCAGTCGCGTTTTGTGGACGGTCCCGCCGGCGCGGTAAGCGAAGCGGACGGCTTGCTGGGCGATGTGATGTCCACGCGAGGCTATCCGGTAGCCGACTTTGAACAGCGGGCGGCCGATATCTCCGTGGACCATCCACTGGTTCTCGAAAACTACCGGACGGCGCACGCCATCGCGCTTCGCCAAACCGGTGGTAAGGCCACTACGGAAGAGTTGCGCCAGGCAATGGTTCATTACCGGACGCTTTTCGAGGAACTGATCAGCGAGCCTGTCGTGAGCCGTGCGTGAACGCTGGATCGCGGCTGCTGCCCTCGTCGGCCGTCAAGGGGCCGATTCCACAGGCGAAGAGCGGGTCCGGGGGGACCGGGCCCAGAGGGCACCCCGACCAGGGGGTCCGCCCCACAATTAATGCAGAATCCAGTCCCGTGAGAAAACTGGGCGGACCGAAAGCAAGTCATTTGCCCACGTAGTGGTCTACCCAGTCCACGTGGCGCTGCATGATGTCCAGCAGAAACTTGGGCTCGCGGGGGCCGTGCGGCGTGCGCGGGTACACCACCATCTTGGTCGTCACACCTTGGCGCTTCAGCGCGTTGTAGAATTCATATCCCTGACTGGTGGGCACGCGCACGTCGGCCTCGCCGTGCAGGATCAGCGTGGGAGTGGTAACACCCTTCACGAACGCCATGGGCGAGTGGTTGTAGAAACCGTCGAAGCTATTCCATGGCTCGCCCGAGAAGTAATCGGGCAGAAAGCCGGGTATGTCGGACGTGCCCGTGAAACTCCATAGGTTAGTCACTCCGGCGCCTACGGCAGCGGCTTTGAACCGGTGCGTGTGAGTGACTACCCAGCTCGTCATGAACCCGCCATAACTCCAGCCCATGACTGCCAGACGGTCCGGATCGGCCACGCCCATCGAAATCACATGATCCACGCCCGCCATTAGATCCTGGTAATCCTTGCCGCCCCAATCGTTCATGTTGGCGAAGCGGAAGGTGCGCCCATAGCCGCCCGATCCGCGGGGATTGATACGCAGCACGGCATAGCCGCGCGCGGCGAAAGTGGCGTAGGGATACAGGCCGTAGCGCGCCAGAAAGCTATCCTGGAAGACGCCTGTGGGTCCGCCGTGAACGACCAACACCAGCGGGTATTTCTGCAAGGGTTCGTAACCGACGGGGTAAGTCAGCAGGCCTTCGATATCCAGCCCATCCGCGGCTTTCCAAGTGACAAGCTTGGTTTCGCCGAGTGGGAGCTTAGGAAGGTCGAGGTTGGCGCCGCTTACCCGCTGCGGAACGGTCTCGCCTAGCTTCAGAAGATAGGCTTCCGGCGCCTCATCCCAGCCTTCGCCGGCGAAGCCGAAAGCGGCGCCGGTGGCATTTACATGTCCGGCCTGCAGGGTGCCATGCCGGGGTTCATAAACGGGCTTGGCCGGGCCATCGGTGGGCATGGCGTAGACGACGTTGGCGGTGCCCCGCGCCTCGCTGAACAGCATCCGCGCCGAATCGCCGGTCCAACCCATCAGCGCGGGCTGCTCGTCGAAAGTGGGCGGCAGTTCGCGCGCCTCTCCGCTCTGGCGGGTCAGCAGCACGATGCGATCGATCCCCGCCCAGCGGGCCGGGTCGGTGGAGCGCACGAATGCCAGATAGCGCCCATCGGGCGAATAGTGCGGATTGTGCTCGGCGGCGGCAGTGGCCGCGATGGGACGCACATCGCCGGTCTCCACGGTCACTTCCGAGATATCCGACTTGGTCCAGTCGTCGGCGCCGGGCGTGGGTTGGTGCGTGAAGGCGATGGCACGGGAATCGGGCGACCAATCGAATTCCGCCGCATGGCCGGGTGTGCTGAGATGGCGCGGCGGGCGCTTTCCCTGGCTATCCGGTTCGGCCGCGACGATCCAGATGCTGTGGTTCTTAGGATTTTCGTCGATCACGCGGAAGTCGCGCTTCTCTTTCTTTTCCTGCTCCTCGCCGGCGCGCGGCTCCATGCCCGCGAATGCAATCCACTTGCCGTCCGGCGAAACATGATACGCGCCGATCTCGCCCTTCCAATCGGTGAGCATCTCGGCCTCGCCGCCATCCACGGGGATGCGCCACAGGTTCGGCTTGCCGCTGCGCTCGGAGGAGAAATAAACGTAACGGCCGTCGGGCGAAAATTCCGGCGCGGTCGCGCTCTTTTCGCCGCGGGTCAATTGCGTGCGATGCGATCCGTCGGCCGCGGCCAGAAAGATCTGCGTGTTCACGTCACTTTTTTCCGTCTCGATGACGGCGTGGCTTTGGGTATAGGCTACGAGTTTGCCGTCGGGAGAAGGCACCACATCGCCGACGGGCTGCACCTGCATGGAAAGATCGGGCGTCCAAGCCGTAGGCGGCGCTGTGGGCGTCTGGCCCCAGGCCGCTACGGCCAGCAGGGTGGCGAATAGTTTGGCTTTCATTACATGGTCCTCCGCAACGCATCCAGTATCTTACCGACGTTCTCCTCAGTGGATGAGTAACCCATCAAACCGATACGAAACACTTTGCCGGCCAGCGGTCCGAAGCCGCCGGCGATCTCGATGCCGTATTCGCTCAGCAGGCGCTGGCGCACCTTGGCATCGTCCACGCCGTCCGGCACGCATGGCGTGTTCAGCGTCCACAAGCGGTGTCCCGCGGTGACGTGCATGCGCAGTCCCATGGCTTCGATGCCTGCGACGAATGCCTCGTGATTGCGGCGATGGCGCTCCCAACGATTCTCGACGCCTTCTTCGCGGACGATGGCCAGCGCCTCGCGTAGCGCATAAAACATGGTCGCCGACGCGGTGTGATGATACTTGCGTTCGCGGAAGTAGCTTTCTAACAGCCGCAGATCCATGTAGAACGAATCCACCGGCGAGGTCCGCTTGCGGAGGCGCTCCCAGGCGCGCGGCGAAACCGTGAGCGGCGAAAGGCCCGGCGGACAGCCGAGCCCTTTCTGCGTGCAACTGTAGGCGATGTCGATGCCGGTTTCATCCACGCGCACGGGCATGCCGCCCAGCGAAGTGACGCAGTCGGCGATCGCCAGGGCGTCCACTGCGTGCGCCGCTTCGCAAATCGCGTGGCCGGGCTGGAACGCGCCGGTGGAAGTCTCCGCTTGCACGTAGGCGACCACGCGCGGGCTCTCGCCGCGGATGAAATCGCGGGCTTCCTGGCCGTCGAACACTTCGCCCCAAGGCTTCTCCAGGCGCACGACTACGGCGCCGTGGCGGCGGGCCACATCTGCGAGACGGTCGCAGAAGTATCCGTTGGCCAGGACCGCGAACTTTTCGCCCGGTTCGATGAAATTGGCGACCGCGGTTTCCATGCCGCTGGTGCCGGTTCCGGAGATGGCGATATTGAATTCGTTGGCCGTGGAGAAGGCGTAGCCGAGCAGGCGCCGGATGTCTTCGACAACTTCGAAGAAGTACGGATCCAGGTGCCCGACGATGGGCTGCCGCAACGCTTCGTACACACGCGGCGCCACCATGCTGGGTCCCGGTCCCAGCAGCAGGCGCGCGGGCGGGCGTAGCGGGGCAAGCGGTGTGGGGGTCACCAAATCAGTTTATCAACCGTGGCGCAGGCCATCGTTTTTCGTGGCCTGCCGCTAACGTGCCGGCTCGCGCGGCGTCACGAACTTGATGCGTACGGGCGCGGCGCCCGTCGGAGCTTTGGCCACCTTGCAGACCAGTTGCAGCGATTCCACCGCGGCAATCGCGCGCGTGAGCGATTTGTCTTTGTCAGTGCCGGTGAGCACGGCCACCTGCCAGGATGGAAAGAAGAATTCCAGCACGCGCTGCGCCTCGCCACCCGCGTGAAACAAAACGATTAATTCCTCGTCTTCCTTCAGCGCCTTTTGCATGGCCTGCACTTGCGCGAGCATGACCGTGCCTGGGTTATCGGGACGCGGCGGTGGGGCGGGAGGCGGGTTGACCGCGTTGCGGATCGCCTGTTCGGCAATTTGCTTGGTGAGGTCGCCCAGTGGCATCAAGCTGGTCCTGGCTCTACGCTACCGCGGGTTGGCCGCTGGGATACTGCGGCAGTAGGTCGTGCCGTATCTTCGGCCAAATAGTCAAAGGCTTGCTGGATGGACAGCGTCATAAATTGACCCCTTGCTCCCAAGGGGCGTATCTACAGTATCCAACACCTCGTACGCCGATCGCCACGTGCGGCCGACGGCCGAAATCGTGATACCTACCTGCCGCGATCCCGCGCAACTGGAGGAAGAGACCGCCCCGCATCGGGAACACTGGAATCACCCGCGATTCCGACTCGATACCACCGCAGAGTTCGGCATCTGCAAACAAAGGGTCTGTCACGAAATAACCGTGCCATCTTGGTGGGGCGGCCAATCTTGGCTGCAAGCCGGCTTTCAGCCGGCTTTGGCGCGCTGAAAAGCGCGCCTGCAGGCACGATTGCCTACCCCACATCGAGTCGGCCCAGATCCAAGATGGCCCAGTTATTTCATGACAGGCGCTAAGGACGGGTCATGGAGAAACGCGGAAATCTGTTCGGCGGCCGACGCGGGTCCGAGGCGAACGGTGATAACACTGGTTTCATCGCGGAGGCGCCGTAGCGCCTTAGCGGTTTCGACGAGGCACATGGCTCGGTCCGCTCTCGCGGTACGCAATCCGTTGCGAGCGAATCGCCTTCGGGATAACATATTCTTCGACCCATCTGTCGCGTTCGTTGTAGCCGTAACCAATGAAGACGCGCATCCCGGACCTATCACTCCTGCGCTCCCGGTGGCAGTCTTGGTGAGCCTGCCGCATCCGGGCACGTCAACGATAGTGTTCCCGAATCTCGGCGGGCGCGAGCTTCCGCGGATAGATGGCTACCTCATCCAGCGCTCCGGTCAGGAACGTACGGAGGTCGCGCGTTCCCAACCGTACCGGAGCCGTACCGGCGCGCGGCCCGATATTGTAGGAACTATACAGTGCGCCTTTCTGCGTAGCCGGACTGCCGCGCAGTTGTCCATTCTTGTAGATCGAAACACCGGCGCCTGGATTTTGGCCGGTTCCTGAATCGAAGGCCGCCACGATGTGCAGCCACTCGCCGGCCCTTAGTACATCCTGAAAATACGCGCCACTGCCCAACCCTCCATCGGTGTTCCAGATATAGGCGGAGATGCGGTTGGGCCGGGTGGAGTCCCGGCTGTAAAATCGGAATCCCCATTCCATCTCGTCTTTTTCACCTTTTCCCAGCCACATCACGTAAGGATCGCCGCTTTCGCCGGGAAAGACGAGTACATCCGGCCGCATCCAGACTTCTATAGTTAGACCGTCGCCGCTGGCCGGTTGGCTGAACTGGGGTGAAGTCGCGATCTCCACGTATGAATCCGGCGGTGCGAGTCCGATTGCGGTATCGGGATCGCCCTGGATGGCGCCAGTCTCTCCGAACACGGGCTTGCCGCGATACTTTCCATGATGACCGTTGCCGCTGGCATCGGCGGCCTCCGGCCCATGCTTCTCTCCCAAGCGCCAATAGGCCACCGGATGCTTCTTCAGTACGGTTTCGGAATAGGACGGCTTGGCAGCCGCGGTCCGCATGCCTGCGAACACGGCAAGCGGGATCGAAGCAGATGAAAGGAAGCGGCGACGGGTCGATTCGTTGCGTGCCAACATCATCGCTGTTAGTGCGGCGCGTCGTTCATCGCGGCCGCCTGCCGGGCGTCCTCGTCCGCGCCTTTTGCGTCTCCGCTGGCCCGCCGCGCCTCTGCCCGTTTCTCGTATTGCCAGCGATTCGGGCCCAAATCCATGGCGGCAGTATAATCCGCGATGGCGTGCGCCCAGTCCTTCAGCGCCGCGTACGCCTGGGCCCGGTTTTCGTAAGCCTTGCGATAATCCGGAAGGAGTTGGACGGCTTTCGTCAGATCCGGAATGGCCTTCTCCGCATGCCCCAATTCCAGATTGGCCCAGCCGCGGTTGTTGAAGTAGCCCCCTACGGGGAGTTGGCTCATTTCGATGGCACGATCATAATCGTCCAGAGCCCGGTCGTGTTGCCCGGAATTCGAATATGCCAGACCACGGCCGTCATACCAGCCCGGATGGGCCGGGTCGAGCCGGATGGCTTCGTCGAAGTCGTGGATGGCCTCCTCGTACTTCTTCAGGTGAACGAACGCACTCGCCCGGGCGTGGAACGCCAACGCCCAGTCCGGCCTTAGAACGATGGCTTTGTCATACATCCCGATAGCGTCTTCGGCGTGGTCTGTCTGGACCAGATGGGCTCCACGGCGGTAGGCCTCTTCAGCGGTGCGCGGTTCGCTCGGGGCGCTCTGCGACGGCGCTGTCAACGAGAAGGCCACCTCCACATTCATCTCTTCGGCGATCGGCTGTCCTTCGCGCATGGCCGGCTCGAACTTCCAGCCTTGCACCGCGTCGATGGCCTTCTCATCCAGCCCATGACCCAGCGGACCGGTCACCCGCACGCCAGACGGAGTTCCTTGGGGTGAAACGGTCAAATGGAGGGTCACCGCGCCGGATAGGTGCGCATCCCGCGCCTCCGCCGTGTACTCCGGAGCGCGCTTGGAAATCACGCGGGCATGCGCCACCGGGAAGGCGTGACGGGTGTCTTCCAGATCCTCGCGCAGGCCCTTTTCGATGCCCTGCTTATAACCTTTCTTGTACGAACGAATCACACCGTTCTTGTCGAGGATCACGACGCTCGGCAGCGCATTTGCGGCATAATCCTGCTGTACGCGGCTCTGCGCCGCCAGCAGGATCGGATAAGTGATTTTCTGGTCCCGCAGGAACTTCTGTATGATTTCCCGATCTTCGCCGACGTCGATGCCAAAAACCTCGATATCTTTTTCCTTCCGATAAATCTTCTCGATGGCGGGCATCTCGGCCCGGCAAGGGCCACACCAGGTGGCCCAGAAATCCAACAAGACCACCTTCCCGCGCAGGCTGGAAAGCTGCACTTCGCGGCCGTCGAGATCGCGCAGTTTGAAGTCCGCCGCGGGCTTGTCGATCAAGTCGGCGCTTGTCACGGACGGTCCGGAGTTCTTCGGGCGCGAAGCGTCGAAGCGCTCGACCTGCTGGGCGTCGGATGGCGGCTCGAATCTGAATAGGTCGTCGAGTACAGGCTGGTCCACTTCAAGTGAGGTCACCGAAACTGTGGTCGTGACATCGGACGGCTGCCGCGCGGATCCGACGTGTTCGAAATGCTCGTGCAGCACGCGCTTGAGAATCAGATAAGTGGTCTTGTCCACCCAGAATTGGGCCCAGCGTGCCGCGCCCGGGCCATTCCGGCTGCCGCGATACTGGACCTCGATCACGTAACAAGCGTGCGGGCTGCCGGAAACGGTAAGCTCGTCGTCCGCGCTCATCGTGACTGCATTGTTTTCCGAGGTGTCCGGGAATAAGGGCACTCCGTCGGCCGTCATGGAAAATGCTTTCTCGATAGTGGGATCGCCCGCCGAATTCGTGTATTGTTTCAAGGACTCGTTGTATACCCAGGTGTTTTCACCGCTGGATACGATCATAAGCCCCAAGGATCCCTTCGGCTCCAGGCGAAACCTGCCGGAATGGTCCCAGGCCATGAACAGCGTGGTTCGTGTCATGGTTTCATGTTCGGGAGCCAGTGTGCGGCGCTCTTTTGCCAGTTGGAACTGGTAGCTCTTCAGGTTGGCATAGGCCCGGCGGGTGCGCTGGATAATGTCAGGCGCGCCCGGCGAATCGGCTAGGGCCGTACCAACCAAAGCAGCGATGGAAATGGCGGTAGCAAATCCCCGCATACGTTATATTGTGGCGCGATTCCATGCTGCTGTGGGGCGCGGGACTTTAGATTCGCTCATCGAAGAGCGGGGCTCAAGCCCCGCGCGGGCTCAAGCCCGCCCTCCAAGCCCTGTCATCGGGAAATGCTGGGGAATGTTGTGGGGCGGACCTCCAGGTCTGTCAATATGGGCCTGCGGCCCACGAATAGTGATGAAAACCATGTGGGGCGGGCGTCCACGCCTGCGGCGGGTCTCCTCCAGACCCGCCTGTTCCCCAACAGGTTGCGCTGGGTTTTCGACTGTGCGCGGGTCCTCCAGGACCCGCTCTTGGCGCGACGGAACAGGCGGGCGTGGACGCCCGCCGCAG